>Ga0315277_10013197_pt1 | contig 10304 bp, 6 predicted proteins | sample YL17G05_15_MG_FD_203695 | JGI IMG/M metagenome (GOLD analysis project Ga0315277, IMG submission 203695) | Sediment microbial communities from Yellowstone Lake, YNP, Wyoming, USA - YL17G05_15 | ecosystem: Environmental > Aquatic > Freshwater > Lake > Sediment | place: USA: Wyoming | collected...
CTTTCGCTCCCATACTCAGCCAGCCGCTCTCGATCACCTCGCGGAGCGCGGCCTTTTCCTCTTCCCCGACCACCGGGATGCTAAGGCTGATGTCGTTCTTCCCCGTGCTCATCCAGGTCCCTTAAGCACCGAGAACGCGTATTTTATAATCTTTCATAAAAGAATGCTGCACACTTCTATAGTCCTCTTCGCGGCCGATATCGAGCCAGAGCCCGTCATGGCGATAGAGCCACACCGGCAATTTTTTATCGAGCATGCAGTTCATGAGGTCGTCGAAGCCGAAGGGAACGCCGTTCGGAATAAAGTCCAGGATTGCGGGCTCCATGCAATAGACCCCGCAGCTCGCCTGATATTTCGTCGTCGGTTTTTCGCGGAAATTGACCATCCGGTTGTTCTCGATTTCGAACACCCCCAGCTCGGATTTCACGATGCGTTCCGTCACGGCAACCGTGATCAGGCCGCCGTGCTCGACGTGGAAGGTTTTGAGCGCCCGCAAATTCAGATCCGTGATCAAATCGCTGTTGACATTGAAGAACGTCTCTTTGAGATCATCCTTCAGGAGCTTCAGCGAGCCGACCGTGCCCAGAGGTTCAGGTTCCTGCTTATAAATGATCTGGGTGTCCCACTGCTTTCCGTCACCGCACAACGCGCGGATCAACCCGCCGAGATAGCCAAGAGTGATGTAAGTCTGAGTCACCCCCCACCGCCTCAGCCATTTGATGATCACTTCGATGACCGGAAGGTCGCCGACCGGCATTAACGGCTTGGGCATCACCATCGTATAAGGGCGCAATCGAACACCTTTTCCCCCCGCTTGAATGACAGCAATCATATCAGACCTCCCCCCCAATGATTATTAAAGCGGGCTGGCGCGCGCATCATTGTCTCAGATGTTCCGATACTTGGGTTCGTCCGGATCCCTCAAGATACGATCATCGATGAGTTGTTTGATTTCTCGAATTCCATCGGGAACCCGTCTTGAGATATGAAAACCCAGTTCCGAGCCGATCTTTTCGAATGAAACACGATAGTCGCGCGGATCCTCGTCTTTCTCGATGTAGCAGACCTTAGCGTCGGGTATGAATTTCATAATCTCTTCAATGATCATGGATTTTCGATAGTTCTCCTCCGTGCTGCCGACGTTGTACACATTGAACGCGACTTTATCCGCATCGCTCGTCAGCGCCAGCCTGATGGCCCGGGAAAAATCCTGGACATGGCAGTACGGCCGCCAAAACTGCTTGCCGAACACACGCAGCTCTCGCCCCAGGGAGAGATCCTTGGTGAATTCGTTAACCGTAAGGTCGAAGCGCATACGGGGCGATATCCCGTAGACCGTCGAGAACCGCAGGCAAACCGGACAGAAGTCGCCCTTCCGGTCGAGTCCATCCAGGATCGTCTTCTCGACCTGAACCTTGAGTTCCGCATAGAGGGAAACAGGGGCCAGGGGGGAAGACTCATCGACGTATCCGTCCGGGTCACTCATCTTCCCATAATTGCTGCAGGTGGACGCAAAAACGAAGCGCTTGACCTTTCGGGTGACCGCCATGTCCAGCAGCATGACCGAAGCTTCATAGTTCACCATCCTGGCGAGTTCCGGTTGCTTGGCGCAGGCGGGATCGCCAACGATAGCGGCCAAGTGAACAATATGATCGATCGGATGCCGCTCGAAGACCTGCCGGAGAAAATCTCGAGAACAGATATCGCCTCGAATAAAAGTGAAATTTTCCCGCCCCCAGACTTGGACGAGCGACTCACCCCCGAAACACAACTTGTCGAGAACGACGACGTGAAAGCCGGTATTCAACAGATGGCTCACCAGCGGGGATCCGACATATCCGGCGCCGCCCGTTACAAGAACCGTTTCCTGGGGGGAGAGACTTCCCCCACCTCCCATTTTCATGTTAATCCTTGGCTATTAATATATAGCGCAAATGAGCCATAAATGTCAAGCCTCTTATGGGATCCGATAAATCAGATTTTTTAGGCTGATAGGGCAATTGACCGAGGCAATCTGGAAAACATTCTTTCCCGCTTGAGTTGCCAGGACAATTGAAACAACGCCATCTTGCGAATATTCATCCCAGACCACTCGGTCATTAAAAAACACAGAAAGCAAGGGATCTATCTCTTCTTCGTTGCTCTCAAAATAAATGTCAAGAACGATGTTCCGGCCGTCAAGGAATAACGGCGCTCTGAAAACTTGTCCTTTCCTGAGTTGGAAACTATTGAAATCCACTTTTCTCGGAGTCAAAACCTTTTCTATTTCTGCGTTGACTTCGAGAAGTTTCTTTTCGTCATTCAAACGGTTGTACGTTTGCCGAAGCCTAAGCAACGTTCCCAGATTCATTGGATCAATCTGCAGGGCCTTTTGATAAAAATCTCCGGCATCGTAAAGATTGCCCGTTTCTAGAAGGGAATCCCCAACAATCTGAAGAATACGCAAATAGTTTTTTTTTGCTGCCTCGGGGACGATCACCAGGCTGCGTTCCAGTTCACGGCCAAAATTGATAATTTCTCGATATTTTGCTTGTTTATACAAAAACAGAAGCTCAAAGGCCAGGCAGTTAAGGTCATTGAAGCTCTTGTCAAATTGCCGGGGGATGACTCCCCGGTCTTTCAAATAGCTTTCCAGAGCGCCCACACTTCCAGTTTGATTCTCCAGATTCAGGTACTGGGTCAGATAATCTCCACATTCATTTAATCCGGCCCCTTTTTCGATGCAAAGTCTGGCCAAATTCAGATACACGGATTTCTTGAGTTCCGAAAACTCGCTCTGGCCGATGTCGTTCCTCCGGAGGGGCGACTGGTAGAATCTTATCCCTTCCAGCAAGTTCAGGGCGAGCTCAAGATGGCCGGATTGATATTCACTTTTAGCTTTCATAAAATCGAGAAGCTCTGCCTGAGCCAGGTATTTATTCCGCTCTTCCAGAGAAAGAGATTTCTCGCCAAGAAAATCCGCATATTGGCGATAGACCTGAGCGTCCTCAGGCAGGCTTTTTTCTATAATCCGGTAGTCTTTGGCGTTGAGCTCCCAGGTATTCAACATAAAGGAAATTTGCTCTCTGTCTTTTTTGGCCAGTACCTTTCTCAATATTTCCAGCGTAAAATATCTGTCCAGTTCGGAAAGCTCAGGCCAGCGTGACAGGAATATTCGCCCGACTTCATTAAAGACCTGGCTGTCTTCCCCGGCGAGCAGAGACGCTTTTCGGAACTCATCATAAAATGGTGTCCCGTTCTCTGAAGAAATGAGCTCAAGATTAAGAAGGGACTGCGCCAAGCTAAAATGGCTGAACGGAGAGGCAGGGTTTATCAAAATGGATTTCTTAAGATTCTGGACCGATTTCTGTAAATACGATTCGCTCGTTGCCGCATTATTCAAATTTCCTATTCCAAGATCAAAATAAGATTTGCCGAGCTCATAAAACACCAAGTCATTCCAAGGAAAGTACGTGTTTGATTTTTCGAGTAGAGCCGCTTTTTTCGCCGGATCTTCGTCTTTCCTGGCTCGGTAGTAAAGGTGAAAATTCCAGCAGATAAACATGTCAAACAGGCCTATAAAAAAGAGCAAAGAAATAAGCCCGCTTTTTTTCAGTAAATTCATTTGCTATTCAGGGGAATTGGCCCTCGCTTATAGAATGCCGTTACCAACGTCAACGGAAGCACAACCGAAAATAGAACCATGTTTGCGGGAATATGGAGATTAAAATCCGTAATACTGTGAGTTAAGATGCAAACGAGGGATATAACTCCGCCCAGGGCAAGGCCTTTAACCTCCGGATGTCTTCTTTTGCGCCAAGTCATAAAGGAAACTACGACTATATAAAAAATGCCGCCAAAGAGGAGCAGGAAACCGATTGATCCCAACTCTGACAAATATTCGAGATAATCATTGTGCGCGTGAACAATAGCCCGCAGGACGGATTCCCGTTCCAAGATCGGAGTTAGTGCACCGAAAGTTCCCAATCCGGTTCCCATAAGTGGATAATCTGATATGATTTTCAGGCTGTGTGTCCAATAGGTTGGTCTCTCCTCATGCAGAAGGCTGTCCAAGGAAAACCGCTCTAGAGTTGCACTAATTCCAAAATAGAAAGAGATAATTATGATCATCAGAAAGGCCATTTTGAGGCTGTTCTTTATCCATTTTTTATGTAATGGATATATTTCAAAATAGATGGTGACCAGCCCAAAAAAGAGAATAAAGGTGAGGAGAAGGACAAATAATCCGGACCGAGACTTGGAAAAAATGATGGCAAGGGCCATAACGATAACGGCAAATAAAATGATAAGGTTCTTGCCGAATCCTCTCTCTTGGAGCCTGAGGAGTCTCTCCCGCCAGGTCAGAGATGATTGAGAAAAGATATCTCTTCGAGCTATGAGGAGCCCGATGGCGAGCGGAATTATCATTTCCAGATAGCCTGAGAGATGATTTCGATTGACAAATGTTCCCGTTACAGAATCTAAGTTATAGATTTTCCTGTAAAACAAAATTCTTGGATTCTTGTTATAGAGCTCGAACAAGCCGTAAAAGGCTTCGAAAACCCCAACCGAAATCAGGACTATCCATATCCTGAGGATTTGGGATCTCTTGCTCACAGTCATGAGTACAAGAAAACCGAGAAGAAAGTAGGAAAGAAGTTCGAAGCCTCTCAGAAGAGTCTGCGAAGGAATGAGAGAAAGGCTCATAAACCTAAGCTTGGAGAAATCGACCGTATAGAGCTTTTGGTAATTATATGTGCTTGGGGAAAAAAACTTGACAAGCAGCTTAGGGAGAGCGAGTAATTGGATTAGAATAAAAATAAAAAAGGCGAAATATATATACCTGAGCCGTTTGATAACTAGAGCAAGAGAATCATTAATCTGGGGCTTTTCCTTCATTATGATGTAGGCAGCTACCATTATCAAAACCAAAAGTTGGATAACGAGAATCGACCATTCGTAGACCGAAGCGGCAGGCAAGGGGCTGAAAATAATAAGACCAAGTAAGCCATATTCTATGATATGGACGCATGCCTTATCTCTTGAAGACCCGCTATTAAAACTCATAGGTCAGAAATAGACCCCAAGAAAATCGTTGCCTGTTTTCAAAATATATGTTTGATTCTCTCGCCCAATAGTTGACCGCTAAGCCGACTCCCGTACTCTTCATTATTCTGACTACAAACCCTGCAGCATGGGAACGGAAAAGATCGGATCTTTTTATTTGTTCAGGCTGACCATTGCGCAAAACAACAGGAGCTTTCTCAGGATAACCCTCTTTTCCATAGCCGAAATCATAATCAAGGCGAAGAAATCGAGCCAGATAAAGTGATACTCCCGCTCCCCATCGATTCTCGATAAAAAACACATTATCTGAGAAGTAGGAAAAATAACAATCGCGATTGAACCCCAAGCGGAAAGTAAAACGCGAGACTCTATAATTCAGACTCGTATCACCTATTAGGCCGGAAAACTTTTGTCTATTCGCCTCTCTTGGCACCAATTTTTTGTACCCCAGAGCTAGGGCTCCCCTAATTCTTCCCAAGATAGGAAATTGAATCCCTGAATAGGCTTGATAAGAATAGGCATCCCGCCAGCGGTAAAGTGGATTCGCAAAGCGATATTCCTTATAACCTCCTTTAAAGAAAAGAAAACTTGCTGGAACAATTCGATAGTAAAACTCCAGATTGGCTTCTTGTTCTTTTCTATTTAAGGAACGAGAAATGGAGAGATCCTGAATATCGCCGTAGGTAATATCTTCCGATGACCCGGAAATTCCAAGAGATGTACCCCTCGCAGTTTCGTAGAACAGGCTTCCTTTGAACCCTTTTCGATACTCGTTAACTCGAGCATTAAATTCAGAAGTTACCCGATATCTTATTTTGCTGTCCAAGTAGCTTCCATTCAGCACAAACCGATTGAGCAAGAGAACTCTGACCTCAGGGGAAAAAACGTTATTCCAGCCTCTCTCTTTTTTCAGCTCAAAATAGTAAACATACTCGGGATTCTCTCTGAGAGAAATAATTATGCTGCGGTGAAAAAGATAATGGAATCGAACCGCAGAAAAAATCGTAAACGTGTAATCAGAGACAGGGCCTTGGCCTTCATATTGATAATAGACATTGCCGTCATAGCCAACATCCCTTAAGCCGACAGAGGGGTAAATCCAGAATGGCCCTATTTTATATTTTGCGGTATTTATAATGTCTTCTCGCTCACCTCTAAATGATCTGTACCCCTGACCGTAGCTAAGGATCGAGATCGAAGAAAAAAACAATAAAACCAGGGCTTTTTTCAAGAAAACGGGCTTTCGTTGACAGGCTACCGCCGCTGGCACTTTTTGTTCATTCAAACCAAAATATTCCCTTAGGCTCTTTATGAGCCGGAGACTTTTAACTCTTTTTTTGACGAACCAGGAGTCCCTTCAGCAAATCCATGAGCTTTCCGAGCTCTGTCGCTTTATAGAAGAAAAAGTCGGCCCCGGCGTCCAAGCACCTTTTTCGATACTGTAGATAAGGATAGTTGGTAAAAATAATGACCCGGGTCGTCATCTTGTCCTTCTTAATCGCAGTCAATATATCGATTCCATTTCCGTCCGCCATTTTCATGTCGAGTATGGCGATATCAGGGTTCAGCTTTTTTATTTCCCTGACGGCGTCCCGCACAAATCCAGCCTCACCAACGATCTCAATTCCCTTAATTTCCGATAGCATTTGGACCAGCCGGGAACGGAGGACCTCCGAGTCATCAACTATGAACATGCGCATTGTCCTCCCCCCTGAGTAAACTGAACCTAATTTGCTTAACACCGCTTCCTTCTTCCACGATACTATTTAAATCAAGTGCCCCAGTAAATCAGCATATGGATGATTTTCTTGTCAGTGTCTGTCCTACATAAGAAGCTCTAAGCTCCGCCTATGAGTTAACCTCTAGATTCACCCCTAATATCACCCCTAAGGGGGAGGAGCAATCGCCCAGGCCTATCGACTATAGGGGTGATGAAAAAAAATTGCCAAAATTGGGCCCAAAACTCGGAGGAAGCCATATGAGTAAAATGGGGCGATATTTGCTCATTCTTTGGCTTATTGTAACCCCACAGCTTCTAGCCGCGACGGTCTTTTATGTGGATTCGATAAGCGGAAATGATGGAAATGCGGGAACCTCCTCAGCTGCAGCCTGGCGCACAATTGCCAAAATAAATACGCGCTCATTTTCACCAGGTGATAAAGTCCTTTTTGCGCGCGACGGTGTCTGGAGAGAACAACTTGTCGTCCCCTCCTCTGGCAGTTCAACAAATCCAATTACGTTCGGCGCATATGGTAGTGGAGCCAACCCGATAATTACTGGGGCCGACCTTGTCACCGATTGGACCTCTTATTCAACTAATATTTGGAGGGCCTCTTTAGCAACTCAAGCTAACGTTGTTTTGTTTGATGGGGTTAAAGGAAATAAGAGATCTGGAATCAGTGGCATTGCATCCAGTTATGATTGGTATTGGGGCTCTAACTCCTTATATGTATATTCGACAAACAATCCTGCCCTAATTTATAATTCTCCTGGAATTGAAGCGGGAAAAAGAGCCATCGTCATTCAGGTCAATAAAGCATATATCAAGCTCGAAAACCTCCATGTTTATGGCTCAAATAACACTTTTGGTGGGGCGATTGAAGGCCAAGGGGCCTCCGGATGTAATGCCATGACTATAAGCTCATGCACCGTCGATAATAACAACTATGATGGCATTTGGTTGCAGAACTGTGGCAATCATACGATTACCAATTGCACGGTCCAATACAACAATCACGGAATATTCTTTTACAAGACAAGCGGATCATATTCCGTAAGCAATAACCTCGTAACTGGAGGAACTTATGCCTATCACAGCCAAACGGGGATATGCTGCTTTGCTCCGCTTGACAATGTAAAGATCGAGAACTTCGGCACAATATCCAACCTTACATCGCATGACAATGGCGACAACGTCTATTTTATCAGGACCGATGATGCGGTTGTTTCCAACTGCATTCTATACGACACCACTATGCCGCCCAGCGGTGAAGGGTATGGTGTCGGGATTGAAAACTCCGATGACGTAATCGTTGAGAATTGTGACATTTATAATAATGAGGGGAGGGGGATAGGGATATGTGCCGATACAGAGAATGTGCCCTGCACCAATGACATTATCCGTTATAACCGAATCCACGGTAACGGGATAAACCCAGCTCACGATATGGTGGGGATTCAAATCAATCTTTATGGTGGAGCGGTATGCTCCGGAATACGGATATACTACAACTTGATCTATGACCATATTAGAACATTCCCAAGTAGGGGCAGGGGCGTTTATATTGAGGGAGCAGATATTTCAGTCTATAATAACGTTCTTTATAACAACCAAGAGGGGGTAAGTCTATTAGTCGGCCAAGCCGATAATTGTTTGATCAAGAATAACATATTTTTAAATAATATTGCTTATCACATTACAATTTGGCAAGCCGTAACAGGATCGGACTTCAATTTTAATACATTTTATCCGGATACCGGATCAAAGTTTGTGTGGAATGGATCTGCACATAATTTTGCGAGTTGGAAGAATAATAGTGCTCAAGATTCAAGTTCAAAAGTGGCAGACCCTAAATTCACCGACGTTTCCAGCAACAATTTCCACATAAGATTTGATTCGCCCTGTATCGATGCCGGGACAAATTTGTATCTAAAGAAAGATTTCTACGGAAACACGGTGCCTTTTGGAGCCGGGGTTGATATGGGAGCCAATGAATATCAAGCTGGCTCTGACCCATTGTCAGCGAATTCAAATGGTTCCCCCACTTCAGGCCAGGCTCCTCTCACCGTGAATTTCACGGGAAGCGCCACCGGAGGCACTTCACCCTACTCCTATAGATGGACTTTTGGTGATGGCGGCTCCTCCACTTCCCAGAATCCATCCCATACGTATTCATCTGCCGGTAGCTATACCGCAACCCTCACTGTAACTGATAGCGCCTCTGCAACTGCAACCTCAACGGTAAATATAGATGTTACTGCCGGTGTGCCACTTAGTGCGAATATCGCTGCTTCCCCTACTTCAGGACAGGCTCCTCTCACCGTGAATTTCACCGGAAGCGCGACCGGAGGCACTTTACCCTACTCCTATAGATGGACTTTTGGCGACGGCGGCTCCTCCACTTCCCAGAATCCATTCCATACGTACTCATCTGCCGGCAGCTATACAGCAACCCTCACCGTCACTGATAGCCAAAGTGCAACCAACAGCAAATCTCTCACTATCACCGTAACCTCTGCTCCTGCCCTACTTGTAGCAACAGCATCTGCCTCACCCACTTCAGGACAAGTTCCTCTCACCGTGAATTTCACGGGAAGCGCTACCGGAGGCACTTCACCCTACTCTTATAGATGGACTTTTGGTGACGGTGGCTCCTCCACTTCTCAGAACCCGTCCTACACATACTCTGTCACTGGAACCTATACGGCTACGCTCACTGTAACTGATAATGTTTCTGCAAACGCCAGTGCCTCGATAGACATTAACGTTACAACAACAACGTCAGCCAATCTAGAGCTGGCTGCCCAAACCGGTGCGCCTGCCCCTGGAGAAGGCGGCACCACCGATCCGCTGCCAGGAACACATTCCTTCTCTAAGGGAAGCACTGTTCAGGCCAAATCTATCCCCAATACAGATTACAGATTTTCAAAATGGGAGGGCGATGTATCTCCATCCAGCACATTCAATTCCGAGATATCCATTACGATGGACAACAATAAGTCATTATCTTCGACCTTCTGTACGAAGTGCGCTGATGTCAATGGGGATCTCAAGATTACACCTTCAGACGCTCAACTGGCTTTCGATATCTACCTCAACAGAATATCAAATCCCACCTGGTGCGAACTGGAAAATGCGGACGTAAAGTGTGACGGGACAAAACTTTCTCCGAAGGTTACTCCAGCCGACGCGCAGACAATCTTCAACAAATATCTCAGGAGAGGACTCGGCAGTGGCGATTGTTCAGGAAATTCCAGGACAGCGGCAGCGTCGATGCTAAATCTGACCCTTCCGGCGGTTAAGCTTGCCATCGGGAACTCTCCTTTCAATCAAGGCGAAGACATCCATATACCAATCATTGTGGAATCGCCGTCTGAAATCGGGGCCTTTGGGTTTGACTTGCTCTTCCCCTCAAATCAATTGACTTATATCGGTTTGGAAAGAACAGAATTAACAAATGATTTTGACCAATTAGACGCTAATGTCATCCCCTATCTAATTCCGCCGGATGAAAGAAAATCTGCCCAGGCTTCGGGAC
>Ga0315277_10013198_pt1 | contig 10303 bp, 13 predicted proteins | sample YL17G05_15_MG_FD_203695 | JGI IMG/M metagenome (GOLD analysis project Ga0315277, IMG submission 203695) | Sediment microbial communities from Yellowstone Lake, YNP, Wyoming, USA - YL17G05_15 | ecosystem: Environmental > Aquatic > Freshwater > Lake > Sediment | place: USA: Wyoming | collected...
GACCCCACAGTTGCTTTTTACCGCGCGGCAGTCCGGGATGCAAGGGAATTCAGGAAATCATCTCACGAGCCCGGCCTGCGTGTCGCGGGTGGTGATGCCGCGCATCGCGAGGGCGACGGCCTCGGGGTTGGTGGCGAGGCGCAGCGCCTCGCGGCCGGCGATGAGATTGCGCTTGTAGAGGTCGGCCAGGGCCTGGTCAAAGAGCTGCATGCCCCTTTCGCGCGTGGCGATGGTCGCGGGGATGAGGTCGAGTTTGCCCTCGAAGATGATCTTGCGGAAGATGGGGATGGCGCGGAGGATCTCGACGGCGGGCACGCGGCCGGGGCCGTCCTTGCGCCGCGCGAGCCGAAGCGAGATGACGGCCTCGAGGTTCATCGCCAGCTGGGTCAGAAGGAGCGCGTGCTCGTTGGGCGGAAACATGCTGATGAGGCGCTCGATCGTCTGCGAGGCGTTGGCGGTGTGAATGGTGCTCATCACGAGATGGCCGGTGTCGGCGGCGACAAGGGCGGCCTTCATCGTTTCGACGTCGCGCAGTTCGCCGACGAGGATAACGTCCGGGTCCTGGCGCAGCACCTTGGGAAGGGAGGCGCTGAACGCCTGGATGTCGGTGCCGAGCTCCATCTGCGCAATGAGCGCCTTCCTGGACGTGTGCCAATACTCGATGGGGTCCTCGAGGGTGACGATCTTGACGCTCTCGCGGCCGTTGATGTAGTCGATCATCGCGGCGAGGGTGGTCGACTTGCCGCTGCCGGTGGTGCCGGTCACGAGAATGAGGCCGCGCTCGGCGTCCGTTATCTCGGAGAGAACGAGGGGGAGGTTCAACTCCTCGAACGTGGGGACTTTCATCGAGAGGCGCCGCATGACCATGCCGAGGGTGTTTCGCTGGTGGTAGACGTTCACGCGGAAGCGCGCGGTCTCGTCGGGGGCGTAGGAAAAGTCGATCGTCTCGCCCGACTCCACCCGGGCGCGCTGCTGGTCGGTGAGGATGCTGAAGACGATTTCGCCGACGTCCTGGGCGGAGAGCGACGGGACGTCGACCGAGGTAAGCAGGCCGTCTATCCTGAGCATCGGCGGCGAGTCGGCCTGCACGTGAAGGTCGCTGGCGTTGTGTTTCTGCATCGCCTTGATAAGCGAATCGAGCTTGACGGCCACGTCCTGCTCCTTTGCTGATGCGGGCGGCCGGAGAGCACGCCTTCTATTTTAGTATGCCGTCTCTAATCCATGCAAAGAGAATATGCAGAACCCACTCGAGGAGAAGCCCGCCGCCGGCGGCAAGCACGGCCAAGGCATGCCCCTTTCGCGCGCCGACGTACACGGCCGCGACGGCCAGGACGAAGGCCGCGATGGTAAAGGGACCGGCGGCCGCGGGATTCGCGTGAAAGGCGGCCGAGGCGACCGCCGGGGCCGCGATCCCGGCAAGCATGAGCCAGTAAACGGCCAGGGTGACGTAAACGCCGCCTTTTTTCGCCTTGAGGGCGTAGCGGAGGGCGAGTATCGCCGCGACGAAGCCGACAACCGCCGCGGCGGCGTCCGCGGCCAACCTCCAGTAGATGTCGTGGGAAGCGGGCACGGCGTTTCCCCCGCGGGCTTCACTCTTTCATCGGCAAGCGGACGAACTGGCCGGTAGCGCCGGACTTATACGCGGCGAGGCACACTTCGAGGGCCTTGCGGCCGTCGAGAGCGGCGACGGGGGGCTTTTTGCCTGCAAGCACGGCCTTCGAAAACTCGCGGATGAGTTCGGCGCGGCCGCCCCAGGGCTCGGCGGTGGGGATCGAGTGCCATTTGCCGGCTTCGTACTCCCTGTAGGGCTTCGCGACGTAGAGGTGGATCGTCTCGCGGGTGATGAAAAGCTGCCCGTCCGTGCCGATGATGCGGTCGCCCTCGACCCCGCCCGGGAAGACCTTGCCCTCGACGATCGTCGCGCCCCTGGCGACGCCGATGGCGCCGTTTGAAAGCCGCATGATGACGACGATGTAATCCTCGACCTCGACCTTCGTCTTGAAGGTGTCGTAGTTGGCCGCGACGGAAACTACGTCAAGGCCCGTCGCGAGGCGCATGAAATCGACGGTGTGGACGTAGTTCATGAGCAATATGCCGCCGCCGCTTTTTTCCTTCGAAGCGCGCCAGTCGGTCTGGACGCGGCCGGTCCAGCCGCTGGTCCAGTAGGATTCGGGCTTATAGGTGTATTCGCCGAAATCGATGCCGACGATCTTTCCGAGGGCGCCGCCGTCGATGATCTCCTTGACCTTCCTCGAGCGGTCGGTGTAGCGCAGCGCGAAGGCGACCGAGAGCGCGACGCCGGCCTTTTCGGCGGCCGCGATCATCCTGTCGGCGTCGGCAAGGGTCGTCGCGATCGGTTTTTCGACGAGGACGTGCTTGCCGGCCGCGGCGGCCGCGACGGCCGCGCCCGCGTGGAGGTAATGCGGCGTGGCGATATAGACGGCGTCGAGCTCCCTGTGGCCCAGGAGTTCGTCCCAGGTCAGGCAGTACGGGACGCCGTACTTGTCGGCGAGGTCCTTGGCGATCTCTTCGTTTACGTCCTGGACGATGCCGATCTCGGAGTTCGAGCTCTGGGCAATGCCCTTCGCCGTCTGAACGGCAATCTCCCCGCAGCCGATCAGCCCGAAGATGAGTTTCCTTTTCATGCCTTCTCCACGCCGCAAGCGTCAGTATTCGATGACATCGACCAGGCGCGAGATGCTGACCACCATGCTCGCCCGGACGAAAACGGATTTCCGGTTTTTCTTGATCCCGTATTTCTTCGAATCGATGACGTAGATCTCCTTTGGGTTGGGGCTCTCGGTCGAATCGTGCACGTCGGCGTCTTCGAGCTCGATGAAGAACTCGTCCATGCGGGCGAGGCGGCCGATGTAAAGGTACTGTCCCGAGGTATCGAGCACGACGTCCTGCCCGACAAGTCCCGCGGTTACGGCTGCAAACTCGGACATTGACCCTCTCCCTGAGCGCCCCTCGCTTCTAACATTACATGAAGAGACCCTTCGCCCGTCAAGATGACTTGCGGCGCCTTTGACGCCGGGCGCAAAGGGGGGTAGAATCCGTGCGAAAGTGTGAGGAGGACTGCGTGGCGCGAGCTGAGAAGCGGTTCGGCTTCAAGAGGCACAGAAGGCTCCTAATGACGCGCGAATTCGATCGCGTCTTCGCGGCGAGAAGAAGCGCGGCGGACGAGAGGCTCGCGGTCTATGCCGCGCCCAACGACTTCGGCTACTCGAGGCTCGGCCTTTCCATCGGGCGCAGGGCGGGCGGGGCGGTCGAGAGAAACCGGATAAAGCGGCTCCTGCGCGAGGCGTTCCGAACGGCGGGCGACGAACTGCCCGCGGGGTTTGATTTCGTGGCGGCCGCGCGAGGAGAGTCGTGCAATTGGAAGGCGTCCGAGGTAAAATTGAGTCTGATGACACTTTCGCGCGAGGCGTGCAAGCGTTGGGCAAAGTGATTTCGCTGGTCCTTGTCGGCATGATCAAGGCTTACCAGGCGGCAATATCGCCGCTTCTGGGCCGGCACTGCCGCTTCTACCCGTCCTGCAGCCAGTACATGATAGACGCCGTCGCAAAGAAAGGCCCCATAGTCGGCGTCTGGCTCGGCGTCAGGCGCATCCTCAAATGCCACCCGTTCAATCCGGGGGGATACGATCCCGTTCAATAGAGATCGGCAGGATGAAAACGCGCGTCTTTTTTGCCTACGCAATATGCGGCGCCGTCTTTGGCGCAATTTCCGGCATTGCAGGGGCGGCCGCATTCCGCTTCCATGGGGGGCAGCCGGGGTGGGCCTTTGCGCTGGCCGTCGGGTGCGGACTTCTCTTCGGCGTGCCTGGCGCGATCATGGGGAGGTCGAAACAAGCGGCGCTCTTTGACCCCGCAGTGGGAGCGGCCTTCGGCGCCGCGGCTTACGCGCTGGCGAAGGTCGTCTATTCGGCCGGCTCGGATTTATCGCCGAACTCCGTGGCCCTCGGCTACGTGGCGTTTGCATTCGTCTTTCCGGCTGTTCTTGCGGCGGCGCACCTGGGGGCGCTGCGGGAGAAGCGGGCGTTTCCGGCGGGCGTCGCGTTTGCAGGCACGGCGGGCCTTGTGTCGCTCGTGTTGGCGGTGCAGGTCGTGAGGCCGGAGACGTGGGCGGCGGCCTCAATCGTCAGCGGGGCGATATTCGGCCTTCTCGTGTGGGGGGCGATCAGCCTCGCGGTGAAACTCCTCGGCGCGGACATTGATCAGTTCAGGGTGTAAGCGCCCACGGCAGTCGGACCAGCACATCAATCGGGGGGAGGGCCCAAGTCGGCCCCCGGATTCCGCTGCGAGCTTCCCACCGGCGGGCAGGCAGCCGGCGCCACACTGAGGCAGGGAAAGACGGCTCTCTCAGGCGCCGGCGAGCTCGATGCCTTTCCTGTACGCGGCCATGTTCACTTCGATGAGGTGCTTTTTCGCGGTGCCCGCAAACTCGACGAGCGCGCCGTAGAGGGAGTCCTCCTTGACGAGGCGCTTCTTCGCGTTCAGGGCGCCGAGCATCACGAGGTTGGCGACGCGGATGTTTCCGAGGGCGTTCGCGGCGTCCGTAGCCGCAATCTCGACGAGCGCGCCGTCGAGGTCGCGGGGCGGCGCGGCAAGCGACGTGTTCAGTATGAGAAGCCCCCCGCGCGCGAGCCTCGGCAGGAATTTCGCGAGCGACAAGTCATTCATCACGATCATCGTCGTGGCCTTCTCGACGAAAGGCGAGTATATCTCTTCGCTGTCGAGCACCACGTGGCAGTGCGCCGTCCCGCCGCGGACCTCGGCGCCGTAACTCGGAAACCAGGTGACATTAAGCCCTTCGTTCGTGGCGGCGAGGGCCATGACCTTTCCCATGAGCATGATGCCCATGCCGCCGGCGCCGGCGAAAATCATCCTTTCCTCGCTCATTTCGGCCAATCCTTGAAGACGCCGAGCGGGAAGGTCTTCGTCATGACCTCGTCGATGTGCTTCAATGCCGCCTCGGGCTCCATGTGCCAGTACGTCGGGCAGGGGCTGAGGATTTCGACTATCGCGAAGCCGCGCCGGTCCAACTGCGTCTGGAAGGCCTTCTTCACGGCGCGCCCCGTCTCGCGGACGTTCTTGGGCGAGGAGAGCGACGTGCGCACGCTGTAAGCGACGCGGTCGAAACCGGCGAGCAGTTCCGCGACCCTGATGGCCTGACCATCGGTTTCGGGATTCCTGCCGTAGGGGCTCGTGGTGGTCTTGGCGTTGGCGGGCGTCGTCGGGGCCATCTGGCCGCCGGTCATGCCGTAGACGGCGTTGTTGATGAAGATGACGGAGATGTTTTCGCCGCGGTTGGCGGCGTGGATGATTTCCGCGGTGCCGATGGCGGCGAGGTCGCCGTCGCCCTGGTAGGAAAAGACGACGCGGTCGGGCAGCGCGCGCTTGATCCCCGTGGCGACGGCAGGCGTGCGGCCGTGCGGGGCTTCACACATGTCGACGTCGAGATAGTCGTAGGCGACGACGGCGCAGCCGACGGGGGCCATGCCCACCGTGCGCTCGCGCACGCCCAACTCGTCGATGACCTCCGCCAGCAGACGATGGGCGATGCCGTGCCCGCATCCGGGGCAATAGTGCGTCGGAGCGTCGCGGAGGGCCTGCGGCCTTGCGTAACCGGCGGTCATGCGCGCACCCCCCGGGAGGCGAGCATCTCCTGGGCTTTCAGGGTCATCTCCTCGATGGTGACGACCGCGCCCCCGATCCTTCCGTAGAAGCCGACTTTCGAGCGGCCTTCGACTGCGAGTTTCACGTCTTCGAGCATCTGGCCGGCGCTCATTTCGGCAACGAGGAAGTCCTTGCCCTCGCCGGCGAGTTCGCGGATGCGTTTCTCGGGGAAGGGCCACAGCGTGACGGGGCGCAGGAGCCCCACGGCGCCGGATTTCGCGCGGCGAAGCACCAGGCCCTTGGCTACGCGGGCGGCGCTGCCGTAGGCGACTATTACGACCTCGGCCTTCTCGACGTTTATTTCCTCGAACCGCACTTCGGCCTCGCGCATGCGGGCGAATTTCCGCTGGAGGCGGATATTGTGCTCTTCCAACTGGCCCGGGTAGAGGAAGAACGACCTGACTATGCGCTTCGGTCGCCCGGCGGCGCCGGTCAGCGCCCAGTCCTTGGGCGGCAGGTCCGCGGGCGGCGCATAGTCGTGCCAGACGAGCGGTTCCATCATCTGTCCGATCTGCGCGTCCGAAAGGATCATGACGGGGCTGCGGTAGCGGTCGGCGAGGTCGAAGGCGAGGGTCGTCAAATCCGCCATCTCCTGGACGCTGTAGGGCGCGAGGACTATCAGGCGATAGTCGCCGTGGCCGCCGCCTTTGACGGCCTGGAAGTAATCGGCCTGGCTCGCGCCGATGTCGCCGAGGCCGGGGCCGCCGCGCTGCACGTTGGCGATGACCGCCGGCAGCTCGCACCCCGCCATGTAAGAGATGCCCTCCTGTTTGAGGCTGATGCCGGGCGAGGAGGAACTCGTCATCGCGCGCGCGCCGGCGGCGGAGGAGCCGAGTACCATGTTGACGGCGGCGAGTTCGCTTTCCGACTGGATGAAGGTGCCGCCGACCTCGGGCATGCGCCGCGCCATGTACTCGGGGACCTCGTTCTGCGGCGTTATGGGGTAGCCGTAGTAGAAGCGGCAGCCGGCGCGGATGGCGCCTTCGGCCATGGCGTCGTTGCCGGTCATGAGGATTCTCTTAGGCATTTTTCCTCGCCGGTTTTCTCGCGGGGCCGTCGAGAACGATCTCGATGGCGGCGTCCGGGCAGATGACGGCGCAGTTGAGGCAGCCCGAGCAGGCCGAGGCGTCGGCGACCTCGGCGACGTTCAAGCCGCGGGGGCCGAGCTTTTTCGACATGACCAGCGCACCCTTCGGGCAGAAGGCCACGCAGAGGCGACAGCCCTTGCAGTACTTGAGGTCAACCCTGATCTTTGGCATAGTTGACCTCTTCGCCCCAGCGCAGCTTGCCGCGGACGACCTTGTAGAAACTCCACTCGGGCCCCTCGTAAAGGCGGAACCTGTAAGGGGCGCGGCGCACGCATACGGAGTCGCCGTCCTTGATCGTCCTTGCGACCTGGCCGTCGGCGGTGACGCTTACGGCGGTGCGGCGCGCGGAGACCTTCATGTCGACGACGTCGCCTCCGGAGATGACCATGGGGCGGATGGCAAGAGTATGCGGCGCGAGGGCCGTGAGGATGATTACGTCCTCGGAGGGCGCGACGATAGGCCCTCCGCAGGAGAGGTTATAGCCCGTCGAACCGGTCGCGGTCGAGACGATCAGGCCGTCGCCCTGGATCGTCGTAAGCGGTCCCTTGTTTATCGCAAGTTCGATCGCCACCATCTGCGCCGGCACGGCGGCGGTCACGACAATGTCGTTCAAGGCGCTCAGTTCGGCGACGGTCCTGCCTGTGTTCTGGATCTGGCCGACGAGCATGGTGCGCTCCGTCGGCTCGATCTTCCCCTCGAGAACCGCTTCCGCAAGAAGCGGACAGTCGGACTCGACGCAGCCCGCGAGGAAGCCGAACTTGCCCAGGTTGACGCCGATGGCCGGGATGTTGAGGGGCGCGAGGTACCGCGCCGCGCGCAGTATCGTCCCGTCGCCGCCGAATATCACCGCCAGGTCGAGCTCGAGGCTCTCGGGCAGCTGGGCGTCGAAGTCGTAAGTCTCGACCTTGTGGCGACCCTCGAGGTCCACGATGTGCTTGGCCATGATGGCGGTCACTTCGCCGCGGGAGAACCTTCCGAAAAATCCTATCCGTTTCACCGGCCATCCCCCTTGCCGCTTTTGTGCGGCTCTCGGACGCGGCCTTCGCCGGGACGCTCGGCGGAAACGGCGCGCCTGACAGCCGCGGCGATGCCGGCCGCGTCGAGGGACTGCGACGCCAGGAGGCGGGGGCGCGCCCCGTGTTCGATGAACTGGTCGGCTATGCCGAGGCGTATGACGCCCGCCGGGACGCCTTTGGAAGACAAGAGCTCGAGGACGCCCGACCCGAAACCGCCGGCAAGGGCGTGCTCCTCGGCCGTAACGATTGGGCCGCGCCGGGCGGCGGCGAGTATCGCGTCGGCGTCGAGAGGTTTCGCGAAGCGGGCGTTGACGACGGCGGCGGCAATCCCTTCGCTGGAGAGGATTTCCGCGGAGTCGAGCGCGGCGCCGACGGTCGTGCCGTAGGCGAGGATCGTCGCGTCGGCTCCCTCGCGAAGGACTGCCGCGCGGCCAAGCTCAAGGGGAGCCGTCTCGACGCCGGCCACAGAGTCGACTATGGTCGTGCGGGGATAGCGGATGGCGACCGGTTTGCCGAGGCCGACGGCGAATTCGAGCATCAGTTTCAACTCCGCGGCGTCGGCGGGCGCCATGACGACCATGCCGGGAAAGGCCCTCATGTAGGCGATGTCGAAAACGCCGTGGTGCGTCGGGCCGTCAGCGCCGACGAGCCCCGCCCGGTCGATGCAGAAGACGCACGGCAGCCCCTGGAGGGTTATGTCGTGGAATACCTGGTCGTAGGCGCGCTGGAGGAAGGTCGAGTATATCGCCACGACGGGGATGAAGCCGGCCTTCGCGAGGCCGGCGGCCATGCCGACGGCGTGCTGTTCGCAGATCGCGACGTCGACGAACCGATCGGGGAATGCCTTTGCGAACTCGATCGTGCCGGTCCCGTCCGGCATCGCGGCGGTTATGGCGACGACGCGCTTGTCGCGGCGGCCGATATCGACCAGGGCGTCGGAAAAGACCTGCGTGTAGCCCGGCAGGCCGGCGCCTTCGCTCGCGGCGACGATCTTCCCGTTGTGATGCGTAAAGGGGCCGGACGAGTGATACCCGGCGGGGTCGTCTTCGGCGGGCTTGAAGCCGCGCCCCTTTTCGGTCACGACGTGAACGAGGATGGGCTTGTCGATGTGGAGGGCGTCTATCTCCTCGAAGGTCTCGCAGAGGAGCTTGATGTTGTGGCCGTCGTAAGGACCGAAGTAGGCGAACCCCATGTGTTCGAAGAATTGCCCCGGCAGTATCGCGCGCGCGACGGTGTCGCGCAGCTCCGCCACGGCCTTTTCCATCCTCGGGCCGAACATGGGGATCTTCTTAAGGACCGCGCGGACGTCCTGCTTCAACTCGTTATACGCCGAGCCGACGCGTACGCGGTTCAGGTAGTTCGCGAGCGCCCCCACCGACGGCGAGATGCTCATCTCGTTGTCGTTGAGGACGACGAGGAAGCGTTTGCCCGACTGGCCGGCGTTATTCAAGGCCTCGAGCGCCATGCCGGCCGTCATCGACCCGTCGCCTACCATGGCGACGACGCGGGACTTGCGCCCCTGGAGGTGGTTGGCCATGACGAGGCCGAGCGCCTGGCTCAAGGCCGCGCCGGCGTGGCCCTCGAAGAAGGTATCATAGGGGCTCTCCGAAGGGCTCGGAAAACCCGAGAGCCCGCCATCTGTGCGAATGGTCGGGAAGGCCTCGCGCCGGCCGGTGAGGATTTTGTGAGTATAGGTCTGGTGGCCGACGTCGAAGACGAGGCTATCGACCGAAAAATCATAAGTCTTGTGCAACGCGATGGTTAATTCAACGACGCCCAGGTTTGAAGAGAGGTGTCCGCCGTTTCTGCCGACGACGCGGGTTATCTCGTCGCGGATTTCACCGGCGAGCGTTTTGAGGTCGTCCCACGAAAGCCCCTTCAAATCGGCCGGGGAGTTTATGGTTGGGAGGATTCGTTCCAAGTGCGCCTTCTTTTCGCCCGCAGGGTCTCAAGAGGAGCGTTCGACCACGAACCGGACCAATTCCGGAAGTATTGTATGACCCGGGGCGATTTTCTCAAGGTATTTGAGGGCCTGGGCGGCCTGGGAGCGGGCCTCGCGTCGTGCAGCGTCAAGGCCGGCGACCGCGGGGTAGGTGAGTTTGCGGGCGGCGGCGTCCTTGCCGGCGGTCTTGCCGAGGGCCTTCGTTGCGGCGGTCACGTCGAGGACGTCGTCGGCAATCTGGAAGGCAAGGCCGAGGGCGTCGCCGAAGGAACCGGCGTATTCGATCTGCTCCTCGGAGGCGCCGGCGGCGATGGCGCCGATCCGGGCGGCGGCGCGGATGAGGGCGGCGGTCTTTTTCCGGTGGATGAAAAGGACGTCGTCGAGAGTGCCGCCGGTCCCTTCGGCCTCCATGTCCGCCACCTGCCCCGCGACCATGCCCGCGGGACCGGAGCCGGCGGCGAGTTCCCTGACGATGCGAGCGGGGTTCGCCGAGGGCGGCGACGAGGCGGCCACCTCAAAGGCCAGCGCCAGCAGCGCGTCGCCGGCGAGTATCGCCATCGCCTCTCCGAAGACCTT
>Ga0315277_10013199_pt1 | contig 10303 bp, 10 predicted proteins | sample YL17G05_15_MG_FD_203695 | JGI IMG/M metagenome (GOLD analysis project Ga0315277, IMG submission 203695) | Sediment microbial communities from Yellowstone Lake, YNP, Wyoming, USA - YL17G05_15 | ecosystem: Environmental > Aquatic > Freshwater > Lake > Sediment | place: USA: Wyoming | collected...
CGCCGCCCCAAAACTCACCGCGGCCGGCATCACCTGTTACCGCCAGGGCGCCGAAATGCCTCGCTCCTCCATGCTCGCGCGCTTCAGGGAGGGGCGCCCGTCGTGCATATTCGGCACCGACAGTTTCTGGCAGGGCGTGGACGTGCCCGGCGAAGCGCTCTCGAACGTCATCATCGCGCGGCTGCCTTTCCCCGTGCCGGACCGGCCGCTGGCCGCGGCCCGCATGGAAAAGATCCGCGACGAGGGCGGCGACCCCTTCATCGAGTATTCGCTGCCGGAAGCGGTCTTGAAGTTCAAACAGGGTTTCGGCAGGCTCATTCGGACAAAGACCGATACGGGCATTGTCGTGGTGCTCGACAGGCGCATACTCGACAAGTGGTACGGCAGGGCTTTCCTGGATTCCATACCGAAGTGCGATATGATTACCGGCGAGGCGCCGGCTTAGAACCTGTCCTGATAATCCTCGTGAGTCCCGATGAGTCTCTGCTGCCGGCGTCCGCCGTCGCGCGGTCCTTCGCCGCGGCTGTGGTTTTCCTGCCGGCGCTGACGGGCGCGCCTCTCCGGCGCCTCCGCCGCTTCGCGGGACACCGGGGCCCTGTCCGGTGGGGGCATGCCGGCCCGCCTGGGCGGGTGGCCGCGGCGCGAGAAAGCCGGAATTCCGCCGCGTCCCCCGCCGGAGCCCCTCGCCGTCTCGACGCGAAACCCACAAAGTTTTTGTCACGCGAGGGGCGCGTTGCTACAATTTGTGCACTGCGTAACTGTCCGTCGAACTGGGAGAGCCTGAACGAAATGAAGACGTCCGAAACAATAGCGCTGTACGAGAAATACGGTTTCGCCAACTACACCCGGTTGCCCGTGGTCATCGTCCGCGGCCAGGGCAGCCGCATCTGGGACGCCGACGGCAAGGAGTACCTCGACTTCTTCCCCGGCTGGGGCGTGAGCGAGATCGGGCACTGCCATCCGCGGGTCGTCGCCGCGGTGAAGAAGCAGGCTTCCCGTCTCCTTCACATTCCGAACAACTTCTACAGCGAGCACCAGGGACTTCTCGCGAAGGCGATATCCGAGCATTCGTTCGGGGGGAAATGCTTCTTCTGCAACTCGGGCGCGGAGGCGGTCGAGGCGGCGATAAAACTCGCGCGCAAGGCCACGCCCGCGGCGCGCTACAAGATCATCACGATGGAGAACTCCTTTCACGGGCGGACGCTTGCGGCGATTACGGCGACCGCGCAGGCGAAGTACCACGAGGGTTTCGAGCCGCTGCCGAAGGGATTTGGGTACGTGCCGTTTAACGACCTCGACGCCGTCGGGCGGGCGATCGACAGCGAGACGGCGGCCGTCATGGTCGAGCCGATCCAGGGCGAGGGCGGCATAAACGTCGCGCGGGACGATTACCTGAAGGGGCTGCGCAAACTCTGCGACAGGAAGAAGGTCCTCCTTATCCTCGATGAGGTCCAGACCTGCATGGGGCGGACGGGGGACTGGTTCGCGTACGAGCATTACGGGATCGTCCCCGACATGATGACGATGTCGAAGGGGCTCGGGGGCGGCGTGGCGATAGGGGCGCTCGAAGCGAAGCCGGAGATCGCGGCGGCGTTCACGCCGGGCTCGCACGCGTCGACCTTCGGGGGCAACTCGCTTGCCTGCGCGGCGGGGCTGGCGGTGTTTGAGGCGATTGAAAAGGAGAACCTCCTCGACAACGCGCGGAAGATGGGCGCGTATCTCAAACGCAAATTCGAGGGCTTCGCGCGCAAGTACGGCTTCGTAAAGGAGGTGCGCGGCCGCGGCCTCATGCTCGGCATGGAGCTCAAGGTGCCCGGCGCCAAGATCGTGAGCCGGTGCCTTGAAAAGGGCCTCAACCTGAACTGCACGCACGACGTGGTGCTGCGCGTCCTTCCGGCAATGACGATCACGAAGGCTGAGATAGACAAGGGCGTTGAGATCCTCGGTTCGGTCCTGGCGGAGAGAACCTCATGACTCGCCCGGACGGAAGGCGAAGGGACGAGCTGCGCGGCGTGCGCATCACGCGGCATTTCCTCAGGAACACGCCTTCTTCGGCCCTGATCGAGATGGGAAACACGCGCGTCCTCTGCGCGGCGACGGTGGAAGAAAGGGTGCCGCCGTTTCTGGAGGGGTCGGGGCGGGGGTGGGTGACGGCCGAATACGGGATGCTTCCCGCCTCGACGCCGACGCGCAAGGACCGCGAGCGGTCGGGAAAGATCGACGGCCGCACGCAGGAAATCCAGCGGCTCATCGGCCGGGCGCTTCGGGCGGTGACGGACACGTCGAGGCTCGGGGCGCGGACGATCCGGATCGATTGCGACGTCATCGACGCGGACGGCGGCACCCGGACGGCCGCAATCACGGGCGCGTACGTCGCGCTCGCGGACGCGGTTGGGAGGCTTGCCGAGGAGGCGGGGGTGTCGCTTGAGACGCTCAAGGAGCCGGTGGCGGCGGTGAGCGTGGGGATAGTCGACGGGAAGGCAGTGCTCGACCTCTGCTACGCGGAGGATTACTCGGCGGACGTGGACATGAACGTGGTGATGACCGCGGGGGGCAAGTTCGTGGAGGTCCAGGGGACGGCGGAGTCGAGGCCGTTTGACTCGAAGGACCTCGCGGCGCTCCTGGCGCTGGCGAGAAAGGGCATCCAGAAACTGGTGAAAATGCAGCAGGAGGCGTTAAGTCACCGATGAGAAGACTTGCGTTTTACGTTGTTGCGGCGTGCGTTCTTGCCGCGGGCTGCGCGGGCAACAAACCGCGCGTCGCCCAGAGCGTCACGGCGATGCCGCCGGGCTACGGCGTAATCGTGGCGACGTTCAGATACACTGCGGGCGAGAGCTCCTTCCCGCAGGAGCAGATCTTCAGCGACGCGCGCTACCTCGAAGGAAGGCTCGCGTCCCGGGGGCGGCAGGCGTTCATCGTGTACGGCGGGGGCAACTGGACGAGCGTGGGCTTCCGCGCGGCAACGCACGACGAGGCCGAGAGGGCCAAGGCCGCCATAGAGGCCGCGGGCACGATCGACCTCGGCGACGGAAGCACGCTCAAGGTCCCGAAGGTCGAGATCGTCAACATCGCGGAACTGAAGGCTTACGCGCTGGACCTGATCCCGTGAGCGCGCGGCCGTTTGAACTCCTGGTCGGCACGAAGAACCGCCACAAGGCGGGCGAGATCCGGAGGCTCCTGCGCGACATGCCGGTGGAAGTGCTCGACCTTTCGGCCTTCGACGAACTGCCCGCCGTCGCCGAAGAGGGCGAGACCTTCGAGGCAAACGCCGTCGCCAAGGCCAAAGGCTTCGCGGCGATGACGGGCCTTCCCACGATAGCCGACGACTCCGGCCTCGAGGTGGACGCCCTGGGCGGGAGGCCGGGGGTCTTTTCGGCGAGGTTCGCGGGCCCCAACGCCAACGACGACGACAATAACAGGGTCCTTCTCGAAATGCTCGCGCACGTCCCCCCTTTCGAGAGGACGGCGCGGTACCGCTGCGTCATCGCGTTCGCCACGCCGGAGGCGCCGGTCTTCGCCTCCGAGGGGTCGGTCGAAGGGGTAATCGCGCCCGAACTGCGCGGCACCCACGGCTTCGGCTACGACCCTCTTTTCTACTTCCCGGAGTACAGGGGCACGTTCGGGCAGGTCGGGCCCGACATGAAAGACTGCGTGTCGCACCGCGCGAGGGCGCTGGCGCAGTTCAAGCGCCTCTTTATCGACTACCTCTCGAACCTCAACATCTGAGCGCTGCCCCCGCGCATCGTCCACTGTCAACACGCGTCGTCCACTTGCCGGAAGGGCCGCCGTCGTTACCATTGCACGGGGTTTGTCGCGCCGGCGCCTGTTCTCGAAAAGGAGACAACAATGTTCAGGTCTGCCTGTCTCGCGTCGCTCGTCCTGCCAATCCTCTGCGCCTCTCTGCTCTCGGCAGAATACAAAGTCGGCCCCTCTGAAAAAGTCACGAAGATAAGCGAGATTGCGGACAAGCTTACGCCGGGCGACGTCGTGGAGTTGACCGGCGACATAACCGACTCCATGGTCCTCAAAGCCTCCGGCACGGCGGAAAAGCCGATCGTCATCCGCGGGACGGGAGGGCGGAGGAAGATCGACTTCGCGGGCGCCAGGAACGGCATCGAGACGCGCGGCGACTATTACGTCTTCGAGGGCCTCGAACTCACCGGCGCGGCTTTCCGCGGCATCTTCCAGGTCTCGCACGGCATCGTCATCCGCGACTGCTATTTCCACGACAACCAGAACGGCATCATGGGCGCCGACGACCCCAACACCGGCGACATCACGATAGAGTACTGCGAGTTTTTCCACAACGGCAGCGGCATCTACGCGCACCAGATGTACCTGGCGTCGTGGAAGCCGGGCGCGAAAGCCGTCGTCCAGTTCAACTACATCCACGATTCCTCCGGCGGGCTCAATATCAAGTCGCGCATGCCGCACAACGTCATACGTTACAACTGGATCGAGAACGCCGCCAACTACGAGTGCGACATCGTCGATTCCGACGAGGGGCCGGCGGGCCTTCGCCCGATGAATACGGAGTTCATCGGCAACGTAGTCGTAACGGGCGCCGCCGGCAATCCCCATCACAAGTTGAACCTGGGTTCCGACCAGCCGAGGTCGCCGGGCACCGAGGGGGTTTTTACTATAGCGAATAACACTTTTATCATGAGGCGCGCTTCAGACGAAAACCATGTCATCCGCGTCGGCGGCAACGTCGCGGAGGCGAGGTTCTACAATAACATCTTCGTCGCCCCGGGCCTCAAGGACTTCCGCGTCCTCGTCATCGAGGATACCGCCGCGCAATCGGGCGAGCCCGGAACGCCGGGGCGTTTGAAGAAGCTCACCGGCTCGGGCAACTTTATCGCCGAAAACGCGGTGAGCGTGCCCAAGGAGTTCACAAACACCGTGCGCGCCGCCGACGCCGGCTTCACGGACATCGCGAACCTCAAGGTGACCCTCGCCAAGGGTTCGCCCTGCATCGGCGCGGGCGACAAGTCCGCCCCCATGGACGCGCACTATTCGCCCGTGCGCGGGATGGTATTCGTCGTCGGCGCTCGGCCAAGCCAGCCAATAAAAGAGTATTACCGCCCCGGCCGGGGGGAGATGCTCGACATACGTTTGCTGCAGCGGCACTCGGCCGCCAAGATTGGCAGGATTGATATTGGCGCATTCGGCCAGACCATCGACTCGATATCGGACGGCCCAGCTGCGCCGCCGGGGGTGGAATTGAACCTCAAGTGACTTGACTGCGCTGCGGTTTCACGCGCAGGACCTGCCAAGTGCGAGGAGGCATCATGACCGAGGAAGTCCGCTACAATATGCTTCGCCCGGCGCAGATCGTCGCGCGCCGGAAGGCCTGCCCGGCGGTTTACATTCCTATCGGGACCCTGGAATGGCACGGCGTCCACAATCCGGTCGGCGCCGACACGCTCCAGGCCGAGGGGCTGGCGATCATGTGCGCCGAGAGGGGCGGCGGGCTCGTTTTTCCGCCGCTTTACTACGGGGAGAGCCGGCTCGAGGCGCTGATGGAGGCGGTGGCGGCGGACCGCGAGCTTATCGCGAGGGAGATGGATCTCGCGGGCGAGAACTTCACGGCCGCGAGACAGCCTTTTTCGGCGACCGAGCAGGCGGTGAACTACCACAAACTCCTTCTTCACATCCTCGCCGAGGCGGAGACGCTCGGCTTCAAGGTCGGCGTGCTCGTCGCGGGGCACTATCCGCTCGTCGACCATGCGCGTGCGGCGGTCGTGCAATTTAACCAGCGCGAGTTTTCGAAGCGCCACGGGATGCTGGCGTGGGCGTTCGTGGACTACCTGCTCGTCGCGGACAAGTACGAATGCGCGGGCGACCACGCCGGCGGCTGGGAAACTTCGCACGTGATGGCGCTTCATCCGGAGACCGTGGACAAGGGCTTACTTCCGCCCAAGGGGACGAAACTCATCGGCGCGGGAGGGAGGATGGCGCCGCAGGACGCGACGGCGGAGTTCGGGCGAGAGACGTTCGAGGCCGCGGCCGAGGTCGCGGTCAACGAGGTCCGTCACCGGCTCGAGCACGGCGAGATGTACCGCGGCCACGGCACGAGCCTTCGCGAGGGGCTCTGGAGGACAGGCAAATGACGTTTCACGAGATCGACAAAGGCGACCGGAAACTCATCGACGCGGCGAGGGATGTCCTGATGAGGAACTACCTCGCGGGGCGGCACACGGTGGGGGCGGCGGTGCTGGCCGGCTCGGGGCGCATCTACGTGGGCGTAAACGTCGAGGCCTGCGGTTACGGCCCCTGCGCGGAGCCGATCGCCATCGGCGCGGCGTTTTCAAACGGGGAGCGGTACCTTCGCGCGGTGGTCGCCGTCAAGAAACGCGGCGAGGAGTATCCGGTTCTCTCGCCGTGCGGCAACTGCAGGCAACTCGTGGTCGACTACGCGCCGGACGCCATGATCATCTTCGACAACGGCGGCACAGTGGTCAAGACGGAGGCGGCAAACCTCCTGCCCGGGGCATACTTGAGCAACTTCGGCGAAGAGCAGCAGCCGGATTGAGGCAGACACGGCGGGGAACACCCTCATGGACATGACTGACGGCGAAAGGTTCATACGGTGCGCCTTGGGAGAAAAGATCGACCGCGTTCCATACGGCGTTGGGATCGGATGGCGATGCTGGGACGGAACGCTCGAACGCTGGAAGGCCGAGTCGGGCGTGAGGGACCTCGACGTCGCCAAGACCCTCGGCTACGACTACAGGGACGTACGGCCGGCATGTCACCAGGGCTTCTTTCCCGAATTCGAGGTCGTCGTCATCGACGAGACCGAGGAGTTCATCACCACGCGCAACGAACGGGGCATCACGCTTCGAAACCGGCGCGACCTCGGCTCGATGCCTGAATTCCTCGACTACCCCATAAAGACGCGCGAGGACTGGGAGAGGCTCAAGGCCCAGCGGCTCGACCCCAAGACGCCGGGGCGCGTCTGCGAGGATTGGACGAAACTGCGCGAGCGGCTGAAGAAGACCGGCGAGGCGGTCACGGTCGGGGACTATCCGTGGGGAGTTTTCGGAACGCCGCGGGATTTCCTGGGGGCCGAGGAGTTTCTCATGATGTTTTACACGGACCCGGCGCTCGTCAAAGACATGATGAACCACTTGACGACGCTCTGGATTTCCATGTGGGGCGAGATTGCCAACGAGGTCCAGATCGACCGCGTCCACATCTGGGAGGACATGTCCGGGCGCCAGGGGTCGCTCATCTCGCCGAAGATGGTAAACGAGTTCATGATGCCGTGCTACGATCGGATGGCCGCGTTCGCGCGGGAGGCGGGGGCACGCGTCATTTCGGTCGACTCGGACGGCGACGTGCGCGAACTCGTGCCGATCTTCATGGAGCATGGCGTGAACCTCATCTACCCTTTCGAGGTGCAGGCCGGCAGCGACGTGCTCGAGTACCGGCACAAGTACCCCCGCCTCGGCATCCTCGGGGGCCTCGACAAGAGGGCGCTCGCCGCCGGCCGCGCGGCAATCGACAAGGAGGTCGACCGCGCGCGGGAGATGGTGAAGTACGGACGTTACATCCCGAGTTACGACCACCTCATCCCGCCTGACGTGGCGTGGGACAATTTCAGGTACTCGGCCGGGAGGCTGCGCGAGGTGTGCTTTGGGGCCAGGGGCTGAAGGCGGGTGCGGCGCAGATGCGGCGCCTGTATCAAACAGCAGGCGGATTCGGTGAACAAATTCCCGGTGGCATACGCTCAGTTACAGGAAGCCAAAACCACGAGGCCGAGGCAATGAAAGGTCAAATCCGGAGGCCGGGCGTTCTTTTGTGCATCGTCGCGGCCCTGGCCCTGGCGCAGGGCTGCGGCCGGAAGGCGCCGCCGGCGCCCAAGGCCGGGGAGATACTCTGGAAGGGGCGCGTCGGCGAAGCGGCCCCCGGCCATCCGTCGGTGTCGGGCGGCGTGCTTTATTTCACGAAGTTCGAGCCCTTCAGGATCAAGGGTTTCATCCTCTGGGGGCGAGCGCCGTCGATAATCGCCGTCGACGTGAGAACCGGCAAGAGGAGGTGGCACTACAGTTCGCCGTCGCAGATCAGGCAGGGCCCGTCGCTCTTCAAGGACACGGTGTATTTCACGCCCGAGGACGGGCACCTGCGCGCGCTCGACAGGGGGACCGGAAAGACGAGATGGGTGTCGCCGGTGTCAGTCCTTTCGGCGCGCCTGGTCGAGCAAGTGCTTTACGGTTGGGGCAAGGAGGTCCAGGCCATCGAGCCGAGGACGGGCAAGCAGCTGTGGAACCACACCTTCAGCATGTACGTAGAGGCCTGTCCGTGGCCGCAGGCCGGCCTCGTCTTTGCGGGCACCAGCGGCGGCGCGGTTTACGGCCTCGACTCGAAGACCGGCGACGAGAAATGGAGGACAGAGGGCACAGGGTATATTTTTTACACGCTCGTGCCGGGCGACGACGCGGTAGTTATTCGGGACACGAGCGGACGCATGTGCGCCATCGACATAAAGACGGGCGCCCAGAGGTGGTGTTACGAGCCGTCGCAAGGGGGGTCGGGATCGCCCGCGGTGGCCGGGGGGATGGCGCTGACCGAGATCAGTTATCGCAGTATCGACGCAATAGACATGGCGACGGGCGAGAGAAAGTGGAGTTTCCCCGAGGTCACTACGGATTCAGCACTGACTTTCCCCAACTTTTCCACGCTTGAAAGGACGCAGGATCTTGTCTATTTCGGCGCAAATGACGGCTACCTGCGCGCGGTTGACGCGCGGACGGGGGCGGTCAAGTGGAAATTCAGGCCGCCGGGGGGCGTAGCCGCGAGGCCGGTCATCGCCGGCGCCGCCGTTTACCTGGTCAGCACAGGCCCTGTTCTCTATGAGCTCGACACAGAGACGGGCGAGGAAAGGTGGCACGCGCAACTGCCAAGCGGGGTGGCGTCGTACCTCGCGGTCGGCGAGGGCGTCGTCGCATACAGGGGGACAGACGGTTACGTCTATGCGATAAACGCGCCGACGGGCGACGCGAAGCACTGAATACACTCGGTAACAGTAAGCCAGAACCGCGAGGCCGAGGCAATGAAAGGTCAAATCATGAGGTGGGGCGTCCTTTTGTGCCTCGTAGCGGCCCTGGCCCTGACGCAGGGTTGCGGCAGGAAGGCGCCCGCGCCCAAGCCCGGGGAGATAATCTGGAAGGGGCGGGGGGGCGAAGAGGTCGAGGAGGCCCCGGCGGTGTCGGGCGGCGTGCTGTATTTCGCGAAGTTCGACCCTTTCAGGATCAAGGGCTTCATCGTCTGGCGGCGAGCGCCGTCGATAATCGCCGTCGACGTCAGGACGGGCAAGAGGAAGTGGCAATACAGTTCGCCATCGCAGATCAGGTCGGCACCGTGGTTCTTCGAGGACACGGTGTATTTCGTGACCGAGGACGGGGCCGTGCGCGCGCTCGACAGGGAGACCGGAAAGAAGAGATGGGTCTTGCCGGCGGCTTCCATCTCGGCACGCATAGTCGAGGAAGTGCTCTACTGCGACGGGGAACAGGTTCAGGCCGTCGAACCGAGGACGGGCACACAGCTGTGGAACCACACCTTCGGCACGCCCGTGCGGGCCCGTCCGTGGCCGCAGGCCGGCCTCGTCTTTGCCGGCACCGGTCGAGGACCGGTTTTCGCGCTTGACTCGAAGACCGGCGCCGAGAAATGGAGGACAGCGGGCACGGGGTATGACTTTCATGCGCTCGTCCCGGGCGACGACGCGGCGGTTATTCGGGACGCGTATGGACGCATGTGCGCCCTCGACATGAAGACGGGCGTCCAGAGGTGGTGCTACGAGCCGTCTCAAGGGGGGTTAGGGCCGACCGCGGCGGCCGGGGGAATGGCGCTGACCGAGATGCCCTCCGGCCGGATCGACTCCGTCGACATCGCGACGGGGGAGAGAAAGTGGAGTTTCCCCGAGGTCAGTACGGATTCTGCAGTGATTACCCCCGACTTTGACACGCTTGAAACGGCGCAAGACTTCGTCTATTTCGGCGCAAGCGACGGCTACCTGCGCGGGGTCGACGCGAGGACGGGGGCGGTCAAGTGGAAATTCAAGCCGCCGGGGGGGTAGCCGCCGGGATAGCCATAACACCGGTCATCGCCGGCCCCGTCTTGTACCTGGTCAGCAGGAGCTGGGTTCTCTATCAGCTCGACACAGAGACGGGCGAGGAAAGGTGGCACGCGCAACTGCCAAGCGCGGTGGCGCCGTACCCGCACCTCGCGGTCGGCGACGGCATCGTCGCGTACAGGGGGACAGACGGCTACGTCTATGCCATCAACGCGCCGGCGGGCG
>Ga0315277_10013201_pt1 | contig 10301 bp, 8 predicted proteins | sample YL17G05_15_MG_FD_203695 | JGI IMG/M metagenome (GOLD analysis project Ga0315277, IMG submission 203695) | Sediment microbial communities from Yellowstone Lake, YNP, Wyoming, USA - YL17G05_15 | ecosystem: Environmental > Aquatic > Freshwater > Lake > Sediment | place: USA: Wyoming | collected...
TTAGATGGTAAAGTGACCCATTTTTATGAGTGGGAAGGGGCAGGGGTTCTGGATTGTGTAAAATTAAGCGGGGTGATAAGGAGAGCAGTTAGCATAGTCAAGCAAATCTATTTTGGGCATGACCTGGAAAATCTTTACTTAAGGATTGACACCATTCTACCTGCAGAAAGATATTTCTCAGAAGGTTATCAAATCGACTTTGAAATTTTTACTCCAGGCCACCTCAAAATCTCACTTCTCAAAGAAAAAGGCTCCCTTGCCAGATATAATCCTGAAAATAAACAGTGGATGGAAACCTCTGTACCGGTGAACTTCGCATTCGCAAAAGTGCTGGAGCTTTCTCTGCCCCTTTCTGCTTTTGAGCAGGTAAAGGAGAAAGGATTTCAATTCAGGGTGATAGTCAAAAAAGGAGAGGATGAGATCGAAAGGTGTCCGGAAATTGACTTGATAAAATTCAGCCTTTTACAAGTGGACAAAACCCCGGCTTACTGGTAGCAGGAGTTGTAGCTTTCGTATCGCTATATCTTAAAAGCTTAGAAACGATTGAATATGGATAACTTAGAATCAAAGAATACAGAAGAGAAAAAAGACGATTCAGCAGAGTCTCAGGAAAAGATGATCCAGGAAGGGAAGGCTGCTGCCATTCTGGGGTATATACCCTTTATGTGCTTTGTACCCCTGATCAAGATGAAAGATAATCCCTTTGCCCTCAAACACGGGAAGCAGGGATTACTTCTTTTTGCTTTAGAGATTATCGCCATCATCTTTCTTTTTCCCAGAATTAGCCAGCTGTTCTGGGGGATGATTTTGATTCTATGCTTAGTCTCGGCTGCAGCCGGAATAGTATACGCCACCCAGGGGAAAGACTGGAAAATACCTTTTATAGGTGAGTTAGGGGACAAACTGAAGCTCTGATTTTTATCATTCAGAGCCACTTTAATGGCGCTCTGCCCGACTAAAGTCGGTTTTAAAATATATTCTGGAGTATATAGGGCAATGCTTCAGCCTTGCTTTGTTTTACGACGCTGAAATAACTGTGTGTGTGCTCGTAAAGGTTAAGAATATGATCAGAACCACCGTAGTAGGCAATTATCCCAAAATCAGCTCGTACAAAAACGTTCCCAATCTGAGAAACTCCTTGAATCAGTTTGACCAGAAAAAGATCTCAAAAGAGAAGCTGGAAGAGGTCTATAAAGCAACTATTATCAGAGTTTTAAAGGAGCAGGAAGAAGCAGGGATCGACATCATCACTGACGGACAGATCAGATGGGATGACCTGGCAACTCCTTTTGCCAAGAATATCGAAGGCTGTGAGATCAACGGGCTTTTAAGATTTTTTAACAACAACGTTTACTACCGCAAGCCAGTAATAAAATCAAGACTGGCTTTTAAAGATTATGCCACCCTGGAAGACTACAAATTCGCTAAAGCTAATTCATCTAAAAAACTAAAAGTGGTTTTGCCAGGACCTCTTACCTGGGCGAAATTATCCCTAGATGAGTATTACAATGATTTGAAGACTTTAGTGACAGATTTCAGCCAGATTCTACGAAAAGAGGTTCAAAAATTGGATCAGGAAGGGGTAGAATATATCCAGTTTGACGAGCCATCATTATGTAATTTCCCCCAAGAGATCGGTCTGGTGAAGGAAAGCTTAAAGACCATCACCTCTGGTTTAAGAACTAAATCTATCCTTTTTTTGTATTTTGGAAGCATAAGAGAGCTTACTTCGGGACTTTTTGATATGCCTGTGGATATCATCGGTATTGACTTGGTGAGCAAACCTGAGAATTTAGATCTGATCCTCAAAGCAGACGTAAAAAAAGAGGTGATTCTTGGATGCCTGGATGCACGGAATACCAAAATGGAAGATGAAAAAGAGATTCTTAGACTCGTCGAGAAAGTTGCCAAGAAGATCCCTCCAGAGAAAATATATATCAGTCCTTCCTGCGGGCTTGAATTTCTTCCGCATGAGAATGCGCTGAAAAAGATAAAACTTCTGTCCTCCATTGCTAAGCAGTTCAATTCCTGATAACCTGAATCCAGACAAATGGGCAAAAGTCTGTTTGCGTTTAAATTGATATAAACTAAGTTGAAACTTCGCTGATAATCTGTATGTGAAAATGTCTCTAAAACCTGTCATTCTGAGGGAGTCCGTCTTCGGCGAGACGACCGAAGAATCCGTCGAATTTGACGTTGAGGTAGATTCTTCGCCCTGCGGGCTCGGAATGACACATAAGGAGAAGAAATTATGCTTTTGACGACCAGCGTTGGTAGTTTTCCCAAGCCGGATTACTTAGCTAAAGCCCGGGTGCAGTTTTCCCGCGGTGAAATAACCGAAGAGGAGCTGCATACTCTGGAGAAAAAAGCGACTGCTGAGGTAATCAAGTTTCAGGAGCAAATCGGAATAGATATCTTGGTGCACGGCGAGATGGAAAGAGGGGATATGACCACCTATTTTGCGGAGATCTTAGAAGGTATGGGAGTGAGTGGGTTGGTCCGCTCTTATGGAAATCGATATTATCGCAAACCGGTAGTCCTGGGAAAGGTCAAAAGACCCAAGCCTATGACCGTGGAAACTTTCAAGTATGCCCAGAGCCTGACCTCCAAACCGGTCAAAGGGATGCTCACCGGACCCTATACTATGACTGACTGGTCTTTTAACGAGTATTATCCAACCCGTAGAGATACAGCTTTAGGCATGGCGGAAGTGATTCATCAGGAGGTTTCGGATTTAGAACAAGCTGGAGCGAAATATATACAGATAGATGAACCGGCTTTATCCACTCGGCCTGAAGAGATAGATTTAGCCATAGAAGCAATGGCTATAGTCACTAAAGGGATCAAAGCTAAAACCATAAGTCACATCTGCTATGGTGATTTCTCCAAAATCTACCCCCGGCTCCTGGATTTGCCAGTCGACCAGTTAGACCTCGAGTTTGCCAACAGCAATTTTGCCAATTTAGAGCTTTTCAGAAATCCAAGATTCACCAAGGAGATTGCAGTCGGAGTGGTGGACGTTCACAGCCACATCATCGAGACCAAGGAGCAGGTTAAAGCAAATATCAAAAAGGCGTTAGAAGTTTTTCCTTTGGAAAAGGTCTATATCGACCCGGACTGCGGGCTAAAAACCAGGTCAGTCGAGGAAGCCCAGGCTAAGCTTAAAGTAATGGTTGAAGCAGTCAAGGAAATCAAGCAAGAGCTTGGAATTAGGTAGCGCGACTCTTTCAAGGGTTGCCAAATGGAGTGATGGGATTGCTTCGTTACCCAGATGGGCTCCTCGCAATGACGATCATCGGCCGTCATTGCGAGCGAGTGAAACGAGCGAAGCAATCCGTCGACGTCATTAGAAAATCTAACTTTGAGAATCATGAGCCTTTTCTTAGACAGACTCCAAAAAGGTGTCCTTTTGTGCGATGGTGCAATGGGCACATTGCTTTATACCAGAGGAGTTTCCTATTATCAGTGCTTTGACGAGCTGAACCTGTCCAACCCCAAGGTTGTGCAAAAGGTGCATCAGGATTATATCAAAGCGGGTGCGGAGATCATAGAGACTAATACCTTTGGTGCGAACCGCTTCAAGCTGGCAACTCATGGGTTTGAGGAAAAGGTCAGGGACATAAACCTGAAAGGGGCTAAATTAGCCCGTGAGTCTAGGGAGATAGAAGGTAAAGATATATTCGTGGCTGGCTCTATGGGACCCATAGGACAAAGGGTTCATCCGTTCGGGGAGATAATCTTAAAGCAGGTCAGAGAAGCCTTTTTGGAGCAGGCAGAAGGGCTTTTAGAAGGCGGAGTAGATTTATTCATAGTTGAGACCATATCTGACCTCAGGGAGATGAGGGAGGCAGTTTCTGCTGTCAGGAGTATCTGCCAGCTCCCGATCATTGCCTCAATGACCTTTGGAGAGGATGGAAAAACCTTGATGGGGAACACTCCTGAAGAGGTGGCTGAGTTTCTGAACAAGTTAGACGTAGAGGTCGTCGGTGCCAACTGTAGTGTTGGTCCTTTGAAGATGTACGAAGTCATCCAGACCATGAAAGACAAAACTGACAAATTCTTCTCAGCCCAGCCTAATGCCGGTCTGCCACATTTTGTCGAAGGAAGATACATTTACCTTTCATCACCCGAATATATGGCAGACTATGCTGAGAAATTCATCCGCTCCGGAGTGAATATCGTAGGCGGCTGCTGTGGTACGACTCCAGAACATATTAAGAAAATGTGTCAGGTTATTAGGAAACTGAACTCCAGTTTCTCGTCTAAGGCTGAGACGGAGATTCTGGTAAAAGATGAAATCGAAGAGGAAGAAGTAGAGAAACCAGCAATTGAGCTATCAGATTTTGCCCAGAGCATTGGCAAAAAATTTTTAGTCTCAGTTGAATTAGACCCGCCCAAAGGAACCAATCCGGAAAAAATACTCCAGGTCGCAAAGAAACTCAAAGATAAAGGAATTGATGCGGTGAATATTGCTGACAGCCCCATGGCAAAGGCAAGGATGAGCTGTCTTTCAATGGCACATCTTCTAAGGGAGAAAACCGGCATGGACGTGATCCTTCATCTCACCTGCAGGGACAGGAATCTGATGGGCTTGCAGTCAGACCTATTGGGCGCGCATGCTCTGGGTATCAGGAATGTCTTAGCCATTACCGGCGACCCACCCAGCTTAGGAGATTATCCCCACATGACCGCAGTTTATGACGTTGACTCAATCGGTCTGGTGAAGATTATAAAGAAGTTAAATTCAGGCTGCGATTGGGCTGGTAACTCCATCGGCTCTCCAACGTCCTTTTTTGCAGGAGTCGGGGTTGACCCGAATGCTGAAAACTGGGATAGAGAGTTAGACCGGCTCAGGGAAAAAGAAAGCGCAGGTGCTAATTTTATTTTCACTCAGCCATTTCACGACTTGGAGTCACTGGAGAAATTCTTAAGAAGAATAGAAGGGATAAAACTGCCAATCTTTATGGGACTTCTTCCCTTACAAAGCTCAAAACACACAGAATTCCTTCACAACGAAGTGCCCGGCATCAGGATTCCGGATAAGATAAGGGAGAGGATGAAAAAAGCAGGGGAGAAGGGCGCAAAAGAAGGCGTGCAGATCTGCAGAGAGCTTTTAAAAGAAGCAAAATCCTTAGTTTCCGGGGTTTATTTAATTCCTTCTTTTGGCAGGTTTGAGCAGGTTTTAGAGGTGATAGAATGAACCGTAGGGGCAGACCCCCGTGTCTGCCCTGTGTTTTGGGCGAACACTCAGGTTCGCCCCTACGTAAAACCGTAGCATCGGGCTTCACGCCCTACGAATCTGTAGCGCCCGATCATCGTGTCGGACGAAAAAAAAACAGAGACGCATTCTATGCGTCTCTACACCTTATATTATAGTTGCCCAATTCATTGGGCATTTTTATTTTCGTAGTGCGACCCAGCTTGTCCCGCCAGCGGCGGGATCAGGGTCGCTGTTTTTGTAGGGACAGAACATTGTTCTGTCCGCTAACTGTTATAAAAAGAGAGTACAAACCAGTCTCTCAAAAAAAGTTACAAGAGACATCATTTTTTACTTGACAAACCAGAAATCAGCCTATATCAATGAGTGCAAGATGAATCACAACTTAACTAAATTGATTATTTTTATTGCGGCTATGGCTCTTTTTTCGTCCTGCGTTTCTACTAAATCGGTTTATCTGAATCCCTCTATGACACAATACAACCCTGTACCTCCGGATTCGGTCCGCATTTTCACCACAGAAGCAGAACTTGATACTCTTGAATATGTGCGCGTGGCAATTATAGAAGCCACCGGGAACACAGACTGGACGTCACAAACTGGAATGTTAAAGGCTATGCGGAAAAAAGCCGGTAAGATCGGCGCGAATGCCATACTATTGCCTACGATCAGTGAACCCGGGGCGGCCACAAAGATAGCCGGAGCAGTTCTCGGAATTGGCGCAGAAAGAAAAGGGAATGTTATTGCGTTACGAATCTTAGGGGTTAAGAAGAAACAATCTACTGAGACTGATAAAAAATAGCACAGACGCATCCAATGCGTCTTTATGCCCTATATAGAAAATGCCCAATTCATCGGGTATTTTTTTTAACACCGCGACCCTTTCAAGTTGGCTGTAACAGTGGCAATTCACAAATTATAACACTACTTACAGTACACATTTTCTGAAAATAATTGCCAGAATTACTTTTTTCCTTTATATTATAGCAATATGAATAAGTATTACGACATATTCAAGTCAGTGGCATCTGAGATCGATAGGATAAAACTTACCAAGTTTGGAACGGATAGTCCAATGTTCATTGCATGGAAGAGAAAGTTACTTTCAGTCGCCAGAAAATTAGGAGGTGAAAATGCTTCTCTTTATAAAGAGTTAGAAGACTTTATTAACACAGAGATAGAAAGTTATTATAGTGGAGGTCTCGGTTTTAGGTTCCATATGGAAAAAGTGAAAGCTCTTCTGGTTGCCATTGTTTGGGAGTATGAAACGTTGGGTGAGTTGAAAGTCAAGGAGCAATCCATTAAGAAGATAACAGATAAACGAAAAGAAAAAATAAGGAGTATGGATCTCGAAGATTGCTATTTTGTTGCTCATGAATATGTACAAGACAAAACAGACGATTTAAGAGAAGCAATTGAAAGTGTGTTTAAAAACTCTGGATTAAAATCTTACTTTGCAGACAACGAGGTGAAAGAGGGTCATATTCTTATAAACAAAATCTTACCAAAGATTATGAGCACTAGATTTGGAATTTACGAAATATCTAATCCTAAGAAACCAAATGTTTTTCTAGAATTGGGAATGGCTATTTCTTTAGGGAAAACTTATTACATTATTGCGAAAAAAGGGACTGTAATACCCTCTGACCTAATGGGTTTAGATAGGATTGAATATGCGAGCTTGAAAGAGCTCAAAAGAGAACTAAAGAGGAAAATTAACCTATGATATAGAACAAGATAATGCACTTCGTTATCAGCTGAAAAATTTTGCTGGGTTGATGTCCCAGAAAAACGTCTTATAATAGTTATTATGTAAACTAAAAAGTATTTTAAAAAAGAACCAAAATAATTAAACCCGAATCTGAAGTTCAAATTCGGGATTTTCCTCTACCCTATCGAGATTAACAGACCCACATTGAGGGCAACCCATACGGGCAAGTTGTGGGGCTCTACTGCATTTGCCGTTGGTTCGGGAATTGGATTTCACGAACCTGTTTCTCATTACGTGCGGGAATTCCTATTCCCGCACGAACAGCGGACAGAACGGTGTTCTGTCCCTACGTCACTTCACCACAATATTCAAAATCTTATTCGGAACGTAGATAGTCTTTACAATCTTTTTATCTTTAGTATATGCCAGAACCCTTTTATCGCTTAAAGCAATAGTTTCAATCTGTTTCTGCTCAGAGTTTATGGGCACGTTAAAGGTTGTCCTGAGCTTGCCGTTGATCTGGACTGCTATGGTCACTTCATCTTCGATCACCGCTTCCTGGTCATATCCAGGCCATTCAGACTTGAATATGCTGTCCTTATGACTCAATTCGTCCCACATCTCCTCAGCTAAATGAGGGGCGAACGGAGCCAGAAGCTGTGTAGTTCTTTCGATAAAGTACGGTAGGAATTCATACCTGTCCGTATCCGGGATAAGATAAAGCTCATCATCCAAGGTATTCAGAAGCTCCATCATTGAAGCAATAGCGGTATTCAAATCCAGTCTTTCGATATCTTCTGTAACCTTCTTTATAGTCTGATGAAGCTTACGATAGACAGCCTTATAAGTCTTTGTATTCCAGCCAGCTAACCTGGTTTCCTTAGAGTGATTATTTATGTCTATTTTATAAGTATCTATGCAATATTTTGCAAAATCATAAATCCTGGTCAAAAATCTCCTTGCGCCTGTAATTCCTTCACCTGTCCAGAGAACCTCTTTATCCGAAGGAGCAGCAAAATAAACCGCAATTCTGGAGACATCCACACCATTCTGTTCCATCAAATCAAGTGGCGAAATAGCATTCCCTTTGGACTTGGACATAACTTCACCCTTTGAGTCCAAAACCATCCCATGATTGAAAAGCTCCAAAGCCGGCTCATCTACGCTCAACCAGCCTATATCGTGTAGAACCTTGGTGAAAAACCTGAAATACAGCAGATGCCCGGTAGCATGCTCAATTCCGCCAATATACTTATCCACCGGCATCCATTTCTTAGCCTTTTCCCTGGAGAATGGCTCTTTATCATTGTGCGCATCAGTATATCTGAACAAATACCAGGAAGAGCAGACAAAAGTATCCATCGTATCCGGGTCTCTTTCTGCTTTACCTCCACAGTTCGGGCAGGTCGTCTCGATAAATTCCTTTACGTCCGCCAGAGGCGAGCGTCCTTTAGGTATGAAGTCAATATTCCCTTTAGGCAGTAAAACCGGAAGCTCGGACTCAGGCACAGGAACTATCCCGCATTTCTTGCAGTGGATCATTGGAATCGGCGCACCCCAGTATCTCTGGCGGGAAATGAGCCAGTCTCTGAGTTTATAGTTGGTTTTTCTTTTACCCAAGCCTTTTTCTTCTACATAGTCATTTATCTTCTCGATTCCAGTAGTTGAGAGAAGTCCGTTGAATTGGTCGGAGTTGACCATAGTTCCCGGCTCTTCATAAGCCTGCTCCATAGTCTCCGATGTAAGGTTTTTTCCTTCTGGCTGGATAACGACTTTGATCGGGATATTATATTTTTTAGCAAACTCAAAATCCCTCTGGTCATGGCCAGGGACACCCATTACCACTCCTGTTCCGTAAGTTGCGACAACGTATTCAGTCACCCAGAGCTGAACTTTTTCACCGGAAAGGGGATTTATGGCGTACCGACCAGTGAAGACCCCATCTGTTTCCCCTATTAGGGACGACCTTTCGATATCGGTTTTCTGGAGAGCTTTATTGACGTAATCATCAACCGCCTTCCTGTATTTTGGCTCGATTTCAAGCCTTTTAAGAAGCTCATTTTCCGGCGCTATCGCCATAAAGGTTACACCATAAATGGTATCCGGACGAGTGGTAAAGACCGGAAGCTGCTCACCGGTTTTTTCGACCTTGAAGTCAATTTCTACGCCCTGACTCTTACCGATCCAGTTCCTCTGCATTATCTTCACATTCTCAGGCCAGCCGGATAGTTTATCCAGGTCGTTCAATAACCTCTCTGCATAAGCGGTGATCTTAAAGAACCACTGCTCTAACTCCTTTTTCGTAACCTCGGAATCACACCTCCAGCATCTTCCCTGGATGACCTGCTCATTGGCTAAAACCGTATTGCAGTGCGGGCACCAGTTCACCAACGATTTGCCCCTATAAGCTAAATTGTGCTTGTATAGCTGAATGAACATCCACTGGGTCCACTTATAGTAATCTGGAAGGCAGGTGATGACTTCTCTATCCCAGTCAAAGCTCACTCCGGTTTTCTTCAGAGTGTTGCGAGAGTTCTCGATATTTTTCAGAGTCCATTTTTCAGGGTCCTCTCCCCTCTTAATGGCTGCCTCTTCAGCCGGAAGTCCAAATGCATCCCAGCCAAATGGATGAAGAACGTCGTAGCCCTGCATCATCCTGTGACGGGCTATTACATCACCAATTGTATAATTCCTGAAATGTCCTATGTGAATGTCCCCGGAGGTGTAGGCGAACATCACTAACATAAAGTATTTTTTCAGGGGGTCGTCTGTAGCTTTATAGAGCTTAGACTCCTCCCACTTCTTCTGCCACTTTTCTTCGATTTCTTTAAAGGGATAATTCATATATTTATCTCAATAACCCTCACCCTTACCCTCTCCCTACAAGGGAGAGGGGGAAAACTATTAAGGATAAAGTCTATTAATCATTCTGGGGAAAGGTATAGTTTCGCGGATGTGAGGTAATCCGCAGATCCAGGCAACGGTTCTTTCGACTCCCAGACCGAAGCCGGAGTGAATTACCGAGCCATATTTTCTTAAATCCAGATACCACTTGTACGCATCCAGAGGCAGTTTTTCTTCTTTGATTCTTTGAACCAGACTGTCGTAATCGTCGTTCCTCTGTGAGCCTCCGACAATCTCACCATACCCTTCCGGCGCTAAAAGGTCAGAACACAAAACCACGTCCGCTCTATGAGGATTGGGTTTCATATAAAAAGCCTTGCACTGCCTTGGATAATTGTATACGAACAAGGGCTTTTCATACAAGTTAGCCAGGATAGTCTCATCCTCACCACCCAAATCTGAGCCCCATTCGATATTGCTCCCATTCTTTTTCAGGTGAGTAACAGCCTCATCATACGACATCCGCTC
>Ga0315277_10013202_pt1 | contig 10300 bp, 3 predicted proteins | sample YL17G05_15_MG_FD_203695 | JGI IMG/M metagenome (GOLD analysis project Ga0315277, IMG submission 203695) | Sediment microbial communities from Yellowstone Lake, YNP, Wyoming, USA - YL17G05_15 | ecosystem: Environmental > Aquatic > Freshwater > Lake > Sediment | place: USA: Wyoming | collected...
TTCCAGAGAGGTCGTTGGACCCGGCGCCGTTCGCCGTGAGGGTGAAGTTCGCCACCGTGGCCGCGCCGCCGTTGTCGTTCACGATGACCTTGCGGAGGTGCAGCTTGGGCGCGATGTCGTCGTTGGTGATGGTGCAGGTGGCCTCACCACCGATGCCCACGGCGATGTTGGAGCCGGTCTGGGAGCCGCCCACGCAGACCCAGTCCGAGGCCGTGTAGCCCGCCGGGCTGGTCTCGGAGAGCGCCCAGGTGTCAGCCAGCAGACCAGAACCCGAGTCCACCGGGCTGGTTCCAGAGAGGTCGTTGGACCCGGCGCCGTTCGCCGTGAGGGTGAAGTTCGCCACCGTGGCCGCGCCGCCGTTGTCGTTCACGATGACCTTGCGGAGGTGCAGCTTGGGCGCGATGTCGTCGTTGGTCAGAGTACAGGTCTTGGTCACTCCTGCCACTACGGTCACGTTGCCCGAGCTGTCGCAGTCGCCGCTGAAGGTCGGACCAGTGTAGCCCGAGGGCCCGCCGGTCTCGCTGGCGGTGTAGGCTCCAGCCATGAGAGAGTAGCTGGTCCCTGACTCGGAGCCAGCTTGCGGGCTGCCGGAGACTTCGGTGGAGCCACTCTTCACGTGGATCGACCAGTTGCTGGCTACTGCGCTGCCGCCGTTGTCGTTAATCACGTGCTTCTTGACGATCAGCGTCCCGAGCTTGAGGGTGTTGGTGATGGTGCAGGTAATGTTGTCCCCGCCCGTGACCGACACGGTCAAGCTGGTCCCGGAGCCTGAGGCTCCGTTGCTGCAGCTTATGGTGGTGTCGTAGCTGCTCAGGCTGGTACCGGTGCCCGCTGTCTCACCCACAGTGCGGCTGCCTGGATCGACAGCAATTAGCCCCGTGGTGCCGCCATCGCCTACGTTGGCCGCGTAGGTCGTGCCCTCGACCTGCAGGTTGAACTTACCGCTATCGGTGCTGGGAACCAGGACCTTGTTCACCGTTATGGTTGCGATGATGGCCTTGAGCTGGACGCTGCGGTCCTGGTTGCCTCCCGATCCGTCCACGCTCAACACGCGCATATGGAAGGGCGCGCCCGAAATTGAGCCCGCGCCCTTGCCCGCGCCCCAGTCCTGCTCGGACGCGATGTGTCCGGTCCAGCTGAACACCACCGAGCAGCCTTTTGCCGGACAACTCCCCACGGTGAACGAGAAGCTGAAGTTGCGGTCGCTGTCTCCCGCGGCGCTGCCGTCCTGGGTCACGTTGGTGTCGAACGCGCCCCACGTAAAGGTCTGGCCGCTGGCTATGCTCGCGCCCATCTTCCGGCTATCGGCAATGCTGTTCAGGTTCGAGCCGCCCGCCACAAACAAGTTGCCCGAGTTAGCCAGGGCAGGCTGGGTGCTGCTGGGGCTGACCACCTCTCCAGGCATATTGGACGTGGACAGACTTACGAAGTTACAGTTGTCGAACGCCGACTGGGTGGTTAAGCCGCAGTCGTCTTGAGCTTGGGTCAGGCTGGGCTTGGTCAGCCGGTCGATTGCGAATATACCGGCTTTCGTGAAGTCGTACTCCACGACGACGGTGTGAAGGCCGCTGCCTAACCCATCCACTGTTAACCGGTACGGCAATCCATCGCCCTCGCGGAACTGGGAGTTTGACCCATTGACGTCGCCGTTCGCCCAGTTGGGTGCGCTGTTGCCGTTGTCTCCGCAGGGCGTGCTAAGGTTCCCCAGCGCCGGCACCGTCACGCCGTTGTGGCACTGGTCCAGGTTCTGGCCAACGTTGACCGCGTCGGCCTCGGTAGCCGCGGTCTTGGCGGCGTTCGTCCCGTCCGTCGCCGTGATCTTGTAGCGACCGGGGATCGAAGGCGGGGCGTAGACGGTCACGAACCCGCCGGAGCCGTCGGCGGTCACCGTCGGCAAGGCGTCCGTCACGTGGTCCGGACGCAGCACTGCAACCGCAACAGGACCGTCCGGCGTGAAGCCGGCACCTGTTATGGTCATGCTCTCCCCGAGGGAGTACTTAGTCTTGTCGGTAGTGATGCTGGCTGTGCCGGTCGCCGCCTCAGCGGGGGCGGCTGCAGGCACGGCCGTGGGCGTCGCCGTCTCAGTGGGCGTGTCTGTCGGCACAGCCGTGGGCGCCGCCGTCTCGGTGGGCGCGGCTGTAGGCACAGCCGTGGGCGTCACCGTCTCAATCGGAGTGTCTGTAGGCACGGCCGTGGCCGTCGCCGTGTCAGTGGGCGTGTCGGTACCCATGATCGTTTCGGCCACTGTTGACTTGTTCGACAGCATCAGGCCGAACATCAACAGAGCCACTCCGAAGAGGAGCACCAGGATTGGGCTCCGTTTCATGATAGGTTCCCTCCTTGCTATGCGGTGCGCTTGCCTTTTACGGTTCGCGCGCCCTGTTTATCCGCCCTGGTTGCCGGGCTGGCCTTCGTGGCCGCGCAGCCCTGGGGGTTGGCTTGCCAGCACGGGCCCCACTGTCGCGGCCGAAACGGTCGCCACCGCCGCGATGCTTACAACAAGCCGGCGTACCATCTCCCTTCTTTCTGGCGGGGAACCATCTGGTAGCGCATCAAATAGGTGGAGGTCACCAGTTTGCGGAAGGGGCCCGATGCTTCTTTCGGCTTCGCCGCTGCGCCGCGAGGAAACAAGAAATGCCAGCGCGGGCTGGCACGTGTACACTATCTCAAGCCTCCGCCCCGCCACGGAAGCTAGCGCTATGGGTATCCCTCCTACGGACGAAGCATGGTCACCCTCCCTGCCCCCAGCGCTCCGCAGGATGCAAAATAGTTTAGTGAGAGATCCGCACTATGTCAAGCCCTCGATCTGCCTCATTGAAACTGTTACCGAAAGGGGTACCGTTGCCTCAAAAATACTGTTACCGAACAGGGAGGCACGATGACCCGCCTAACCGTGCACGAGTACGCCGCCGCCCTAAGGCCTCGCTACCGGACGGCCCAGAAGGGGGTGAAGAAGAAGATCCTTGACGAGTTCTGCCAGACCACGGGTATGCACCGCAAAGCAGCCATCCGCCTGCTGACCAAGCCAACCCGGCCTGCCCCAGTCCGCCGCGGCCGGCCGCGCCGCTACGGGCCTGAGGTAAGAGAAGCATTGGTCAAGCTCTGGGAGGTGGGCGACCGCATGTGCGGCAAGCTCCTGGCTTCTGTTATCCCAGAACTCCTCCGGGCCCTGGAGCGCCACGGCGAGCTTAAGGTGACCCCTGAGGTGAAGACGCTCCTCCTCCAGATCAGCCCCTCCACCATTGACTGACTGCTACGCAAGCCCAGGACCGGCGGCCTGAGGCAGCCAAGACGTCAGGCACCTCAGACCACTGCCCTCAAGAGCCAGGTGCCGGTCAAGACGTGGGGTGAGTGGGAAGGCGCTCCTGTGGGCTCCCTTCAGGCTGACCTGGTCCTTCACTGCGGCGAGAGCACAGAGGGCTTCTTCCTCACCACCCTTTGCGCCGTGGACGTGGCCGTAGTCTGGACAGAGCTCCAGCCCGTCTGGGGCATGGGCAAGCAACGGGTCGGCAGCGCCATGTATCATATCCGCCAAAGGCTGCTGTGGGGTGGCAAAATGTCATCCGCCTTTTTCTCTCTACGCCGCTATCCACTCATATTCGTGGTGAAGACCGCCCAGAACCGGCCGAGCGATGATCTGGCCAGCCGCTGGCGGGCCGGCCCGAGCAGGCGGCCCCGTGGGGCTCTCAAGACCGAGTGCGCGATGAGGCCGGGCACTGTTGTAGTGCGCTATGTACTCTCGCAGTACCCTTCTGGCGTGCCCCTCATTGATGATGATCATGTGGTCCAAACACTCCCTACGCAGTTTGCCTACGACCCGTTCGGCAATGGCGTTAGCCTTGGGTGCCTGGACCGGGGTAAGGATGGTCTGGACACCGATCTTGCCTGCCCTTGGTTTGAAACTCCCTCCATAGCAGCAGTCCCTATCACGAATGAGGTACTTCGGCTGCTGGCCCCACGGGGTGGCCTGGATTAGCTGGCGCCAGACCCACTCTGCTGTGGGATGAGGCGTGACATTCACGTGAACCAGTTTGCGCCGGCAATGGGAGATGAACAAGAACACGTAGAGTGTCTTGAGCGTCAGGGTCTCAAGAGTGAAGAAGTCCGCTGCCCAGATATGGGGTGCGTGGTTCCGGAGGAAGGTGCCCCAGGACTGAGAGGGTGGGCGGCCTAGGGCTTCCCGACGGTAGCGCCGGACGGTGCGAGCACTGACGTGTTAGCCCAGCTTGCGGAGTTCCCCCACCATGCGCATGCTACCCCAGAGAGGGTTCTCCCGAGCCAAGCGTCGAATCAACTCCTGAACCTCACTTGGCACCCGCGCTCGCCCCGGACCGCGACGACGTCGGCTCCTCCAGGCCCAGTAGCGCCGCCATGCTGTCCGCTGCCAGCGGATCACTGTCTCGGGCTGCACCAACATCAGGGCCGACCGCCAACCAGACCACGCCCGCGACAGCCATGACCAGAACAGGCGGTCAGCCGGCTCTAGCCTCGGTCGGGCTGACCGGCGAGAAAGCACCGCCAGCTGCTGACGGAGGGCAAGGTTCTCAAGTAGAAGGTGCTGGCGGGAGACGAAGGCGCTGCGCAGAAGAGGCCAGAAGAGGAGAAGGTAGGTAGTCAAGCCTGGACCTCCCTGAGGACATGATGTCTCAAGGCTGGCCAGGAGAGCTCACTCTGTCAATGCCCCAGATACGGATGGGGTTTTGCCACCCCACAGGCAACCAAGCGGTCGCCCCTCTCGACGTGCTGTCTGGGGATACTCTACCTCCGGCTGCGAGTGATGCCCAGGCCGGCGAGGCCGACCAACACTAGCAGGGCTCCACCTCCCCCCAGCGCGCACCACCATATCGCCGCGCCGCTACCTTGCTCAGTGAGCAGGCCGCCGCTGCCTGTTGCCGGCAGCGTCAGCGCGGGCGCGCCCGCCGGTGCTGCCGCCGGCGCCGCCGCGCCGCGCTCAGGCGTGCAGGGATCCGTGCCGCGAGCCAGCTCGCTCAGGTTGTCGGCCCCGTCGCCGTCGCCGTCAGCCGTGGCGTCGCGGGCCTGGGGGTTGAGACAGGCGCTCGCCAGCTCGAGGCCGTCCGCCATGCCGTCGCCGTCGGTGTCGGGCTCGGTCGGGTCGAGGCCGTGCAGGAACTCGTCGCGCAGGCTCGCGCCGTCTGCGTCGGCGTCGTCCGTCGGCCGGGAGCTGTTCGATGCGAAGTACCACCTCTCGAAGGCGTCGAGCACGCCGTCGTCGTCGACGTCGCCATCCGGGTCCGCGGCGAGGTCCTGGGCGATGCTGAGCATCGGGACGAAGCGCCACTCACGCCAGATCGGATGCAGGCTGTCGAAATTGGGGTCGGGCTTACCCTCGGAGTCAATGAACCCGCTCTGTCCCAGGGGGAAGATGAACTCGCCAAGCACGGCGGGCCCGACCTCAACGATCTGCTCCCAGGTGCCTCGGTCGCCGGTGGGCGTGGGTTGGAACACGAGGTCAGGGTAGAGCGCGGACAGAGGATGCTCATAGGTGTCCTCGGGACGCGGCTGGTCGGCTGGTATGCCGCCTAGCTCGTTTATCGTTTGGGAGAGCGTGTCTCGCACAACGACACGCCAGTCTTCGCCGTTGAAGTAGTCGCCGCTATACCTCTGGACGTAGCGCCCAGGGGGACTGCCGGCCGCGGTGTCGATGGCGTGCTGGACCAGGTTCAACGCCGAAGACTCTGTGGGCGCGGCCACCGCCGTCCCCGAGAACTCATCCCCGAAGATAGCGCTGCCCAGGCGGTCTATCAGTTCGTCCAGGAACTCGAACTCTCCGGCCCAGACGGTGTCCGTCACCGGGTCGATGATGTGGCGGCCGAAGTCGGGACTTCGGTCATAAGCCTCGAGGGCGGCCAGCACCGTGTCCACCTGCGGGTTGCCGCCGTTGCCGACGCCGTCGACGGCCTCCCGGAGGCGCGGTATGAGGTAGCGGCCGAGCCTGCCGCGTTCGTCCAGGCCGGCGACGTCCTTGTTGAGCTGGCGCTGGTCGGCGCGGGTCCAGTCGCTGTCGGCGGCGAGGCGCTCCATGATGAACGTGCTGCGAAACTCGCGGCCGAACCCCCGGCCCTCGCCGGCGCCGTCGGCGTTGTTGTCATCGGCGGTGGCCGCCTTGTTGTTCCAGTTCGCGGTGTAGCCCTGGGCAGGGTTTATCGTCTCCGGCATGGCGACGATCTCGTACACCTCGAACAGGTCGCCGGGGGAGGGAACGAAGCCCCAGTCCTCCTCGAGGGTGAGAGTGTCGCCGGTGTTGCCGGCAATGCGACGCGACTGCTTGGCTCCGTCGCCGGCGACTATGGTGACGATGTACTCGCTGCCCTTCTCGTCCGGGTGGGCCATTCGGTAGTTGAAGGGAGGCGGCGAAAGGTCTCTCCCTGCGAAAGTGCCATCGCTGGTAAGCGTGTCTGCGGAGGCGCTATCCACGGTACCGCTGAGGAAGACCAGCTCGTTGGGCGCCGTGCCGTCCATGGGCAAGCGCGTGTCGGTAGGAGGGGAACCCTGGCGCACGCGCGAGAAGCCGCCAGACCAGTAGCCGATGTTGCCCGCTCCCGGCCCAAGATCCGTGCCGATTCCGTTGAAGGGCTGGTTGTCGGCTGCCGGGAAGTTGTGCGTGCTCGGCATCAGGCGGGTGCCGCGGCGAATGTCCAGGATACTCTCCGACCGCTGAAGCATGGACCAGCCGAGCACGCTCGTGGACTCCTCCATCCAGAAGGCGCTCTCCTGCGAGACGACGACGATGTCCTTTCCCGCGGCCGCCGCTACATACTCTGACGTGGAGTCGGGCACTGTCGTCCAGGCGGCGTCCAGCGTCAGGGCGTCGCCGGTGTTCGAGAGGATGCGGCGCATCTGGCCGGCGCCGGTGCCTGCCGTGATGGCGATGTAGCCGCCGGACAGGTCGCCGGCGAAGGCGCCGGGGCTGGTGAGGGAGGTCGCCGTCGCCGATTCGACCGTGCCGGGCGCATCGCCCAGGAAGGCGTCGACCGTCCGCGAGCCGCCGTTCGACTTGCCGTTCGCGGTGCGCTCGTGGGTGCGCCAGACGACGACGGGGACGGCCGACCCGTCTGAGCCGAGGATCTTCTCGGTACGCACGCTCATGGGGGCGGGCGTGCCCTCATCGTTGTAGCGCAGCGAATCGGCGTCCTCGAGGATGAGCTTGTCGAGATAGAAGTCGTTGGTCTTGAGCTGGGCCGTGGTGCTCGTCCAGGCGACGTTATCGGTGTGGCCGATCAAGACGTAGGGCCCGCCAACCAGCTCCATGCCGATGGCGCCGATACGATGGTCCGCACCCTCACCGCTGCGGTTCTCGGTGAAGTGCATGATGGAGGGGGTCTGGTAGCCCATCTGGGGGAAGCCGCCAAGCCACGGGTTGCCGGTGGCGGAGCGGTCGCCGTCGATAATCCAGGAGTAGCTGCCCATAGCGGGCCAGGCCCCTAGACTGCGCGCGAACTCCTCGCGATGAGCCTGTCGCTCCTCTACCGGCTCCAGGGCGGAGTCGAAGTCGTAGTCGGGAAGGCCTGCCGCTGAGACAGCCGGGGACGACTCGCGCGGGGAACGCTGGGCGAGGGGCCCGCCAAAGCCCGGCGCCCTCGGGTCGGGCACGGTTACGGGGGCCAGGGGGTCATTGAGGAAGTTCAGGTCGTCCCAGATCTGCTGTCCGTCGGCGGGGAACTTCTCCAGCAGGCTGTTCAGCTCGTCCAGACGCGACACCTCTGCGAAGTCCTCGCTACCGAAGGTTCGTATCTCGAGCACGCCGATGGCTGTGGCCAGCTCAGGCGTGAACTGGAAGCCGCCGTTAGGGTGCTCGGGGTCCGCTCCGCCGGGCGCCCGGTAGTAAGGATCGACCTGATCGGAGATGTTGGTGGCGTTGCCGAAGAGGTCGTCGCCGAGACCGAGCAGGCCGCGCAGCAGGTTCACCTCTAGCGGCTCGGGCAGGGTGCCGGCGTAGATGGCTTCGATGGTGTCGTTCACGCCGGTGCAGTAAGCCAGCAGCAGCGCCTGCCCGTCGGGCGGGCTCTTCTCGAACATGTTGTTAAGTTCGGATGAGGTGTAGCCCGTCCGACGCACCTCCAGGTCGTCGTCTAAGGTGGACGGGTCAAGCGCGCCGAAGGCTTGGTAGAGGGTGCCGCGCGCCACACGACTGATGAGGATTAGCTGGCCCAATCGGTCCCTCGCGATCTCGCGGCCGTTCTCGCGGGCGAGCTCTAGGTCCGTATCGGCGTAGATATGCGGCAGGCCGAATGCCGGCTCGCGCACTGTAACCGCCCCTGGGGAGGCGAGCGTGACGGAGGGCTCGATGCGTTGGCCACTCAGGGTGATCGCCAGCGTCACGATGAGGAGGACGGAGAAGGAGAGGAAGCGTCGGGTAGGCATAGCACATCCCTCCAGCGTTTCCGCGGCGATGGCGGGGTCGCCGCTATGGCCTCTCGCGGCTAGGTGAAGCCCAAAGACGGGCCGTGGGGCCCACGTCAGCGCCCACCGATAGGGGATACTGCTGGCGGTCGCGTTGTACGCTCAGCCGCAAACTACTCTGAGGGAGACGTGGTGTCAAGGTGGGCGTGTTGGGTCGCAGGTAGAATGTCCTAGTTACGTCGCAGCTAGAATGTTGTGGGGAGGCAATACTCCATACGTATCTGGAAGGCTCCTCGACCCCCTGCCTGGCAAGCAGAGAGTTGACAGCGATATCCAGCGTTCGAACGGGACTCCCTTGCGAGCCCTTTTGCTCTAGGGCTGGCCCCGACAGCTCACCGTGTCGCCGCTCCAGATACGGATGGAGTCTTACCACCCCACAGGCGGACGCCGCGCGGAGCGGGGGGTGTGGAGACCCAAGTGCCGGCCCGCTCCTTTGTCGAGGAACTTCTTCGGCGCGGCATAGACGTTGCGGAGCAAGTGACTTGAAACAGGAGGGGCGGGATCAGTTGACCCGGCGGCGCGGACTTGCGAGAGCCGTGCAATCCCAATTGGACGCAGGAGGCCGGCATTCGTTTGAGGGGCCAGCCCTTCGGACACCGCCGCATTTGACATCCTTCCCAACCTGATACAAGATCGCTGCGTCCGCGAGTCCTTCCGAGGCAACGCGGAAGAAAGGCAGGGCATCATGCCCTGTCCTTCCTGCGGTCACGAGAATGCAGAGGGCGTGAAGTTCTGCAGCGAGTGCGGGGGCTCACTGCAGGCTACACTAACTTGCCCGCGTTGCGGTTTCTCAAATCCCGAAGGCGCCAAGTTCTGCAATGAATGTGGCCAGCGGCTAGCTGAGGTCACGCCTCCAACGCCATCAGCAGCTCGGCGGGCCCCTGCGCCTCCCACCTCCTTCGGATCCGGCCGCTACGAAGTCAGGCGCTTCCTGGGTGAGGGCGGCAAGAAGCGCGTTTACCTGGCTCACGACACCCGCCTCGACCGCGACGTGGCCTTCTCCCTGATCAAGACCGAGGGACTGGACGCATCCGGCCTGGCCCGTGTCCGCCGAGAGGCCCAGGCCATGGGCAGGCTGGGCGACCACCCTAACATCGTCACCGTCTTCGACATCGGGGAGGAGGCCGGGCAGCCCTGCATCGTCTGCCAGTACATGGAGGGTGGCTCGGTGGAGGACCTCGTCGAGCAGGCCCCTGAGCACAGGCTCCCCATCGACCAGACCCTCCAGATGGCCTCCGAGGTCTGCCAGGCCCTGCGCCATGCGCACGACCGGGGCATCATCCACCGCGACGTCAAGCCGGGCAACATCTGGCTCACCGCAGACGGCCATGCCAAACTGGGCGACTTCGGCCTGGCGGTGGCCCTCGACCTCTCCCGCCTCACCCAGGCGGGCATGATGGTGGGCACAGTCGCCTACATGCCCCCTGAGCAGGCCCTGGGCGGGAAAGTAGACACGAGAAGCGACCTCTACGGCCTGGGGGCCACCCTGTACGAGATGGCCTGCGGCCGGCCCCCCTTCTCTGGCCATGACCCTGTGGCCGTCGTCTCCCAGCACCTCAACACGCCGCCCGTGGCGCCCTCCTTCCATAACCCCTCCCTTCCTCCAGCCCTCAACGACCTCATCCTCAAGCTCCTGGCCAAGAATCCCGAGGACAGGCCTCCCTCGGCTGACGAGGTCCTGGCAGTGCTAGAGAGTCTGTCGGAGCAAGTCGAGCGCGGTGAGGTAGTGGTCGCCGCCGAGCCTGCCGCCGCCACTCCCATCGGCCGGGTGGCCTGGGGCGCCTTCGTGGGACGAGAGAGGGAGATGGGGCAGCTCAAGGGGAGGCTGGCTGGGGCCTTCTCCGGCCTGGGGTCGGTGGTCATGGTGGTGGGCGACGCC
>Ga0315277_10013203_pt1 | contig 10300 bp, 8 predicted proteins | sample YL17G05_15_MG_FD_203695 | JGI IMG/M metagenome (GOLD analysis project Ga0315277, IMG submission 203695) | Sediment microbial communities from Yellowstone Lake, YNP, Wyoming, USA - YL17G05_15 | ecosystem: Environmental > Aquatic > Freshwater > Lake > Sediment | place: USA: Wyoming | collected...
ACCTAGATACTATGACGTCAGGATTTTGCTTATAAATCATGCGTTAAGTTAAAAGAATCCTGTCCATAAGCCATAGAATAAGCGCTTACAAAAGTTTTAAATATTATAGAAACATTTAAAGATATTTGCATAAAATTATACAAGGTGACCATATGCCAATAGTCGGTATGAACTTTAACTCGATAAGCGGAAACATATACCCGGACAAAAAAGTAGAAGGTAATATAAACATAAACTCTACCCCTACTATAGAGAAGGTTGAGAAAAAAGACCTGGGCATGCCAAGTCTAAAGGATGCTTTAGCCATAAAATTCAGGTTTGATATCATTTATAATCCTGAAAAAGGGCCAAAATTAGGAGAGATAAACCTTCAGGGTGAGATTCTTTACGCAAGTGAAAAGAGCAAGATTATACTAGAAAAATGGGAAAAAAGCAAGAAACTGGACGAGGAAGTGGCAGTAGAGGTCATGAACACCATCTTCAGGCGGTGTTTAACTGAAGGCATTGTTCTTTCTGATGAATTAAGGCTGCCGCCACCAATAAGATTCCCGCTTGTAAAATCTAAAGAAGAAAATGAATATACGGGGTAATCAATAAGTTTTAAACAAATTCTTATAAAATCAAACATTTAAATATACTAAGGTATACTATAGTATAAGGTGGTATAATGGGCAGTACAACTGTAAAGATATGTGAAGATACAAAGCATGAACTAGATCAGTTCAGAGAATATAAAAATGAAAGCTATGATGAAGTAATTAAAAAAGTGGTATTTATAGCTAAAACTAGTAAAACCGAACCAAAGCTCAGTAAAGAAACCATTAAAGCAATTGAAAAGGCGCGAGAAAGAATAAAAAAAGGTGACTTTCTAACTGAAGCCGAAGCTAAAAAGAGGTTAGGCCTGTAATGTATGAAATAATCTTAGATGAAGAGGCTGTTAATTTTCTAAGTAGATTGTCACAAGAATTAAGAAAAAGAATATTTAATAAGATAATTTCAACTAAAGATGATCCGTTTCACTTTTTTGAAAGATTAGCAGGAAGAAAAGACTATAAATTAAGAGTGGGAGATTATAGAATTATTGCTGATGTTGATGAAAATTCTAAATTAATAAAAGTAACGCTTATTGGTCATAGGAGAAATATCTATAAGAAGCAAGTTTCTCAGTAATGTAATAATTAAACCCCTACTCTATTATCGCACCTAGTATATCCCTGCTTATCTTTCTCTCTTTTTCTGCTATTTCTGTTACCCGCTCGGTTAGCTCAAATAGCTTCTCCTTTATTTCGTATATGCTCCGCCTGAGCTCAATTATGTCATCTTCCTTTATAGCATCTATGCTTCTCTGGAGATCAGCTATATCTGCCTTCTGGTTATCAAATTTTCTGCTTAAAATGTCTACAAGCTCCCTGAGAAAATCCTCTAGCTCAACTTCCTTTGCCTCTTCCTTGGTCATCTCCTCTCTGGCAATAACATATTCCCTATCCATAATATGAAATAGCTAAGAAATCTTTTATAGCTATCCGGCACTAACCTAGAATATACGATATCTTGTCGAGACCGAGCTTTTCGAAGAAAAGAGAAGCGTGCGGAAAGGGACCGTAGTAAGTATTTTAAAGTATGATGTATCAAATAAATGTATGAAAAAGGAAATGTACAACTTTACAGTAATCATAGAAAAGGATGAAGACGGATTCTATGTAGGCAGTGTTCCTGCTCTAAAGGGCTGCCACACACAAGGCAAGACAATGGACGAATTGATGAAAAACGTAAAGGAAGCCATAGAGCTATGCCTTGAAGTCGAGAAAGACGTGCCAAAAGAGGAATTCATAGGAGTACAGCAAATAAAGGTCATAAAATGACAAAGCTTCCTATTCTTTCTGGAAAAGAAGTATGTAAGGCTCTTTCTAAAATGGGATTCAAACCTATAAGGCAGAAGGGCTCACATGTATTTATGCAACATCCAGATGGCAGATGTACGGTCGTTCCAATGAGCCCTGAAATCGGAAGAGGGTTGTTAAAAAGGATTATGAACGAAATTGATATAGATACAGACGAACTGATGAAACATCTTTGAGTTTGCTCCTTTCCGCATGTCATATAACTGTTGCTTCTGCCTTAGAGAAATAGCTGAAAATATTTCTGATGCTTGAGAAGCTAGGCGGTTCATAGTTTATATCTAAAAGCCTTGCTGCAACCTCCTTGAATTTTATCGCTGCCTTGGAATAAGGCTTGTAGCTTAAAACTGGTGTCTTCATCATAGCGCTCTTCCTGACATTCTCGTCCTCAGGTATCTCGCCAATGATAGGCGCGTCGCATATTATTTCTATATCCTCCCGCTTTATCTCATAGGCTTTGCCTGACCTGTTTATGATAACGCCTAGCACCTCTTTATTCATCTCCTTGATTATGCTTATGAAACGCATGGTTGATGTTATTGACGGTATGTTCGGATTAGTTACAACAATTGCCTGGTCGCATATCTCCAGTAATGAAAGAACGTCTCTGCCAAGCCCGGGTGCGAAATCTATAAGCACATAGCCTTCCATTTCATTAAAAACCTCTTTCAGCCTTGAGAAACCGACACCAGCTTCGTCTATTGACAAGGAAGCAGGTATTATCCTGATGCCTGATGCATGCAGGTATTGCGCATCCTTAATATCTGCACCCCTCATGACGTTCTGTATTGTGTTTTTGAATTTGTATAAACCTAGGTACAACCCAACATTAGGATTTTTTATATCACCGTCTACAACAATGACCTGCTCGCCAAGCTCCTGCAATGCTAAGCCTAAATTTAATGCAGTCGTCGTTTTTCCAACCCCGCCCTTGCCTGAAACAATCCCTATTATTTTCGCCATTCTAAATCCCTGTGTTTTTTTAAAATTTATACCAGCTCGTAATATTTTTTCTTGTCGATTAAATCGCCCTTAACCATGCCACTGCCCTCTAATTCCTTTAGATACTCATTGCATCTTGTTCTCGATATTTTGATAAAATAGCTAAGCTGGGTTGCAGTTAGCTTTTTGTGCTTTAGCAGTAAATTGACAATCTCTTTTTTCCTTTTGACCTTAACAGGCCCATCAGGCATAGCAGAGTCCTTATTAAAATTAAGATTATTCAGGTTATCTAGCTTCTCTTCAATATCATTAAGCTTTTTTAGTATGTCATCGTCGCCTATTTTTATTTCGCTTTTTAATTCATCTGTCCTGATCATGTCCCTGATCTCTATCAATTCTTTTATCGCGCTCTTTATAGCAGTCATTACTTTATTGTCGATCGACATTTATATTTAAAGATTTATATTCTCCGACACTCATGTACACCCTTATAGTACATATATATAGTACATCTGCAGTGTACTCCAAACATGTACTCCACTAGTGGACAATGAACAAATATGGGCAAGGACCGGAAAAGGGATGTAGTAAACACTCTGGAGAAGCATCCGGAGGGTCTTACTATACTGGAAATGGCAGAAATAGTAGGCATACACAGGCACACGATTGTAAAATATATATATGAGCTGACAGGCGAGGGCAAGATATGGCAACGCAGGATCGGCGCTGCCAAGCTCTGTTATCTCAAAAAGCATCACCAGAAAGGCCAGGTAAGCTTTGCCTTGTTCTTTACCTTCTTAGCAGTTATTGCCCTTGGTCTTGCTCCAAGCATAGCTGAACAAGGCATTTTTACTAACCAAGCAATACTAGCAGCACCACCAGTCAGCGAAAATGCCTTTGATAATGCATTTAATGCAAGCAAGCTGCTGATAAACGAAACCAGTGAAACAACCACAACAACCACGACTTCATCGTCATTAACAGCAACCATAACAACCACATCCTCAATTCCGCTTTCCGATAATGATACAACTACTGTAACCACGACAGTAGAGGCAACTACAACAACAGCCACAACTACCGTGCCTGAAGCAACAATCACAACAACTACAACATTAACGAATAATCCACCTATACTTATACAAAACATACCAGATATCGAACTCTTAGCCAATACCAACTACACTCTCGACCTTAGCAGCTATTTCACTGACCCGGATAATGACACAATGTCATTCACAACAACGCCTAATATGCCTAATAATATAACTGTCAGCACAGCAAACGAAACAGCGACCAAAATATCTGACAGCAATATAACAGTTGGCATAAATGGATCAACCACACTAATAGCACCCAACAGCAATTTCATAGGCTCTGAAGTTATTGTATTCATAGCATCTGACAATTTCAGCCAAACAAGCTCAAATCCAGTCAATATAACAATCATTGCTGGAAACGAGACAACTATAAACAAAACAATGCCAGAAACAAATGAAACAGCAGAAAACGAAACAGCGCTGATAGAAACATCGATAATAGCAAACGCAGAGCCTAATCCAGTATCAATAGGCAAAAACACAACCATATATTGCGATTACAGAAGCAATGAAACAATTGTCGATGCAACTGTCGACATTATCATCGACAGTTCAGTGCACAGTGCCATATTTAATCCAGCAGCAAACAGATACGAATACACTTATAGCGCTAAAGAATCAGGAGAAAAAACCATTTACTGCTATGCCAGCAAAGCTGGCTACAAGAATGCCTCAGCCAGCTTTGTTCTGATCACAAAAAACAAATTCAAAATCCGTTTACTCGACAAATACGGTAATGAAATCGGCCAAATAAAGAACCTGAAACAGAAACAAGGAATCCTTGCCTTAATAAGCGAATTAGAACAAGGCGACTATAATATAGAAGCATTAACAAACGATCAAAGCAGGTTTAAGGCAAAATTCTACAATCTTCGCTTATCCAAGGATATAGACATAATTGTAGACAATTACACAGAACCAATAGATATAGGCAAAATAACCACCCCAGTTATAGCCACAGAAGCAATAGTCGACGATGTCACAATAACTTTGGAGAAGCAAGGCAATGTGAATACCATCCTTAAATGCGAAAACTTTGATATAGCCTCTTTTACCTGCGACTCATGGTCTGTAACTGACATTCCTTTCACTGATAATAACACTCACATAACCTTTATTGTAGATTCGTTTTCCGCTTACGCAGGCGCAGAAATCCAAATCCTCAATGTCCAGTCCTACCCAATGGTTGGCGGTAATTGGACCGTAGAATTCACAACACAAGGCACAGCAAACCTCACAATAACATCAGTTGATGGCACTGACTGGACCAACCAGGAATACGAGAGCTATGATGCTGAAACGCAGATACTAACCGATACTGGCTGGAAATACCTGAAAGACCTCAAAGGCGATGAAAAAGTCGCAACCCTCAACCAAGAAACAGGCCAGATCGAATTCAACAGCATCGAAAAATACTTTGCCTACGACTACAATGGTGAATTATACAAGATAAGCGGAGAAGGCATTAACCTAGCAGTCAGCCCGACCCATAAAATTTATGGAGCAATTAAGGACAAATCAGTAAGTAAGAATGATCGGATTAACCCTAATAGCTTATTCAACCCTAAAAATGATAATGTGCCTGGGCTACTTTGGGGTGTGAAATCGGCCCTTAAGACCCTAGCTGGTAAACCAGCTGTCCCCATAGTACTCTTCCGCGATGGAACTTCCCAATCTGCGTATACAGAATATGCAGACTCAGGTCAAGGCACAAGCAATATTGAAAATAACTATTTAAATAACTTTGAATTATTGCCAATGGAACAAGCCTATAACCAGTTTGATAACAAGATTTATGGCTTGGTTTTAGACAGGCGTTCAAACAACTCAGAAGTTGATAATATCCTAACTCTAGATTGGTGCTTTAATCTCTTCTCATTGGACCAAATCGCACAGCCTAACTTTAACGCTAATACAAGGTATGGAGCATCTTTTGTATGTTCTATCAACAACTTTTTTGCCTCTGGAATTAAGCCCTCATACTCAGACCTAGAAAATATTTCTATTTTCTTCTCAAGTAAGGACAGTAAAAATATAAATTCTAATTCACTAATTTCACCATATTTCTCTACCCTTTCTTCATCTCTCAGCAATTCTTCAAGGGCAAAATCAGGTGAAATCAGTTTGAATCCAAGCTTAGGCAATCTTCTTATCAGCTTTCTTGCGGATGAATCTTCTTTGAAAAATGAGAATAATATATTTGCGTCAACAACTAGAAACATTTACATCAATCCGTGCCTCTTGGCAACCCTTTCCTTGAGCTCATCTCCAAACTTTAAAGCTAATTCATCTGTCAGTTTACTCTTCTTTAATATTTCATCTGCTACTTTAAACATAAATTCTTCGCTCAACTCCTCTTTCAATGCTTTGTGTAGTATGCCATTCAGTTCCTCTTTACTTAGTCTTTTAACTACCACTTCTAATTCCCTTGGTAATTCGACCTCCAATTTAGCCATTTCTAACACCTCTAACAATATTAAGGCAGGGGAAGACTATTTAAATAACTTTGAGTTATTGCCAATCGAAACCGCCTACAACAGCATGCAGGAAGGAAAAGAAAATGAATACTATTTATTCATCTTGGATAAAAGTTATCTCAACTCAAGCCTCTCCAATACTTCCTTAGTATTTAATACCTCAACAAATCCTGTTCTTTTCATACATTCCTTAAGATCTTTGTCATTAGACCAGACAGGTATTCCATATGCCTTGGCTAATGCTGTAAATGGAAAATCATTTATAGTAGATTTCTCCTTGGCTTCAGCTAACCAAGCCTCAAATTCAGCTTTGGGTATGGTTATAATTCTTTCCTCCAAGATCTCCACGAACTTATCAAACTCTTCTTCGCTGCGATGTGTTTTCCTTAACAATACCTCTCTGTTCTGCCTGAATTCCTCAAACAGCCTTTCTGGAGCTATCAGCTCCAGCCTGTCAGAAAGCAGAAGCTCAGCATTTGCCCCTTCCTTAATGCTAGCTGCAAACAAAATATTAGAATCAACAACAAGCCTTAGTGCTAATACCATTTATGCACCTTTATACCTCTTAGCTAAGCCTTGGTTAAGCTTACTGCCTAGTTCCACAGCATCCTCTTCTGTCATATCAGACTCAGAAGCAAAGTATTTCATGAACGCCAGCTTCTCCAACTTTTCTGATACTGCTCTTCTTACTACAACTGACCAGTTAACCTCTGGGAACCTTCTCATCCTCTCTTCCAAATCTTTAGGCACAGACAAATCTGTCATGCAATCACCTGATAATAAGATTGACCAAAACTATTTAAATAACTTTGAGTTATTGCCAATCGAAACCGCCTACAACATAATTAAAGATAATCCAAACGCAGAATTAATCTTCCTCAATGAAGATCTAAATCCCATTCCAGTCAACAGCATCGAAAAAATCAACTACACCGGAAGGCTTTATGATATCCGCGTCAAGAACCACATAGTCCTCGTCAAGCGCGCAGCAGAGCCAGTCTTCTCAGGCAACTCCAATTACGATCTTCAATTCCTGAACATAAAATGCGGAGATAACATATTGAACTATACATGGACAAATAATTCTGTCTTCATTCCAGATTACTCCTGCAATGAAACCGCTTATGAAACCAGCAAAGTCCTAACAACCGGCGAACACCACCTCATGTTCCAGTTCGGTGATAATATTGCTTATGCTAATAATACTGCGAGTGTAAATGGCACAACTGAGAATCTCACCATCTTCGACAGCGTTGATCCAGAAGGCGGAAGGCAAATCAAGAATGCTGGCGATCAGATAAAATTCTTCGCCAACTATACCAACTCAACAGGCAATTCAATCAATGCCAGCAATGTCTGGTGCAACATCACCTTCAATGTATCAGGCTGGACTGACCCGATCAACATGACCTTTAATTCATCTTCCAAGCTTTATGAGTACAACCGTAGCTTTGCATCCGTAGGCATATATCAATGGAATGTTACCTGCGATGGATCTGCACTAGGCTATGCAGTTCTGACAGCTCAAGATAATGTCACAGTTGATGCAACACCACCATCCCTCTCGCTCCAGCAACCGCAGAACATAACATATTACAGCAACGTCTCAATACCGCTTAATTATACAGCAAGCGATAATGTTGCTCTGGATAAGTGCTGGTACAACATCCGCTCTGATAATGTAGAGCACCTCATAAACAATAACTCGAATACAACAGCAATTATTGACATAGAATATGTGGATTTGGACAAGGACGGCTACATGGATGTTGTCACAGCTGCGTATGGAGTCGTTAGTGGTGGCCATACATATAATACCAGCATAACATGGTGGGATAATCAGAACAATATAACCTTCATACCGCACTGGATAAGAAGTAATTCAGCTTACATAGACTACCTTAGGAATATTGAGGTTATAGATTTCGACTTTGATGGTGATTACGATGTGGTTTATTCAACAGGAGCGAACACAACAAGCGGCGACAGAATCGCATGGGTCAACAACACTGGCGATAACTGGACAACAGGTCCTTCTTCAACTGATATTGTGGTCAATAACAGCGCTGACTGCGATGATCCTTGGGACATCGAAGTAGTTAACTTTGGTGATGGCCATTATGATATCATAGCTGCAGAAAGAAGGGATTATGAGATCGTGTTGTACAACAACACAGGCGACAATGCAACCTTTGTTCCGATCTCATTAACAGGCTTTGGCAACAGCAACTTCAACAACGTCAACAGCATAAAGCTCATTGATTTCGATGGCGATGGCGACCTAGATATCGTCTATGCATCAGAAGGTGCGAACAGAATCGGCTGGTTAAACAACACTGACAACATTACATTCAATGACGTGCTTATAGCCAGCAACACCAACCTATCAGGCGTGAGAGATATAGAAGCAGTAGACTTCAATAAGGATGGCCGCATGGATGTTGTAACTGCATCTGGCAGTGCCAATAGGGTTTCATGGTGGAACAACTCAGCTAGCGGATTCACTGAGATTATCATAGCAAACAGCTCTGCTGTTTTAGGCGCAAACGATGTTGAAGTTGCTGATATCAATCACGATGGCTATTATGATGTTGCTGTCTCTTCATATTTTGCCAATCGCCTTGCATGGTGGGTCAACGACAAAAGCAATATTACTTTCACAGAAAACCTTGTAATCAATGGCTCGCTTGCCTTAGGTGCATGGAAAGCCAAAGCAGTTAACCTAAGCGCTAGCGGATTAAATAATGGCTTGAGTGGCCTACTCTTTGCTGCGCAATCAGCAAACCGCACTAGCTGGTGGACAGTTTACAATAATCCTGTAAATACCACAGTTGCAAACTGCGCAAACACAACACTAAATCTGCCTGAAGGCCATCATTTGTTGCAGTTATTCGCCAATGACACAGCAGGCAATTTAAACAACACAGTAAACATAAGCTTTACTATAAGCCTAAGAGTGCCTTATATCTCATTGCAGCAACCGCAAAACACAACCTACTTATACAACACATCATGCCAGTTGAACTACACAGTTGGTTTATTGATAGATAAATGCTGGTACAACCTTGATAATGGAGACAACACCACGCTACCGAATTGTGCTAACATAACCTTCAACGCCAGTTGGGGATGGCACACATTATATTTATTCGCCAATGATACAGCAGGCTCAATGAACAGCACCAACATAAGCTTTACCTTGTTTGATCCCTTCCCTGATGTTTCAATCCAACAACCGCAGAATACACTTTATCTTTACAACACATCACTGCCGCTGAATTACACAGTCAGTGATAACCTGGGTGTTGATTCATGCTGGTACAACCTTGATAATGGTGCTAACACAACCTTAGCCAATTGCGCTAATACCACCTTCAACGCAAGCTGGGGTTCGCATACATTATATTTATTCGTAAATGACACAGCAGGTCAAGTGAACAGCACAAATATCAGCTTCCTTGTCGATAAGCTAGACCTTACTGTAAATCTGAATGTAAGCGCAGCCAAACCAGGCGACTTAATCGAAATCAGCGGCAAAGCAACAATGTACGCAGACGGAAGCAATGTCACCAACAATTCCATCAGCATCTGGCTGGATGGAACTGCTTTATATCCTACTTATGGTTGCCCAACAGGTTGGTGGAACTACTCATGGAGTTATAGAAAAAATATCTCAATCTCCAACACAGCAGGCAATCTGACAAATTATCAGGTTAACATTACAGTGAATACCACGCAGTTAATATCACAAGGCAAAATGCTTGCTAGCTGCAATGACACAAGATTCACGTGGCTTAATTCATCTTCAGGACAAGAACAGAATATTTCATACTGGCTTGAATCCGGATGCAATACTTCCTCAACCAGTTATTGGATCAAAGTT
>Ga0315277_10013204_pt1 | contig 10300 bp, 14 predicted proteins | sample YL17G05_15_MG_FD_203695 | JGI IMG/M metagenome (GOLD analysis project Ga0315277, IMG submission 203695) | Sediment microbial communities from Yellowstone Lake, YNP, Wyoming, USA - YL17G05_15 | ecosystem: Environmental > Aquatic > Freshwater > Lake > Sediment | place: USA: Wyoming | collected...
TCGGGACGCGGCTCGTCATTGGTGAGCGGGCCTTCCGGTATGGGCGCTTCCATCAGGCTGTCGGCTAGATGAGCTATGCGCTCGTCAACGGGAACATCATCCCGGATGATGGAGCCGAAGTTGCCTTTGGCGGGACTCCGGCTATTGGGGATAGGACGCTCATCGTGGCTGATGCCGGATCGCCAGCCGCAAGGCCGGTCAACTATTACCAGGGCGGGTATGCCTTCATCTACAGAAACCCCGGCATCGCACAGAGTGCAACCAATCACGATCAGTTCCGGCGGATCGTTTCCTCGACGGTGGGGACAACGGCGGCCCTGACCATCACGCTCGACTACCCACTGACCTGCGTTCCTGCGGCCACGGTTGACCTTTACCCTTCGCAGTATTCCCTGATCTGCCAGCCGGGCCACTCATCGGCGGGCGAAGAGTCCTTTGTGGGATTTGCCCATGCTTGGTACGCCGCGAGCGAATACGGATGGGTTCAGACCTGGGGTCCAGTCAATGCCCATTCCGTCGTCAAGTTCTGCGGTGAGCGCGGCGCTCCCGGAGACAGAGAGTGCTACTTCACCGCGAACGGTGGGGTTGCTACGCCCAAGAGTGCAAGCGGGTCGGACGCTTATGTGTCCTTCCAGCGGGCGGGCTATCTGTTGCCCTGCACCAAATCGGCCTACGGCTCCGAATTCTTCATGCTCCAACTCGCGCCCTGAGCACGCGCAACGTATCGTAATTCAAGTCGGGGGGAGGGCGCAATCTCTCCCCCTGCACTTCTCGAATGGAGACCCAATGCGTATCCGAACGCTAAAAAGCATCGCCAGCAAATGGAACTTCATCCCATGCGGAACAGTATTATACATCCCCAAAGATATTGATGAGGCGACGGCCCTGAGCTGGCTCAAGGGCGGGCTCGCGGAAGAGGACAAGATGCTCGATGGACCGCCGGAAACAAAAGTTGAACCCGAAGTGCCCAAGCGAAAACGGAGGAAATAATGGCCGATCTCGTAACACTAGCAAACGTCAAGTCCTATCTTTGGCCGGGGGAGTCTATCACAACCTGGGACGCCATCCTCCCGGCAATCATCTCGGCCGTTTCGGATCGGGTCAAGCGCGAAGTGGGATGCGACATAGAGCACACGCACTATACATCCAGCAAAGTCAGCGGGCGCGGCACAACGGACCTGCTCCTCCCAAACTGGCCAATCACGGCGGTTGCTGATACGGTTGCCGATCAGGAAGGGGTGACCTATCTAGTCGGGTACGATAAGGCATACGTCGTAGAGACGTTTTGCCTTCGCCGGGTCGGTGGATATGTCTGGGAGAAAGGGGTTGGAAACTTCACCGTCAGCTATGAGGCGGGATACGCGACAATCCCGACCGATATCGCATTGGTCTGCTATGAGATGATCGCACGGGCGTGGAAGACGATGAAGGAGCAGGGTTGGGGTGAGAGCGGGCGGACGATGCCCGATGGGTCTACAAGCACGGTTAGCGCGGCTTTCGAGATAACGAAGGCTCAGCAGTTGACGTTGACGAAGTTCAAGAGGCCGATCCTATGATGGAAGGCGTTGGGCTGAGGGCGGATTTCAGCGGCGCGATCCGCAAGACGGAGACACTAAAGGCGCTCCCGCGTGCCTATAAGTACCAAGCGACGTCGTGGACTGCCGAGACGATCAGGCTCCTCATGCGCTCGGCGGCCAATATGCAGAAGTCGTCCAAGTACAAGAAGAAAACCAGCCTGATGGGGCGGAACATAGGGCAACTCATCGCGGCCGGAGATGAACGCTGGACTATCGCCATCGGGACGGGGATCGGTGGGAAGCAGACTGTTCCCTATGCGAAGATTCAGGACGAAGGCGGGACGACACATCCGAACGTCACGGACAGGATGCGAAAGTGGGCATGGTGGGCGTTCTACAAGTTCAGGGAGGAGCGGTTCAAGTGGCTGGCCCTAACGAAGAAGGGGACGCTCACTGTCAATGTCCCGGAGTCTAAATGGTTCTCCGGTGTCATAGCAGAGCAGGAACCGAGGCTTTCGGCCCTAATGCAGAAGCCTGTGGTGCTCAGAGTTGCGGAGATGATGGCGGGAAGCTCCGCGGGGAAATTGGCAAAGTGAATAAGTCTAGGAGGCTAGTATGAAGAAAAGTAAAAACAAAAGCGACAAGATCGGCGTGCGCGGATTCTACCGCGTGCAGATCGAAAATTCGGACGGGAGCTTGGCTGGTGATTCCGGCTGGTGCGAGAACCAGATTACGAACATCGGCAAGCAGGACTTCCTTTGTGCGAACCTTGCGGGAACGACCGGCTCGAAGCGCGTCCTCGGGATCAACATCGGTTCCGGCACAGTTCCCGGTGCGGCCGCAACGACACTCGACGGCGAGATCAGCACGGCCAAGCGCATGGGCGGGACAGACATGACGGTTACCATCGACACGAGTTCGGCGGTGTCGTTCCTGGCCACGTTCTATTCCAGCCGGACATTCCTCGCCAGCTCGTCTTCGCTTCGGAACATCGGGCTGTTCGACTGCACGACAGCCACAGGGTCACTCTTTGCCGGGTCAACCTATGCCGTCTCTACCTGCGACACGAACCAGAACGTCAACGTCACCTACAGAATCCAATTCAGCTGAGGCTTTATGACGAAAGAGCTTTTCAAGCGTAAGGGCGGGATCCTGCTTGACCTTGCCTGCGGCAGTAAGAAGAACGCCGGTTTCATCGGCCTGGACAAGCGGAAGCTACCCGGAGTGGACATCGTCCATGACCTAGAGAAATTCCCGTACCCCTTCCCGGACAATATCTGCCTTTCCATTATCGGGTCGCACATCGTAGAGCATATCAAGCCGTGGCTGATGCTTCAGTTCATGGATGAACTGTGGCGAATTACAAAGCCGGAAGGGAAGCTGGCGTTCGTTCATCCGTACGGGGTGAATCAATACTATATCCAAGACCCGACGCACTGCAATCCATGTAACGAAAAGACCTGGCAGTATTTCGATCCGCGATACGTGTTGTACCAGATTTACAACCCGAAACCCTGGCTGATAGAGAAGGGGTTCCCGGTCTGGCAGGATACCGGGGTCATGGAGGTCGTGTTCAGGAAGCTCATGGAAGGACAGGTCTATGACCAAAGGATTTAAGACCACCAAAGGATACCGTCGATACGACCTCATCGAGAACATGGGTGAGATTCAGCAGAGGCTTACCATCGGCGTCCCCATGACCGGGACGTTGCGCTCGGAATGGGTCCTGGCGCGGTATGGGCAGGTCATTCCCTGCAACTGGTCGCACCATGAAACAATCCAATGGATCGACCAATATTCCCCGATACGGTTTCAAGTTGCGGACGCAAGGAACCTTGTTGTCGATGCCTTCATAAAGGCTAAGACGGATTGGCTGCTGTTCATCGACCACGACGTTGTGCTTCCACCTACGGCTTTTTGCCAGCTCAATGAATACATGGTAGAGCCGAAGTATCCGGTTGTCGCCGGGCTTTACTTCACAAAGAGCGTCCCATCCGAGCCGTTGATGTATCGGGGGACGGGGTTCGGCTATTACGCCGACTGGAAGATGGGCGACAAGGTGTGGGTGGACGGGCACGGGATGGGGTGCACGCTGATTCACAAGTCCATCATCGAGGCCATTTGGGAGGAGAGCGAGCCATATAAATGCGCGGGGCAGGATATTCGCAGGGTCTATGAGACGCCGACGCGCATCGGTGTTGACCCGGAGACGCACACGATAAACATCCAGACGGGGACGGAGGACATTGATTTTCTGGATCGCGTGAGAAAGCACGGGCTTCTCAAGAAAGCGGGATGGCCCAAGATTGCCGAGCAGCGGTATCCGTATCTCGTTGATACGAATATCTTCTGCTGGCATATCGACGGCTCGGGGATTAAATATCCGGCACGGGGTGAAGAGCGCAGGTTCATGAAGAAAGGGAAGAAGGGGTGAAGATTATCGACAGGCGTTATCTCATCGTGGATGCCGAAAAGAAGCGCATCCTCATGGTGGGGAATTCGATTTTGCGCGGGTCGTGTAAACGATGTGGAGCCTGTTGCCTGAAGACGGGGTGCGACAAGCTCGGGAAAGAGGTCATGGACGGCGTGGAGCAATATGTCTGCAAGGAGTATTTCGAGAGGCCGTATCGATGCTGGATATGGCCCATGCCGGAAGACCCCAAGCTTGAGGGGTGCGGGTTTTGGTATGAACCGATAGGCGAATAATGGCTGTTTTCACACCGAGGACACGGAACTGGCGATGGATGGCCGACAATGCGGCGGAGCCTACCGTCGCGCTTGCCAACGAGAATGTCCAGCCGACGCTTGCCGATAGTACCAGCAAGATACGACTCCGGGTTTGCCTTGCGGAACTGAATCAGAAGGCCGACACAGCTGTTACCATTACTGTTCGGTACAGCGTAAACTCCGATATGTCCAGCCCCCAGACACCTGGGGCGGCGGCTCATTGGAATTATGCAGACGGATTGGGAACGGAAGGAAGTGCTACCACTACATATCTACTTACCGACACGACGACGCACAGCGAGTATTGCGAGAGTGCGACAAACATTATTTCGGTTGCAATAAACTCAGCCAACGAAATCGACATCTGCCTTGTCCCGGTTACGGCCAACGTCACGGCGGACACGGTCTATTACTTTCAGGTCTATGGCGATGGGGCTGCAATAGCCCTCGATACCAGCGAGACATATCCGAACCTAAAGACTGCGCCAGGGACCCGCACCATCAGCGTTACCGAGGGTATCGCCGTCACGGAGAATCAAGTTATCCAGCCCATCCCCGCAGGTACTCCGAGCGAAGTTTTAACAGACGGCGGGTTGGAAAACTGGACGACCGATACCAATCTAACTAGCTGGACGGAATACCCGCTTGGGGCTTCAACGGTCAATCGGGAGGCTTCCACCATACACGGCGGAACTTATGCCTGCCGCCTTGACGTTGACGGTAGTGATAGCCACGTTTGCATCTATCAAGATTTCAGCATTCCCGTTTCGACCCCGTGCGTTTTGCAGTTTTGGTATAAAACGATTGGAGCAGGGACACTGTGCTGGCTTCTTTCAGACACGGCTATAACAGAGGCTTTACAGATTGATGGAACGTGGTCAGGCGCTACGTCTGCAAAGACTTTGCCAACAACGGGAGGGGCATGGTCGCTGTTCTCTATCACTTTTATTTCGCATTCATCCTTCACGACCCTGCGGCTTGAATTAAGGCGGTCTTCAGCTCCTTCGCTTTCTCTCTATTTTGACGATATTTCCCTGAAGAAATACGTCACCTCCACCGACCGGAATATCAGCGTCAGCGAATCCGTGGCAGTGGGTGAGGCCAGCGTCGGGTTGCTCGGAACGCTGGCCTTGTCTCTGGCGCTTGCCGTCGGGGTTGGCGAGGTCGTAACGCCGCAAATCTACAGACAGGCGGCAATAGTCGAGACCATCACCGCCACGGAGTCCCCACCGACCGTCTCCCTGGCTCCCCTGGCCATTTCCATTACGGAACCCTGCACGGTAGGGGAGGCGCGGACGCTTGTCCTCAGCACCATAACTCTATCCGCCGTCCACGATGTTACGGTAGGGGAATCGCAGACCATCGGCGGAATAATTCCAAATACCGCAATCATTGAGGCCATCGCAGTAGGGGAGGCACGGACACTCGGTGTCGGCCCGCCGATTATCGGCATCACCGAACCCGTCACCACCGGAGAAGCCGCAACGGGAAAAGCCTCTACGCTCATCGCGGCTATCACAGAGCCGATCACGCTGACGGAGATACCGACGGTCGAACGCGAAGCCGAACCGACACGCTTAATCTCGATCTCGGAACCGGTGAGCGTTGCCGAAGTTCCGACGGAGATCGTTGGCGGACTTGCGAAGTCAATCAGCGAGCCCATAACCGTCGGCGAAGTCCAGACGCTGATTACCGGAGCGCTCCTCAAGTCAATCAGCGAGCCGGTAACCGTGGGAGAGGTCCAGTCGCTTGTCTCCGGGACACTTGTCAATTCAATCAGCGAATCCATAACAACGGGAGAGACACAGACACTAGTCTCGGGAGCGCTGGTTAAGTCGATCAGCGAGCCCATAACCGTCGGCGAAGTCCAGGCGCTTATCGTAGAAGGGCCAAAGCCTTCCGTCAGCGAAGGGGTGACCGTCGGGGAAGCGCGAACGCTCGTTACGGAAGGCCCGAAGGCGTCGATCACGGAGCCGGTCTCAATATCTGAAGTCAGGACGGGGATCGTTGGGACGGCGAAGATAGCGATTATCGAGCCGGTAAGCGTCGTCGAGGTCGCACCCATAGTTGCTGGATTAGGGGGAGAGACGCGACTTATCTCGATCACCGAACCGATCACGGTAGGAGAGGTTCAAGCCCTCCTTTCCGGCACTGTCTCAGGGGCTGTCAGCGAACCCGTTGCGGTAGGCGAATCCCATGTTGGCCAGGTCGGGACGATTATTGCCGAAGCGACAGGCGCGATTCAGGTCACGGAAGTTCCGGCCGGCCAGGTTGGGGAACTCGCGGGCGCGATTACCGAGAATGTCCAGATCACCGAGAGCCGGACCATCGAGGTCAAGGACGCGGTCAAACCGGTAACTATAGACATCTTGGAGTCCATTTCGGTTGCCGATATTCCGACATTCTTCATGTACGACGAGACCGGCGAGATCGTTACCTGGGACGTTGTCCTGAATCGAAGGGCGGGGGTTAGGAGCGTGGAACCGCGACAAAGAATCTTCAACGTGCGAAGCATAGGGGGCCGAACATGACGCAGTTTTTCGTAGAGAAAGCGTTTGCCGAAAAATTCAAGATCGGTCTTATTTATTGGCCGCCGGATGTGGACGCGGTAAACACCATCGTTTCAGCGACGGCGGCCGTTTCACCGGCCGGTTTACTTCTCGATGGAGATGTCGAAAGATCAGGATCGCAAGTCCTCCAGATGATTTCCGGCGGGACATCGGGCGTCCTCTATACGCTCCAATTCACGGTTACGACTTCGGACGGGAGCATCTACGCATCGCCCGACCATGACGCGATTGCCGTGAGGATATTATGACCGCTCCAGCAGTGCCTTTGCGCCTTCAGGTCATAGATCGAATTGTCGATGTATTACAAGGTATTACAACGGGCGCAACGTACTTTTACACGCCCGGCGACGTTGCCAAGCGCTTCATCCACTGGAGCGAGTGTAAATCATTCCCGACCTACATGGTGTTTGCTGCTCCCGGCGGGACGGTCGAGTTGAGCGGGGCGGCCGGGGATGACAGCGAATATACCGAGGACTTCTTCGTCTCGGTCAAGGGGATCGTTAAGGACAGCACGGATACGGTGACCAAGCTGGAGCGCTGCATAGCGGACGTGCGCAAGGCTATTGATGCCGACTCACGGAGCGGGGTCGCAGGGACGCTAGGCACTCTGGCCGTCCAGACGAGGATCGAAGATTCGCCGGAAACGGATGATGGATATCTGAGCCTGGAGGGCTTCGGGTTTTTTGACCAGAAGATCCGGGTATCAATCGCAGGGGGCATGGGAGTCTAGGCATGAACATAAAGTGGTTGACAAGTAATCAGCATACCGAATGGGGGCTATTCCGCGTCGGCGATGTGATCGACACGACGGCGCTCGGCATCTTGCCCGAGGTGGTTTCATCCTGGACGCGGGATGGATTCGCCATCGAGGTGAAGCCGACGGGGAAATCCGAGAGATTGAAAAGACTCATCAAGGTCATAAAGGAGGCTTGACATGGGCGACATTGAAAAAAGACTCAATAAGGCGGCTATCAAGAAGGCGTCAACATGGGGCGCGGTTATCGCAGGGCTGGACGGAGCGGGGAACGGCATCCTGCCGCTTAATCCCGGCTCGCCCAAGCGGAACGTCCAGATGATCGAGGACGAGTGCGCCTCCGCGTTCGATGTCAACCTGGACGTCGGCAACTACGCCGTCTCGGATTTCAGCCTGGACTTCGACTATCGTTGGGATGGCTTGGAGAACATCCTACTCGGCCTCCTCATGGGCGTCGATACGGCTCCGGCTCAGCAGGGCGGCACGGCGGCCTATCTGCACACGGTGACGCTGGTGAACTCGGCGGCCGGTCTTTTTGCGTCCTACGCGACGGAGAAGGGGGCGCAGGTTCACACGATCCCCACCATGAAGGTCTTGAAGGGGACCTTCTCGACCAGCGGCGGATTGGTCAAGGCTGTATTCGGCGTGAGGGGGAGCGAGATTACCGACGCGACGGCAACGCTCAGCTCGACAACCGTTCCGACCAATTCGCACATCCGGGCCAAGTTCCAGCAGGCCGTGTTCAGGATGAACGATTACACGCTCGCGGGCGGGGGCACGACATTGGGTTCCGGTCATGTCATCAAGCCGAAGGCGTTCAGCCTTGAGATTGAGCGCAAGATGGACGCGGAGCACGTTTCCGGGAGCCAGGTCGTCCTGGAGCCTATCGAGAACGACAAGCCGAGCGTGAAGCTCACGATGGAATTCCCGCGCATGGATGCGACGAACGCCGCATATTTTGCGGCATGGACGGCGGCAACCGACAAGAAAGCCGACATCATTGTTACGGGGCCGACCTGCGCCGGGGCTTATCCCTATGTCCTGAACATCCAGCTCCCGCATCTCATCATTGAGGACGTCGAATACGCCGATTCGAAGATCATCCCGGCCAAAGTTGTGCTCAGGGGCGCAATGGCGGATGTGGCCCAGACCGGATTGACGGGGCTCCTGCCTATCGGAATATTCGTGACCAACCTTCGTAGCACGAGCTTTATCGCGTAGAAGGAGGATAACATGGCGGACATTGAGAAAAGGCTAAACAAGGCGGCTGTCAAAAAGGCTACGGTTTGGGGGACTGCCGTCGATACCGACGCGGCAGGGATGGGATTCCTTCCTCTTAATCCCGGCGCTCCGAAGGCGGCGGTGCAGATGATGGAGGATGAAAGCTACGGCGCGTTCGAGACAAACCTCGACGTGGGGCTCATCAATCCCACGGACTTTACGCTCGACTTCGATTACCGCTGGGATGGTCGGGAAAACCTTTTGCTGGCCATGCTCATGGGGACGGCAGGACTGCCGGGGATGTATTTCATCGTCAGCAATGCGAACCACCACATCGATTTCGAGGAAGCGGCGGGGGGCGAAAAGAACGCGGTGCTGACAAATGGAACATATACGGCAACCGCACTCTGCACAGAGATCAAGACGAGGCTCGAAGCCCTTTCCAACGGGGTCTTGACATACACGGTTACCCATGACGCGACAAACAGAAAGTTCACGATTGCGACAAGCGCAACTTTCAAGCTGTGGTGGAACACGGGAACGAACAATGCGGCGGCAGCCGATACCCTTCTGGGTTTCGCGGCCGACCTGAGTGGGGCGATAACCTATACATCATCCGCGGCGGCTGTCGGGCTGGCGCTCAATTATCTTCATTCGTTCACGTTGAAGAATACGGCCGTCGGGCTCTTCGGCACATACGCCACGGAGAAGGGCGCGACCATCCACACCGTCCCGACGTTCAAGGTTATGAAGGGTTCATTTTCCGTGAACGCCGGACTCATTAAGGCGACGTTCGGCCTGCGGGGCATCAGCGTCGTGGATGATTCGGCGCTCCCTGCGGCTTTTACATCGACGACAGTCGATGGCAACACGCATGCGCGTGCGAAGTTTACGCAGGCCGTGTTCCAGATGAACGCACAGACCGGCTTGGACTTCGACGGCGGGGGCGCGGACGTCATAAGGCCCAAGTCATTCACCCTTGAGATCGAGCGGAAGATGGACTCGGAGCACGTCGCGGGCGTCCAGACAATCGTTGAGCCGGTTGAAAATGACAAGCCATCCGTCAAGCTGACGATGGAATTTCCCAGGATGGATACCGCCAATGCGGCCTACTTCGCGGAATGGATTGCTGCAACGGAGAAAAAAGCAGACCTCATCATCACGGGGCCGGCCATTGAGGGCGGATATAATTATTACCTGAAATTCCAATTCCCGCGGCTCGTCATCGAGGACGTTGAGTATGCGGACAGCAAGATCATCCCGGCCAAGATCGTTCTGCGCGGGGTGACGGCGGATAGCCCCGGCCCGACGGGCATGACGGGATTGACACTTCCCGTATATGTCGGATTGATGAATGGCCGGAGCGCGGATTATCTCGCATAAGAGGAGAACGTGGATATAAAAAAGTTACAGCCAGAGGCTGAAGTCACCTATGCCCTCGAAACAACGGGTGAGCCGATCACGATCACGTTCAAGGTCGGCTTCATCGCGCTTGACGCGGTGCAAGATTA
>Ga0315277_10013206_pt1 | contig 10299 bp, 9 predicted proteins | sample YL17G05_15_MG_FD_203695 | JGI IMG/M metagenome (GOLD analysis project Ga0315277, IMG submission 203695) | Sediment microbial communities from Yellowstone Lake, YNP, Wyoming, USA - YL17G05_15 | ecosystem: Environmental > Aquatic > Freshwater > Lake > Sediment | place: USA: Wyoming | collected...
TGATTGGAGAAGGAGGAAGCATTCTACTTTGTCTTCAAAAACTATTAAAGACAATTCTAAGCAGAAAGCTTGAGAAGATTTTTTATCTGGACCTTGATATTAATGATTATAAGAAAAAGAAAGCCCAGTATTTAAAAGAAATGGCAAGGAAAATTGCAGATGAAGTGGTCCTGGAAAAGCAAGAAAAAATTCTTCCTTCCATGTCTCCGTACGAAAGAAGAATTGTTCATCTGGAATTAGCTGATAGAAAAAATATAACCACGCAAAGCGTGGGCAGAGAACCTGAAAGAAGAATTATAATAAAGCCCTATCCTTAAAATTTATTGTTATTTTAACCAGCGCCTCCTCCACCGCCTCCTCCACCCCCACCTCCTTCTTCTCCTCCGCCACTCCATCCTTCCAATGGTTGTATTTGATATATAGAATATGCCGTAGCACAAGGCTTGTAAACTCCAAAAAAATGAGACAACCAAACAACGTCACATTTATTTATTGGTTCATTTTTCATATCAGGAATAGAAGAGTCGAAAACCGCACACATTCCAGGATCAAATCCGCCGCCACTTGGCGTATTTTTGAAAAGTACAATAAGATAGCTTCCATTGATCCCAATTGACTGAATCTTGTTTTTTAAAGTATCAGGAAGAGCAGTTGGGACTTGTGGTAGAGAAGGATTGGGGAGTTCGCAGTTTTCGAGGTCAGGTGAAGTACAAAACTTAACTTCGCCGAAGGATCCAACCGCAGTTTCATTAAAAATAGTAATCGAAGAGGCTCCATCTATATTTCCCATCTCAGTCTTTCCTTTCACGTCTATTTCTTGTCCTCCCGTGTCTCCCAAGAAAATTTTGCACTGTCCCTTATAATTAGCTTCTTCATGCAAAATTGCTCCTACTGTATAGTCTCCTGGTTTAAGTTGTTCGGTTACAGGATCCCAAACCGTAGGATTTACAATTTTGATTTTCTCCACTTTGTCATTAAAATCTACCAATTCCGGCATGGAGCCTGATGCAAATCTCCAAATACCATTGGCATAAAGATAAACTCCTGGTCTTTTAAACTCGATTTCTCCAAATTGTGGATTTTCTTCGATTTCCAGAACTAAGAGTTGAGGATTAATCGTGTTCAAAAGCATATAAGAAGCAAATAAAACCACTAAACCAAAAAATCCAGAAAAAATTTGAGATTGAGCATCTTTCATTGCGCCTGGCGAGCCAACCGAAGTAAGATAGCGCATACCCCCGGCAACTATTACTCCAAAAATTATAATTCCAGAGATAGCTACCGCGGCTTCAAAAATATATTTTATATATTTTGGTAGAACCTTCTCCTCTTTGATAAATGTAGGTTTCCAATTGCCGAACTGAGGATATTCTGTTTCAAGGGGAATTTCAGTGTTTGTTTCTTGAGCAAGAACAAAGTTTGCAAAAGAGGATATTAGCAAAAAGACTAAAACAAATAAAAGAAAGATTTTTTTTAGTTTTAATAACATATATTAATTCATTTATTAATATTTTATTTACCAGTACAACAGAACCAATTATGAAGACTTGTACAGATAGGAAATTGTTTACCGCCTATTTCTTTTATGGTTTTTGTTTGCCTTGGAAGATTCTCTCCCTCAACAACTTCACAGCTTTGGAGTAACTTTCCTGCCTTTCTTCCTGCAGTAACGTCTTCCCAATCAGATGGAGGAATATAACATTTATTAAATTCTTCTCGGGTCTTATTAAGTTTCCTTTCAATCACTTCCTTTTTTGAAATCTTGGGACATAGTGGGTTTCTAAAAGTAGGACATCCCACGCACAGCAGCCTTTCAGGACCTGTCCTTACGTCTTCATTTATTTTATCACAAAGTGACTCTTTTTTGCCATCTACAAGTCCTACAATTTCATCCTTTGCCTCTTTTACTAGATTATAAGCCCCATTGACTTCAGAAAATTTATTCTCAATTTCAGAAATAGGACAGCCGGTTTCTCCTGCGGGAATAGCACAGGGTTTTGCTTCACACCTTTGAATGGTAGAAGAGCCTCCTGTGCAAGGATTTTCAATATTGCACCATCCAGCCGCTGTTCCATCGTCTTTTCTCCATTGAAATATGGCATAAGAACTGTTTGGGTTAATTGTTAGATTAGAAGGCAGATTTTGACAATCTTGCTGTGACCAATGGTTATCTAGAATTTGTTGTCCAGGATGGTCATATCCTTGATCAGTGCAAGTATACCCTAGAGTACAGCCTGTGGGGCGAGAACACCCCTGCTGTTCTATAATCAACTCGCACACAGGCTCACAGGTTGTCTGAGTGCATTTTTCAGCAAGTTCAAGCATTTGTTCTGTTTCTTTAATTTGTTCCGTGGCCCTTTCATTGATTTTGAAAATTCCTTCAACCAAAGCAATTAAAAGCTCTGCGCTTTTATCCATTGTTTCACCGCTTGGAATTTCTTTTCCGCAAGTCAATCCACCCTCTATATCAATTCCTCCTGGTTGTCCTGGCTGGCCGGGTTGGCCTGGCTGTCCAGGTTGGCCTGGGATATCCGGTGTGATAGGAGGAATTTCTCCTCCTGGCGGGATGGGCGTGTCGGGAGGAGAAGGATTGATCCCGACGCAACTTTGTTGAAATGCGTAATAAGTTTGTTTTGGGGCACAACTGGTATCTAAAAGTCCGTAACCTAGGCCCATTGCATCGCTCCAAGAATACCACATTGCGTTAGTCACTTTTTGTTTAAGATTGGTGCAGACACTACTTAAATAAGTTGCTTTGGCTTGGTCATTAGCTTCCCAACCATATCCAAATTCAGTAACCCACACGGGTTTTCCTCCAGAATGACTCCGGTATCCATTGACTATATTTGTCACCACGCTTGCGGTGGGATTGTAAGGATGAACTCCTATTGCATCAAAAGAATTTCCAGCGTTAGAAACTACCTCATCTAGATAATCTAATCCCTGAGTTAAATTCTCATTTGCCTTTGCCAATCCTCCGATAAGTACTTGAGAATTAGAATTAGCTTTAATTGCCGAATAGGAGCTTTTTAAGAGTTTAGCATAGATATCAGCATTCATATAAATAGAAGTTCCGGCATAGATGTCGGGTTCGTTCCAAATTTCATAGGCAGACACTTTATCGCCAAAACGTCCTGCTATTTCTCCTGCAGCATCGGCAAATCTACTAATAAAAGCATCGTCAATGTTTCCTCCTGATGGGGCAAGGGTTTCGGCATTCAGGATTAATAAAATTTTTATACCAGAACTGCTCATTCTGTTTATAAAATCATCATAATTAAGACCCGGTCTATAGACAAATCTTACCCAGCCCGCACCAAGTTGTCTTATATATTCAGGATTAGAAGAACATCCTGCATTGGCTGGATCAATATTTATGCCGGCATATGAAGATTGTCCAAATACCGGTTTAATAAAACTAAGGATTTTTTTCCAATAAAAATTTTTTAAATTTCCGGAAGTTAAAATTAATGCTCCTAAAAAACTAATAGCAATAAAAATGATTATAAATTTTTTGGTTAGGATATTTTTTGGCATTTTTGATTATTTAACTTTGGCAAAAACTTAGACGGAATATCTGGCCTGCTAATTCAGGATTAGCAAAAAGAGGGGTGGTAATTACTACGTTTAATTGGCAGATAATGGCCTTGTCTGATTCCGTCATTTCAAAAAATTCTTTTTCTGCAGTTTTTCTCAATTGCTCAAAAGGAGATTTGAGAATAGAGATAAGGAATTCATCGTTTTTCTTAAAGTAAATAATTTGATAATCAGATTTATTTGTTAATATAAAAGTATCATTTTCCTTATCTTCTTTAAGAACTCTTGAAAGAGCATTATTTTTTGCAATCTCAACCTTTGAAAGCTTGGATTCGCTTTTTTCCAGAAAAAGTATTCCCGTTATTCCAACTATAATAGTTACAGCTACTGGGATTAAGACAATAAGTACAAAAACCTTTTTCATAAATGAAAACTTAGTAAACATTACAAACTTTAGCTGCTCCCCAGGGGCACCACCCTCCCCAACTTTCAAAAATTTCGTAAGCTTTTTGAATATTTACTTCAGAATTTCCATATCCGTATTTTTCTTTGCACTGTTCAACCAGGGCCTGATTTATAATTTTACAGTAAGGATTGCTTATACAAGTTTTACTGTCCCAATCAAAGGCGCCAGGACAACGAGGCAATAAATTAATCTGGAAAAGCCCCACACTATAATCGCAGGTCTTTCCGGTTGAACAGGAAGTATTTAAACAATAAGGATTGCCTCCGCTTTCTGCCTGGCAAACAATAGAGGCTTTTTGGGCATATTCTCCAAAAATGCTTAAATTTTCTGGACGACAATAGCCAGTCCCCAAAGCACAACGGGCACCGGGAATGCCATCTTGAGGAGGTTGAGGAAATTGCGTTCCCGGAGGAGCGAATGAAACTGTTGTTAATCTTTCAGCTTCTCCAATAGCTTCTTCATTTTCAAGCTTACTAAAATAGAAAGTGAAAGGGTCATTAATTTGGAGTCCATTAATATCTGTGATTTTTATATCTTCCCATCCAGGAAAAGTTGTAGTTTGGGTTTCTTTTTGATAATACTTTGCGACCAAGAAAGTATTGTAGTCTATTACTCCTGTAGGCAAGCTCATTAAAAGTCCAGCCTTTTTTAATTCCAGAAAATCTCTTTCTATTATTGAATAAGCTATAGTCATATCATCTTGTTTTTCTCTACAAGTAGGAATATCTTCTTTGAGTTTTAATATATTTGCCTGAATTAGATTTTTGTCGCAATCGGTTTCGCATCTTGCTCCTGCCATGCAGGCAGGAGGAGAACCGCAGGTAGAGATATGCTCGCTGCAATCACATTCCTTTATAAGATCGTTTATTTTTTTTGCAGTTTCTTGAAGCCCGCTAAAGCATTCTTCCAGCTCTATTGCGGTTTCTTTTACATAGTCATAATTTGAATTATGTTCCAAAATAACTCTTTTTATAATTTTTCCGATAGGAACTTGAAAATAAGTAAGAGGCGATTCTTGAGTTGGAGGCGGGATTGGATTTGATGGAAACTCAAATCTTTCTAATTCTGAAAGAGAAAAAACTGTAAGTTGAGGATTAATGAGCATTAGGATTAAATACGAAGAAAGCAAAATCATAGCTCCTAAGAATCCACCAAGCATTATTTCTCTGGCTTCTTTTATTTTTCCGGCAGAACCACCCGAAATCAAATATAAAAATCCGCCTCCAAGAATGGTAAAAAAACAAATCAAGCCAGAAATGGTTACAGAAAGATGATAGATATATTTTAGATAGCAAGGAAATCTTTGCTGAGACGCGAGTTGGAGACACTCTCTGGGAGTTTCTTGCATCCCAGGAACCTTAGGGTAATTAACTTCTAATGCAAAAACATGACCAGATATTAATAAAAGAGAGATTAAAGAAATGATAAGAAATTTTTTTTGCATAATCTCTTTTTTCACAAAGTCAATTTAAAAAAAGAAAAGTTTAAGTAACCAAGTGGGAACAATATCGCTTATTATAGGTATGCGTTCAATAAGGAATGGAATTACTTGGCTAGAAAAAGGAATACCAGCAATAAAATACAGCATTGCACAAAAGACCAACTCAGGAACCATTTCAATTAGGAGACTATCTACTAAGCTAGGAGGTATAAGTAAATCAGTAACTTCCAAGACTAGGGCAAAGAAAATTAAAATCATTCCTCCAGGAGAAAGGAGAATGTCTTTTGGAACTCTTTTAAACCATTTACTTCCTGGCTTTATGCCAGAAGTCACACTAGAATCTGTTTTTTTTATATCAGGCGCATCAGTTTCTGCCATATTTATCTAATTTTAAAATCCTCCCTCCAATTCTTGTTTTGCCTTCCTGATTTTTAAGACTTCTTCTGGAGCAGTAGTAATAATTTGGTCTTCAGTATAAGAAGCCATCACCCTGATTGCTACATGTTTTGTGCCTGCAAAGAAAAGTGCCTCCCCCACTGCGGCTTCCAATAATCTGAGTTTTTCTTCATCAGTTAAATTGAACACTTTTTGAACAATATCAATTGTGGCAGGACTTTGTTTCATTAAGATTTGAATTGAAGAGTTGGCAACTATGGGTTGGCCGTATTCAGATTTCATAAAGTCATTTACATCTTGAGTAATAGTGGTTACCCCCAACCAATATTTTCTTGCCCTTTTTGCCAATCCGTATAAAAAGGAAGCTCCATCTTCAGTCTGCATTAACCACCAAGCCTCATCTACTACCAAAATCCTCTTTTTTAGCTCGGCAGTCACTGTTTTCCAGATGTATCTCATAATAATAAACATTGCCATTTGCTTTAGTTCTTCCTCCATGTCCCTAATTCCAAAAATAACCAGTTTGTTATTTGCCGAAACGTTTGAGGGCTGATTGAAAAATGAGGCATAGGTTCCAGTAGTAAATTTACCTATTCTCCTGACCAAGCTTTCAGCTCCCTCCATTGTTTCCAAAACTGCTTGTAAATCTGACATTAAGGGCGCTTTTTCCAGCCAAGTGGAAGGGTCAGATTGGGGAGTGATATCTCTTGCAGCATAAGTTTCACTGATCGCTCTGTCCATAATTGCATCTTCTTCGGGAGTTAACCCCCCAAGCATAATTCTCATTAAGCCCACTAAGTTTATTATATTAGACCTCAAAACATCTTCTGGATTTTCATCCTCTCTTGGAATTGGCAAATCAAAAGGATTGAGGTGACTAGGAGAAGAGAGAGATATATTGAAGAAAGAGCCACCTATGGCATCAGCCAAAAACTGATATTCGTTTTCTGGGTCAATAATTATTACGTCTACTCCTAACATAATATATCTTAAAAGTTCGAGTTTTACGCAATAGGATTTTCCAGAACCTGCTTTCCCGAATAAAACCACGTTATAGTTTTCCAAACGGAATCTATCAAATAGAACTAGGGAATTATTGTGCTGGTTGATTCCATATAAAATTCCCTGATTTGAACTTAAATCAAAAGAGATAAAAGGAAACGTGCTGGAAAGCGGACCGGTATTCATTGGCGTATGAACTAAAAGCAAATCCAGTCCATAAGGAGAAGTAGAAAGAAAGCCTTCTTTTTGCTGAAAGAGTGCAGGTTTAATGTAAATTAATCTTCCTTCCAAAATTGATCTTAGAGTGGTTTCAATCTCTCTTAATTCTTTTTCGGTGTCGCCATAAATTGTTAAATAAAGTGCAAAATAAAACATTCTTTCTTGGGCACTTTGGAGCTTGTCTCTTAACTCGTCCATGTCTTTGTATGCAATTTCAAGCTCTGGAGAACGAATAAGTCCTTTTTCCTCTCTTTCCATAAGTTCTGCCTGAACAGCGGTAATTTTCTTTCTTAATTCTGTCATAATCTTTGTAGAATCTGCTGGATGCACAAAGAAAGAAATATCCATTGGCACATCCAAATTTACAATAGGAGAAAACCAGCCGGCAGTAAGATATCTTGGATAAGAAAAAATAAAAAAGCTTTTAGCAAACCTTTCGCCAAATTGCAAATTTGCGCCCGTGATATTAATTGAAGCAGGGGCAATAATATCTTTTGCGCCTATAGTTTCAGGAATTGGAATTTCTAAGGTTTCATCTCTTTTTTTTGAAAAAGGAAATTTTAGATTCATATTTTATTTTATTAATTCAGGCGGAATCTCGGGATAATATCCCACCTCTGCCTCTTTTGGATGATGTAAGCTCCAGAAAAGCTCAATGATTTCAGATGTATTAAGAGGAACAATCTGAAGACCACACCTCCTTAATCCCAATGCGACAAATTCCATTCTTTGCCAGAGTTGAGATTTGCATCTTTGGAATTCTTCTTCTGTCATTGTGGGAATTTTTGTTTTTCTGGCAAAAGTCATTTGGGGAGTTTCCCCTCTCACTTCTCCAATCGTAAAGGGAACTATAACAAAAAATTTCTTTGTCATAATAATTCCCTGAGACATTAAATTCTCAATAAATTTCCGATATTCAATCGTTTGCACCTTTAAAAGTTCTTCTTCTTGAGTTTTTTCCAATTTTTTTAATTGTTCAATATAACCTGTAATATTTAATCTTCTAGATTGAATCAAAATCTGACAAGGAAAATCCAGGGCATTTAAAAAACTCTGGAACTGATAAGAAATTGCATTCTGCTCATCTTCGGACTTTAAAGCAAAATTTAGAGAGGAAACCATTAGAATCCCCCTTAGGGCTTTATTTTTCAGGACGATTACTCCTTCTCTAATTTGATCAATTTGTAAAAATTCTTGAGTAGTTGACATAGTTTTTTACATACCAGTTTCTAATTTTGAAGATAGGTCTTCTAACTGGCTTTTTTCGCTAATGCTTATTTGGGATCCTTTTTCTTTAGTTTCTTTTGGTCTTTCTCTTTGTATTCTAATAATTTGTGGGGAAAACACTTTTCTCTTCCAAAGAAAAGTTTTTTTAGAGATAGAAAAGAAAAGGAGATTCATTAATGCAGTTGGCAGCGGCGTTCCTTGAATTTTAACAAAAGCTAAAGAGATTCCGGCGGTTACCACTAGGATAGAGGAAATAATGAATAAAAAGAAACTCTTTTGCATCAAAAAAAGATACAGCACTGCGCACCCTAATCCCGCTCCTCCTATAAACAAAAACTGTTTGAAGGTTAGAGGTCCTACAATTTTTAATTCTCTTTCAATGCCTTGAGGAACTTGAAATTGCATACTTTTATAAATTACTCAAAAGACTCTCGATAAACATCTTTTCTTTTTGATTTTTTTTCTTTTTTTTCTTCGGTTTCTCTTGACGCTGATTCCATGTTTTTTATTTTTTCAAGACTCTCAGGAACATTCACTTCCGTTTGATAAAGGGCAGCCAAACTATCTTTTACCGGATAGAAAATAAAACGATAGATTCCAAAATCAATTTTTTTTGCGACTTCTGGTTTCAATTTCAATTCTTTTTCCAAAGTTTTTTGAAATTCTGCAGGAGGCATAATTCCTAACAAAACATCACCTGTCAGACGGGCAATTTCGGACATTTTTTCGTCATCAGTAATGCCATTTTTTTGACAAACATTAGCAATATTTTCAGCCGAATCGTTCGAAAAGATTAGTTTTTTTAATTCCGTAGGCAGATTTTCATAAATTTTCCATAATTGCTCTTGAGGATATTCTGGCATATTGTTTATTATTTATTTAACTTATTTTAACACTTTTATAATTTTACCATAAATGCCTTTAAAAATAAAAATGCTAGTCAAACTTTAAAGAGAGTATAGATTGACTGAAATTGTGAAAAATGGTATAATATGAGTATCGAGACAAGGTCTTGATCTCCAAGGGTTCTTGGAGTTAGATCTTTTCATCACCTGAGGAGGTGTGAGATGGACGTTGGGAGTGTAGTTAAAGAGGTTCTGAACTATGCAGACTGGATTCTGTTTCGCGCAGTGATCGTGAGCGTCTGGGTGCTTGTGGGCTGGATCGTTTGGAAAAATCGGTATCGCATTGAGCAATGGGCGCGGACCAAGGCACTGCCATGGCTTGGCGATCGGCCAAAAGTCCTACGAGATGGCCTGAAGAAGCGTTTCCGGAGGCCGGCTGCAACTGGCACTGCTAGCAGGAGGCCATCCCGTCCGAGCAATGTGTTCGGACGGCTATGGGAGAGGAAAATCCTTCTTCTCTCTGTATTGCCGTTCGCGATTGTCTGGGCTTTCCTTCCTGGGTGGGTCATGGCAACCGTAGCAAGTCTTGGCGTAGTGGCCATCTATGGCGTAATGTTCTGGCTAGTCTGGAACGTCTTGGCGCCTCAGGACAAGTTTTTCACTTTTGTCCCGGAAGGCGCGGCAAAGGCCATCGTGCGCGGTGGCAAATCCAAGGAGCGTCCCGAGGAAGTGAAGGGAGCTGTCACGAAGTTCCTTTTCCAGTATAAGGATCACAGGCTGGACAAGGATTGGAACCTGGTAGCAGCGAAAGAGCATCATGTTTTAGGAGCCTTGAGATGGGTGGGGATATGGCCTTTTGATAGGATCTTTTCCTATCCCTTCACTTGGCAGCATTTCGTTGCAGGAGAAGGGCCTCATACGCATAACGAGGTTCTTGATTACATCTTCTGCGGCAAGTCAGACAAGTACTACCAAGAAGCAGAAGGACTCGAGGATAAAGATCATCTTCCGCTCAAGGTGAAGGTATTGCTGACCCTGCGGGTGGTAAATCCGTACAAGGCTCTCTTTGCCATCAATGGCTGGTTGCGCTCGACCCTTGCTGAGATGTTTCCCCTCTTGCGCGACTACATCGGGCAGCACACCTACGACGAACTTCTCGGCGTAAA
>Ga0315277_10013207_pt1 | contig 10299 bp, 8 predicted proteins | sample YL17G05_15_MG_FD_203695 | JGI IMG/M metagenome (GOLD analysis project Ga0315277, IMG submission 203695) | Sediment microbial communities from Yellowstone Lake, YNP, Wyoming, USA - YL17G05_15 | ecosystem: Environmental > Aquatic > Freshwater > Lake > Sediment | place: USA: Wyoming | collected...
TCCGGTCGCAGTCAATTGGTACAAGTGCGTTCGGCTGATCCCGAGCACTTCGGCTGCATCTTCGGATTTGAGTAACAGCTTGTCCATAGGTCCTACTGAACGTCACTGAGAGTAGTGTGCTTTGGTCTGTCAGACCGTCGCTTGTCCACGTTTTCAAGCGGAGAACGACGATTTTCGCCGGAAGCTTGTCCAGTGCTTGTTTCCGGGCTCCCAAATCGCCCGCTTTTTGTGGTTCGGCGGGGAAGTCTGCCGTTGCCGGCGTTGCGCTCAAGGAAATCCCGAGTTGCCTGTCTGATCCGCCGCATTCGCTCGGCCTCCTCCTGTTGGTGCTGCTGTTCGTTCTTGTCCATATCCGTGCCGCGCTCGTAGTCGCGTGGGTCGTGATTGTCTTGTGACGAATTCATGAGAGTTCCTTTGGTTGGGGCTTTCTGATGTAGCGATATCGGGTGGCGAATATGTTGGTATGGGGGGTGGCAATCACCAATATGCCGTCCGCCATCAACATCTCCAGCCTTTTGCTGGCCTCCGTGTGCGATAGATCCAAGAGACTGCCTGCGGTGCGTAAGGCCAGATAGAAGGGCTGGTTCCCGTGCACCTGTTGTAGCTGCCAGCAGATGCGCACGAGAAGCTGATTGCGCGGGTCTTCGTAGGTTGCGGCTTCCGGCGGGGTTTTGGTGTCCTCAAGGGCCTTTTGGAAAGCAGCATCGAGTAGCATTCCCCTCGGCCACTTCACCCGCTTCCATCCGTACACAAAATCTTTCCACGTGGCCTCGAAGGGTTTGGTCCCGATGGCCGGATAAGCTCGCGTGTGCCACTTCTGGATGGTGGGCCGCAACTCTGCGGCTGAGCGGTCGCGTAGTTCTGGAATGGCTTTGAGCCACCGGCAAAACGTAAAGACGCATCGGTCTCGCTGGCCGGTGTCTATAGGCAAGGTTGCGATGATCGCTTCGTCGATTTTGGTTTGCACTTTCTCAGCATCTATTGATTCCAGGTTGACAGAAGAGCAAGAAGAGACAGAAGCTATTTTGGATTCTTCTATATCCTCTGGCTCTTCCGTATCCTCTGGGTCTTCTGTCTCTTCTTGCTCTTCTGGCAACTGAGAAGAATCAATGGGTGCGAAGGAGGGAGGGAGCGTAGCCCCTGGCGCAGCGAAGCGACCGACCGACTGAGTTTCAATCTTCTCCAAATTAGCCGAAAATTTTTCGCAAATTCCAAACGCCTCCAATCCGAGTGTGAACGGATTGAATAGAGGAATTTGGCCGTTGGGTGTGACCAGCCAGTGCTTACCGGGCGACGGTGAAACCAGCGTGATTAAGGCTCTCGACCGAAGTTCAACGTCTTGGTCCTTGGGTGTCTGTGATACGCAGTTGGGCCAGCGCATGAAAACGTGTCCGCCTCTGGTACTCGCTTCCGTCGGCAAGCCCTTGTCGGTATGGTTTTTGTTCCACCATTCCCATGTCTCTGGCGAGTCGAAATCAAGAACGACGAGGTGGTCGGAGACGGCACCGCCGACCACGGCCAAAGCGTCATACTGCCCGCCCCCGAACCATTCGATAGTCTGGTCTTCGCTTGGACGTTCAGCTTGATACTTCTTCCAAGGTACGGCGGCCTTTTTAGTCTCAGCGTCAGCGGGGATGATGCACCAGTGGTATTGCCGGCGGTATTGCCGGGCCGCATCAAGCAGGGAGTTGGATGATTTACCTGGCATCAGGCCGCCTCCACTGACTGCTTCGCCTCGATGATCTCAGTGATTGCCTGGTCCCAGGACATTGCCGGCTGTTCCTTGAGCCGTTTCTTGACATCCTGTGCTATTTGCGCTGGTTTCAGCTTGAGCGCGTCAACCTTCTCTTTGGCAGCCTTGATGAGTGCTTCGAGTTGGCCGTTCACAATATTGGTCAAGGCCGCTCGCCGGTAGGCGGCTTGAAGGGTTTTCCCGTCCGGGATGACTTTCTGGACCCCCTGCTCCTGCAACTTCCCCTCGACCCACTGGACGAGGTCACCGCTGGCAAAGGCGTTCAGCTCGACGCGCCGGCCGTGATATCCGCGACCACCGCACCCAGCACAGAGAAAAGCTATCTCCTCGTCGGTTGCCCCATTCTCGCGCAGGTTCCAGTCAGGGTCGCTTTTGCCGAAGCTGTATTGCTCAGATTGAAGGTTCCACTTCTGGACATCTTCGAGCCGCAGGCCCAAGTCGATGACATTGACGCTATGGGTGAAGGTATAGCGTCGCGTGTCCCGTTGGAGCGTGCCGAGAATGGAGAAGCCGGCCTTGTCGAAGTCATGGAGTACCAGCAATGGCACATCTTGCCAGCAGAGGGTGTCAACCAGTACCCGCGCCGCCTCCGTGGACATTCCCTTCGTTGACATGATCGCAATGTCGTAGCACTCGCGAAGTTGAATCTTCTGGAACAAAGGCAGAAAGCCTTCCTTTTCGATGAACAGGATCGCGCCATAGCGGTTCTGCGGTCCCATCGTTGGGAATCGGTCGCTGCCTATGTCGGCGGAAATCTCCTCGACGACGTGCTCGTCAATCTTGGCGAGATAGGCGCGAACGTCGAGGGTCCCCAAGGGTACTTGTCTCTTGGTATGCGGTTCAAACAGATGGCCCCGCGCATCAAAAACTACGTCCCATCTCGCCGTCAGGTCCGGGTGCTCCTGCATGTAGTCGGGGAGCAACTGCTGTGTGAAATAGGCGTCGTCCAAGGCATCGCAATCCGCCTTGGCCAGAATGTCCGGTCTGGCAGCGTACATAATCTGACGGGCGTGGGCGGGATACTGGCCGTTCGAGCTTGCCTTCAGATATGCTTGCGGCATGACGGCCCAGGCCACGTCCTTGATGGTGATTCGGGATGAGCGGGCCATGACGTTGCGGCGGTTGTATCTCCGGCCTTCCTGGCGTTCTTCGCTTTTCCGCTGCTTGCACCACTTCTTGGTAACGCCGGTAACGGCGCTCAGGATGTCGTCGGCTTTCATTGGGGTCTACCTCCCCGGACTACCACAGCCGACTTGCCCCGGTCGGTGTACTCGACGCGCGGACAGGCACAATGCAGCAGGAATACGACAGGCTCGTTGCGGCCCACGCGTTGTTGCTCCAGAACAGAATCAAGACTCAGGCCCAGAGAACCTAACTGCCGGAATGGATTCAGAATGCCCGGCGACCAGTTGACGCCGAGGACCATGCGGCGCTGGGGCAGGCTCTCACACCAGCCGAAGGCCGTCTCCAGCACGAAGGGCAGTCCCTCATCGGTTTCCTTGATGACCTTGCGGTAGTCGAAGGATTTCATTTCGCAGCCGATACTCTCGAACTTGGTTGCGAGATTGTCTTTGCCGATGATGCCCAGGTCGTTAGGTTTGACGGGCTTGGTGTTTTGGCGCATCGCCAGCAGCAGCGACTCTACGCGGTCGCGCCTGATGCCGTGGCCGTCCACCAAGGCTGAGAGGTTCACGCGCTGCAGGGCGGTTGCCTCAAGCACCTTTTTCTGCTTGGCGGTCCCGCTGAGGCCCCGGAACTCGGCGATGAACTCGCGCACTGTGCGGTCGCGCCCATTGTCCTGGTCGTCGGCGACGTAAGCGCCGAGGAGTCGTGTTAGATCCTCAAGCCGATACCAATGGACACAGGTGGGCTCATCTGGCCGCCACTTGGCCCAATCCCTGTCGATGGCGCCTACCGGGGTCTCGACGCCCATCCAGTTCAGGTTCAGCGTCAGGTGGGGGTTCAGGAACGTGTAGTCCTCGGCGATTTGTAAGAAACGCCCTTTCGCATCAGTGAGGATTGAGCAAGCTGAATCGGGCCATCTGACAGAGACGGCGGTGCCCTTTTTTACAGGTTCGAGGGATTCCTCCTGCCTGTGGTCCACGACGGGCTGCTGGCGAATGGAATCGACGGCGACGTTGACGATATGGCGAATGCCTCTGGCGACAATCTCGACTTGGCCGACCTTGCCATCCAAGACAAACGGCATCATCACAATGGTCTTCAAGGCATTGCCCTGAGCACCGCGGTCTGGTGCAACGTAGGCTTCCCGACTCGATACCCTAACCGAAAAATCAAGCACCCTCTCGATGGTCGTGGGGGGGATGCCCGGCCCGTTGTCCGTGATGGTGATTCCGGCGTGATTAACCTGCATGTCGATCTCAGGCGCGACACTGCCTTCCTCACAGGCGTCGAGGGCGTTATCCATCAACTCCTTCAGGATCACCAAAGGCCAATCTGCTGATGTGTGACCTGTTTGAGCGGTCAGTTCCTTCTCGGAGCAGAAATCCATCAGGCGCGAAGTGGCGATTGTGCTGCGGTTGAGCTTGGTTTTGCCGTTCTCAAGAGTTATCACGCCGCCTCCCCCTCGTGTTTGGCCTCGACGTACTGCCGAATCCATCGCTGGGCGAGCCGCCAGCCTCTACTTTGCTGGCTGGGGGCCAGTTCGCCCTCGCGGGCCGTCAGGAGTAAAAGCAGCAGGCCCAGGGCCGTGCGGTCGCTCGATGCGACCTGCTGGGGTGCCGGTGTGGGCGGACGCGGCAAAGTCCGGTCGCGGCGGCCCGGCGGGAGCTTTCGGAAGAATGGACTTGACGACGGACGATATCCGCGATAGGCTTGCTCTCGAATCACTTTCGTCGTCGCCGTCGCCCCGTAAGCGGCGGCATTTTTTATTACGTAGGACATGGCTCCACTCCTTTCTGGACAGGGTTATCCCGGCCGAATTTGATCTGCTGGTGTCTCTCGCGCAGGATGGCTACCCGGCGCTCTGCCCGTAGCCGCTTCATCAGGGCTCGGAGGCGTTCGATACGATTGTCGATCTGGTTCACTGTCTTAACCATGCTCTGATCATAGAGCATGGTCTACGGAGTTTCCGTGTGTTTATTGTGATTCTGGCGTGATTCTTTGTGGGTCAATTGTGAGCCGACCGGAGAGGGTCAGCTACGCTGTCGGCGAGTGGGTCGTCGTGGGGCTTTGGGACACAGACAATAGGCTTCTTTTCTCTTGGTGTGAATCTCGCAGGGAACCTTGTGCTTTTGAAAGCTGGCGACGATAGCGACCTTTGCTGCTCGCAAGTTGTCCTCCGCCGTCTTGCCGGATATACCATCGAGTTTCACGTAAGACACAGGTACGCCGAAGGAATCTACCAACTTCTGGAGAACTGTAATCGGGAGTCCCGTTGAAAGCTCCAGGTCCTTGTCGTCAAATTTTGCCTGCCCGGGATAAAAGGTGAAACGGCCCTTCAATGGGGGTTTGCCGCGAGGTTTCTGCCTCTTAGTGTTCGGCTGTTCTTCTGCCCCAGGCGTCTCGTTCGGTCCTCCCTTGCCCGCTCCGCTTCCACGTTCGAGCTCATGGGTGACGCCGTCAGTCTCCACCATCCAATCCCAAAACCAGTTGCCCGGCGTCACCTCCTTCGTGCGGATGCGAGTCGCGTACTGTATCGCCTGTTCAACATGCTTGTTCTTATGGGCAGCTGGCCCGCACTGACTCTGGAATTCTCGGAGTAGGTCCTCCATCCGCTCAACGGAACCGACATGCACCTTCAAATCGTTTCCCGCTTGGGCGATACGTCCCTTGTCCTCGCTGTCCCGAGCAGACTGGCGCACCTTCAGCCACTTAACCAAGCCTGCAATCGTCAGTGGTTCGTTTGGCCCGTCCGACGACTTGCCTGTTTCGCTCCCCGGCGCTTGCTCGCCACTGACAGCAAGGGACCCTGGCCCACTCGTCCCGCTGGGTTTTTCTTTGTGCTTGCCCGCACCGTCCCGCAGGCGCGGTATCACATAGTTCAAATCCCATTTCAGGTCGGCAAGAAAACGCGGGTTTTCCCGCATCTCATCGAACAAAGCATCACTGTACTTATCCCGCTTGAAATGCCCGGTGTAGGGTGTGCCCAGGAATAAGCGGTCCCAGTTAGAACCCGTCTGGCCTAAACGGTGGTCATACACCGTGGCAAGTCGAAAGCTCCTGAGCATCAGGAGTTCTGCGTCCGTCAAGGCGTCGGGCTTCTGTGGCAGTAATATGGCGCAATCGGGGTGAACCTGGAACCACGCCATCAGATTCCGTGGTCTGCTCGGACGCCAAAAGCACGTCGGATGCGGTATGTGCTTCGGCTCTAAGCGGAGGTAGCTGTAGTCTGCTAACAGCGTCCAAACCCAACCCCGTGGCTCAGGAGGCCCCGCTTTCTCCTCCTCGTCTTGTGCATTGCCAGGTAAGACCTGGCCCGGAAGCAGCTTTATCCCTTGCCGTGCCAATTGCTTCATCAGTTTGCGATTCGCGGCTCCCTGTCTGACAAAAGCGGCCTGACCGTGTTCTCGCAGCATCCCGGCATACGCTTCCTGCCCGGCACACAGGAGCTCGCACTGTTGGGCGATCTGTCCGGCGTATTCATGCACTACATCGACTATCTCATCGAGATTCATCGCTCCCTCCATCCCTGGAGAACAAATTGCGGCCGGGGGCGTGGGGGAAGACGGCGAACCCGAGCACGACTGCTGGTCGCGCTGGGAGGCGATTTTCGCAACATCCTGGCTGACCCACTCCAGGGCATCCTCGAAACCGCTGCGCCTGGCGGGCGTGGCGGGCCTGTAGACTTCGTGCCGTGGGTTTTCCTTGAATTCCGCGTCTCCCATCAAGTACAGCGTGAAGGCATAAGCATCCCTTGCGGGATCTTGGTCGCGCAGAATGTGCCTGACGAGAGTCTTGTCGTTTCTGTCTCCGCCCAACTCGTCTCGAATGATTCCTACGGTCACATAGTGGCAGCACATCTTATCTTCGATCTCCCAGGTGGACGGGCAGAGAGGACCTTTGGGAGTATCTCTCCGAAATCCCTTCCCTCGACGAATGCCGCCCAACAGGGGCCCTGATCTCTCGGACCATCGAGTGCGCCGTTCCCTTATCGCATTTGTAGCCGGCGGAAGGCCGTCCTGGAAGGACTTCCACGTCTCGAAGCACGCCTTGAAGTGCTTCGCGTGACGCGCGAATTCCTCCCAGAGCCAAGGATGTTTTTCGAGCAGACCGTCCACCTCGCTTTGGATCTGCTTAGGTTTTATTGCGGGGTCGTGGTTCATCGCTGCCTCGAATTGGGAAAAGCAGATCGTGTCCAGGGGTTAGTGGCGCTCGATAGTGAGAAGGGCGCGCTATCCGTTGCCGGAATAGCTACCCTGGACGCGATTGATGAGCAGGTTTTCGCTATCGAATTCACACGTTTCACATGCATAGCATACTACCCGTTCTGCCCGCGTCAAGCCTGCGACCGGAGTGGGCGGCCTTCGCTTTTTTAGGGAGGCGAGAAATTCCCTGATTCACCCAGCGTACAGCCCCGTGACGCCTTGCTGCATGTCCTCGAAGCCCACATCGGCGTACATGTTCGCGGTTGTCGCCGGGCTGCTGTGCCCGAGCTGGTTCTGAATGTGCCGAAGGCATAATGGAATGACCTTCAGATTCTGTGTCCGTTGCATACCCGCGTTCTTGGCCGAAGAACCGCGATTTCGGCTCAAGGGTTGTTCTCCGCTTGTTTCTTTGCTGTCAAATTGCTGCCGTATCGACAGTTTCTTTCCCAGATTACCATTGCCCGGCAACCAAAATCCCCTACAATGTGACAGGATATTGGAAGTGTTGGAAGCCATAGCTCCGAGGGAAGAAAACACGGCGTTAGAGGGATCAGCATTCTGGTTGGGGCTTTGTTTTGCCGCGCGGGGGTGACGTTTCCCCCGCAGAGGGTCTGACCTATGACCGCGAGAGAGTTCTATGCCCACAGCCTTCCGGGGAGACCGGAATCGGAGTGGCAACGACTCGATGTCCATCTCAATGCAGTTGCCGCCCTTGCTTCAGGATTTGCTCGGGAGTTCTGTTCTTGCGATTGGGCCTGGAATGCTGGATTGCTTCACGATTTCGGCAAGGCAGCCAATGAATTCCGCGCATACTTGCGTCGGGAGAACCACATTGATGATGAAGGTTATGATGGAACAGGACTGGGCAGAGTCAATCATTCCAGCGCCGGCGCGGCACTCGCTGAGGAATGGCACAACCAGAACAGTCGCCCCTTTGGCCGCATTCTGAGCTATCTCATCGCCGGTCATCATGCCGGACTACCTGACTATCACACCTGCGATGGTGGTATGGGCGCTCTACAGAAGCGTTTGGAGGAAGGCAAGGCGGATCTGGAACGTATTCGCACGGTCGCAGCCGAACTGAGACCCGCACAACACCCCCTGTCCAAGTTGCCTGTCTTTGTGAAGAAGGAGAACTTTCACTTGTGGGTACGGATGCTCTACTCTTGCCTGGTCGATGCCGACTTTCTCGATACCGAAGCCTTCATGGAGCCGGAACGAGTACGGTATCGCGCGGGAAGTTGCGATTTGGCAGAATTGAAGATCGCACTGGATCGTCACATGGCGGACATGACGGCTCGCTGCGACGACACACCGGTCAACAGGGCACGACATGAAATCCTAAATGCCTGCCGCACGGCCGCGCCGCAGCCCTCGGGGCTTTTCACCCTCACCGTTCCCACCGGCGGCGGCAAAACACTCTCTGCCATGACGTTCGCTCTCGATCATGCGATTCGGCATGGCAGACATCGCGTAATCTATGTCATCCCGTACACGAGCATCATCGAACAAACGGCAGCCACTCTGGCGGAAATCTTCGGCCCCGAGAACGTGGTGGAACATCACAGCAATCTCGATCCCGAAAAAGAAACCCTGCGCACGCGATTGGCTTCCGAGAACTGGGATGCGCCTGTTATTGTCACAACCAACGTTCAATTCTTTGAATCGCTTTTTGCCGCCCGATCCAGCCGATGCCGCAAGCTGCATAATGTGGTTGACAGCGTGGTGATCTTGGACGAAGCGCAGCTCGTGCCGCCGAACAAGCTTGCCCCCTGTGTGGCCGCCATCAATGAATTGACTCGCCACTATGGTGTGACAGTGGTTCTCTCCACGGCTACGCAGCCTGCGTTGCCCAACCTGGATTCCCCACACGAAATCATCCCGCAAGACCTCAGTCTATACGAGCGGCTGCGGCGAACTGATATCACCATCCCGAAAGCACTGGAGACTCGAATGTCCTGGGACGATCTGTCTGTGCGTTTGAAGGAATACGATCAGGTTCTCTGCATTGTCAACACTCGTCGAGACTGCTACGACCTGTTTCACCTCATGCCCGAAGGAACGATCCACCTCTCGGCCCTCATGTGCGGCGAACACCGTTCCAACATCATCAAGACCATCAAGGAGCGCTTAGCGAACGGGGAGGCCATCAGAGTCATCAGCACGCAACTGGTAGAGGCGGGGGTGGACATCGATTTCCCCGTGGTCTATCGCGCTTTGGCGGGCCTGGATTCAATTGCTCAAGCCGCAGGTCGATGCAATCGGGAGGGAAGACTGGAGCAAAAGGGCCAAGTCGTGGTCTTCATCCCGCCGAAGTCCGTACCACGAGGACTATTGCACAAGGGAGAATGCACCACCAAAGAACTGCACGCCCTGCCTGGATTTGATGCACAGGCACCGGTGTCCTTCACCCGCTATTTCGATCTGTTCTACTCCAAAGTTAATGACACCGGCGACGGGTTTCTCAAGCGATTGACTCCTTCTGATACCAAGATTCTGGACGTTGCGTTTCGTTCCGTCGGGGACGAGTTCAGCCTGATTGACGATCAAGCTCAGCGGCCGGTTTTCGTCCGTTACCGCAAAGGCGAAGGACTGATTCGGGAACTGCAACATATCGGCCCGCATCGACTCATGATGCGCAGACTACAACGTTACACGGTTAATCTTCCCGTACGACTGGCTGACAAGATGCGTAATGATGGGTTACTGGAAGAAGTGTGGCCGGGCTTCCTGGCTCAGTGTCCTCTTTCGATTTACAGTGAATCCATCGGCCTTGATGTATTTCGTGATGGTTTTCCCATTGAAGATTTGACGGGTGTATGACATCACCCCACAACTTGAGGAAAGGAGGTCAAGCATGAAGGGCTTCTGTTTAGAAGTAAGCGGACCCTACGCTTGCTTCACTCGCCCCGAAATGAAAGTCGAGCGGGTCAGCTATGACGTGATTACGCCGTCAGCCGCCCGCTCGATCTTCGAAGCGATCTTATGGAAACCAGCGATTCGCTGGCGCGTCACGTGCATTGAGGTGCTGGCACCGATCCGCTGGATTTCCGTCCGCCGCAACGAGGTCGGCAAAGTCGCCTCGCCGCGCTCTGATGGCATTTTTGTGGAGGACGAGCGCCAGCAACGGGCTGGATTGTTGCTGCGTGACGTCAAATATCGCTTACATGGGGAGTTCGACTTCATCCCGCCAGATCGACGTGCCCAAGTTCATAATCC
>Ga0315277_10013208_pt1 | contig 10298 bp, 7 predicted proteins | sample YL17G05_15_MG_FD_203695 | JGI IMG/M metagenome (GOLD analysis project Ga0315277, IMG submission 203695) | Sediment microbial communities from Yellowstone Lake, YNP, Wyoming, USA - YL17G05_15 | ecosystem: Environmental > Aquatic > Freshwater > Lake > Sediment | place: USA: Wyoming | collected...
CCCATGCCCGGTATGGCGAATATCGTCTCCACCAGTACGGCTCCGGCGAAGATCATCGCCACCTGGAAGCCGAGCACGGTCATGACGGGGATCATGGCGTTTCGGAAGGCGTGGCGAATGACCACTGTGCGCTCGCGCAGGCCCTTCGCCCAGGCCGTCCGCACGTAGTCCTGGGAGAGCACCTCCAGTATGCCAGAGCGGGTCTGGCGCATGACCATCGCCGTTGACGTGGTGCTGATGGCGATCGCCGGCAGAACCATTAGCTTCAGGTTCTGGAGCGGGTCCTCAACGAAGGGCACGTAACCGCTGGCGGGAAACCAGCCCAGCTTGAGAGAGAAGAAGAGGATCAGGAGGATGCCGGTCCAAAAGACGGGCATCGATACCGCTGCCATGGCGAAGGCGGTCCCCAGCACGTCCCCCACCGACCCGCGGCGTATCCCGGAGTAGATGCCGATGGGGAGTGAGATGGAGAGCGACAGGATCAGTGAGAGAAGCCCCAGCTCCAGTGTGGCGGGGAAGCGCTGCTTGATCAGCGTGCTCACCTCTTCACGGGAGTGGATGGACTTGCCCATGTCTCCCCTGAAGATGCCGCCTACCCATTCCAGGTAGCGCTGGACCGGAGGCGCATCCAGGTTCATCGCCTTGATCAGCTCCTGGCGCTGCTCCGCAGGAGCATTTGGCCCCAGAATGGCGTCGACGGGGCTGCCAGGCAGGAAGTTCAGGCAGACGAAGATCAGAATGCTGACCAGAAAGGCGACAAGAACGACCAGGATAAGCCGTTGAGCAAGGTAGGACCACATAGCCTGTCCCGTTTCTGCTCTGGCGCTTTCGCTGGCCTCTAGGACATCAGCCACAGGTCCCGGACGTGGTTCCTGCGGTCTGCCCAGACCACAAAGCCTCCCACCTTCCACGTCATGCCGCGGGCACGGCCCTGCTGCCAGAGGGACGCCTGGTAGACCTTGTCCAGGAGTATGCGCTGGGCCTGGCTGTAGAGCGCCTTTCGCTCCTCTCTGTCCGTTACCCGAACCGCCTTCTTGATCAGCTCCAGCAGCGCCGGGTCCTCGTTGCGGACGTAAGCGTTGGCTCTCTTGTTGCCCTCGTAGTCGTAGTAGGTCGAGAAGTAGGTGTGGGGGTCGGCCGCACTTATCTCCGCAAACAGGGCCACGTCGAACTTGCCGCCCATCAGCTCGGCCATGGCCTGCCCCAGCTCAAGGCTTCTCAGGTTGACCTTGACTCCTATGTCGCGGAGTTGGGTGGCCACGGCGGTCGCATCATTCTCCAGCGAGTTGAAGGCGGGCATGGTGAACTCGAAGCCGTCGCCCACGCCTGCGGCCTCCATCAGGCGCCTCGCCTCCTGGGGGTCGTAGCGGTAGCCGTCCAGACTATCGTCATAGGCCCAGGTCAGCGGAGTCAGTAACTGGTCCATGGGGGCGCCCACGCCGGAGTAGAGGGCCTTGCAGAGCGCCTCGCGGTCGATGGCAAGAGACACGGCCTTTCGCAGCCGCTCGTCCTGCATGACACCATTGGTGCAGTTGAAGATGAGTTGGATGAAGGTGCTGTGGGGAAAGGCGACGACCCTGATCTCACCCTTTTGCTTCTCCCCTTCGACCTTGTCCAGGGGGATGTTGACGACAAGGTCAGCTCCGCCCGTTCGCAGCTCGGTGAACATGACTGTCGGGTCGGGAACGCTGCGGATTGTGGCCTTGTCCAGATAGGGCAGGGTGGGATCCCAGTAGTTCTCGTACCTCGTATAGGTGACGTGGTCCCCGACCACACGCTCCTCGAACCGGAAGGGTCCAGTGCCCACGGGCTGGAGAGTTATGTCCTTGCCCAGCTTTTCCAGGGCTGTGGGAGACATGACCATGCCCAGCCCGCCATCGAGCGATAAGAGAAAGGGCGCGTAAGGCTCCTTGAGAGTCACCCGGAAGGTGGCTTCGTCGATGACCTCCCATCTGTCCATGTCGACCAGCCCGGCGGCCACGGCGGAAGCGGTGTCAGGAGCCATGAGGCGGTCGAAGTTGTACCTCGTGGCCTCGGCGTTGAAGAGGGTGCCGTCGTGGAAGGTGACACCACGCTTCAGTCGCAAGGTGTAGGCCAGGTCATCGGGCGACGTCTCCCAGCTCTCGGCAAGCTGCGGCGCCGGGGAACCATCCTCGGGCGAGTGGGTCAGCAGGCTGTCATATATGGGCCAGAAGAAGGGGAGGTCGGCGGCCGCTATGCTCATGTGGGAATCCAGGGTAGTGGGGCTATAGGTTTCACATTCCCGCAGATGTCCCCCGTACACAGGCTCCTCGGCAGACGCCGTGGCCGTTGTCTTGACACCTGCTGTTCCTTGTGGTGGCGCGCCTTCCTTCCCGGCGCAACCCACTGTTGCACCCGCAGCGACCCCCGCCCAGGCGAGGCCAGCCGCCCCAAGAACGCGCCTCCGCGACACTCTTTTCTTCCAGACGCGCCCCCAGTAGTTGGCGTCCTGAGTCATGGTTCGCCCCCTTCGTCAGGGCCCAGCTTCAATGGACGCTGGTTGCCCAGACCGTCCTGCCGATAGCAGATTGCGCAGAGTGGCCCCCGGTTTCTCGCGCCGCACCGGGTACCGTCCCGCCGAGTATATCTTGCGGCATACGAATACTCCATCCGGCCCCGCGACTCCGGCTAGCTGAGTTGCTGTTGCTCTAACTCCCTCTGATAGGCCTTCCAACCAGGGCACCACTTGGTGTGCCAGCGCCAGATCTTGCTCAAGAGCGAGCCAGGGTTCTTTTCTGCACGGGCGCGCATTGGGCAGGTTGCACACTTGGACACGGCACACCTCTTCCTTTCAGGTCACGGAAGGACGCCACCTCTTGAGCGGCTCAATCACTCATGGCCCAGAGAAGCTTCTCTGATCTTGGGCAGCACCTGGCTGTCGATATCGCTGTCCCCGCTCGGCACTGGCACATCGCGGAACAGGAACCAGTGCTCGACATGTTCGACAGCGCTGCCCGGCTGTAGGCGCGCCAGCGGGGCCAGGGTTTCCAGCTCCAGCATGTGAGCGTCCGTGAACACCTCTACAGAGCAGCCGAAATCGGGGTAGCGCTCGCCCTCCAGGTAGCTGAACTTCTTCACGAACAGGTGGCCCTCCCGCGCGTAGGCTGCCCAGCCGTCGGCGACCATGAAGCCCGCCTTTTGCGGCATGTTCGCTGTCGGGTCCTGACCCAACATCACGTACTTGCTGCCCCACACCCAGCGCAGGTCCGTCATGTCGGTATACGCCCAGAGCGCGATCACGTTCGCCGGCAAGAGGCTCTCCTCGTGCGATGCGCGCGGCGGCAGCGGTATGATGGCCTTGCCCCCCGGCGCCATGACGGAGAGTGCCCACGGGGCGAGCTCCACCGCCCAGAGGTTGGTGTTGCGAAGACGATGGGTCAACTCCACGTGCGCCTCGCCCGCCGACAGTCGTATGTCAATCTCCTTCTGAATCCCCGTTGTGGTCTCGGTGGGCTGAATGACGCGCAGGAAGCCGGTGTGCTCCTCCAATTCGACGGGCAAGTTGTCGGGATAGTAGGTCCGCGGCCTGGCTTCGGGGGCGTGCCAGAGGCGATGCCCGCCATAGATGCGCCACTCGGCACCGCCCGTCTGGCCCACCATGTCGTCGTATTCCTTGAACTCGTTCTCCTCGCCCACGAATCCGAACCGGATGATCCGCGGGCCGACGTCCATCGTTACGACAAGGTCAACGAGACCGTTTGAGATACGGCAACAGTTCCGCCAGCCCTTGTAGTCTGTCTTCTCCATGTCCACCTTCTGCTGCGCTGAGCGCACGTCGCCTCCCTGGCTCCGGATACCGGGGCAGAGGAGCCCACCGAGGTCCGCCGCGCTGAACGCACACCAAGTGTGGATCGTGTGTCCAGGGGCGGCAAGTTCGGTTCGGCCCTCAGTTCAGACAGCATAGGGGGCTGTCGCGCAACCCCCTATGTGCAGTAGGTGGAGGAAAGGTGAAGGAGCTGCCCGCAGACTCGCTCGACCTGCCTCTGTGCGAGGCCCCTAGTCTCCCACCCGCCGGTTGTACTCCACTATGGTCTCGTCGGCCTTATTGGCAGCGTCCTCCAGGGCCTTGGCGGGTTCCTTGCTGCCTACCAGCATCTCCTCCACTGCCGTATACACGATCTCGGCCACCTGGTCGGCAGGACCCAGGACGGCTCCCGAAGTGGCAGGCGTGGCCGGAGTGGCAGCGTAGAGGTCGAGGGGCACCTGAAAGAGCGGATAACGGGCCACGAGGTCCTGCGTCGCCGGCAGGTCGATAGCGGAGGTGCTGACGGGGAGGTAGCCGGTGCCACCGACCCACTCGGCCTGCTGCTCGGGCTGCACTAGCCACTTGATGAACTTCCAGGCCGCCTCCTGCTCTTGCTCCGGCCGCTGGTTCATGATCCAGAGCGCGTAGACAGAGAAGCTGTTGAGGCCCTTGCCCCCGGGGACACCCGGCATCTGGCTGACGCCTATCTCCACGCCCTGCACTCCCTGCTGTAGGGCGTCGATCACGGAACGCAACGCACCCGCATAGCTGAAGGTCATGGCGGCGCGACCGGAGGCCATGGCCAGGAAGTCGTCCGCGTAGGTAGGGTTGCGGCCGACGTTGAACCCCAGCCCGCTATCCACCATGTCGTGCCACCACTGGAAGAAGTAGCGACCGGTGTCATTGTCGAAGAGGACCTTGGTGGCGCGGCCGTCGTGGCCGTTGTTCTGGTCTACCCAGAGCTCGTCGTTCTCTGTTAGGACGGTGCTCAGCCAGCCGAAGATGTCGAGGGCGATGCCGCTGCGCACCACGTTCCCGGAGGCGTCACGCTTCAGGATCTTCTCTGAATACTGGCGCAGTTCCTCCAGGTCCCGGGGCGGCTTCTCGGGGTCCAGCCCCACCTCCTGGAAGGCCACCCTGTTGTAGTACAGGAGGGGCATCTCTCCGGTGAAGGGCATGGCCCACAGCTTGTCTTCTACCGTGTAGTACTGGACCGCCTTCTCGTCCACGTCCGAGAGGTCATAGTCCTCCTCGTCGATGAAGTCCTGGGCAGGGGCGACGGCACCGCTGTCGATCATTCTCTGAGTCTGGCTCTCGTTCAAAAGGACCAAGGCCGGGACCTGGCCCGTGCCAAGAGACGCGATCAACTTGGCCGCGGCCTCGTTGTAGGCGCCCTGGAAGGACGCATTGACCTTCACCTCGTTCTGGGAGGCGTTGAACTGATCCACGAGGCGGTTCAGGGTCTCCACGTTCGAGCCGACCTCGGAATGCCAGAGGTCAATGCTGACGGGCCCGGTTGGTTGGCGGGTGCCAGGGGTCTCAGCGGTCGGGGCGCCCTCTTCGCCACCACCACAAGCGCCCAGGGTCAGGGCGAGGAGCAGGACAGCGACTAGCGAGAGAAGAGGCTTTCGCACCTCGGTCCTCCTTGCTGGCCCTCTTGCCAGCCTGGTTGCCGCATCTTCGGCTATCGGGGCGGCCCGGCCAAACTCGTTGCCCCCGTCGGGCCGCCGGTCAGTAGCACAGCCACGCCAGTTGACAGCGCGAGCACGTGTGGCGGGTGTCGTAGCGTGGCCGTATCGGTGCGGGGCTTCGGCCGAAGGATAGCACTCCCCATCGCGATGTCAAGGTTCTAGGGGCCGTTCGGCCGCCTCTCTCCTAACCGGCCCTCTCTGCGATGATGCTCTTGAGATGAGCGAGCCCCAGGCCCTCAGGCCTCACATCTTGCCCTGAATGACTGGTACTTGTCCTGGACTGACGGTAGCATGCGCTCATGAAACACCGAGACAGGGTCATGGCGGCACTCAATCACGAAGCGCCGGACCGATGCCCGATGCAGATTAGCTTCACGCCAGAGTTTGCAGACCGGCTTCGGGATGATCTGGAGCTTAAGGGCCGCAGGCTCGACAGGCCACACGGTTGGGTGGGCAACATCTACGAATTGGAGAGAGCGCTCGACCAGGACATGCTGCTGGTTCCGGTGGGCTGGGCCAATTCCTACTACCAGCAGGCGGACACCTACACGGACGAATGGGGCGTCGGCTGGCGGGCCGTGCCCTACACCACACCGTATGGGGAAGGCCGCTACACCGAGATGGTCGGCCACCCATTAGCAGATGATCAGGCAGTCGAGAGCTATGAAGGCCCGGACCCCCATCGACCGGAGCTGTATGCCCTGGCGGTGAGCGTGCTCCCGGAGTTCCAAGACGAGTACTGGATCGTCGGGGTCACGGTGACGACGATCTTCGAATGCGCCTGGGCCCTCCGCGGTTACGAAGCGCTGCTGATGGATTTCGTGGCCAATCCTGACCTGGCCGAGCGCATTCTAGACATCCCCTACCGTTACCATCTGGCCGCCGCGACGAAGCTGGTGGAAATGGGGGTGGACATGATTTGGGTCGGGGACGACGTCGGCATGCAGACAGGCATGCTGATCTCTCCCGCGCATTGGCGCAAGTTCCTCAAACCAAGAATGGCAGATTTCATAGCCACGTTGAAACAAGTCAATCCCCACGTCCAGGTCGCCTACCATTCCGACGGAATGATATACCCCATCATTCCCGACCTGATAGAGATCGGAGTCAACGTGCTGAATCCCATTCAACCTGCCTGCATGGACCCGGCATGGTTGAAGCAGGAATACGGGGACAGGTTGTGTTTCTGGGGCTCGATCGATGAGCAGTACACGCTGCCGTTCGGGAAACCGTCAGATGTTGCGGAAGAAGTCATGACCAGGTTGAGGACGTTGGGAAAGAATGGCGGGCTAATTCTCGGACCCACTCACCATGTACAATTGGACACGCCCATGGAGAACTTCTGGGCAATGGTCAACACGATAACTCAGACGTCATATCAGTCTCTAGAAGAAGAGACTGTCGTCTAGAATCGGCAGGGCAGGCCATGGGTGTGGCATCTGGCAATCCCTGGGCGCTAGCGTTCGTCATCGCGGGGGCCATCGTTCTCGCCCTCGTCGTGCTGCTCATGTGGGAGTAGAAGGTCGGGCCGCGAACGCGGGGCCAGGCGGCGCAGGCTCTTCCCCATCAAGCTTTCGCCCACGATACGCCCCAGCGCTTCCTTCCAGACCCGCCTCATTCCAGCATGGCATACCGTCACCAACGTGCCGGACGGCCACCAGCATTGACAGACCCGCACTCGCGGCGTAGGGTTCGCACGCAAAGAGAGCTCCATTTCCCGGAGGAATGGCCATGACCACTGCTCATCTCTACACCTTTGCCAGCAGCGAAGAGCTGATGGCCCGCGCCCGCAAGGTCATCCCCTCGGGCATCTACGGCCACCAGAGCCCATCGTTCCTGACCCTGGGCTCCTACCCCAGCTTCCTGACGCGCGGCCAGGGTTGCCGCATCTGGGACGTGGACAGGAACGAGTACATCGACTTCATGTGCTCCTATGGGCCCATCGTCCTGGGACACCGCCATCCGAAGGTGGAGGAGGCGGTCCGCGTCCAGCGGGCACGGGTCGACTGCCAGAACCTCCCCTCGGAGAAGTGGGTGGAGCTGGCCGAGCTGCTGGTATCCATCACGCCCGCCGCCGATTGGGCGGTCTTCGCCAAGAACGGCTCCGACATCACGACTTGGTCTTTGACCGTGGCCCGCGCCCACACCGGCCGGGAGAAGGTGATAGCGGCCGCCGGGGCCTATCACGGCACCCACGGCTGGTGCGCACCCAACCCAACCGGCATTCCCGCCGCCGAGCGCGCCCTGGTGAAGAACTTCCAGTACAACGACCTAGAGGGCCTGAAGCGATTGGTGGCCGAGAACAAGGGAGAAGTGGCCGCCATCATGATCAGCCCCTTCCGGCATGATTTCTTCCATGACCAGGAGATGCCGGCCCCGGGCTTCCCGGAAGCCGTACGCGCCCTCTGTGACCAGGAGGGCATTGTCCTGGTGCTGGACGACGTGCGCGCCGGATTTCGGCTCAACCTGGGCGGCTCGTGGGAGCCCTATGGGGTGCGACCAGACCTGGTCTGCTACTCCAAGGCTATCGCGAACGGCTATCCGCTGGCCGCCGGCTTGGGACGCGAGGAGCTGCGGCCGGCAGCGGAGAGCATCTTCTTCACCGGCACTTACTGGTCGAATGCGGCGCCCATGGCAGCAGCCATGGCCACCATCAACACCCTGCGCGAGGAGGGTGGCATAGAGCAGATGCGGGCCATGGGCCAGCGCTTCCGCGACGGCCTGCAGCAGCAGGCGCGGTCCCTGGGCATCCCTATCACTCAGTCAGGCCCGCCAGCCATCCCGTTCCTCACCTTCAAGAACGACGCCAGCTTCGAGAAGAGCCGCGTGTTCGCCGGCGAGGCGGCCCGGCGGGGCGTCTTCCTCCACCCCCACCACAACTGGTTCCTGATGGCCGCCCATACCGAGCGGGACATCGACCAAGCGCTGGCAGCGACGAAAGAAGCTTTCAAGATAGTGAAGGCGCAGTACGACGACTAGGCTGGAGCCGCCGCCCGCGCTTCCCTGCGGGGCGTGGCCCACGCCCCCGGAGCCTGGCTTTCCATCGTCGACCCATGGAGTGCTGGACGCCGCCCGCCGTTGCCGGTGAGCGTGACCTAGCAAAGGTGGGAAAACGGGACCGAGGTTATCCAGCTTCCGCGCGGAGCATACGGTCCCTCTCCGCACGCACCTTTTCGTTGTAGCAGTCCACGGGCCATACAGCGGCGCGGGCATAGCAGGCGTTGCAGAAGTCGCACTGTGGTCCCTCGACGCCGTCCCGCATGTGCCTGTACAGGAAGGGGTCAGCGATGAGGGCGCGGGCGACCGAGACCATGTCGCACTCGCCGTCGGCGATCGCACGCTCCATCGCCTCTCGGTGGACGAAGCCCCCCACGCAGATCACCGGGATACTCAGCGCCTGCTTGAAGAGCTTGGCGTAGCGCAGGTTAAAGCCTTCGCTGTAACCGGCGACCCGCCCGAGCCCCCAATCGAGAAGCGGAGCCAGGAGACGCACCGGGATTCGCTGAAACGCGGGGAGACTCTTGCCAACGCCGATCGTCGTCACCGTCGAAAAGAACCGCCGCCAGTGGCCCCGTTCGAAGACGAGCCCCGATTCATAGTGCCCTGCGGATATCTCCACCGCACCAACGCCTTCCGCCTCCATCCGTTGCGCGATCGCCACCATGTCATCCGGCTTCAACCCCTTGCGCAGGGAGAGCTCGTCCGAGCCGTTGATCTTCAAGATCACCGGATAGTCCTGCCCAACCCGCTGGCGGACGGCGCCGTACACCTCCAGCAGGAAGCGCAGGCGGTTTTCTGGCGAACCGCCGTATTCGTCTTTCCGGCGGTTGGTGTGCGGCGTGAGAAACGCGTTGATCAGATAGCCGTGCGCCGCGTGGATCTGAACGCCGTCGAAGCCAGCCTGCTGGCCGCGGGCGGCCGAGTCGGCGAATCCTTGCACAGCCTCCCGGATCTCCTCAAGCGTGATCTCGCGCGGTCGCACGCCAAGGGTCGGCTCGAAGACGCGAGAAGGAGCTACCGCGTCCTTCCGCCCAACGAGGCGCGGAGAGGCCTGGCGACCGACGTGATAGATCTGCATGAAGATCTTGGACCCGTGACGGTGGACGGCATCGGTCAGGCGCCGGAGCCCCGCGATCTTGTCGTCGTGGTCAGCCGCCAGCTGCCGGGGGGTCCCTTTCGAATACAGACTGAAGTAGGCATTTCCGGTGATGAGCAGGGGGGTGCCGCCCTGGGCGATCCTCTCGTAGTACTCGATGAGGTCGTCGGTGACGAAGCCGTCATCGGTGCAACGAGTCTCGGTTGTCGCCGACTTGGCAAAGCGACCCGCCAACTCCAGGCTGCCTATGCGGATGGGAGTGAACAACGGGCTCTCCGCCATTGAAGAAGCTCCTTCCTACGCTTCGTCTCCGGTACGAAGCCGTCCGGCGGGACTAGAATCCGCCGAGGCAGGCCGGGATGTCAAGCCTACACCCTTTCCAGACCTGGCACTCCAGGATCACCTATCGGGCTGCGAAAGGGTTTTGCCGTGAGCATGAGTCTCCTGATCGCCGTGTGGTGAGCCAAGCCCACGACATTGGACGGTTTCCATGCGGGCGACTTTATCCCCAGCCTGGGGAACAGGAACGCCGCCTGATCGACGCCTTTCACCGGACATCCCTTGATGCGGAGAATCTTGCCGGCCACGAGCTTCCCCTCTACGCCTGCACACGATCCGATCAGCGCCACCTTCTCACCGGGATGGACAACATCACCTTTGTAGTACCCGACGACTATTCCCATAGGTTGTAGGCCCGCGACCAGGCCGGGATAGTATTGCTCCGCGGTTGCCAGCGCACCCGCCA
>Ga0315277_10013209_pt1 | contig 10298 bp, 7 predicted proteins | sample YL17G05_15_MG_FD_203695 | JGI IMG/M metagenome (GOLD analysis project Ga0315277, IMG submission 203695) | Sediment microbial communities from Yellowstone Lake, YNP, Wyoming, USA - YL17G05_15 | ecosystem: Environmental > Aquatic > Freshwater > Lake > Sediment | place: USA: Wyoming | collected...
TGGATTCCGTCGTCTTGTCGGCGTAGAGAATGGCTTTCCCGGCGACGTTCCTGGCTGCCCGGCCGAACGTCTGAATAAGGGAAGTCGAGGAGCGGAGAAAGCCCTCCTTATCTGCGTCCAGGATGGCCACGAGCGACACTTCGGGAAGGTCCAGCCCTTCCCGCAAGAGATTGATGCCGATCAAGGCGTCGAACTTGCCCTTCCTCAAGTCCCTCAGGATGTTGACCCGCTCCAGGGTTTCAATATCCGAGTGGAGATAGCGGACCCGGAGGCCGAGCTCGTGGTAGTGCCGGGTCAGCTCTTCGGCCATTCTCTTGGTCAGCGTTGTCACCAGGGTGCGCTCGTCTCTTTTTGCCCGCTGCCTGATCTCGTCCATCAGGTCGTCCACTTGGCCCTTGACGGGGCGGACCTCGACCTCCGGGTCGGTCAGGCCCGTCGGCCGGATGATCTGTTCGATGATCCGGCCGGGGGACTCGCGGACCTCGTATTCGCCGGGCGTCGCCGAGACATAGAGTATCTGGCCCGTCCGGGACCCGAATTCCTTGAAGTTGAGGGGGCGGTTGTCGAGCGCCGAAGGCAGGCGGAACCCGTGCTCCACGAGGGTCAGCTTGCGGGAACGGTCGCCGTGATACATCCCGCCGATCTGAGGCACGGTCACGTGCGACTCGTCGATGATCATCAGAAAATCCTTGGGAAAATAGTCCAGGAGCGTGTACGGCGGCTCACCGGGCTGACGCCGGCTCAGGTACCGCGAGTAGTTCTCGATGCCGGGGCAGTACCCGAATTCGCGCATCATCTCCAGGTCATAGATAGTCCGCTCCTCGATGCGTTCGGCCTCGACGGCATTGCCCTGTTTTTGAAAAAAGTCGATCCTTTCGGCCAGCTCCTTCTCGATGCCGGCGACCGAGGCGAGGAGGACATCCTGAGGCGTGGAAAAGAACGTGCGGGGATGGATGACGATCTCGTCGAACGTCTCGATGGTCCGGCCCAGCAGGGCGTCGATGGAGGAGATGGCGGTCACCCCATTATCGGCCAGCTCGATGCGGTAGGCCAGGTCCTCATAGGAGGGAAACACCTCGATGATGTCCCCTCGGAGACGGAACGTTCCCCGTTTGAGGTCGTCTTCCTGCCGCTCGTACTGCATGCCCACGAGCGAGGCGACGATCTTTTTCCGGGACACCGCCTGTCCCTTGGTCAGAAGAAAGCTCATCGAGTAGTATGTCTCCGGCGCCCCTATCCCATAGATGCAAGAGACCGAGGCCACGATGATGACGTCACGCCGCTGGAACAGCGAGTTGGTGGCGCAGAGGCGCATCCGGTCGATCTCGTCGTTGATAGTCGCCTCTTTGGCGATATAGGTATTGGAGGAGGGGATGTAGGCCTCCGGCTGGTAGTAATCATAGTAGCTGACGAAGTACTCGACGGCGTTGCGCGGGAAGAACCGCCGGAACTCCTGGTAGAGCTGGGCGGCCAAGGTTTTATTGTGAGAGATGACCAGCACGGGCCTCTGGAGACGGGCGATGACATTGGCCATGGTGAATGTTTTCCCCGAGCCGGTAACCCCCATCAAAACCTGGTGGGGGCTTCCCTTGGTCAAGCTTTCGGTGAGGGCGTCGATGGCCCTGACCTGGTCCCCCTTGGGTGTGAATTCGGAATGGAGCTCAAACTTCTTCATTGGAACCATTATATCAATTTTCTAGTTCCAGTTGAGAACGAGAAATGAGGGATAACCGGTGCGGCTAAATTACGGTTTGGTCAGGATCTTGACGGTCCCCTTGAACTTGGCCCCATCCTCGATCGAAATGACCGCGGCGGACAGGTCGCCGTGCATCCTGGCTGTACTTTCGATGATGACTTTGCCCGAGGCCAAGATGTTCCCGATGAACTCTCCCCGGATACGGACGTTCCTGGCCCGGGCCTCGGCCTCGACCCGGCCGCTCTGTTCGACCAGAAGATCATTTTCGGGAATCGAAATCTTGCCGAGGACCCGGCCCCGCACGACCACGTCTTCCCGGCTGCTGATCTCCCCCTGGACAAGGCTGGTTTGACTGAGGTGCGATACCCCATCAGGAGACGCCGGCAATGGTTCCTTCTTATCTACAATTGTCATGTTCTCACCTCGGAGGAAAGGATCGCGCCTGATTATAGATTTGGGCCCCGGCGTTGTCAATCCGGGGCGAATTCTCTAGAATAGAGATGGAGTTTGAACATGATAACAAGAAGGATGTCGACGTTCCCATTCCTATTGACTCTTCTGTGTCTCAGCCCATTCTCCGGATCGGCCCAACAGCCTGAGGAGCTGAAAATTTTCCAGGCCGAAAGCCGGTTTGTCATCGACGGAGACCTGGCGGATTGGGCGGCGATAGCGGAGGTCCCTATACGATTTGCGCCCGAAGGCAATGCGCTGCCGCCGTCGACGGACTTGACGGTCACGGCCCGGTTCAGCTTTGACTCCGAATATTTTTATCTGGCGATTAAGGTCTTGGACGATCGGGTTGAGTTCCCGGACATGCGCCGCCGGGAGGGCGACGGCTTCTACCTGGCCTTTGTCAATCCGGAGACCCAGGCTTCGAAAGAACGCTCCTTGATCTTTGGGTTCTCCCGGTTCGGGAATGAGCCCATCGCCATTATCGACAAGCCGGGAGAAGAGGCAGCGGGCCCCGCGAGAGATGTTCAGTTCCAGATCAAATTGGACGAACCCGGAAAGTCGGTATCGTATGAACTGGCCATACCCTGGAAATACAGCAATTATTTCCGTCCGTTCATTCAGCAGAGATTGGGGATCAACCTGACCTATGATGATCTTGACGCCGGGCAAATAAAGATCGTGCAACTTGTCCCGGATGCGGAATATCGGCCCGAGAGCGCCGCTCCCAAAAAGATCCTTATCGCCGAGTTCGTCCCCGGTCCGGCCCGGGTTTTGGAGTTTCAGGCCTCCTTGAATGCCAACCATTTCTATCCTCAGGATGAGTGGAAACTGAAGCTCGCCGTTCATTCACCGGCGCCCCAATCCGGCTGGCGATTGAGAATGGTGCTGACGACCCCCGGGGGCAACGTCATGTCCCAAAGCCCTCTTTCGTTCGGCCCGGGGATGAGCATCCTGAGCTTCCCGATCGAACTGGAGAAGAAGGCGACCGGCACCTATGACCTGAGCCTGGGAGTGCTCGATGAAAAGGGATCGCTTCGCTATACCGATGACAGACGGTTTTTCCTGCTGGACAAGCAAGAGTTTGACGCCCTTGAGGCCAAAATAGCGGAGATCAAAAAAGGGGAACTCTACGGCAAGGATACCGTTTTCCGGGAAAGCCTGCCCACGCTGGAGATCCGCCTCCAGTGGATGCGGGAATTCATGGAAAAATCGCCCGCTTTTGCCGACCTCGAGCCCGTCCAGCAGTGGAACCTGGATATCAAAGACCTGTTCAGGCTGATCGATGAAACCAAGCCGGCCCTTTTCCCTCCCGGCAGGATCGCCCGTCTTGGGTATCGCTCTGAAGCCGACGGCTCCCTGCGGTCCTATTCTGTTTTCGTCCCGGACTGGTACGAGCAGAAAATTCCCCTTCCTCTCCTGGTTACGCTGGCCGGAGGCGCGGCCGACGAACGGCGCGCCATGTTCGGCCTGGCTTCGAACTACTTCGGTCCGAGGGTCCGGAAAAGAGCCGGAGATTTTTTCATCCTTGCCCCCGAGGTCGAAGACCCGGACGGATGGTATGCCGGGAGTTCCGGCCAACGGGTTATCGAGACGATCGAACATCTGGCCAAGATCTACAGCGTCAACACAGGGAGCATCGTCCTGGACGGCTTCTCCAGAGGCGGATACGGGGCCCTGAGGCTGGCGCTTCAGAATCCCGGCAGCTTCCGGGGCGTGATTGTCCGCTCGGGAATCTACACCCCCCCCGAGCACTCCGGTGCGGAGAGCATCATGGATATGCTCGACCGGGCTAAAAACCAGAATATCCTCATTGTCCACGGGGATCAGGATAAAACCGCCCCGGTCGATGAGGTCCGGAAGGCGGTGGCGCGGCTCCAGGAGTCCAAGGCGAACGTGCGCTTCATCGAGTTGAAGGACTCGGTGTCGGATCGGTTCGAGAAATGGGACGAAGTTTTCAGCTGGCTGCGGGTTACGCTGGGAGACACCGCAGTCGACCTGAAGCCCCCTAAAAAAGAGAAAGAGCGGGACAAGGAACCGGAAAAGAAGAATAGTCCTAACCGACCACACTGTTAACAAGAGCGGTGTCTATCACAAGCCGGGCCTCAATGATCCGCTGACCAATTGCGTCTCCTGCCATGGGGCCGACCTGCGCGGTGGTTCAGTCGGCGTTTCTTGCTACCAGTGTCACGGACAAAAGTGGTGACCTGAGAAAGCGGCTACAGAAGACACCCGGGGCACGGGGGTTGGGTCTATTTACCCAGGCTCCACTTAACTCCGCCCCTGGTCGCAATGAAAAGGAACACAAAGCAGTAGAGCACGGCCAGCTCGCCTTGGTTTACGATCGGGAAGAAATGAGACCCGATTTGGAACTTCCAGTGGGCCTGAAAATAGGCCACGGCCATCTCGCCGCTGCAGATGAAGGCCGCCAGCCGGGTTCTCAGCCCCAGCATCACCGCCAGGCCGCCGAAGAGCTCAATGATCCCGGCGAAGAAGAGCTGAGAACCCAGCGGCGGCCGCGACTGGCCGAACAATCCCAGGAGCTTCTGGGCACCATGGAAGGCAAACATGAGTCCCGCCATGATGCGAAGCAGGGCATAGGCATGGTCCGCGTACTTTTCAATCAATTTCATACGTGTCCTCCTCTTAACGAAGGGCGGGTGGCCCCTCACAAAATAATTTTAGCTTCACCCGCGAAATACTGTCAAGACCTCAAGAGCCGGTTCCATTATTCCGGGCGCAGTTGAGAGGACAAGCGACAAGCCGCTGAAGGATGGCCTGGCCGTTGGAAATGCGGCAGCAGGCGGGTCTTTACAACAGCCAATGATGGGAAGAGAATGGAACGGAAAAGATGAATCCCATGAAGCAAAGGACCTTGATCCGGGGAGGGACCGTCGTCACTGCGGATTCCGCCTCAGTGCGGGACCTTCTAATTGAAGGTGAGACGATCGCAGCGATTGGGCCAATAGGCCGAGTCCCCGCCGACGAGTGCATCGACGCCTCCGGACTTCTCGTGCTCCCGGGCGCCGTCGACACCCACGTCCACTTCAACGACTCATTCATGGGCACGGTGAGCGTCCACGACTTTTCGAGCGGCACCCGCGCCGCGGCCCACGGTGGTGTTACTTCGGTCATCGATTTTTGCAATCAGCGGCCGGGCGAGCCGCTTTTGCGAACAGTCGAAAGAAAGAGGGAGGAGGCGGCCGGACGGGCGGTTGTCGATTGGGGCGTCCATCCCGTCATCACGGACCCCTCGCGCGAGACAATCGCCGGGATCCCGGATGTCGTCGCTGCGGGCGCGCCGACCATCAAATGCTATCTCACCTACCGGCAGGAGGGATTGATGGTCGGCTTCGATGAGCTCAAGGCTGTTCTCGCCGCACTGCGCCGGGCCGGCGGCATGCTTCTTGTCCACGCCGAGGATAACGACGCTCTGGAGGAGAACATCCCCCGGCTGATCCGCGGAGGGTTCGTCCAGCCCATTTATCATGCCCGCAGCCGCCCGCCCGAGGTTGAAACCACGGCCATCCGCCGCTCCATCGAGGCCGCCTGCGTGACAGGGGGCCGCCTGTTCATCGTCCACATGGCCTCAGCTGAGGGGATCGGCCTGGTTGCATCGGCCAGAGAAGAGGGGCTCGATGTCCAGGCCGAGACTTGCACCCACTACCTTATCTTCACGGAGGAAATGCTTTGCCGTGATGACGGGGTAAAGTGGATCTGCTCGCCGCCGTTGCGCACCTCCGAGATCCGCGACCGGCTCTGGGAGGCCGTCCGGGACGGGATAATCTCCCAAGTCAGCTCCGACGACGCGGCCTATTCCTGGGAGGCTAAGCTCCTGGGAGCCGGCCGGTTCGACCTTTGCCCGAACGGCATTCCGGGTATCGAAGTCAGGCTGCCGCTCCTTTACTCGGAAGGAGTAGTCCAGGGGAGGATATCCCTGCCGCGACTGGTTGAGGTCACGGCCGCAGCCCCCGCGCGCCTGTTCGGGCTTGCGCCCCGGAAGGGGACCCTCGAGCGGGGCGCGGACGCCGACATCGTCCTTCTCGATCCCACTGCGAAATGGATCATGGGCCGGGAGACGCTCCACATGGCCGCGGACTGGTCGGCCTACGAAGGCATTCCGGTTACAGGGAAAATCGTTAGGGTGTGGTCCCGCGGCGATCTCATCGTCGACGGAGAGGACTTTCTCGGAGAAAAGGGCCGTGGACGTTATCTCCACCGCACGTTCCGGTCCGAGGCCTGACCCGAGAAAGCCAAAGGCTATTTCGCGAGGAGTTCGAGGAGCCTTTTATTCTCCGGGGCGGGAGAGAACCAATTGAACTCGAGGAAATAGGCGGCCGGGTCGAGGCCGACAAATGCCCGGACGCGTCCTTCCTCCGCCGATCCGAGCGGCGTTCTGATGGTTGCGCCGTTCGCCTGCAACCGCTCTTGCCAGGCGTCGAGTTCGGGCGTCACAAAGGCGACGTTGACGGCCTTGGCCTCGGAAAACCGGTGGAGTCCCAGGGCCTCGTCGACGAGTCCGATGAATCCCGCGCCGGACGATGAATAGACCTTCGCGAACCCCTGGTCGACGAGAAGCGTTTGGCCCATCACTGTCCCGTAGAAGCGCTGGGCGGAGGCGACATCCTTGTAATACAGCCAGAAGACCGTCGCCTGAACTCCGAGCGAGGCCGGCCTTCCGGTCCGGGCGCCGTCTGGCGCCTGCCGGGGAAAGAGGGGCGCAACGCCTTCCAGCTTCTCCCGCAATTTCCGGTTCTGAGGATGGTCGAGAAAAGTCTCAAATTCGAGGAAGTAGCCTTCGGGATCGGCGGCGACAAAGCCGCGGGTCGGATGCCGCGTGGCATCCCTAAGGGCGCTACGGATCGGGACGCCCCGGGCGACGAGATGCTCATACCAGCCGTCCACCTCGCCCGTCACGAAGGAAAGCGTCACCGTCTTAGGTTCGTCGGCCCTGTGCATGCCCCGCGTCTCGTCGACCAGCCCGAGATAGGATGTCGGACCGACGCGGTGGATCGAGGCGAAACCATAGTCGAGGACCCGTTCGAGGCCGAGAGTTTCTTCATAAAAACGCTGAGCCGCGGCGAGGTCCCGGTAGTAGAAAAACACAAGGTTGGCCGCGATCTTCGGGGCCGGCCGGCTTTCTTCCTTTTTGGCATCGCTCGGGATTGTCAGAGCGGCGGAGACGACGCCCGCCAGGAACAATCCGAGTCCGATGAACGCCAGGAACCCTGTTGTGTTTTTCATAATCAGAAGATATCTCCCGGTGGGAACTAAGTCAACCTTGACAAGCGCTTCTCCCCCTAGGTAAGCTGACGGAAAAGATCGAGGTCATCCCGACAGATGTTCAAACAGTTGCTTACGTTCGCCGGCCGGGTGGATTCGCTTCTTTGGGGACCCTGGACCATGGCCTTCATCGCCGCTACGGCGCTGTTTTTTACGCTGCGCTCGAGGTTCTTTCAATTCCGCAAGCTCGGCTTTATCCTTTCGCAAACGGCCGGGTCGGTCTTCAAGAAAGGAGCCGACGCCCGGAAAGGCCGACTGACACCCTTCCAGGCCGCCTCGACCGCCCTGGCCAGCACGGTGGGCATGGGGAACCTGGCCGGAGTAGCCACAGCCCTTTCTCTTGGAGGCCCGGGAGCGGTTTTCTGGATGTGGCTGCTCGCCTTTCTGGGGATGATGACCAAGACGGCTGAGATCACCCTGGCCGTCCACTACCGCGACTCCGAAAGCGACGGGCGGGTCCGCGGCGGGCCCATGCACTACATCCGGAAGGGGTTGGGTTGGCCCTTTCTGGCCAAGGCGTTCAGCCTCGGGATCATCATTAACGCCCTCTTCGCGGCCACGCTCCTTCAGTCTCATACCGTGGGGCGGGCTTTTCTTGGAAGCTACGGCCTCAACCCTTACATCACGACCGCGGCCATGGCTGGGGTCACGGCGGCGGTCATCATCGGCGGGATAAGGAGGATCGGCCGGTTCTGTGAACGGCTGGTCCCATTCATGTCCTTTGTCTATATCGTGAGCGGCCTCATCGTGTTCTTTATGAATACCCGGAAGATCCCGGCCGTTTTCACGATGATAATCGGCTACGCTTTCTCTCCGGTCCCGGCCGCCGCAGGCGCCGCCGGCCACGCCGTCGCCGCCGCCGTCAAGTACGGCATGGCCCGGGGAATGCTCTCCAACGAGGCCGGCTTGGGTACGGCGCCCATGGCCCACGCCACCGCCGACACCCCGCATCCCTTCCGGCAGGGGATGTGGGGCGCATTCGAAGTCTTCGTCGATACCATCGTTATCTGCACGATTTCCGCCTTTGCCATCCTGTCTACGGGTGTCCTCGACGGCGGAACAACGGGGATCGAACTCGTTATCGCCGCCTTCGGGGCGGCCCTTTCGCCGGGCATCGCCTCGGCGATCGTCTCTTTCACCATCCTGACCTTCTGCTTGACGACGCAGATCGGCTTTTACATCTATTTCGAAACCGCCGCCTCGGATGCGTTCGGGAGAGCGTCTCTGCGCTGGCTTAAATGGATCTACCTTCTCCCCGGGATCATCTTCGCCGGCTTCTCGGACGTCGACCGCCTGTGGGTGTTAGCCAACATCGCCGTGGGCGTCTGTGCCCTCCCGAACCTCATTGCCATCCTGGCCTTGAGCGGCGCCTTCTTTGCCCTGATGAAGGATTACATGGATGGCAGAAACGCATACGCCACGGAAATCACGGACCGGACCCGCCAATACATTCGGAAAAAATGAGGTGGACATCATGAGGATCCTCATCATCAACCCTAACAGCGACGCCGATATGACTCGCAAGATCGGAGATGCCGCGCGATCGTTCGCGGCCGGGGAACCCGACGTCGTCTGCCTGGCGACGCCGGGCGCGCCGCCGTTCATCGAAACGTATGAGGACCAGGCCCGGGCCGCCCCGGGAATGATCAAGCTCCTCCGGGACAACCACGACGTCTTCGATGCTTTCGTGGTCGCCTGCCATTGCGATCCGAACCTCGACCTGATGAAAGAGATCAGCCGGAAGCCCATCGTCGGGATCGGCGAGGCCTCGATGAAGCTCGCCACGATGCTGGGACACCGGTTCTCGGTCGTCTCGACGGCCGCGCACTCGATACCGAATAAAGAGGCGCTCATAGAGAAATATCACCTGAGGGGCCTGCTCGCCTCGGTCCGGGCGCCTGAAGCGGAGTGGGCGAATGAGCTGCAGGAAGAGCGATATTTCCGGACCGCCCAGGCCGCCGTCCAGAGAGACGGGGCCGAGGTCATCGTCCTCGGCTGCGCCGGCCTGGCCGGGCTCGACAAGCGCCTCCAGGAGAGATTGGGCGTCCCGGTCCTCGACGGTGTCGTCTGCGGCCTGATCATCGCTTCCGGGCTGAGCCGATATGGGATTTCCACGAGCAAAGCCCGGCGGTACCATCCGGAGTGCTGATAAAATGAGCCCCCTGGATCGGCGCATATGCTCCGGAGCGAAGCCGGATGCGATCGCGGAGGAATTAAGGCCTCTCGTTGATTTCGGCGAGGAAGGCTTGCCGCTCGATGTCCTTAAACGCCTCATCGACGAGCGCCTTGTCCCGCACCTCGTGGATTACAGCCGCTCCTCCTTTCATTCCTTTTTCAATTCGGCGCCTGAAGGCGGAGCCGAGCTCGGAGCCGCGGTTGCCCTCCGGTGGAACCAGGGCGTCACGAATTGGCAGGTCTCGCCCGGCGGGGCCGTCCTCGAAGAGCTCTGCGGCCGGGCTCTCTGCAGCCTCTTCGGTTTTCCCGGCATGGCCGATGCCACGTTCCTTTATTCCGGGACATATGCCAACCAGCAGGCCTTGTACCTCGCCCTTCACCGGAAGGCCGAAGACCGCGGATTCGACCTTGCGGAGAAAGGGGTCGGCGGCTTCGGCAGTCCGGAAAGCTTGGCCGTCGCGGTTTCCGAGCAGGCCCATTTCTCGGTCCGCCACGCCGTCCGCATGCTGGGTCTCGGCGAACAAAGCCTTATCCGCATCCCCGTGGACGGGCGGCAACGGATGGACCCAGACTGCCTGCGACGGATTTTGTCGGATAGGAAGGCTCGCGAGAATGTCTTCGCGGTCGTGGCGACAGCCGGGACGACTTCCACGGGGGCGGTGGATCCCGTGGCGTCGATCATCGATGTGTGTGA
>Ga0315277_10013210_pt1 | contig 10296 bp, 7 predicted proteins | sample YL17G05_15_MG_FD_203695 | JGI IMG/M metagenome (GOLD analysis project Ga0315277, IMG submission 203695) | Sediment microbial communities from Yellowstone Lake, YNP, Wyoming, USA - YL17G05_15 | ecosystem: Environmental > Aquatic > Freshwater > Lake > Sediment | place: USA: Wyoming | collected...
TGACGCCGCTCATCCAGGCGGTTTTCGTACTGCAAAACGCCGGCGAAGTCGAATTGCGCATCGCGGGACTCGAGACCGAGTGTCTCCGGGTGGAGCCCCGCAGCGCGAAGTTCGACCTCACCCTGTCGCTCGAGGAAAAGCCGTACGGCGGGATCGAAGGTTACTTCAACTACAGCACCGACCTGTTTGAAGCGAGCGCCATCCGGCGCATGGCCGCGCATTTCCAGACGCTTCTCGCCTCGGCGCTGGCCGAACCGGAGCGCCCCGTGCGCACCCTCAATCTGCTGCCGGAGGCGGAGCGCCGCCAGTTGCTCGTCGAGTGGAACGACACGCGGCGCGAGTACCCTCAGGTCACGGTGCACGAACTGTTCCGCCGGCAGGCGCGGGAGCGCGCGGACGCGGTCGCGCTGGTGGACGGGAGCCGCCGCGTGACCTACGCCGAGTTGGATTCCGCCTCCGACGGGGTGGCCGCGGCGCTGCGGCGCGCCGGCCTGCCGGCCGGGGGCCGCGTTGGCCTGTTTGTCGAGCGCTCGCCGGAAATGGTGGCCGGATTTCTCGGCGTGCTCAAAGCCGGCGGCGTTTACGTGCCCCTGGACCCGGCCTACCCGATCGAACGGTTGCGCTTCATGGCCGCCGACGCCGGCCTGCACCTGGTCCTGACACAACGGCGCCTCCGGGATGCCGCGCGCGCCCTGGGCTGCGCGCTGAGTGTGCTGGAAGAACTGCCTCCCGCCGGGGCGCCCTGTGGGCCAGCCGTCGCCGATGACCCGGCAGTCTCGCCCGACAGTCCGATCTACGTCTTGTACACCTCCGGTTCCACGGGGCGCCCCAAAGGAGTGGTGGTGCGGCACCGCGGAGTGGTGCGGCTGTTGTTCGGCGTGAACTACGCGCGTTTCGGGCCCGATGAAGCGTTCTTGCAGGTGATTACGCCGGCGTTCGACCTTTCCGCGTTCGAGATCTGGGGAGCGCTGCTGCATGGCGGCCGGTGCGTACTCTACCCGAATCGCCATCCAACGGCGTCGGAGCTGGGGTGTTTGCTGCGGGACGAAGGGGTGACCACGGCGATGCTGCCGCCCTCTCTGTTCAACGCAATCGTGGACCAGGCCCCGGCCACGCTGGCCCCGTTGCGACAGATCCTGCTCGGAGGCGAGGCGGTCTCGGCGGAGCACGTCCGGCGCGGGTACGGGTCGCTCCCGGAGACGGAGATCGTTAACGCCTACGGGCCCACGGAGACCAGCGTGCTGGCTTGCTGCTACCGGATTCCCCGTCCCGTGGCGCCGGCAGCGGCGTCGATCCCGATCGGCCGCCCGATTGCCAATACCACTGCCTATGTGCTCGACGGCCACCAACAACTGACGCCGGTCGGAGTAGCCGGCGAATTGTACATCGGCGGCGACGGGGTGGCCCTCGAGTACCTGAACCTGCCGCAACTCACGGCGGAGAGTTTCCTCCCCGATCCGTTCGCCGCGGAGCCGGGGGCGCGCCTGTACCGCACCGGGGACCTGGTGCGCTGGCGGCCGGACGGTAACCTGGAGTTTCTGGGACGCCTGGACAGCCAGGTGAAACTGCGCGGCTTCCGGATCGAACTCGGCGAGATCGAGGCGGTACTGAACCAGCACCCGGCGGTGCAGGCGGCTGCCGTCCTGCTGCGGGAGGACACCCCTGGCTCGCCACGCCTGGTGGCGTACGTGAGCGGGCCGGCGACCCGGCCGGCGGAAGCCGAACTGCGCGCGCACATGAAGCGCCTGTTGCCGGAGTACATGCTGCCCTCGTGTTTCGTATTCCTGGACCGGATGCCGCTTACCGCCAACGGCAAGCTCGACCGCCGCGCGTTGCCGCCGCCGGAGGTCAGGCGGAGCGAAGCTGCGGGCGTCACGCGCGCCTATGACCCGCTGGAGCTGCGTCTGCTCTCGATCTGGCGGCAGGTGCTGGGAACGCCGGAGGTGGGACCCCGCGACGACTTCTTCACTCTCGGGGGCCACTCGTTGTTGGGCCTGAGCCTGCTGGTCCGCATCGAACAGGCGTTCGGCGTGCGCCTGAGCGTGCCATCCCTGTTCGAAGCCCCTACGGTGGAGCAGCAGGCGGCCCTGCTGCGCGGCGGCCGGGAGACCCACGCGACGCGGCGGGTCTACGTTCTCGAGCCGGGCGCCGGGGAACAGCCGTTCTTCCTGATGGACGCGGGGCCGCTGTTTCGGGAGCTGGCCCGATCGCTCAAAACCGGGCAGCCCGTTCTGGGACTGTGGTTGGGCGACTGCGCAGATCTGCCCGTTCCGTTTCGCATCGAGGATCTGGCCGCTGTCGCGGTCGGGATCCTGCGCGAAATTCAGCCCTCCGGACCCTATGTGCTGGGAGGCTGGTGCGCCTCCGGCGTTCTGGCCTACGAAGTGGCTCAACAGCTCCAGGCGGCGGGCGAATCGGTGGACCTGCTGGTTCTCGCCGATGTTTCAAATCCGGCGCGCTGGCGGGCCTTGGGCGCCGCGGGCCGGGCTCGCGTCAGGCTGCGCGCACGAGGCGCAAAGCTGGGCTACCACCTGGCACGCCTGTTCCGCGATCACAAGGCTGTACTTGCCTACCTCGACGAGCGGTTCAAGGAAATGCGCGGCCAGTTCCGCCAGCGGCGCAGCCTGCTCGCCTACCGGGCCGCTCTCCGCGCCGGCGAGCCGGTGGCCGGCGCGTTGCGCGACCTCGATCAGGTCCTTTACCTGGCGGCCCAGCGGTATACGCCGAAGCCGTACAGCGGGCGGGTCGCGTTCTTCCGGGGTGCGGAACGGCCGCTGGTTGAGGAGTGGGATTCCGCCGCTGGATGGCGCGGACTGCTGACCGGCGACGTCCACCTCGACGACATCCCCGGCGGTCACGTCACGATGTTCAACCCGCCTGGGGTGAGCACGATGGCCGAACGTTTGAGACACCTATTGGGCGGATAGCGGGAGCGATTCGGGGCGGAAATGGCGGGACGGGAGTAAGTATCCCCCGGCAGAGCCGGGGTTTCAGATTGTGAGCCGCTCAAAGCGGCTGTGTGGGGTCGCTAACGCGGCCCCAACCCTTATTGGCCACCTCGACGGTGGCCGGTCAACACCCCAGCCTCAGCTGGCCCGCGAAATTCCGCTTCCGCTCTCTGTACACCCGTGCCACATGAATCGCGCTCTTGCCCTTGATATAGCCGATTACCTGCGACACCGCGTACTTCGGCGGTATCGCAATCATCACGTGCACGTGATCGCTCCTCAAGTGCCCTTCCTCGATCTGGCTCTCCTTCTGCCTGGTCAACTGGTGAAATACCCCTCCAGGATCTCGCCGCGGTAGCTCGTACAGCGTTTTCCGGCGGCACTTCGGGATAAGCACTACGCGGTGTTTGCACTCCCACTTGGTATGGCCTAAACTCTCGTATTAGTCCATCGTGAAAACTCCTTTTCGTGCGCTTGGCGGCTCACGTCTTGGAGTCTTCCGATGGACTCCCGCAAATGTCAAACTTCTACTGCCACCCCGGCAGAGCCGGGGGATCTCCCATACTCGTTTAGCCTGGTGGGGTCTTCAAGCTGCCGCTACCGTAGAAGTTCTGCCACTACCGGCAAATGGGGACCTTCGGACAATAGGATGAAATCGTGGAACAGGTCATGTCAGTACGCGCCCTTCGCGAACAGTACGGCCTTCGCCGTCCGGGCGAGGATGTGAAGGTCCAGCCACAGGGACCAGTTGCGGATGTAGTAGGTGTCGAGCACCTTCTGGACGCCCAGATCGCCGTCATTTCGCGCCGAGACCTGCCACAACCCGGTCAACCCCGGTTTCACTCTGGTTCGGAGGCTTCGAAACTCCGGGTCGAACTGATCGAGGTGGTAGCGCGGGAACGGGCGCGGACCCACGAGGCTCATCTCCCCTTTCAGGACATTCCACAGTTGTGGCAGTTCGTCGAGGCTCGACCGTCGAAGCAGGCGCCCGACGCCCGGCACGATGCGCGGATCATTCCTCAGCTTGCAGTATCGCAACCACTCCCCCAGAGCCGCCGGGCAATCCTCCAGGTGCCGGGTGAGCAGCTCATCGGCGTTTCTGTGCATTGTACGCAGCTTGCGCACTCGGATCGTCGCGCCGGCCTCTCCCTCGCGTTCCTGCGTATAGAACACTGAACCTGCGCTTGCCAGCTTGATCCAGATCCCCGCCACCGCAACCACCGGAATTGCGAGGAGTCCGAATGCGCCGCCGAGCGCAATGTCCATCGCCCGCTTCAGCCATCGGTTCACCGGCGCCAGCAGGTTCTGCCGGACCTCCAGACCCAGCGCCCCGCCCAGTTCGCACGCCGTCACCCACAGGCTGGCCATCCCGAAAAGGTTGGGGATGACAATTACGTTGCGGAAGACCGCGGCGTTTTCGCCCAACACCCGAACCAACCGCTCTCGCGAAAGCTCCGGCATGGCGATCACGGCGTGGCGGGCGCGGAAGGCGTTCGCCGCTTCCGCCGCGGCCGAGAGCGGACCGACCACCGGCACGCCGCAGCACGCGCCGAGCTTGGCCGGGTTGTCATCCAGACAGGCCACCGGCTTCATGCCGAAGCCGGGCCGTTCCTGCAGGCTGGCGATCAGCTCTCTCGCCGTCGTGCCGGCGCCCAGCAGGATCACCGGCACGCCCCACCAGCGCCTTCGTCCGAACAGGCGGCGCGTCGCCGCCCGGCAGATCGGCACCAGGAGGCAGGTGAGCGCTCCCGAGGTAACGTAGATACCGCGCGACATTACCGCGGCGTCCTTGGACAAGAAGATCCCCGCCGCAATCACCAGGCAGACCAGCAGCGAGCCCTGCACGATTTTGCGCAGCTCCTCCGCGGGGTTCAGCGCCACCGGCGAGTACAGGCCGAACAGATGATAGACCGCAATCATCAGCCCCGCCACCGCCCACACGTCCGGGTAGTTTTGGCTGGTGACGCCGGGGTTGACCATCTGCCACAGCGCGATGCCCAGCAGCAGAGCGCCCCCAATGGCCAGGAGATCGGTCGCCAGCAGGCAGCCGGAGGTCAGGACCGGGTTGACCCTGGGCGCCGCGCCGGCTGCCCAGCGTGCCGGGACCTCGTCGAAATTGAGTGCGGAAATGGGAGGAGCGCTCATGGTGCGGAGGGGAAGCGTTTGAGACCCAGCAGTTGCATCAGGAAGAGGAGCACGAAGCGGGGGTTTTGGAAGAGATAGCGCCGCCACAGCCGGCGCGGCTCAGTGGCCAGGCGGAAGAACCACTCCAGGCCCGCCCGCATCATCCAGCGTGGGGCCTGCGGCTTGGCGCCGGCGAGGAAATCGAAAGCCGCGCCGACGCCAAGCATGACGGCGGGAATCCTTCCCCAATGGTGAGCCATCCACAGGTCCTGTTTAGGTGTGTTCAGACCGACGAACAGGATCCGGGCCCCGGAACCGTTGATCTCATCGGTTACACGCTGGTCCTCCTCCGGCCCGAGCGGCCGAAACGGAGGTGACCAGGCGTAGGCCACCCGCAGCTGCGGAAACCGTTCCAGAACCACCTCGATCAGCCGCTTCAACACCTGCGGGCTCCCGCCGTAGAAACCGACCGGAATTCCTTCTTCTTCGGCGGCGCACAGCAACTGCGGCGCCAGGTCCGGGCCGTAGACCCGCGTGGCCCCGGAAATGCCGAGCAGCCGAAGCCCCCACACCAGGGGCATCCCGTCCGGCGTCACCAGATCGGCCGCGCGCATGACCCGCTGGAAGTCCGGCGAGTCGTAGGCTTCCATCACCTGGTTTACGGTGGCCACGCACACGTACTTGGATTGGCCCGCTCGCGCCCAGTCCAGCACCCGGCTGACGGCGCCCTCGTAGCTGGTGGCGTCCACGCGCATGCCCAGGATCTCGCGATTCGGCCAGGAATTCGTTTGACTCAAAACGCTCTGCATGTCTGCCCGCTCAGTCTGTCTTCAGCGCCAGGATCGACTTCGGCAGTCCCAACAACCGTTCGATGACCAGGCTGGATGCCGGGAACAGCGCCCGCATCTCGGCCGGGCTCAACAGTCGCAGCTCGTCCACGAACCGCCGCCGCTCCGTCTCGCTGCGTTTGTCCAACCCCCCCCGCGGAGTCAACGGCAGCAATAACCGCTGGAAATCCCGCGGCAACCAATGAAGGCAAGGCGCGAGGTAGTGCATCTCGATGGGGAAATGCACGTTCGGAGTCTGGACGAAGTATCTCGGCGCCACCCGCCGGATCTCGGCCGCGAGCTGCCGCTGGGAATCCCGGTCGCCCAGGTGCTCGATCACCGAGTTGCAGAAGACGACGTCGAAGCTGTTGTCTGGAAAGGGCAGGTGGCGCCCGTCCGCCACCACCCAGGCAAATCCGGCCGCACCCGCGCAAGGCGGGTCCATGTTCACGATGGTCAAGCGCGGGAGCGGCAGCCTTTCGGCCGACGCCAGTTCCCAGAAATACGGCGTGCCGCCAAGATCGAGGACCCGTGTCCGGGCGGTCACCCCGAATGAGCTATAGAACAACCGCAGGCGCCGCGGCCGGAAGCGGCAGAACATTGCGGCGTAGATCCGATCCAGGGTCAGCGGGAACCTCGATGGCGCTCGATAGCGAGCTGATAGATCCGCCCGAGCCTCCGGTAGTTGACTTCGGCCCCGTACTTGGCCTCGAATTCGGCCCGGGCCTGGCGCCGCATCGCCGCCCGCTTTCCGGGGTCCGCCAGAAGCTGCTCGATCTTTGCCGCCAGGTCCTCGGAGTCCCCCACCCGAAACAGCAGACCTGTTCGGGAATCGTCGACAATCTCCGCCATCGTGCCCAGACGGCTTGCCACCACGGGCAATCCCACCGCGAATGCTTCCGCGATGACCATCCCAAAACCCTCAAAACAGGCGGAAGGCGCCACCAGCATCGCCGCGTCTTTCATCAACTCGAGCACCCGCTCCCTCGGCTGCCGGCCGAGAAACTCGATGTGGCTCAGCCCTTCGGCCATTCTCGTGAGATGGTCGCGGTCCGGGCCCTCGCCGGCGATCTTCAGCCTCAGCCGCGTTCCCACCCGCGCCGCCGCCCGGATCAATGTGCGCACGTCCTTTTCGGGCGAGAGCCGGCCGGCGAACAGAGCGTACGAGCCGGCTCCGGCGCCGGGTCCCGGGTCCGGATAAACGAAATTCGGTTTGACCACGATCCGTTCCTCGGGCAGCCCGCCTTCGATGAACTTCCGGCGGGCGAACTCGGTCAGCGCAATATACAGGTCGACCGCCTGCCGCCAGGTGCCGGCGGCACGGTGCACGGCGATCATCGCGGCAACGCAGCCCGACGCCAGCCGGTCGCTCCGGTAACAACCGTGGCGCACCGCCGGCCAGGGCAGTGCTTTGCCCAAGCAGCTTTCGCACGCCTTTCCGCCGCGGAAGAAAGTTGCCGCCGGACACAGCAGCCTGTAGTTGTGCAGAGTCTGAACCACCGGCACCCGCTCGCGGCGCGCCGCGTAATAAGCGGACGGAGAGACCAGCGGAAAGAAGTTGTGCACGTGGCAGACATCGAACCGCCCGGCGCGGCACAGCCGGCGGACATCCCGGTAGACGGCGCGGCTCCAGACGGCCGCCGCGGCCGCCGTGAGACGCGAGCCGCCCTGGATGGTCTGGTTGTCCCGAGTGTAGGCGGTCACTTCATGACCGTGGTGGCGCAACAACGCCGTTTCGGCGGCGCAGACCTGGTCCTCGCCGCCGGGCATCCGGTAGAAGTTGTGGACGCTGAGAACCCGCATCGATCAGTTCCCCGGCGCCAGCACCAACAGCATGGCGTTCTTGCGCAGTCGAGCCGGCAGCAGGCGCCCGAGGGTGCGGATGAAGAGGACAAACTCCCGATACAGCGGGAACGGGTCGTCCGGACGGTAATCCTCGATCAGATCCTCGTGAATCACCTGGAAGCCCGCCCGCTCGGCCAACTCCCGCAATCTGCGCAGGCAGAACCAGCAGGCGTGCTGCTGGTTCCCGCAGGTCTTCGGAAAATGGAAAAACGCGTAGCAGGCGTACATCAGCGAGAACACGTAAGGGGTCGTCAACACCAGCCGCCCGTCGCGCTGCAAATGCTCCCTGGCGCACCACAGGAAGCGCCCGGGGTTGGATAGGTGCTCGATCAATTCTCCAGCCACGATGGTGTCGAAGCGGTCCCGGAGGCTGAACTCCTCGGCGCTGGCGGCATACAGCCGCTCAAAACCCCGGTTGAGCAGTTGCTCGATATTCTCTTCGGAGATGTCGAGACCGGTGACTTCGAAACGCGACCGAAGCCGTCCGTGCAGCCAGAACGGCGAGTCCACCTCGACTTGGTGCGAGGTGCAGCCGACATCCAGCACCTTGGGCCCCTTCACCCACTTGAGAATCTATTCCGTCCTCATGAACGCTCCCGTTCCGCCGCTTCGGCATGCCCTCAACATCGCGCCAGGCAATCGGCGGTGGTCTCGCTCCCCCTGGACGCCGCGGCTTCGACGCGATCGCTCCGAACGCCGCCGAGCCTTGTCCGGCCGGGAATCCGCATGGCCGCCAGGCCGGTGCCATACACCGTCCAGAACCAGATGCCCGCCATCGGACCTTCCAGGAACACGTCGAAAGAAGCGTTCACCATGAAGCCCACCCAGTACCCCAAGAGAAACAGACAAAGCCGCGCCAGCGATTCTCTTCGATTCCTCCGGGCCCGGACGTAGCCGATCAGCATTCCTCCCGCCCAGCAGCCTTGCGCCAGCGCCCACAGCACCAGCCCCGGCACGCCGGTTCTGGCGAGAACCGTGAGATGGCCGTTATGCGGACTGCGCAAGGAATGCGAAGAGTCCAGCCCGAAACCGTCGTCGTCGGCCAGGTTGACGCCGAACCCTTTTCCGGTCCAGAAGTATTCGCCTTCGAGGGTGTATTCGAGGATCTTGTCCCACCATTGCAGCCGCCAGCGCTTGGTTCCTTCGTCGGATTGGCTCCCGGTTTCCTGAAAGATGCTGCGCAGGCTCGAGGTCAGCCCGTCGACAGAGATTTCCCGGTGGCTGCCGGGCACGGGAATGTGAAGATCCGCCAACTCCATCACCCCGAGAGCGATCAAGAGAATGCCCACAACCACGAACCAGCGTCTTCTGGCGGGCCGCAGAACTTGCAGGGTCGCGACAGTTCCCACAAAGCTCAGCAGTCCCGCTCGGGTGGTCATTCCAATGGCGAGGAACGGGGGTAAGAACAACAGCCAAGCAGCGCCCATCTTTCGCTCGTAGGCGTACAGAAACGCCAGGATGCCGCAGGCGTGCACCATGATCTCTCCGCCCTTCAGGACCGGAGCGGTGCGCCCGCCGGCGCCGAACTCGACCACTCCATACACCGTCGAGGCGAGCCAGATCGCCGGAACCAGCGGAATCGCAATCCGCGAGAAATGCGCATAAAGCCCCAGCAACCTGTGAAAAGCGTGCGGCTGCGTCGCCAGGATCGTGAACACCAGCACCGCAAACCACCCGTAGCCCCAAATGACCGAGTCTCGCAACGCGATCATTCCGTGCTCCTCGACGCCCGGGACTGCCCTTATCGCCCCCCAGAGCATGAACAGCAGGAGCGGCACAACCGCCCAGTCTCTGAGCGCCATCCAGCGGCGGACCGAGAAGACGAATCCGCAGGTGCCCAGCATCAGCGCCATCTCGCCGATGTAGACCGGCGCCACGCCTTGATAGGCGAACACCTTGCCCAGCAGGGCATATCCCAGCAACAGCAACGCGTGGACCGACAAGTAGTCGAATCGAATGAGCGAACGCGGATTTCTCATGGGGCCGAATCGGCTCAGCGGCCGGCACACGCTTCCGGCCGCGCGCTGAACCGCAGGATGCTGCGGTTCACAATGCACTTTTGCGGATGAATCATGAGGTTCACTCCGAAACGGTTCCGCAGCAAGGCTGGCGGAAGAGCGGATCGAGGCCGCGGGCGCGGAGCACGACGTAGATTGCGATCGGAATAAGCAACTCGGTCGCGGCCACCGCGACCGCCATGCCAACGTGCCCTCTCAGCCTCGCCAGGACCGAGGCGGCCGCCAGGTGAAATACCGCGGAACCCAGGATGATGGTGTTGAAGGCCCCTTCGAGGCCGAGGGGCATCATCCATTGCAGCCCGATCGCCCACTTAACGGCGATCGCCGCTGGCAGCACGGCCAGGATCCTGAGGGCCGCGATCGCGGGCGCGAACTCAGCCCCGAGCAGCACAGTCACCAATTGGGGCGCCAGCAGAAAAGCCGTTGCCGCCAACACCAGGCCCAGCCCAATAACTCCGGCCGCGCCTCGCCGGACCAGATCGATCGCTCGCTCCCGGCCGGTCGCGATCAAGTAAGTGATTCGCGGGAACAAAG
>Ga0315277_10013211_pt1 | contig 10296 bp, 8 predicted proteins | sample YL17G05_15_MG_FD_203695 | JGI IMG/M metagenome (GOLD analysis project Ga0315277, IMG submission 203695) | Sediment microbial communities from Yellowstone Lake, YNP, Wyoming, USA - YL17G05_15 | ecosystem: Environmental > Aquatic > Freshwater > Lake > Sediment | place: USA: Wyoming | collected...
CGCTCTCCACGTTGATAGTCGGCAAGATTGAAAAAGCAAAGCCAGAACAGCCACCGCCGCCGCGGCAGGCGGCGCCAACCGGCCTGGCGGACCCAGTTCGCCAGCCGTTCCGGCCCGTAGACGACAAACAGCCAGCGCAGCTCTCGCCGGTCACCCCAGGCCAACGTGCGTTCGATCACGGTGAAAGCGCTGCGCTCTGGATCCAGGTTCTCCAGTACGTACTCCTGAAAGAAGGGGCGCAGGCTCACCGGAATGCCGGCCGGAGTCAGTTCCAGGGGGGATTCAGATTCCTTCATCTCTCTGTCTCGGTTCGATTGTACCAGGTCGGTTTCCAAAAGTCAACGAGCGGTCTGGGCGCCACTAGCCGGGTCGCCATCCAGGCTACCCTGGGCACAGAAGCCCCACCCTGCCAGGGGACTTGCACAGAACCAAGAGTGGAGTATACTTACGACACATAGGCTTCAGCGCTGTGCCGGAGGCCAGTTTGTGGTGCAAAACGTGACGGACGCCCCGCTTCAGCGGGGATTTCCCGGCTGAAGCCGGGCCTCCATCCGCTCCTTCCCCTCTCCTGTAATCGGGAGAGGGGTGGCCGAAGGCCGGGGTGAGGGCCCCCGCTACATCGAGGTCAAGGGACGGGCAGCGGTGGGCAGCGTGGCGCTGACGCGCAACGAATGGATCAGGGCGCAGCGCCTGGGGACCGACTACTGGCTGTACATCGTCGTCAATTGCCAGACGGAGCCGCAACTATACGTGCTGCAGGACCCGGCGGCGGTGCTGAGGCCCCAAGGAGAACTCGAAGTGGTGCGCTACCTAGTGCACGCAGAGGCGTCGCAAAGATACGCACAGCCTGTGGCTGTGCAGGGAGTAATTACGTGAACGAGGATACTATCCGACGATTGACCGCCGCCGGCGAATCGCTCACCATCGGGTTCAAGAGCGACCGGGGGGCCGCTGGCGGACACCGAGTTGCTGAACACCGTTGTTCGCTTGGCCAACGCACAGGAGGCTTTTGGTAGAGAAGGGAAGACGGGATTTGGTGGGAGGTGGTTGTGGGGCCTACTACCGGCTGCCCGCCGACAAAACGAAGGAGGAGGCCTGAGCAATGCGCGCACATTCTGGAACGCCGGAACGCGCGTTTTCGCCTGTGTTGATTCGCCCTTCGGTCAGCGAGTGGAAGAAGGTGCGCCGCCTCAACGACAAGTTCTGGCTGTACATCGTCACCGATGCCGCTAGAGATATGCCCCAGTTGCACCAGATCCAGAACCCGGTGATGCGTTTCCAGATGGACGAGGACGTCTTTGCCACGGGGTTCACCTTGTCTGACGAGAGGTGGCGGAGGCTTGGCCGTCTAGTTGTCTCCAGGGTGACGGGAGTGTGATATGCTTCGCAAGTGGCTAACCTGTCGAGAACGAAATCCATCAGGCCACAAATACGTAGTCATAGATGTGGCTGAATTGATTGAACCAGATGATGAAGTCTTGGATCAGTTGGCACTCGAGCTCGTGCTTGCCCATGGAAGCCCACGGATGATCAAAGCAGAGCTAGAGATGCTGCTCGAAGATGCAGGTGAGGTCAAACTTGACATCCTGCGAGACTACATCGAGAAGGAAGTCCTTCCGGACGGCGAAAGAGTTGCCACTCGGGTAGGGAACTTCGGTGAGGTATTGGCTGCTGGTGTGCTGATTGCGTTTGAGGGGTTCTGGCTCCCCATCTTCAAACTGCGGTTCCGTGAGAAAAGAAACTGGGCAGCGAGATTGACCGATCTCTGTCTGATCAAAGTAGACGACTTGCCCAGGCCGATGGTCTGCTACGGTGAGGCTAAGACCAAGTCCACGGACTGCAACCTCCAGTTGGCAGTGGAGGGTCACGAGAGTCTTGCGAAAGACGATGCTCTGGCAAACCCAGAGATACTGCGCTTCATATGTACGTGGCTCTATGAAACGGGGATGTACGACGAGGCCGAGTTCATATCGCAGATCCGGCTGGGAAAGCTTGACTACGATAAGCGGCATGACTTGTTTCTGGTTCACAATGAGGAGTGTTGGAGGGAGGAGATACTAGACAACCTTGAGGACTGCCAGCTAGATGAGAGACTTGTTGATTTCTCTGTCAAGGTCGTCTTAATCGCTGAGCTCAGGCAGGTCATAGATGAAGTCTATGCACGAGCTTGGTTGGCGGCCGGGGAGTTGCTCGATGGATAAGATGGAGTATCTGGCTACCACCTATCGGTGGCTTCAGGAGCTTGTTGATGCCCCGCGCCTTCAAAGGGATCTATCACAGGTAAGAGCTCGCGCGACTCAGGAAGAGCTTCTGATTGAAAGGCCCGAGGTTCGGTTCACTTTTGATGCTGAACGGATTTGGAAGTACTGCGACTATATCTTCTCTGAGAGTGGGTTGCTACTCAGAGAGGGTTCAGAGGACAGGAGGTCTCTGATTCGCTGGACAGGGATTCCTGCCCAAGCATTTGAGTTCCTTGCCAGGTTCGCGGCAGAAGGCGAGGCTGAATTCTTGCTGCTCAATTCCGCGATTTGCTACCACATCGCTGGCTATCAAGCGAATGCTCAGTGCCTTGCGAATCTCCTGAGAAGCAAGTATGCACTTGGCGCGCTTGTGGGGCCTGACCGGGAAACACCCAATGGTATTCTGGCAGGATTGTTCCGGCGTGCGCTCATCAGTTTCCTAAGACGGGACCTTCCTGAGTTGCAGCAGACCACTGCGCAAGCTTTGTCCTCAATTCGGGCGCTCCAAGAAGATTTGGTGAGAAACATCGCCGCTGAGACTGTCTCCTACACGGAGTTCTACAACTTGATCGCACATGCTTACTTCCACCAAACACTCTCCCACTTCGTGCAACACTGTCTCAGTGGAAAGTCAGAACACTTCTGGGCTGCGTGCGGGAGCCTTCAGAAATGCCACATCTACTTCCAGAAGGGAAGGGAGACAGCTTTTGGAACAGTAGCCTCAGAGTTGAGAACGGCTCTCGAACTGTTTAACGAACGTAGTACATGGTCTAGCATCACAGAGTACGCCGGGGATCTGCTTGATGAGCGGGTCTGGCGTGTCTACCTGAGGAATCTGGCCTACGAGAAGTCAATTACCGAGTTCTGGTCATCTCAGCTGCGGGCTCTTGGCAGTGGGATACTGACGAGCGAAGATAGTTTCGTTGTACAGATGCCGACGAGTGCAGGGAAGACTCTTATCGCGGAACTGTGCATACTTGCAGCAATGACAACGCAGGATCAAGCGCGATGTCTTTATGTAGCGCCCTACCGTGCTCTGGTTAATGAAATCCAGAGAGACCTGTCGGGGACATTGGGGGCGGTTGGATACCGAGTCTCAAGCCTGATAGGTGGGTTTGAGTTTGACGCTTTTGAAGGTTTTGTCCTGTCGGAGTCCGATGTCCTTGTGGCCACACCTGAGAAGATCGAGCTGTTCCTGAGGGCACATCCTGAGGAGTTTGAACATCTGGCAGTGGTAGTTGTGGATGAGGGGCATATCCTCGATGAGGGGATCCCATCATCTGAGGAACTGGATGGCAAGAACCTGGTAGAGGAGTTGAATCGCCAGCGCACTCTTGGCCGGGGCCCCCTACTCGAGCTGCTCATAACACGCCTGAAGCGCAGACTGCCGGGCATCCGTTTTGTCTTCCTCTCTGCTGTTATGCCTGAAGTCAACGCCGCCGATTTCACTCAGTGGCTGGCCGAAAACAGGCTGGAACCTCTGCGGATTGATCCAGATGAAAGACCGTCCCGCCAAGCGATCGCCAGGTTCGATTGGCTCTCAGCAGGGAACGGGCAGTTGGAGTATATAAGCCTACCCAAGCTACCAGATGGCCGTGCTCCATTCGTCCCGTACTTCCTACGGCGGCAGCAGTACTTCACAGGAGAACGCACTTCCACAGGCCGGCTCCAGAAGCGCAGCTGGCCGGATACCGGCAACAAGGCTCAGACCACGGCTATGCTGGCAGCACAATTCGCGCGCACTGGCCCGGTGCTGGTTTTCTGTGCTCAGCAAGCAGATGTCGGTCGCGTAGTTGAACACTTGATTACTTCTCTCGAATATCTCGAGGCATCGGGCCAGTTACCGAACGAAGAGATGAGGTATGTCGACAATCCCGTGTCAGAGTCGTTCCAGCTGGCCCAAGAGTGGTTCGGGGAAGAGCACCGTCTAACTCGGGCGCTTCATCGAGGTGTTGGTTTGCACTTTGGTGCACTGCCCGATCCAGTTCGCCTAGCTATAGAGGACGACTTCAAGAGTGATAAGCTCCAAGTTCTTGTCAGTACGAGTACCTTGGGACAGGGTGTGAATCTTCCGATCAAGACAGCCATAATATACAGCCTGGAGCGCAGATGGGGTGAAGGTGAAGAGAATGTAGAGCAGGTGAAGAGGAGGGATTTCTGGAATATCTGTGGCAGGGCAGGGAGAGCAGGGCAGGAAACAGAAGGACATGTGGTCTTTGTTATTGCGTCTGAACACGATGAACAGCTATTGGAGGAATACCGAGATCAGGCAAACCTCGAACAGGTAGACAGCGCACTGTATAAGCTCCTTCAAGCACTGGTTGAGCGACGCATTAACCAAGATGAGCTTATTCAGTCTGGGTGTCTGGACTCGCATATCCTCGCAATACTCGCTGAGGAGGTGGTGGATACGCAGGATGAAGCTGCCATCAGGGAGTTTCTGGGAGACAGCCTGGTGGGCGTGCAAGCCCTGAGGAACGGTATTGACCTTGCCCCATTGGTGTCAGCGATTCGAGATGCATCTCGCTGGGTAGTCGGGCTTGTACCTGATGCAGGCTTGCGGCGGGTTTTCGCGTCAACAGGTCTAAGAGTAGCAAGTTGTGCGGCTCTCGAGAGAGCAGCAGACTTGTTCGCCGAGAGTGTCACCAAGGAACTACTCGAGACCGAGCAAAACGCAGTCAATCTGAATGAGGATCTGCTAGAGGCAGCTTTCTCGGCGTGTCGGGGCCTGCCGGAGATGGTACGCAAGGAGGGTATTAGCTACTATGGACCTGATGATGAGTTCGTCCTTGTCAAGGCGTGGGTGACGGGAAGGCCAGTTCGGGAACTGCGTACAGGCTTCTGGGACCCTGCGCGGAGCGAATCTTTCAGCGAGTACCTTTCTGATCGAATTCTGTCCAAGTTGCCCTGGGGTTTCAATGCGTTCCTTCGAATCGTGGCGTTCAAGCTCGAGACTAGGTTCGAAGATCTGCCAGTGGCCTGGAAGTATCTTTCCTCTATGATGAAGTTCGGTGTCAACAACGTGGTTGCATGCTGGGCAAGCAGCCTGGCAGTCCCTTCCCGATCCCTCGCCTTGCAGCTATCCTGGCACTATCAACCGCAGGACAGAGTGTCCTTTCCCGAGTTTATCAGATGGTTGGTGAACCTCCCAACGGAGTTCGTTCTGTTTGACCTGGAGGGCTCCGAGTTCGAGAAGCAGCGTCTCCTGAGAAGCATCAGCGACGTTGTTCCTAGTGGAGAGTATCTAGAGTTTATTCGGAGCGATGGCGTTGAACTGGTGTCACCTGTTCGGGGAATCCGATATGAGGATAGATGGGTTGCTGCTGCCCAAGTTAAGGAAGGTGACGAGCTATCGCTAGAGGTGGAGTTGGACAATGTCTATGATCCATACGCAGTCCGAGTACTCTTCAACAACCAGCACATAGGTTACGTCGAGCGGGAGAAGGCAAGGATTGTCTCAAGAGAGATCCAATTGGGACGGGAAGTCTACGCATATGCCACATTGGTCAAACCGCCGATGGCTGACTATCCTTCCCCCTGGATAGAAATGACTATCAAGCTGAGGTAGCTTCGGGTTTGAGGGATTCTATGAAAAAACGCCTCATCGAACTCTCCCTCCCCCACGACGCCATCTCCGCCCAATCCGCCCGCGAAAAGTCCATCCGCCACGGGCACATCTCCACCCTCCACATCTGGTGGGCGCGGCGGCCGCTGGCTGCCTTAGGCCATACCTATGCCCGGCAGGCTCTAGGAATGGTGTGGGACTATCTCGAACTTGATATTGACCAAGAAATATGATAAAATGACCAAGTTTTCTGATCATAGCCAGTGGTTGTTGTACGGTCGGATGAGGTGAGAGATGTTGCAAAGCCTGTTTTCTTCGAAAGCACGGGTGAAACTGCTCACTCATTTCTTTAGCCATCCCGACGGGCAATTTTACGCCCGTGGTCTGGCTCGCCAGGTTGAAGAGCACTACAATGCCGTATGGCAGGAGTTGAACAACCTAGAGCACATCGGCCTGCTCGCCAGCGAGCAGAATGGCAACGTTAGGCACTACCGTCTCAACCCCACTTTTCCCATCTACGATGAATTGAAGCGCATTATCCTCAAGACCTCCGGCCTGGGCCAGGCCATCAGAGAAGCCCTGGATCGTCTCGGCGCAGTGGAATGGGCCTTCATCTACGGCTCCGTGGCTGCTGGCGAGGAGGATTTTCTATCAGATATAGACCTCATGCTGGTAGGCGAGGTTGATCTGCTGGCCATGGCGGAGGTGATCGCTTGCCTGGAGGATCAACTGGGGCGGGAGATCAACTACCTGGTCCTGACAAGGGCAGAACTGGCACAAAGGCTGGCAGCCGGTGAGCCTTTTATCGAGAATGTGTTGGCCGATCCGAAGGTCATGCTGATTGGAGACGAAGATGCCCTACGACAAATTGCTGGGACAGGGCCGCATTAAGCCCTATCAGGCACGGCCGCGTGAAGTGGAGCAGTTGCTACAGGTGGCCATCCGAGACCTGGCTGTGGCAGAGAAAATGCTGCCGGACGACCTGGACTGGGCCTTCAACATCGTCTACAACGCGGTGCTTCAGGCGGGGAGAGCGCTGATGCTGCATAAAGGCTTTCGCCCCCGAGGCGCGGAGCAGCACCAGACTGTGGTGCAATTCTGTGAACTCGCCCTCGGGCACGAGTATAAACGTCAGATCGCCCTCTTCGACCAGATGCGGCGCAAGCGGCACCGGCTCGTCTACGAAACCGTGGGTCTGGTCTCGCGCCAGGAGGTAGAACAGGCCATGGGATTCGCCAGGACCTTCGTCGAGGAGGTCCAGGTACTGGTTACCGGGCAGCCACGGTTGGAGCTCGGAGACGGGTAGAATGGCCAACAACTTTACCGAAAAAGCCAACTTTATCTGGTCCGTCGCCGACCTGATCCGCGACACCTTCAAGCGCGGCCGCTACCAGGACGTCATCCTGCCCTTCACCGTCCTCCGCCGCATTGACCAGGTGCTCGAGCCGGCCAAGGACGCGGTCCTGCAAACCTACCACCAATACGAGGGCCGGTTCGAAACCCCACCCGACGGCCTGCTCCGCAAGGCCTCAGGCTACGCCTTCTACAACACCTCCCCCTATACCTTCGAGCGGCTGCTGGCCGACCCGGCCGGCCTGGCCGACAACCTGCACGCCTACATCGCCGGCTTCAGCCCCAACATGCGCGAAGTCCTGGAGAAATTCGACTTCGACAACACCATCAGCCGCCTGGACGAGGCCGGGCTGCTGTACCTGGTGATAGAGCGCTTCAGGTCCATTGACCTGCACCCCGAGCGCGTGCCCAACGAGGAGATGGGCACCATCTTCGAGGAACTGATCCGCAAGTTCAACGAGGCGCTCAACGAAAACCCCGGCGAGCACTTTACCCCGCGCGAGGTGATCCGCCTGATGGTCCGGCTGCTGGTGACGCCCGACCGGGAGATGCTGCGCCAGGGGCACATCGTCCGCACCGTGGACGACCCCTGCTGCGGGTCGGGTGGCATGTTGGTGATCGCCAAGGACACCATCCACGAGATCAACCCCCAGGCCGAAGTCTACCTATTCGGCCAGGAGGTCAACCCGGAGACCTACGCCGTCTGCAAGTCGGATCTGTACATGAAGAGTGCCGACGGCAGCGACGCCGAGAACGTCAAGTTTGGCAGCACCCTCTCGCGCGACCTGCACGCCGACAAACGCTTCGACTACCAACTGGCCAACCCACCCTACGGCAAGGACTGGAAGATGGACCGCGAGGCGGTCGAGCGCGAGGCCGAGCGGGGCGACGCCGGCCGCTTTGGCGCCGGGCTGCCGCGCATCAGCGACGGCCAACTACTCTTCCTCCAGCACATGCTCAGCCGCATGCAGCCCGCCGAAAAAGGAGGCGGGCGGGTGGCCATCGTCATGAACGGCTCCCCCCTCTTCACCAGCGACGCCGGCTCCGGCGAGAGCGAGATCCGCCGCTGGATCCTGGAGCACGACTGGCTGGAGGCCATCGTCGCCCTGCCGGAACAACTCTTTTACAACACCGGCATCGCCACCTACGTGTGGGTGCTCTCCAACCGCAAGGTACCCGAGCGCCGGGGGCTGGTACAACTGATTGACGCCTCCGACCTGTGGGTGCCCATGCGCAAGAGCCTGGGCGACAAGCGCCGCGAAATGGGGCCGGAGCAGATCGAAGAAATCGTGCGCATCTACCAGGGGCTCGAGGAAAACCACCGCTCCAGGTTCTTCAAGACCTCCGACTTTGGCTACCGCAAGGTGACCATAGAGCGCCCGCTGCGCCTCAACTTCCAGGCCAGCCCCGAGCACATCGCCCGCCTGAAGGAGAAAAGCGCCTTCCAGAACCTGGCCGTCAGCCGCAAGAAGGACAGGGCCGCCCGGGCCGCCGAAGAGGCCGCCGGGCGGCAGCAGCAGCAGGCCCTCCTCACTATGCTGGCTACGCTGCCCCCCACCTGCTACGAGGACCGGGAAGCCTTCCTCCAGGCCCTCGACGCAGCGCTCGAGCACTGGAACACCGCCCACGCCCTGGAGGCAGCACGCCAGGTCAACCTGAGCACCCCCCTGCGCAAGGCGGTCCTGGATGCTCTCTCGGAGCGGGACGAGAGCGCCGAAATCTGCCGCGACCGGCACGGCCACCCCGAGCCCGACCCCACACTGCGCGATACCGAGCGCGTGCCATTGGACGAGGACGTGGGTGCGTATTTCGAGCGGGAGGTGCTGCCCCACGTGCCCGACGCCTGGGTGGACCGCAGCACCCGCGATCCCAGGGACGCCCAGGTGGGCAAGGTGGGCTACGAGATCAACTTTAGCCGCTACTTCTACCGCTACCAGCCCCCACGCCCGCTGGAGGAGATCGAGGCAGACATCCACGTACTAGAGCAGGAGATCATCGAGATGTTGAGGGAGATGTCATGAAAGCAAAAGAGTCAAAATCAACGTTCACCAGCGATAAGACTTCACTGCTGGATCTCCTCAGTTCCATCCACACCGGTGAGATTCAGCTTCCCGACTTCCAACGTGGCTGGATTTGGGATGACGAACATATTCGCGACCTCTTGGAGAGCATCTCTCTTTCGTACCCGATTGGCACAATTATGCTTCTTCAAACCGGGGGCGAGGGTGTTCGTTTCAGGCCTCTCAAGATTGATGGAGCGCCGGATCCAGAACAAGAACCTGTATACTTGATCTTGGACGGGCAACAACGACTCACATCGCTCTACCAAGCGGTTTTTTCTGACCAGGTAGTCACAACAAAGGATGCGCGCAAGAAACCAATCAAGCGGTGGTACTACATGGACATGCGCACAGCTTTGCAGCCAAACGCCGATCGCAACGAAGCGATCCTCTCGTTGCCGGAGGAACGCCAAGTCACAAGCTTTAGGCGCGAAGTTGAGCAGGATTATTCTTCGAGGGATAAAGAGTATGCGGCCTGCCTATTTCCTCTCAATCGAGTCTTTGACAGTGCTGATTGGCGCTGGGGGTTCAACGCACACTGGAAACACGATCCCGAAAGAGGGGAACTCTTTGACAACTTTGAAAAAGAGGTTATTGATCGCTTCAAATCCTATCTAGTGCCGGTCATTATTGTCAAAAAACAAACCCCGAAAGAGGCTGTCTGTCAGGTTTTTGAAAAGGTCAATACAGGTGGTGTAACTCTCACTGTCTTCGAGCTGCTGACGGCAAGCTTTGCCGCTGATGATTTTGTGCTTCGGGATGACTGGGCCAGTCGGATCAATCGCCTCAAGCAGAAAAAGGTTCTAGCAGGCACCCAGAGCACCGATTTTCTGCAAGGGATTGCTCTGCTTGTGACTTATGCCAAACGCCTGGAGGCCCTGAAGCGCGGTGAGCCTGAGGAAACCGCTCCCGGTATCAGCTGCAAGCGCAAAGAGATCCTTCGCCTGACCATTGATGCGTATCAATCATGGGCGGACCGGTTGGAAGAAGGTTTTCTCCGGGCTGCACGCCTTCTGCACCGGCAGAAGATCTTTGACACTCGTGATCTGCCGTACCGAACGCAGGTTGTGCCCCTAGC
>Ga0315277_10013212_pt1 | contig 10296 bp, 10 predicted proteins | sample YL17G05_15_MG_FD_203695 | JGI IMG/M metagenome (GOLD analysis project Ga0315277, IMG submission 203695) | Sediment microbial communities from Yellowstone Lake, YNP, Wyoming, USA - YL17G05_15 | ecosystem: Environmental > Aquatic > Freshwater > Lake > Sediment | place: USA: Wyoming | collected...
CTAGAGGATTCTCACGCTTGATCTTATCAAAGCCTCAAGTTTGGGATTGTTTACACCCGTGTATATGATCTTCTTGCCGTCGCACGCTATTTTTCCAGAAGCTTCCAAGTAGTCCAATATACGTCCGAACGTTTGATACTGGACTTTCCTTGGCAGTCTCCTCCAAAGCTCCATCCGTGTGAGATAATCATCGGAATCCAGAATAGTTTTTTCAACCATCAGGATAGTATCTAATTGTGGCTCATGCAGCACTTTCGAGGGCAAATTATTCAATGAAAACACGTTTTTTTCCTTCTCCACCAATCCACTCTCCGCCCTTTCACCAACATCTAACCAACCACCAAACCATTATATAAACTTATACATTTAATCTTCTAATTCAACAATACTGAAAGCATCTTTTCTCTGAATTAGCAGCGCCAGTCTCGCATCCCATATAGACTCCATACTCCTTGATCACCATCCCATGCATTTGCCCCAAAAACAGTCTACCCGGATACACGCGCAGCAAACTAGCACAAAACGGCTCTTCCCCAAACACCGCCAAAACATGCCCCTCAAACCGCATGCACACAAAACAGAGGATGCAATGTACCACAAACGCAAGAAACCCGGACTTTCGGTAGAAGAAGGCGCTACGGGCTTTACGACTTTTTCAACAAAGACTCCTGAGGAATTGCCGACGCACACGCCACATCAAACACGTTCAACATGGTCCACAACAACTCACACGCACACTTGACAGTACTTCGACTTTTCGGCAACAATCTTTCAGTTACCGCCTGCAACAAGAACCTTCAAACCCTACACCAACACTCTAAACAAACCGAAGATAAGAACACGTAGAAACTATTTGTGCAGCCAGCCTCGGCCGCCCTTCCGCAACTGCTGCGGCTTCTTCACATCAACAGACCCGAAACCCCGACGCTGCCTCGCCGACGCATATTTCGGCAGACTCGTCCTCGCAAACTTTCGCCAACCCCCCACATGCTGGCTCGGAGGCACATACCTCTCCGCGTTATCGACCTTGTGCTGCTCCAATATTTCCCGCAACAGTACAGGCTTAAAACACCGCGTAGCCAACACAACCGTGCCCCGCTCCACAAACAACTTGTCAAAATCCATGCTTGCGACGCCCTCAGCACGAACAGGGTCATCAATCCTTTCCTTCCACAACCGTTTCCATTGGCTTTTCACCTCAGACACCAACGCATCTTCAACCATGCTCGACACCAAACAGTCCCCCTCTACAGGGAGCGGATACGAAACCACAAAGGCGTCACAAAGCCTTCTCCAATCCCTCTTCCAATCACACCTCATCCCACACCCGAATATTTAAACTGTACAGGATGGAACATCTGCTCGAATCTTCTAGAACAATACACACGCCCCACAGACTATAAGAACCTTATTCCCCGCCCAAAAACCACGAACACAGAACCAGAAAGCACGCACTCTGCCGCAACACGGCAACCATGCCCGTTCCCATCCACAAAAAAAACCGTGCACAGCAACAAACAACGATTTCTGACGGAAAAAGCAACAATTTTACGTGCATTCAGCTACTTGGAATGTACAACCTGCCTGCAGCATTCAGAACACAACTCATGACCCAACAGCTGAAGCAACTCTGAAGCCGCCAACTCGCGCCCACACCTATCACAATAAAACCTTCTAGCCATCCATATCCCTACACGCGATCCCTGCTAGAAAGTATTTTCCACGGTTTAAAGGAGATATTCCTAAATCGTCAATATTCTTGGCGCGCGCGCTATAGACCGATGGGCTGACGGATACGTTTTCTGCCAATCAGTACCTAAGGACTATCTAGAAAAAAGCATCAAAACAAAAGAGTACAGCCACATACTGCTAAAGGCTCTGAATCCAGTTGACATAATTGTAACAAAAATTGGAAGATCAAACCAAAAAGACACCCAAGACATTGAAACCTGCATCAGAAAATTCAAAATTTCAAAAGACCAGATAACGGCAAGAGCGGCTCTCGTAAGTCCGACATACGTTCCCAAAGAGGAAGACTATCTTTATCACTTAGATCGGGTCATCAAAAAACTCTTCAAGTCCACCGACAACCGCCCACACAATACGCACCCTTAAACTTTACACTTGCTAAAACGCCTTCCAACACCTTAACACCCGCAATCGAGCACGCGCTTCTTCTCCCCAAGCCTCCTTTCTACGTTTCCCATAAGGAATCTGCGGAATATACTCGGGAACTGAAAACGCGCGCCGTCCCATAAAACTGAAAAAGTCAAAGCCCAGCCTCTTTCCCCAACACGGCAGCCCCGCCCGTCCATTCCCACACAAAACTCGGGTCACCGCTCGCCGAAACGCCCAAAAACCTTCGTGCATCGAAACAAAGCTCAAGCCCAAACCGGGCCGTCTGTCTCCACATTCTTCTCAGGCACTGCAAAGGCCACTTCTACACCATCATCCTTAACCGCAACAACCCCTCGTCTATGCCATTCACCTTGAGCGCCCACACAGAACAAGACCCAGCCAACCATCCACAAAAAAGCCACAACAGGCAAAAGGAATATGATAACCCCACGATCACGAAGACGCAAATCCCAATGCATACTCGCACCGAGCCCACAACAAGGTCCCCGAAATCAAGTTATAACACTTGCTAACATCCACACATATACCAGACTAATAACCCACCCCAACCAAAACCCGCACACGCTCCCAAACGGAACCCCGCCGACAATCCCCAGAGAAATCACAACAGACAATCAGAACACGACAACCCATCATCGACTCTGCACACGAAAACGTCGATGTTCAATTGAACCGAGTCCAGACCAAGCCCCCGCCGAATCAGGAACACAACACCCGAGTACAAAGCAAAGCATTTGCTGGTCGTTGTGTCCCATCCAAACGCATAATGGGTGCCCAACTATCGTTGCCGTCGACAGATGCGCGCGCGGGCGGGCAAATCAGATAATTCCTGATTCGTGTCGGGGGAATTCGTTCTCATTCTGTTGGAACCATTAGGCCCCTGAGACAGCAATCTGTAAAATGTAGCCTACTGCAAATCTAAGACCAATATTCAGCGCGCGCGGTGGGTGACTACGGTTTTGATTTTTGTAGTCACCTTTTGAGGAGTCTCTTCAGGGACTTGTACTCTTTGAGGACTAGCTCTATCGTCGGCCTGATGTTTCTGTTTCTTTCGTATTCCTGCAGGGCGCCGTAGTATTCTCTTCTGTTTCTCAGTTCTATGTTCACCGGAGGCAGATTGTGTTTTAGCAGGATATTGTTTAGGATTAGTCTGCCAACCCTGCCGTTGCCGTCTTGAAATGGGTGAATATTTTCGAATTGATTATGGACAACGGTGGCTAAGATGAGTGGAGAATATTCTTTCTTGTTTTTGTTATACCAGTTTATCAGATCTTGTAGTAATTTCACGACTTCTGTGGCGGGGGCACCTCTATGGATCACGTTGCCAGACGAATCAACTACTGCAACTTCCATTCCTGGACTTCTGAAATGGCCTGCAAATGCTTTTGAATTTCCGAAAACTATTTCATGAAGTCTTATGATCAAGCCTAAGGATATGTGAATCATGGTTTTTCTTATGTAAGCTATTGCGTCGGAGACGCCGTAGGTTTCTGAAACCTCATCTTTGGTTCTGTGTTTAGGCCATTTTTTGTTTTCAAGTATGCCCACGACTTCGGAAGCGGTTACGGTGGAACCTTCAATGGCGTTTGTGTCGTAGGCAAATTCCTCGCCGAACTTTAACCAGTCCTTTTCGTCTAAATGAATGACCTTCAGTTCTGCGCGTGTCTCCAGATTCTCAAGTTCTTCCAGCTCGCTGGATGACAGTGCAGTGTAAAACGGATCGTTTATGGCACCGTATTTTTCTACTTTTTCCTTCAGAACTTTCTCTGCATGTTTCCTTTTGGTTTCTAATTCTTTTTTGGATAAGTCAACTCCAAGATAGAGCCTTAACTTTCTTACTCTGTTTCCCTTTCTCATCGAATGAGCAAGATAGTACTTTTTACTTTTGCCAGAAGTCCTGATTTCCAGGTGCACAAAGGAAATTAGGTGACTACAACATATAAACAATTCCGATGTGAGTGACTAGCGCTTCGAAACGAATAACGCAAGCGCGATTGCGATGACGTCCTCCGCAACTTTAACTCAGCTCTCCCTGTTGCCTGAAAGTGTCGTGTCAAAGACACCTTATTATCTTCGTCAACCAAACTGAACACAAGGCCCGAAGAACCATGTTGAGGCACAGTCGTACGTATACGCTTCCAGAAACCACAAAGAAGCAATTGAAACAGAGAGACTTGAACCTTGTCTGCAACCGCTGCAGAAAGCCCTCAGAAGCGGGGCAAGATGCTATGAGTAAGAAGAGGCACAGCCGCAGGTCTTCAAGACACTGCCCTCAAGACTGTTATGCCAGCCTGTACGTGTAGGAGAGAAGGGAAGAATGGGACAGATAGTATTATCCAGTTATCTCGTTGAAAACGTGCAGACGAAAGGCAAAGCCTACGTGAACAGGACAATCTATGACGTCCCAAGAGCCCTGTTGAACGAGTTTCTACTGGAGAACGGCTGCCATGACTATGGCGCAGTCACGCCGGCCATTATAGATTTGATGCTTAAGGCTGTCCAAGAAAAGAAGAACAAGTCTTAGTCTGGTTTCATCCTCAGAGCCACAAGAAATGGCGCATGCCATACGAGAAACAGTGGAAAAGCATGGGAAGTTCTCATGCTATTTCATAAAATTGAAAAAATATATAAGCTTTTTAATAATATGAAACCCGAAAAAATGGCGCACGCTTGACGACACAAACGACAAGACTGGCCCAAGTCTTGGACCCTGTCACTACAGAAGGGGGAAGCTTCTGCCCAGCTCTTCTCAAGATCGTCTTGCAGTCTCCTTCAGCAATCCTTCCGACACCTCCTTGGAAACAAGCCCAAAAAAGCTTCTCATATTTGATGAATGATAGCCTGTTCACCAGACTCCTCATCTGCGCGCGCGGTTTCGAACGGGAAAGCTGCACGACTCGCGGAGAGAATTTAACTAGTACCACTGGTTAGTTTGAGAAGAGCACAGGACAGTGAGGACTGGAGACGGTTATGCAGAGCTGGAACATTTCGCGGGAGAAGCTTATCGGGAAGATGCTTTTTCGCGTACCGAGTGTTTCTTCGACTAATGATTTGATGAAGACACTGGCTTCGCATGATATGCCTGAGGGTACGGTTGTACTGGCTGAGGTTCAGACGGCTGGGCGGGGAAGACTTGGGAGGAAATGGTTTTCGCCCAAGGGTGGACTATGGTTCTCTGTATTGCTAAGACCCAACGTAGAGGCAAGTGAGGCAATGAAGCTCGTGTTTGTTGCGAGTCTGTCTGTTGCTGAGGTTCTACGTGAACTCTGTGAGTTGCGCGCGGAGACGAAGTGGCCTAACGACGTGCATGTGAATGGAAAGAAAATATGTGGAGTACTTGCTGAAATGAAAACTTCAGGCGAGAAGGTGGATCATGCGGTTGTCGGGGTTGGGGTTAACGCGAACTTTAAGGTCAGGGAAGCTTTGGCGGAGGAGGTTTGGGAGACTGCGACTTCCATCGAGGATGAGCTAGGCAAACATGTTGACAATACGAATTTGCTGCTTGCCGTGCTTGAGAAGCTGGACGAGGTTTATGCTGTGTTCGTTGATGAGGGGTCGACTGCTGTTCTGAAAAGGTGGAAGAAGCTTGCGGGGTTTCTTGGGCGTCAGGTCAGGGTTGACGTTGATTCTGAAAGTTACACGGGGGTTGCGGTTGACGTTACTTCTGAGGGTGCTTTGGCGTTGGAGCTCGAGGACGGGTCGGTTCGAGAGTTACGCGTGGGCGATGTATCTTTGCAGGTGGTTTGACCATGGAGTTTGGGCGGTTTTGTTGGTAAAGTAATTAATAGAATAGCCTGTCTTCTACATTATGGTGAGCTAATGGGGTGGGTTTGGTGAAGGAGCCTTCGGTCGATGAGAAGATAGAGCAGTTGAGGAAGCTGAGCGAGCAGGCTGTGCTGGGCGGTGGGCTGAAGCGGATTGAGGATCAGCATGCGAAGGGTAAGCTTACGGCGCGTGAGCGTGTTGAGCTTCTGCTTGACCAGGGCAGTTTCAATGAGGTTGACCAGTTTGTGGTGCATCAGTGCACCGAGTTCGGGATGGACGATAAGAAAGTACCGGGTGACGGTGTGGTCACTGGTTATGGGACTGTTGACGGTAGGCTTGTGTACGTGTTTTCTCAAGATTTCACGGTTTTCGGCGGTTCGCTCGGTGAGATGTTTGCGAAGAAAGTGTGTAAGCTCATGGACCTTGCATTGAAGACGGGTGCGCCTGTTATAGGCTTGAATGATTCTGGCGGTGCGCGGATCCAGGAGGGCGTTGCGAGTCTTGCGGGTTACGGTGACATTTTCTTCCATAATGTTATCAGCTCGGGTGTTGTTCCTCAAGTCTCGGCGATTATGGGGCCTTGTGCGGGCGGCGCTGTGTATTCTCCTGCGCTTACAGACTTTGTTATCATGGTGGATAAGACGAGCCACATGTTCATCACGGGGCCCGACGTGGTCAAAGCGGCGTTGGGACAGGAAGTCTCGTTTGAAGAGTTGGGCGGTGCGATGGTTCACAGCCAAACCAGCGGCGTTGCTCATTTCATCGCGAAGGATGAAGAGCATTGTATCCAGCTTATCAAGAAGTTGCTGAGTTACTTGCCGAGCAATTGTTTAGAGGCCCCACCAGTTGTCGAGACGGGCGATGACCCGAACCGCACGGATGAAACTTTGGCCAAAATCATTCCGGACGACACGGATAAACCATATGATGTTAAAGATGTTATCTATCGTGTGGTAGACAACGGCGAGTTGCTTGAGGTTCAACCTTTATGGGCGAAAAACATCGTCAACGGCTTCGCACGGTTAAACGGCAAAACCGTGGGCATCGTGGCGAACCAGCCGGCTTTCTACTCTGGCGCGTTGGACATCAACAGTGCGATGAAAGCGGGACGTTTCATCCGTTTCTGTGACGCATTCAACATTCCGATCGTCACGTTTGTGGACGTGCCCGGCTTCTTGCCTGGCGTTGAACAGGAGCACGGCGGCATCATAAAGCACGGATCAAAACTGCTATACTCTTACTGTGAGGCCACAGTACCCAAGGTAACGGTGATTCTAAGGAAGGACTATGGCGGAGCCTATGATGTCATGGGTAGCAAGCACAGTGGAGCGGACATCAACTATGCCTGGCCTACGGCTGAAATTGCCGTTATGGGTCCCCATGGCGCAATCAACATAATATTCAGAAAAGAGATTGCCGAGGCAAAAGACCCGGATCAGAAACACAACGAGCTTGTGAACGAGTACAGGCAAAAGTTCGCGAGCCCATACATCGCTGCCCAGAAAGGCTACATCGATGAGGTTATCCAGCCAGCGGAGACACGACCGAAGCTAATCAGCGCGTTAGAGATGTTATCCACTAAACGCGAGCAAAGACCCGCAAGGAAACACTCGAACGTGCCCTTGTAGAAGCCGGAAGTTCTGGCGCGCTCAATGAGCTTGTTAGCCTCTGGACAGAGGCTATCTTTCGCGCAAAAACTGCTGCCAAGCCGCCTATATGGTCCAAATATGCGTTCATAGCCCGTGACTGCGTAAACAGGGTCGTCTTGAGACCTGTGCACGCGGCTTGGAACTCAATATGTGATGGGATATTCTCAGGTCTTTTATGACGGGCAAGTGATCGAACGCGCTCGCTAAACCGGCGACGAATGACAATCTCGTGCGAGTGTGTGTCAGCAGCGAAGATGTTTCAAGTTTTCTTTCTCTTTTTGCTTATCTTTTCCAGTTGGCTTTTCGCTTTGGGTGCCTGTTCATGGAATTTAGTGAGTTTTTCGCATTTGTAGTCAATGCAGAACGCGCAATTCTCAACTTCCTTGCTGGTACCGCATTTCCTTATTTCGCAGACTCCACAGTAGTTGATGTGAGGTCCATCTTTAACCAAACAGCCAACGCAGTTTATGTCCTTGGGCTCTATTTTGTGTCCAAACTCTTTTGACCATTCGTTCGCAATCGCTTTTTTCAGTTCTATGTCATTCTTTCGCGTCGCAATCAAGGCTTTGCATTCGCCACAGTCTATCCCGCAGAAAGCAATCAAGCTGCTCATGCAACTACCTCTCCACGAGAAATACTGCTTAGCGATATATGAGTTTGGCGCTCGCATGTGTCCTGATTTTGTGCCTTGACATACCAGCGCACGCTGCACCCTAGCATGGTCCAGAATGTTTCTTTTCGATCCATCTTGCTTCTGTCAGAACTATTCTGAGACCTTCTAAGAAGAACATTCCTAGGAACACAGTTGCAACAAATCGAAATGTGCACTATCTTGATATTGAGGATTGCAAAAGGATTATCCTGCCTCTCAATTTGACCTCCGTTGGAGAGTGCAGCAGGGAAGATCCATTGTCTGGAATAACTGGGTATCGGCGCATATTGGCTTACGGTGTTCCCTTCGGAGCCCTCACGCGCGACGTTTGGCTAATCTGCCTTTCCTGCGTCTTAGGTGCGTTCGGTGAAGGACTGTACTTCTGGGTTTTCCCTCTATATATCAGAGAGTTGCATGCCGATTATGTGCAACTTGGCTTAGTTTATTCTGTCCTTCTTGGTGTTTCAGCTCTGGTGGGCTTGGCCGGTGGGTTGCTTGCTGATCGTTGGGACCGTAAGAAGCTGTTGCTGTTGGGTTGGATGTTGTGGATATTCGCGCCGCTTATTTACTCCTTCGCTGCAGCGTGGCCACAGCTGATTCCCGGAGCTGTCTGCTGGGGGGCATCAAATATCTCAGGTCCTGCGATAACTGCTTATGTCATTACGGCTGTCACAGACAAGAAGAGGGTAGCGTCTGTGGTAACATTTGTCTTTTCTACATTCACGTTCAGCTACATTTTTGCTCCTACAGTGGGCGGGTATTTGGCGACGATTGCTGGAATGAAGCTGGTGCTCTACCTCTCGACCTTGCTTATTGTAGCCTCAACCTGTGTCTTCTTTTTTATTCACAGCCAGCATCCTTTGAAAAACAAGGCAGAAGGCAGTTCTGCTTTAGTTTCAACTGAAAGAAGACCGCTGTTGCGAAAATTGCTCCTTTGGTCATGCTTCTTCGCATTGACAACTTTCTTCATGAGCCTTGCGAGGAATTTTGTGCCAGTATTTCTTTCCGAACAAGCGAGTCTGAGCGAATTCTATGTCGGGTTGTTTGGGTCTGTCAGTTTTGCGGGCATGACTTTCGTAGGCATCGCCATGAGACGTTTGGGTGATAGATGGAGAAAGTCAGGCGCCATAGGTATATGCTTGCTACTATTCATCGTTTCCATGGTGCCCCTGCTTTTGGTTCGTAATCCGACAGTTCTGATGTTTTTGGCCTTCGCTTACGGCGGTTCGGCAGTTACAGGTTCCTTGGTAAGCTCTTTTGTCGGCACAATTGCGCCCGAAGCCAGGCGTGGGCTGTGGCTGTCTGTTCCTCAGAGTCTAAGCCTGTTGGCGGCTTTTGCAGCACCTTACTTGGGGGGTTTTCTTTACACTTACTCGCCCTACTATGCTTTCATCATCTCGATTATCGCTGCGCCCTTTTTGCTGATGTTTTCCTTGCTCGCGTTGAAAGATTAGACTCGGCCGCGCACTGATCAAGATCAGCAGTTTGCTGAGGACAAATCCCTCATTTTGGCGCAAGTAGTCTCCAAACGTGTGTGTGGGAGGTTCGTTGAAAAATGGGTGCGAGATTTGAACCCTCCCCACAGTGCGCGCGCGTTTCTTTTTAGACTCGCTTGTTTTGAGGCAACACCTCCTGTTGCCAGGCGATTTCGGTCTTCATTAGAAACATTTTGGGCATACCATCATAGATTAATAGCTGACTCCTGTCAATCCATGTGAAAGGGTTTCCCTTCTGGGAGAGATGCCTAGTTTGACCATGGTCAGGATCACTGACACCACTTTCAGGGATGCTCATCAGAGTCTTCTAGCTACAAGAATGCGCACCGACGTGATGCTTCCTATCGCGGAGAAGATTGATCAGGTCGGGTTTTTTTCGCTTGAGGCATGGGGCGGAGCTACTTTCGACGTTGCCGTTCGCTTCCTGAATGAGGACCCATGGGAACGGATCCGTCTGCTCAAGCGGCATGTGAAGAAGACGCCGTTGCAGATGCTTCTGCGTGGGCAGAATATTGTGGGTTATCACAATTACCCAGATGACGTGCTCGTCAGATTCGTGGAAAAGGCTGCGGAGAACGGCGTCGACATCTTCCGT
>Ga0315277_10013215_pt1 | contig 10294 bp, 4 predicted proteins | sample YL17G05_15_MG_FD_203695 | JGI IMG/M metagenome (GOLD analysis project Ga0315277, IMG submission 203695) | Sediment microbial communities from Yellowstone Lake, YNP, Wyoming, USA - YL17G05_15 | ecosystem: Environmental > Aquatic > Freshwater > Lake > Sediment | place: USA: Wyoming | collected...
CGACGTGGAACCAGTTGACGGCGATGTCCGAGGCCAGCCACAGCGTGACGCCGTTGATGACCAGCACGAACAACCCCAGCGTGAGCAGGATCAGCGGGCAGGTCAGGAGTTTGAGGAACGGACGGACTACGGCGTTGACGAGCCCCAGGATGACGGCCATCACGGCAAACACGACCCAGGCATCTCCCTCGACGCGGATGCCCGGCACCAGCCATGCCGCCGCGAACAGGGCCAGGCTGGCGATGATCCAGCGGATGAGTAATTTCATGGTGCGTTCACCTCCTTCTTCAAGTGTATATACGCAGGTTGGGGCAGGTGGTTGCATTGGAGATTGGAGGTTGGAGGTTGGAAGTTGGAGGTTGGAGCTTGGAAGTCGGAGATTGGAGGTTGGAGACTTGCGATTCACGAACCTGGTCATTCTATCCTCTGTTCGCGAACAAGGATCATCAGACTATTATAGTCTGTTTCATCATCTTTGCAGTCCGACTCGCCGCGCGATTGGGTCGCCGACCCTCAATCGTACAAGCGTGCGCCAGCGTCCCTGGTATCCGACTGGAGGTGTATCCAGCGGCGCATCAGGGGGACGGCCAGGCGGAAGTTGCCGTCCTCTTCGGCGATGAGGTCGTGCCGTAACGCTGCCTTGATGGCAGATTCGGCTTTGTCGGAGTCCAGCCCTGCCACCTGGATCAGTTCCGGGCGCGAGAGTGGCTGGTCGTCCTCCCCTGCCGCTAGCGCACCCAGCAACCGGCGCTCGTCTGGCCCGGCCTCGTCCCACACGCCGCTGAAGTAATAGTCGGCCTGGAGAAAGAAGTCGTGGTAGAAAGCGGGAGTGAGCAGGGCCTCCAGGTCGGCCACCGTCAGGATACGCAGCGTCTCCTCGCCCCCCTGCAAGAAGCGATCGTTCCAGCGGTTGACCAGTTCCCAGCACAGCCGCTGCAGGAGGTAAGGCTGGCCGTGGGTGAGCCGGTACAGTTCCTCGGCCAACACAGTCTCGTATTCCAGCGCAAAGTCGTCCGAGGGCCGGCGGATGAGGTAGAGTGCCGCCTCCGGCTTGAGGAACGAGACCTGCACCGGCTCGGCACTGCCGTAGAAGACGGCTTTGTAGTGGCGCAGTTCGTCCTCCAATGTCTGGCGGCCGGCGAACAGGAGCCCCAGCCAGCGATGGCGCTGGGCCGCACTGCGCAGGTAGCGCAGGAAGCCGGGGTCAAACCTACCGGTCTCGATTTTCTCTTCGGCGATCTCGTATTCGTCCACGGCCAGGATGAGCCGCCGCCCGGTCATGTGCGGATCCAGCCGTTCCAGCAGTGCGTTGAGGGCACGGCGGGCCTGGCCCGTGGTGACGTAATCGCGCAGCGCGGGTGCAGGGCCGGCCTCGAGGTGGGCTTCCTGTGCGGCAGCGTGGATGGCGCGGGCGAAGCCCTCGAGGAGTTGGCCGGTGTGATCGGCCAGCGCCAGGTCTTGCATATCGGTCCGGGCGATCAGCATCTCTGGACTCTGGTGGCGGTACAGGTGGTGGATGATGGAAGTCTTGCCCATCCTGCGGTGGCCGTACAGGATGATGGGCGGCAATGGCGTACCGGGAGCGGTGGTCCACAGTCGCTCGAGCTGGGCGAGTGTGGCCTCTCGGCCGACGAATGTGCGCTCAACCGGTAGGCCACTGTACCCCTCGTAGGGGTTCTCGACTGGCTGGTGCAGCACCTGCTCGCCGATTTTCCCGCCAGCGCGCCCCAGGATATCGCGCCATTGCACAGCCACTTGCGCCACGATGGTACACTCCGGCTGCGGGCAGGTCTGCATTATGTTCATCAGCAATTCAGTCAGGGTACCCACAGCCCGGCCGATGGCAGAGGAGCGCATTAGCGGCGAAACGGCGTGAATGGCTACGTCTGTATCCTGGGCGATCTCTCTCAGGCGGCCGAGTGTGCGCACGACGGCGGGCCGCAAGTGGGGCTCCGACAGTGCGGCCAACCCGGCAGACGGTTCGAGCCAGTCTCCTATAGCGAGGGGATCTTGGGCCTCCACAGCCGCTGCCAGAGCGCTGGCGATAAGGTGCAACTCCTGGCCACCTGAGAGGGGGAGCACTTTGGCAAAGGCTTCCATGGCTTCATACGGATCTCCTTCGTACAGATGCACATATGCGGCACAGGCTGCTCGAGCGGGGACATCGAAGGTTGGAGCCAGCCAATGTTCTCGCCACTGTTTTGGCAACCAGGTCTCTAGCCTGGTTGCCACTAGCCACATCGCCCTAAGTGGAGAAACCGAGGCCGACCGCAGTAGGTTCCAATCCGTGAGTAGGTCCACCAATGCGGTTACTGCATACAAGGCTCTGTCATCTGGTAGCTGGGCCAATGCGCTGCTGACAGCGCCAGCCACCGATATGGATTGGTGGGTGTACTGAATGAGTTCGCTAGTATTGTGTAACCCGACGTCCCAATCCTGGACCAGCCACTGCTCCAACAGTCGCCGTACACGGGATAATGGCAACAGGACAAACCTCAGCCATACCCAAAAATGACTTGTGCTGTCGCATGACCAGGGCCACAAGGTCAAGAGAGCAGCCAGCGGGACTTGGGCTATCAGGCATAGAAATACGCACAGAACTGCAATCATGAGAGCTAGGACACCGTTGGCTGCAACAGGCATCAACTGTGTCTCTGGGAATAGGCTCACGACTAACATGAATACGATACACGCAAAGGCTGAGAGACCTGCCGCGAGGGATCTGAAACCAGCACCTGTGATCTGTTCAGATGTAGGGCCTGCCGTGTTCGTTGCCCTCCGCCCTCTGAAGGGTGATGTCGCAGTCCCCCACCACACCCGGACAGTGAAAACCGTGTAGGCAATGATACCAAATCCTACCACTCCTATGATTGCCCCCGGCCAGAAACCTGGCTTGGCGGAAAGACTCGCGAACCAACTGTAGATCAGAGACCGAAGATCGCGCAATATGTCTACCAAGTCACCCTCCCTTTCCCGATGAGAACCTGAGGGAGACAGACTTGCAGTGCCGCCAGAACCCTGGTCTGGCGGACAGATCGGCGAGGAAATCACAGATCGGATACCAGAGCTCACGCATGTGTCTGCTACGTCTTTCTCCACTCAGCCATAGGCAGGGATGGATACTTGGTATGGTAGAAGCGCAGCTTCGACGCACAAGATGAGGCCAATCAGGCCACTTATGCGCACATCTCTGCGGATCGTTCTTACCAAGTCATCCGCCATAAGCAAATCCAACACAATGAGTGCACACGCCGTCATACCTGCTACCAGCGCAAACACCAGGTGGCTTGGTATTCGATTGGGGTGTACTACTGTAACCAGGATCGGAGGGATCATCGATAGAAGAAGGCTCACCAGGGCACTCTGGAAGGCTAGATTGCGCTGTATTGGATGCAGGCGTAACAGTGGCAAGATACTGCGGCCGGTGGCTTCGCGACACTTGGAGTCGGCGAATGTATCCACGTACCACCGCAGCGCCTGGGGGAAGAAGAAGACCCAGCAGAGCAGGCGCACGTAGTCCAGGGGGTTCCACAGTTGCAGCGGGTGCTTTAGTTTGGGGGCCAGGTCTAACCGAGGGACGCCGTGCTCCGCTTTCATTGGAGGGCCTCCATGTCCAGTTCGTAACCACTGAGCCAGTCGTATGTCGGGTCGCCTAGTGCCTCGTAGCGATGGTAGGCGGCGCGCTGCAGGCGGTAGGGATGGCAATCAGACAGCGCAATCAGTTCCTCGCAGGTGAGTCCATCGAAGTGGAGCGCTTCTGGCGCCCAGGGGTGGGCCAGCAGCCGTTGGGCCTCTCCAGTCGTGAAGGGGCCCAGAGGCTGGAGAGTGAGGAAGTCGTAGGGCCAGGAACCCTTGCCAGGGTTGGGGAAGATTTCCTTAGGCAGGGCCCGGCTGGCCGTCACTAGGCGTACCCCTCGCTCACGCTGGCACAGCGCCCGGCACGCCCGTAAGAGGTCCACGTCGAAACCGCGCTCAGGGGCCACGTCGAACTCGTCCAGCAGCAGGGCCACCCGGCGGCTGTGGGTAGCCCGCTTCAAGTCCGCCCAGGTTTCCCCGTCGGAGCCCAGTGCTCTCACCGCCTCGCGTAGCACGTGTGCCTTGTCTTCAAGATCGAAAAAGTCCCAGAAGACGACGGCCTGTTCTGGCTCGTGCCGTAACAGGGTGGCCAGACGGTGAAGAAGCGAGGACTTACCGATCTTGCGCTCCCCCACCAACGCGACGGAGCCGCTCTTAAGCAGGCGCAACACGCGCTCCAGCACTGCCTCGCGCCCGACGAAACGGGCAGGGTCGCGGATGGCGACAATGTCGGTGAAAGGATTGGGAGTGCGCGTTGGCCCGGCCCTCTCTCTCTCAGCACAGAAGGCCGCATGCCAGTGGGCTCCGAAAAAGTCCTCTACCAGCGCGGGCTGTCCTTTGAGTGCACGGGAGATGTCCTCGGCGTCCCACAGGTCCACGTTGGGCAGGTCAGCCACCACGGCGCGCAACTCGGCGCTGGCCTCGAAGGAGACGAAAACCACGTACTGATCGGCGGGAAAACTGAAACTGTCCACGACCTGGCGCAGGGCCGCCGGCGTCATCTTCTGCCAGCGTTTGCATTGGTAGCACCAGCGCTCAACCTTGTCCTCAGCCGTGCGGCGATGGGCCAGGACGTCAATGCCGGCCTGGAAGTTGCCGCGCACGCCGTAGCGGTGGCAATCCACGACGTCGTTCTGGCTGGCGACGAGGCGCGTGCACAGTCGCTCCAGGTTCTCCCAGGAGAGTTGGCCGAATGGCAGCACCTGAGGGCGTGTGGTGACCGGCGGTTCGACACCGTCACGTGTTAGCCTGCCTTGGAGCAGGTCCTTCAGTGTCTTATCCCGATCTTCAGGCATAAGAGTACCTTGATGCCGTGCTGGTCCACATGGTAGTCGGGGTGGAGTTCACACCAAACCTCCTGCCGTAGTGGTGTCTATACTATACCACATTCTGCTGTGGCATGCCATTACTGCGCCCGTTTGGGTGGCTGCCGGCCTGATCTTCCGTGTACTTGCGGAACCATAGCCCTCATGATATGATGGAACCACGTGGCGTACCAGGGCGGGGGAAGGGGGTGGCCTGTGAAGCGCAACCTGTTCCTGATGCTCGGTCTCGTGCTTCTCTGCAATCTGGCTGCCGGTGCTCGTACCCTCGCCGAGGCCCCAACCTGGCGACCTGTCTCTGGCCCTTGCGGCGGCAGCGTTTCGGCGCTGGCGCTCTCGCCAGACTATGCCGCCGACCATACCGTCTTCGCCGGCCTGCGTGGGCACGGCGTCTACCGCACCGTGGATAGCGGCAGTTCCTGGCAGCCCGCCGGCCCCTCGGACTGGGTGGTCGTCGCGCTGGCGCTCTCGCCGAACTATGCGGCCGACCAGACCCTGTTCGCCTCGGCCGGGCTCCCGACGACTGCTTTCAAGGTCTATCGCTCGACGGACGAGGGGGACTCCTGGCAGGACGTGACGCCGGCCTGGGCTGGCCCCCCGAACGCGCCCGGCTTCGCCATCTCCCCTGACTTTGCCCACGATCGAACGCTCTACGTCCTCGGCGGGCTCCACACCTACGTCTCGACCGATGGTGGTGACACGTTCGCCACGGCCGGCGGCTGGCTGGCGGCCCACAACGTGGTGCAACTGGCCTTTTCGCCTGCCTACGCGACCGACCGCACCCTCTTCGCGCTCGTGCGGGATGCCGGCCTCTTCAAGTCCACCGACGGCGGTATCGTATGGAATCCGACCGGCCTGAGTGGGGACCTCAGCACGTTCGCCGTGTCGCCGGATTACGCCAACGACCGGACGCTTGTCGCTGCCGAGCGCGCCAGCGGCGTGGTCCGCATGTCGGCCAATGGCGGCGACACCTGGACCCCAGCCGGGTTGACGCTGGCCACCGGCGGCCAGCACACGCTGCTCTTCTCACCCACCTTCGCCACCGACCGCCTCATCCTGGCCGCCAGTTCGACCGACCCGGGCCTTTATCGCTCCGACGCTGGCGGCACCACCTGGTCGCAGGTGGGTGAGTACGACCCGGCTCGGTCTTATAGCGGTGGTTTCGTGGGGGGCGAGGTCTTCGCGCTGGCACTGGCCCCTCATGGAGCCTACGATGCTTCTGCTTTCGCCGGAACCAGCGCCGGCATCTACCGCTCGAACAATTGGGGAGTGAACTGGTACCAGCACCACGACGGCCTGGCCCGCCTGACGGTCCGAGCGCTGGCCGTCGCGCCGGGCGACCCCTCCACGCTGCTGGCCGGCACCAGTTTCTTCCACACCCGCATCAACGGCCAGCCGGACGAGTACGACGGTGACCTGCGCCTGTCCACCGACGGCGGCCAGACCTGGCAGGCCGTCTCGGCGCGGCTGGCCCGCGTGCGGAGCGTGGCCTTCTCCCCCGGTTTTGCGGCCGACCGCACTGCCTTCGCCGCGACCGGCACCCCCGGCGAGCACGGCCTGGCCGACGGCGGCGTCTACCGCTCGACCGACGGCGGGCTAAACTGGACCCGCGTGTTGAGCGGCACGATGGTCGAGGCGTTGGCCCTGTCGCCGGACTTGCCTCAGGATCGCACGCTGTGGGCCTCCACGTTCACCGGCGAAGCAGTACTGGGTATCTATGTCTCCACTGACGGCGGTGACCACTGGGGGGTCCTGACCCCCTCGGCACGTGCCCGCGTGCTCGTCCCATCGCCCAACTATGGCGTGGACCGCACGCTGTTCGCCGGTACCGGCGAGCGTGGCCTGCTCAAGTCTACCGACGATGGTCTATCCTGGACCGGGGTCTTGACGCGACCGGTGACCGCCCTGGCTGTGTCCCCGGCCTACGGTGCCAGCCGGACCCTCTACGCCGGTGTGCAGGACGGTCCCGGCCTCCCGGGCGAACTCTACCGCTCGCACGACGGCGGCGCAACCTGGCAGCGGCTGGATACCGGCATCCCGCCCACCTGGGAGGGTGATCCTGTGACGATCTCCACGCTGGCTTTTGCCCTGGATGGCTCCGTCATGGCCGGGGTTTTCTACGGCAGGGAGGCGGGCGGGGGTGCGGTGTACCGCTCGGTGGACGGCGGGGAGACCTGGCAGCCGCTAGATGGTGGGCTGGGGGCGCACAACCTGTTTGCGTTGGCCACGGCGCCGGGCCGCTCGCTATCATTGTACGGCGGCACCGACGGCGGCCTGTACCGGTTCGAGGTGGTCCAGGGCGGCCCGGCGGAGCCGGGCACGTGGGAGAGCGGTGGCCCGCGTGGCGGCCGGGCACAGGTGCTGGCGGTCTCACCCGATTTCGTGCACGACGGCGTGGCCTTCGCCGGTGAGTGGCTGTATGGCAAAGCGGGCGGGGCGTCAGGCTCCGGCATTCGCAGGTCCACTGATGGCGGGCAGACGTGGCAACCGTCCGCCAGCGGGACAGAGAGTGTCTACTACAATTATGGTTCGGCCATCCTCGCCTACGCCTTCTCGCCGGATTTCGCCGCCGACCGGACCGTCTTCGCCGCTACCTGGGGTGGGCTGGTCAAGTCCACCGATGGCGGGGAGCACTGGCAGTGGCTCACCGGCCTCTACTCTGGACCACCCGGCACCATCTCGGCCGTCGCAGTCGCGCCCGATTTCGCCCACAACGGCCGGGTCATGGCCGGTAGTTGGGGCAGGTTGTATCTCAGCCAGGACGGCGGCGTCCACTGGACTCCCAACTATAGCCTGACGGCCATCAGTGCGATCGCCTATTCGCCGGATTTTGCCTCCGATGGCGTCGCTTTTGTCGGGGGCTTCGACGGCCTGCACAGAACTTCCAACGACGGCAGTGAGTGGACACGGGTCCTGACACAGCCGATCTCGGCGCTGGCCATCTCGCCGCAGTATGGCGCCGACAGCACGCTCTTCGCCAGCAGCGGCGATTCCCTGCACATCTCGCACGATGAGGGAGTAAACTGGGTCACCGCTACCGTGGCAGCGGATGGCTCGGCCGTCAGGGCGCTTGTCATCTCCCCCTCCTTTGCCAGTGACCGGACGCTCTTCGCCGGCACGAGCAGCGACCTATACCGCTCGGACGATGGCGGCGTTTCCTGGGACGCGGTGGCGGGCTATGCGGGCCTTGCGGTTCAGTCACTGGCCATTTCGCCCGGCTGGCCGGACCACGCCGTGCTGCTGGTTGGCACCGACCTGGGGGTCTATCGCACGACCGATGGCGGCCTCACGTGGGCGCGGGGGGAGGGCCTGGCGACTCTATCCACCCGTCCAGTTGCGCTTTCACCTGGCGAGGACCTGCTGCTGACCGGGGCAGTGGATCACGGTGTCTATGGCAGTACCGACGGCGGCGAGAGTTGGCTCCCGCTGGGGTTGCAGGGAGGGGGAATGAACTATGCCATCCCAGACGTGGCCATCTCGCCGGCCTACGCCAGCGACCGGACGTTCTTCGCTATACAGGCCAGCAGCGTCAGCATCGGAGCGTCTATCCATCGCACGACGGACGGTGGTACGACCTGGGAGCGGGTCTACACGACGGACTATATTGGACAACTGGCGCTCTCTCCTCAGTACGCGCACGATCGTACGCTCTACGCAGCGGGCAACAATGGGCGCGTCGTGCGTTCGGCCGACGGCGGCCAGACGTGGGATCTGGTGGGCAACTGGCCTTCGGGCACCTATACCGGGATTACGCGCGTGACGCTGCCTCCTACCTACGCCGAAGATGGCGTCGTCTTCGCCGGTGGCCAGGGGTTCTGGCGCTTGCTGCCGGGAGCGACGGATTGGCAACTGGCCTCCGGCCTGGATAGCGCCTATCACGTGGGCTCCATCGCCATCTCTCCGAACTATGCGGCCGACCGCACCCTTCTGGCGACCGCCTCCTGGTTCGCCGGGCCGGCCGGGCCACTCCGGTACGCCGTCTTTCGCTCGACCGACGGCGGTGAGAACTGGCACCCATCAGATGCCGGGCTACCGGAGAGTGAGGAAATCAACTACGTGGCCTTTTCGCCTCGCTACGGGGCTGACCGCACCGCCTATGTGACTTCTGACGGGCAACTTTACCGTTCGCTCAATGGCGGCCAGAGTTGGACCGGGGTAGGCGCGCCCCCAGGGTCGCCCCTCCTTTACGACGTGGCGGTGGATCGCGCAGGGGACGTGACCGTGGCTTCCAGTGCTGGCGTCTGGCGTTACGCGACGCCGGCTCAGGACCTGATCGTCAACGGTGATTTCGAGGCCGCCAGCGGTTGGCGCATGCCGGACACCCCCCGCCCGGCCGGGTACTCGGACCAGGTGGCCTACGATGGCCGGCGGTCGGTGCGCGTCGGCATCGTCAACGGCGAGAATGGGTACGCCTATTCCTCCGCCCAGCAGACGGTGACCCTTCCTGCTGATCCGCTCACCGCCATGCTGAGCCTCTCCATGTACCCGGTTTCCAGCGAATCGGTCTCGGTTGCACAGAACGAGGTATCGCCGCAGGGCCTGGCTTCCGGCGTGTGGCCTCCGTCTTCGTCCAGCGCCATGCTCGGCGACGCCCAGTACGTGCTGGTCCTACACCCCGATGGTACGATTCTGGGCACGCTGCTCTGGCTGAGCCCTTCCAACGGCCAGAGCTGGCAGCATTATGCCTTCGACCTGGCGCCGTACGCGGGCCAGACGATCGTGCTGCACCTGGGCGTCCGCAACGATGGGCAGGGAGGGTGGACCGGGATGTACGTGGACGACCTCTCGCTAGTGGTCGCGCGCCGCGTCGTAGACATGCCGGTTCACGCCTATCTGCCTCTCGCCATCAAGGAGTATCCTGCCCCATCATCCCGGTAGCGACCGTCGTCTCGGCAGTGATTTGACTTTATAGCACTATGTCGTAAGATTGGCGTTCGCTGCGAAAATGGGTCTGCGTTCAAAGAATCTGTTGGAGGAATCAATGTCTTCTCGCCATTGGCGTACCGGGATCGGTTTTCTGGGTATCATTGTGGTCTTGGGCCTGCTGGCCGGCCTGCTTACGGGTTGCAGCAGGGTCGCACCGCCCCCTGAGCCGGTGACGATCTCGTTCGCCTATCCCGATGCCGACGAAGCGTTCTATCAAGAGATAGTCCGTGAGTTCAACCAGGATTATCCCTACATCACCGTCGAACTGCGCCCCACCCATGGGGACACCCTGGGCGGCATCTCGGACATCCGCGACGTGGACGCCTTCGTCAATTCCGAGTTCGCCCTCGGTTCGTTGCGCGAGGAGGGGGCCATCCTCGACCTGACCCCGTTCGTGGAACAGGATACCGGGTTCGCTCTGGATGACCTGCATCCCGGCACCGTCGGGCTGTTCACCCGGGAAGGCAAAC
>Ga0315277_10013216_pt1 | contig 10294 bp, 12 predicted proteins | sample YL17G05_15_MG_FD_203695 | JGI IMG/M metagenome (GOLD analysis project Ga0315277, IMG submission 203695) | Sediment microbial communities from Yellowstone Lake, YNP, Wyoming, USA - YL17G05_15 | ecosystem: Environmental > Aquatic > Freshwater > Lake > Sediment | place: USA: Wyoming | collected...
TGAGAAAGTTGCGAAAAAATCTTTAAGGATGCTCGATTCGGGCAGAGTGGAGAAAGAGACTGAATGGGTGGATTTGAGGGAGTGAAGGGCATGGTGACGCTGAAAGAGCTTCCGAAAGAAGAGTATCTGCTTAAGGGACATGCTGCTTGTGCGGGTTGTGGTCCTGCTGTTTCGTTAAGAATGCTTTTCAAGGCTTTGGGAAACAAGGTGTTTCTTGTTGTTCCTGCGTGTTGTACGACAGTGATTCAGGGGCCTTATCCCTTTACAGCGTTTGGTGTTCCTCTTCAGAACATACTTTTTGAGTCCACAGGGGCCGCTGCTTCTGGGGTTGTTGCTGCTCTTCGGCAGAGGAAGATGAATGACGTCACCGTGGTAGGTTGGGCTGGCGACGGTGGGACGGCCGACATAGGGATTCAGGCATTGTCAGGGGCAGCTGAGAGGGGAACGAACTTCATCTACATATGTTATGATAACGAGGCTTATGGCAACACGGGAATGCAGAGGAGCGGTTTGACTCCGTACGGTGCGTGGACGACGACGACGCCTTCGGGTAAGAGGGAACGGAAGAAGGATATGCCTATGATTATGGCTGCGCACAAGATTCCATACGTTGCGACTGCCTGTACGTCTTTTCCTTTGGATTTTGTGAACAAGGTCAGGAAGGCCAAGGATATTCAGGGGACAAAATACATTCATCTTCTAGCGCCCTGTCCGACGGGTTGGCGTTGTGACACTAGCAAGACGATTGAGATGGGGCGCCTCGCGGTCCAGACTGGCTTGTTTGTTCTTTTTGAGGTTGAGAACGGAAAGTTTAAGCTTAGTTCTCCAAGTGACAGGTTGGTTGATAAGTCCAAGCGGAAGTCTGTGAAGGAGTATTTTTCTGGTCAAGGCAGGTTTAGCAGTTTGACTGGAGAAGACCTTGCGAAGATTGAAAAGTGGGTTGATGAGGACTGGGACCAGTATCGTAAGCTTGCGTCCGAGTGCCTCTGACTTGATGCTAGGCGTCGTTCGATTCTGAGGGCTGTCGATGCGGTTGAGTTGTTGAGGTGTTCTTTCGCGAAGGGTTTGTAGCTTGCGAGTATATGCCTGTCCGATTTTTGACTGGTGTTTTTGATGATGCTTTTGAATGGGTGCGTATCGATAGCTATATAAAACCAGTTTCTCTAATCGTTTTGTTCTGGTTGGTGATGTAAGTATGGCTGATTACCCCAAGATTGTTGTTGCTCCGCCAGGGCCTAAAGCGCGAGCTGTTGTCAAGAAGGATGAACAGTTTATTTCGCCCTCTTACGGTCGGTTTTATCCGCTTGTTGTTGAGTCGGGTAAGGGGTGTATCGTGAAGGATGTTGATGGTAACGAGTTTATCGATTTTAACTCTGGTTTGGTTTGCATGAATGTGGGGCATAACCATCCCAAGGTAATTGCGGCGATTAAAAGTCAGTGTGACCGTTTTCTGCACTATTCTAACACGGATTTCTATTACAGGGAAGTAATTGACCTTGCCGAGAAATTGGCCAAGATTGCGCCTGGAGAGTCTGAGAAGAAGGTCTACTTTGGCAACAGTGGGGCCGAGGCGGTTGAGGCGGCGGTTAAGCTGGCGAAGTGGCATAGTCGCAGGCAGTTGTTTATTGGTTTCATAAGTGCTTTTCACGGTCGCACGATTGGGGCGTTGTCTTTCACGGCGAGTAAGCCGACTCAGAAGCGGCACTTCTTCCCGTTGATGCCTGGCGTTACTCATGTGCCTTATGCTTACTGTTACCGTTGTCCGTTCAAACTCGAGTTTCCAGGTTGCCATTATTGGTGTGTTGACTTCATCGAAGAATATGTTTTGCAGAAGTATGTTCCTCCTGAGGATACGGCTGCTATTTTGTTGGAGCCTATTCAGGGTGAAGGTGGATATGTTGTTCCGCCGCCTGAGTATTTCCAGCGGTTGAAGAAGATTGCTGACAAGTACGGCCTGCTGTTGATTGATGATGAGGTTCAGTCGGGTATGGGCCGCACGGGGAAATGGTTTGCGATTGAGCATTGGGGTGTTGAGCCGGATATTATTGCTACCTCTAAGGCTTTGGCTTCGGGCATGCCGTTGGGCGCCACGATTGCAAAGGCTAAAGTCATGGATTGGGTCGCGGGTTCTCATGCGAGCACTTTCGGCGGAAACCCGTTGTCATGTGTCGCTGCGAGCGCAGTTATTGACACGATTAAGGAAGAGAAGCTTCTTGACAATGCGACTAAGCAGGGTGCATATATCATGAAGAGGCTTGGCGAGCTTAAGGAGAAGAGTGACATCGTAGGCGACGTGCGGGGCAAGGGTTTGATGATAGGCATGGAGATTGTTGAGGATAAGGAGAGCAGGAAGCCGGCTCCGAAGAAGGCTAGTGAGATTATGTTGCGGTCCTGGAAGCGGGGAGTCAACGTGATTACTTGTGGCGCTTCGACTATCAGAGTTGCGCCGCCGCTGATCATAACGAGGGAGCTCGTTGATTCTGCGTTGGACATAATTGAAGATGTTACGCGAGAAGTTGAGAAAGAAGGTTAGGCACGCCTTTTTCTTGCGTGTCTTTCGTCTATTTTCTTAGTTCTTCTATCAGCTTAACTGTTTGTTCTGTAATGCACTTGTTTATCATTTGGCCTTTCTTTGTTGTTGCTGTGGTTGGGTCGCCTATTATTCCTGCGGGGAAGTAGGTTTCGGGGTTTGCGAGTACTTCGAACCGGGGTATCGTTGGGTAGTGTTTTTGGGCTTTGGTTTTTACGAGGTCGGGTTTGATGGCTTTGACTCTTGAGGTTTCGATTGTACCTGCGTGGCCGTCTTTTTCGTCGAAGTGTTTTCCTTTGAGTTCGTATGCGAAGTCGTAGTCTGAGCAGACTTGGATTCTGGGGTGTTTCTTCTGTTTCTCGTGGTTCCAGATGACTTGTTGGGCGGCGAGCCTGAGGGCTGCCATGTGTGATTGACCGGCGTGGCCGCTGAGGATGAGGAATTTGGTGAAGCCGTTGCGGATGAATTCTTCGAGTACGTCTTTAGTGATTGAGCGGAGGGTTTCGAACTGTATTGAGATGGTGCCTGGGAAGTTTCGTGTGCTGTTGCAGACGCCGTATCTGAGTGGCGGGGCGATGAGGGTTCGGGTTTTCTTAGCTGCTTCTTGGGCTATGTATTCGGGTTGTATGCTGTCGGTGCAGAGGGGTAGGTGGATTCCGTGTTCTTCGACGCTTCCCACGGGGATTATGATGACGGTGTCGTTTTTGGCGGCCTGTTCTGCTTCCCGCATTGTGAGTTCGTCGAACCAGACTTTCGGGGTTTTCATGTTGTTTCGCGTCCTGACATTGGCTGAGTAGTTGTCTGTTCTTCTTGGGCTTATATCACTATGCGCTTGTTCAGAAAATGCGATCAGTAGCTTTCAATTCATTGGTCAAAGAAAATGTCTTTAGCAGTCCATTCCACATTGCGCCAACTCGGAGCGGATTGGGCTCTCAACTGACAACTCAAACAAGGTCTTTTTAACCAGTCAAACTGATGCTTTGGTTGAACCGTGTTTGGGCGGGATGTTTTTATATTTTGTTGGTTGGTTTAGGGTGGGGTGTGGCTGTTTGGAGTTTCGTAGGCTGGTTTTGACTGATTATGGTGAAATGGTTGGTTTGTGGTGTTTGGCGGGTTTGCCTTTCAAACCTAGGGGTAGGGACAGCCGGGAGAATGTGGCGGCGCAGATGAGGGTTGAGCCTGACTTTTTTGTTGGGGCGTTTGATGGAGGTCGCTTGGTGTGTGTGGCTGTCATGAGCAGTGACTTGAGGAGGGGTTGGATTAACAGGTTGGCTGTGGACCCTGAGGTTAGACGCAGGGGAGTTGCCAAAGCGTTAGTTCGTGAATGCGAAAGAGTATTGCGAGTGCATGGGCTAAGGTTGTTCTGCGCTTTGATCGAGAATTCTAATGTTGCGTCGAAGAAGCTGTTCAGGTCATGCGGCTACGTTGAGCATAAGGACATCACGTATTTCAGCAAGCGCGAGAGCGATGATGTTTAGCCTTTTTTCTTTGCCACGAGCAGGAAGTGTTCAGTGTTCCCGACGACAGATGGATGTGTGCATGTTTCAAGGATGATTTCTATCCACATTCGCCATCTCTCCTGGTCCTTGTACAGTTTGTTCGTTTCCTTTCCGTGAAGAGAAGAGAGGCCTTCCAGCCCTGCCATCTCCAGGACCTCAACGTTCTGTTTTTCAAAGAGTCCGCGCAGTTCTTCGGGCAGAAACCAGTGTGCAGCAGTGAAGCCTTTTCCTTGCAGGCCTGGGATGTAATCGCCGACTTCCCAATGGTGCTTCGCGTAGCACATTTCATGTGGGAAGGCTGTCAAGATGGTTCTCAGCAATCCGAGGCGGCTGATTACTGAGACGAAGATGGGGGCTCTCTTTTCCGCGACGCGCACGAGTTCTTTGGCGGCTGTTTCTCTTTGCAGCTGGCTAAGCAGGTGGTTTAGGGGGCCTCCTAGGCACATTACCGCGTCGAATGTTCCGTCTTGAAACCTTGAAAGATCTTCAATGGAGCCCTGCAGGAACTGTTTGATGTTTCGGTTTGCACCGGTTCGTTTTGCTTTTCGCTGGGCTAGCTTTAGCATCTCGGGAACGAGATCCAGAAGGACAACGTTGTAACCTGCCTTTGCCAGCTCAATGGCGTATCTGCCGGGTCCTCCGCCGGCGTCCAGGACTAGTCCTCGTTTGGGGAGGTGCTTATGGAGAAAATGCGCCGTCACCAAGTGTTCAATCTGGTGGTATGGATCCTTTTGCAGCCTTAGCCACTCGCCTTTGGCCTTTTTGCTGTACCATTCTTTCACGAATTCTTCTGGTTCTCGACGGTTCGCCTTTGCCATTTTGCTACCTGCCTTCGATAGAGAACTTCGGGGGAGACCTGCTTGAGCTCGACAATCATACATGACAAGTTTTGTCTAGAAGTTGGACGGTTTTGCTATGATTTCCCTTATTTTGAGGTCGAAGAACCTTGCCGTGTTGGCGGGACATATTCGAAGTGCCGTGTCTGCCCCTCTTCCTGTTCCTCCGATTGCCACAATATCTTTGTCGGCTGGGATCAACCCGGCGTCTGCTGCCATAAGCGTGATTTCCACGCACACTTTTGTGCCTTCTCCCATGCGTCTGAGAACGTTTGCCATCAGTTCCAGGGTTTGGATCGTTCCAAATTCTTTCCGCACGGCTCTCTCAACGCTGCTTAGCACATGTGTTCCCACGAAGACCTTGGCTCCGGCCTTTAGGATCTCTTCTTTGAACCTTTCGTCCAGTTCGCTTTTTCCAGGCTCCTTGAACCCGTGGCTGTGTGCCACAACTGTGACGTTGCGGCCTTGAAACAGTTTTGCTGCCTTTGCACCCGTGCTGCCCGTTGTTGAGGCAACCACGATGTCTTGGACCTTTTCCGCTTCCACGTATTCCCTGACAGTGGTCAGTACAGTGTCGGTGTTTTCAGTACCGGCTTCCTTGAAATAAACTGTCTTCTTCTCAACTGGGCTCATGGCGTCTTCACCTTCATGTCTGTAAGACATGACTTCTCTGTCTTATGTTTTACTTTTCTTAGTGGTCTATGTGGTTCTCTTTCATCGGTTTCCTTTTGATTTCGGTTCCGCATACCTCGCATCTTACACCTCTGTATTCTTCTGGGTATTTTCTGTGGCATGCGGGGCAGTATCTCATCCAGTGAAGACGTCGACGGATGCCGAAAGTGACGAGTGAGGCGAATTCGATCTTCATCTGGTTGGCCACGTTCTGTATTGAATAATCGTCCGTGGCTATCAAGGGACTGTAGCCGTTTGTCTTCAGTTCAAGTGCGAGAGCCAGGACTTGGATGTCTGTTTCGGAAAGGAAATGGGCGTCTCCGACGACTGATGCTGAGGCTTTCGCCTTTTCCAGGAAGTCCATCTTGGGGGCCTTGACGATTACCTTCCCACTCTCTATGGCTGTTTCGAACCTTAGTGAAGGCACAGGTTTCTGAGAGATCTCTTCTATGACTGATGGGACAGTGTATTGTTCTTCACTTATCGAGAACGGGTCAAAACCGGCGACTAGAGCTGACGTGTCCAGCACCACTGCTCGCTTAGCGGTCTTGTCCGCTGGACTCATGTTATCCCTTGAATAGGAGTCTGCTTCTGAGACGGTTGTAGAAGTTGTGCTTGAACCGTATGAATGACGTCTCATACTTTGAGCGTGTAACGGTTAGGCTTAACCGTCTTGAGCTTATGAGTTGACGGTGGCGGCCGTCGACGAGAACGGAGATTTTTCTGGGCTTCACAATCTCGATCGTGATTCTCGAACTTGCTGGGAAGACTATGGGGTGAAACAGGCCTAACGGGCAAATTGGCGTCAGCACGAAGGCGTTGATTTCCAGGTCCAGTACTGGTCCTCCTGCCGATAGGGAATAGCCTGTGGATCCGGTTTGTGTTGCTGCCATTAACCCGTCTGACTGACAGTCGAGTATGTGTTCTTCGTTCTTCATGATGCGCGTGTAGAGCAGCTTTGCCGGTTCATCCGCTGAAACTACGACCTCGTTCAGGGCATCTGGAAACTTTGCGCTGTCTCCGGCGATGGAGAGTTTCATGCATTTTTCGATTTGGAAGTCTCCGTTCAGACATCTGTCAATTGCCGTGAAGGCTTGCTTTGGCGGGACTTCTGTGAGGAAGCCTCTGACTCCCATGTTTATTGCCAGTATAGGCGGTTCAGGTTTGGGGATTGAAAGGCAGGTTCTCAGGATCGTTCCATCGCCGCCGAGCGTGATTATGAAGTCAGTGTCGAGTTTCTCCAGTGAGACGCTCCTACCGTCGGTGGTCATTTTCTCAGCGAGCGTGTCTTCGACGTGAACTTCCAGTCCTTTCCCGGTAAGGTAGGCGTCCAGTTCCTGCGCTAGCTTCACGCATGTCTTCTTGTCAAAACGTGCGACCAACCCGACGCTTTTGAACAGAGTTTCCGACCAGCCTAGGCTGAACTCGACAATATATTGCGACAGCCAATCAGAGCCTACAGAGCGACACTATAAAAGAGTTTGGGAACGGCTTAACTCGCCGATAGATAAGAAGGAAGAACGCACACGATTGCGTAAAGAGTGTCTTTCGTCGATGCTTCTGTATACGACGCGCGCGTCGGAAGATGCCTATACTGAAAGAAACCGTAAAGAGACACCTTGGAGAGGGCAACATAGACAACATCGAAATTGTCGGAACCTCTCTGGAAAGAGTCAGTGAGTCTAAAATTCTCGGCAGCGGTTAAAAGCCTGAAATAGCGCACGTTCAGGTTTAGTGCAAGTCTATGGGCTTTTGATGAATGCCTTTGTTCCTTGAATACGCAGAAGCTGCTTCAGTTGAGCTGAAGAAAAATGACCCGCGTTACCGTGATTTGCGTTAGCTTTGCATGGAAACAAGGCCCAAGCAAACCAGCTTAGGAGCTCAGTCATCTCCTCTCGGATGCTTATTCATCCAGTCCATGGCAAATGCTTCCGCTTTTGATTCAGTCGCATATTCAGGGGATATTTCCTTTCCTTCTTCATCCTTACTTTCCTTAGAATACAGCAGCACTACGTAGTGTTCTCCGTACTGTTTCTTTGTAACGACAAGATTCTGGCCTGTTGTCGCGTTTATGTATCCTCTCTGATTGTCTATTCTTCTCCAGCCTTCCACTATTCTCATGAGTAATTCCTCACGCGCGCCTCCTCTTGTCTTGCATTTCTGGTGCTGAAAAATCCTGTTTCTTGGCTTCACTTTGCTACATTAGGGACGGTGCACAAACGCTGGGATCAAGCAGCACAGCCATCTGGTTATATAGTTCCAGAAACTCTTTGCCAGCTACTGTTCTTTGATATGTTACTCTTCCTGCCATGGCGTCTGTTCGAATGAGATCGTTCGACGTCATGAGTCCCAAGTACAGTCCTGATTGTCTGCTGCTCATGTTACAATGAGACATAATGTTCGTCCTGCCCGTCGGCATGCGAAGCTGCCGTAGTATCTCGGCTATTATCTCAAATTTGTTACGATTGGTGTCAAGGACCTTATTGATTCTCAGTATGTTTTACTACCTCTTAGGCAAAAGCAGGCTATTTCTAAGGTAAACACTATTGTAGAAGTCTTGGAGCACGCCTTTCCTGCAGTATACATCCGCAGCATGGCTTATAAAGATGAACTCGTTGACGCGGCTTTCCCATCTTCTCTTCTGCTTCTGTCCACCACGAGCCCTTCTCGTCTGATGGCCCTTCGCGCGCGCAGGGCTAAAAACGGATACTCACATCAAAACTGTCACCAAACCAGAAAATAAGAATTATGACCAACTTAGACCAATTTCGGGACAGGGCAGCGCGCGAAAACTTCTCCGACTCGTTTTCACCGTTTCAACTTTGGGCGCGCGGGAGATGCGCCTTGGAATGTTGAACGTCATGAATCTGGAAAGGATGGAATTTGCTCTTTTGAGATATTCTATGGCTTTTTATGCAGCATGAAAAAGCATCTTGGAACCGCAAGAAACCTTATTAGCCTTTACAAGAAACCGAAGTGTGGTGCAGCAAAAGTGGGGCAATCTTCTGAATTTGAGCACAGGAAAAAATTGAACAAGATACGAGAGGCCATGAATAAAAAAGCGAAAGATGTTAGAGACCATTTTGCCAAAATGGAAAAGGTCAAGCTAGATGCTTTGAAGAAAACTGAGGAAATGAAGCGCTCAGCCCAGCAAGACATAACAAAACTGGAGACAGACATTGCGAAATCAGACTTATCATCAGACATGAAGAAAGCACTCTCCTCAGACATCGCCACCCTGAGAAAAGAGATTGAAGACAGGACTGCGGAACTGAGAACTCGAATCGGTGGAACCGTTATACCCTCGTAGCCGCCAACCCATTTCCAGAAAGTGCAAACTCTCAACCAAAGAAGACGTTAAGACCCAGCTGACAGTGACTTTCGTCGATGCTTTTGTATACGAACTCTTCTGGCGGTAGCTTCAAATAGACTCTTCTTTCTCCTTCCAGAGTCACCGCATCTGCGATGCTGTCGTGCGCCTGCCTAAATTTATCCTAAATTTATATATGTATGTTGCTTAGAATTGCTCTGTATACACACGTTTGCCAGCGGGTCAGAGTATGAGTAAACCAGTTCATGTTGGTGAGTTGCGAGTCGGTGGGTACATGTTAATTGAGGGTGAACCGTGCCACATAGTTGACATACAGAAGTCGAAGCCCGGAAAACACGGTTCGGCCAAGGCAAGAATAGCTGCTATTGGCGTTTTTGACGGTGTCAAGAGAAGCTTTGTGAAGCCTGTTGACCTGGGCGCAGAAGTACCCATAATTGACAAGAGAATGGGTCAGGTCTTCGCAGTGAACCCGACCGGTGTTCAAATCATGGACATGGAGACGTACGAGTATATTGATCTTCCATATCCGCAAGAGGAGGAACTAAAGACAAAGCTAGTTGCCGGCGTTGAAGTTGAGTACTGGAAGATACTGGGCAAAACGAAAATAGTCAGAACAAAATAGTTCCTTGATTCTTCACAGTCTCCGGATTTTCTCTTGGCCGTTTCTGGAGCCGGTCCTTTTTTCAAGTTTTTGACCTATTGGCTCCACCATTGCCATTCAAGTTTGATGAAGCCTGTGTAAAGAACCAGCAAGATCACTCCCCAGCTCAGTGCAATGCCCGCGATTTGAAGGATCAACGGCTGCAGGTAAGCATAGCACACCCATACGCTGACGGCGCATAAGCCTATGAGTAGAAGCGTGAATATTGCGAAATGAATGGCACGTTCTGCAGGCACGGATTCTCAGCCTTCTGGTTCTGTTCAGCTTAGGGTCGTTTGCGGTTAAAAAACTTCCGTCAATGTTTATCTTGCGGTCTTCTGTTAGTGGGCTTAGAGGTCGATGATGCATGAAGAGCCGTCTGATTTGTGACGATATTTAGTTGCTGAGACTTCAAAATCAACGACAATGCGGTTCTGAACTAGTGTTTGCGGGGCATGTGGATTTCCAGAATTCCTTTCTTGTACTTGATGGTCATCCTGTCCATCTTCACTGGAACTGGAATTTGCACGTGACAGTGAAACTTCTGGATTTCGCCTATGTGGTGGCTAACTCCGAGTTCGTGCAGATGCAGTTTCCTTTTCATCTGGGCCAGTATCTCGAGCGAGTTGTCGGTTGGTCTAACCTGAACAGTGTTTTCCAGCGTGAACGGCAGGTCGACGGTCATTATTACTTCAGTTGCCGTCATGCCAATTTCCCGCAACGGCTCCATTGTGCAGTTCTTCAGGTTCCAAGAAGGCCTCTGGGCCAGTATCTCTTCCGTCTGCT
>Ga0315277_10013219_pt1 | contig 10292 bp, 7 predicted proteins | sample YL17G05_15_MG_FD_203695 | JGI IMG/M metagenome (GOLD analysis project Ga0315277, IMG submission 203695) | Sediment microbial communities from Yellowstone Lake, YNP, Wyoming, USA - YL17G05_15 | ecosystem: Environmental > Aquatic > Freshwater > Lake > Sediment | place: USA: Wyoming | collected...
GTGGCCTCCGGATAGCCATCACCAATCCTGTTTTTATATAGTTGAGACGCATTGAAGAACACCCTCTTTCAGTTGAAAGATGCTGTCGAATTTTGAATGGTCGTGAATAAAATGGGAGACGACCAAAAAGCTTTTCCCGCGAGCCCTAAGTTCCTCAGCGTACCGCCAGAAGTGGAGATAAGTCTCCCAATCAAACCCTGAATAGGGTTCATCTAAGATAAATAGATCGGGTGAATGGAGAAGGGCTAGTGAGAGGTTCAGTTTCTGTTTCGTCCCACCGCTCAGATAGGAAGCAAGGGTATCTTCATAGCAACGGAATCGAAACTGTTCGATTAATTCCCCTTTCGTTCTTTCCCAGGATGGGGTGGCCTTTTTCTGATCCAACCCATAGGCAGCAGCGAAATATATGAAATTCTCCCTAACTGTCAGCGTCTCGAAGATCAATAGTTCCTGGGGACAAAAACCGATGCGACCTTGGACAGTAAACTCCCCTTTCGTCGGAGGCAAAAAACCTGAAAGGATTTTGAGAAGCGTGCTTTTACCAACGCCATTTTCTCCTGAAATGCCAATGATCTCTCCCCGCCGAATTTTAAAGGTAATATCTTTCAGCACAAGGTGTTTGCCGAAAGATTTTGATATGTGTCTTACTTCGAGAATATATTCGTTGTTCATAATATGATGAATTCCGTTCTGTGAATAGGATGCCTTATTTAGTTCATATGGTTTAAACTTCTATGACTGTTTCTGTTTTGGAACTCTTGAACCTGATACATGAAGACCTCAAGGCGGGTCAATAAATTGGTCGACCTCTGCCCCTCAAAGATGAGATTTAGAACGGGCGTATTTTCATTCTCTTCTCGGTACCGTTTAAGAATAGTGCCGAGAATGGTTCCAGACATACAGGTAAAAGGTACGGTATTGATAATACCGCTTGCCCCTCTTCTGACAAAATCGATCGTCTTGCCTATATAGACAACAGGTTCTGCTTCAAAGGAGGAGTCAAGATAGGGTTTTGCGTTCTTAAAAAGGTTTTTTATGGTAGGCTCACCCAAGCGCTTAAGATGTCCTTTAAATATTTTTTCTAAACGGTGTTCATCCTTCTTCTGATAATAGTCGGTGAGAAATACCCTTAAAAGGTTTGAAAAAGACTTCTTTCTCAGGGTCCACCTTTTTTTAATGATGTTAAGATAAAGGATCCATTCCATAATAGGTGCGATCCATGCCTCTCCCCCAAATTGTTCAATCTTTCGGATGACATCCTCATTGGCAAAACGATTGAGCCGGACAAAATTCTCTCCGACAATTCCAATGAGAGGCTTCGTTCCAAGTCCATTCACCTCGATCTGATTGAAATCTTCAATGCTTTTCTGAAGAGATTCTTCCAGATTCTCTCCCTTGAGGATCGCCTCACAGATTCGTTTTAAGGACTTCTGATAAACCTGATCCGTTTTTCCTTTTTCCTTCTCATAGGGTCGCGTCTCCAACTGCTTTTTCATCAAGAGGTCCACCGCAACAATTCCCTGCCATCCCAGGCGGGTGAATTTCGAACCCATGATTCCCAGATCGCTGTAAAGCGTCTCATCCTGATTGGGCGAGTAGATAGGGACATGCTGAAACCCTAAATCATCCAGAACAAGACGATGGAAGCGATGGTATTGTCCAAACCGGCAAGGTCCGTTTCCAGAAGGCATGAAGAAGGCAGCTCGAGAATGGTCAAATTGAGGATTCTTCACCAGTTTAACCATATCACCTGTGGTCAGGATGCAGGGATAACACTCTTTGCCAGAGGTGAGCTTCCTTCCCCAATAGAGAGTCTCCTCGTCCGATTCCGGGAAGACCTCGGCTTCCACCCCGCAAGCTTTAAAAGCGGCTGCCACAGGAAAGGAGTGGTCACACATATAGGGGATGTAGATCTTTTTGGTACGGTCCGTCTTCGCCCTCTCTCCTCTGGAGGGGAGACTCTCTTTCGCTTTAACATTTTTCAGGCTGTCTAAGAAGGCTTCGCATCGGGTGATTGCCCCGGCATCCGCGCTGTGCTCATCAATTTCCAACTGGAGATAGGGCTTTCCTTTGGATAAATCCCTGAAGAAATGGCCGATGAAAGAATCCGGACCACAACCAAAATTGCTGATATAGACCGCATAAAGCCTGGGATCTTCCTTGATGATCATTCCAGCAGCCAATATCCTCTGGCCATATCGCCAATACATCTCTTGAATTTCTTTAGAAGGTGCGACGGACTCCAAAGGAAGGAAGTCCATCGGGATAGGGAGCACTCCTAAATCGCGCAATTTTTTTGGAATCTCAAGATTCACCCCAGAATCACAGGAGTTGTAAGGGCTGCCCACAATAACCATGATTTTTTCATTGGCGCCAACCTGATCCAAAACCTCTTTCCCACGATTAAGCATGGATTGATTGAATAAGGCCTGGAATCTTTCTGCCTTCTCAAGGGCCTTCTTTACCCGCTTCGATCCGCATTGGAGGGATTTTGCAAATTCGACCAACTCCTTCTCCAGATATTCTCTTCCGAACCCAAAATGGAGAATAGGCTGAAGGACTTTCACATTGCTCTTTTTGAAATCAATGGAGGAGGGAACAGTATAGGGAAAGGATTGGGCATAAGGGCATGCCGAACTATTAGGAATCTCTGAATGGGATGCCTTGAGGTTGACAATGCTCGGCAGGAAAATCCTCTTCACCCCTTTCTCTAAAAGGTTGAGAACATGGCCATGACTCACTTTGATGGGGAAGCAGGTTTCAGCCACTACGTTCTCCACCCCTTTTCGGATCAGTTCTTTGTTCGTAACCTCAGAAAGAACCACACGATAACCTAATTCCGTAAAGAAAGCCTTCCAGAAAGGAAACATCTCGTGGACATAGAGAATCCTGGGTATCCCAATCTCCTGGGCATGGGAGGGTAGTCTCTCCTCCCCTTCATAAGGAGCGAAAAGCATCTTCTCTCTCTCTTCAAAGAGATCTGGTATGGCAGAGCCCTTCGTTCGTTTAATCACATCGTACTTCTCACATCGGCTTCCGTAAAAGAGGGGCTTCTCTCCTTCAACACTCACTTTTCGAATCAGGCAGAGATTGGGACAACCTTTGCATTCGAAAGAGGTCTGTTCGTAACGGCGCTGACTCAGGTCAAACCCTTTAAAACCCGATCGCTCCCATGTCCCCTCTTCCATAGCCAAAATAGCCACCCCGATGGCTCCTGTCACATCATGATTCTTAGGAACAATGATCTCTTTATCCAGAACCTTCTCAAAGGCAGCGATCACCCCTTTATTGAAAGCCGTTCCGCCCTGGAAAAAGATTCGATTCCCGATCCGGCGGTCCCCCACTACACGATTGAGATAGTTCTGGACAATGGAGTAACTGAGTCCAGCAATGAGGTCATCTTTTTGTGCACCCCTCTGTTGGTGATGAACCAAATCGGATTCAATGAACACCGTACATCGCTCTCCCATCCTCACAGGTTCTTCAGCGGAGAGGGCAAGGGCTCCGAATTCCTCTTTGATGGAAACATCCAGTTTTTCAGCCTGTTCCTCCAGGAAAGATCCCGTCCCGGCAGCACAGACCTTGTTCATCTCAAAATCGACCACCACCCCGCTGTCGATACTGATATATTTTGAGTCCTGTCCACCGATCTCAAAGATGGTATCTACTTTTGGATCAATATAGATCGCTGCCGTGGCCTGGGCAGTGATCTCGTTTCGCACCAGATCTGCTCCCACAAAATCGGCGGTGAGATAACGGCCCGAGCCAGTCGTTGCGACCCCTTTGATCTCCACGCGGTCTCCAATCTCATCACCGATCTCCTGAAGGCCAATGCGAACCGCTTCGATGGGATGGCCTGCTGTCATTAGATAGCGTTTTGCAAGGACTTTTTTCTCCTGGTCAATGACCACCAGATTGGTGCTGATCGAGCCTACATCCAGTCCCAGATAAGCTTCGATCTCCTCTTCTCTTAAACCTTGTTGAAGAGGGGTTTGCTCTTGATGGATGAGATGACGGGAGGAAAGAGAGAGGCGTTTTAGTGAAGCCTGTTCTTCTCGATGCTCTTGTAGATATTGATGAAGGCGGCTAAGGCCAATCCATGCCCCTTTGCTTTCCTTTGCTTCCTGAGCCACTAGGATCGCACCGATTGCTCCCATCGAAGCAAAATGTTTAGGAATGACGAGTTCTCCATTGGAAAGCTCTAAAACATCCAGAAAGGCCTTCTGCATCCCCACATTAGCGGCTACCCCTCCCTGGAAGGAGACTGGCTTCACAAATGTTTTTCCCTTGCCGATGTTACTCTTGAAATTTCTGGCCAAGGCATAACAGAGGCCGGCCACAATGTCGTAATCGGGGGTAGCGATCTGTTGAAGATGGATCATATCTGTTTTGGCAAAGACGCTGCATCGTCCTGCAATGCGAGGAGGGTTTGTCGATTTGAGGGCGAGTTGCCCAAATTCTTCAATGGTCAGACCTAATCGGCTGGCTTGCTGATCAAGAAAGGATCCGGTACCCGCAGCACAGAGGGTATTCATTGAGAAGTCACTGATCTTGAAGCGGTCCTCTTCTTCTTCGATGAGGATCAGTTTGGAATCTTCTCCTCCCATATCAATAATCGTCCTGACCTTTGGATAGAAATATTGAACCGCCTTGGCCTGGGCGATAATCTCATTGATAAAATTACCACCTAAAAGTCCAGAGAGGAGCTTCCCCCCGGTACCAGTAAAAGAAATGGAATGAAATTGTTCAAACGAAATCCGCTGGAGAATCTTTTCCAATACCTTTTGAACCGTTTGGAGAGGTTGACCCTTGATTCTTGTGTAATGGTCCTCCAGCACATTCCAATACTCATCCAAAATGACGGTATTTGCGCTGACAGACCCAACATCAATGCCTAAGTAAAGCCTCTCCATCCTTCTAATCCATTCGTAGTTTTATCAATTATGAAACCTCGCAAAAGGTTGGGGTATATTCAGTCCTTTGAGGTATCGTTTACGGGTCGCCAAATTGAATCCGACAAAAGCACGGCAGCCAATGCCTGTCCTTTTCCATGGACTCATCCCGAAAAATCGTTTCATTATCGCGTTATTAGAATAGACCTGCCTGTTCAGACGGTTAAAACCATCGATCAGGTCCTCTGGGGTTATGTCTTTTGGTTGAAACAAAAGCGTATCAGGGGGATATCCATGAAGCCACCAATTAGGTTCAAACAATCTGCCTTCATTCAATAGCCGTTTATATATTTGAGTTCCTGGGAAAGGAGTCAAGATCCGAAGCTGTACACCATCCAAACCCCATGCCATGATGAATTCAAGGGTCTTGTCGAAGATATCTTTATTTTCATAGTCAAACCCAAAAATGAAAGTACCATGGATAGCGATGCCTTCACCATGGAATCGTCTCATCGCCTCGGGAAGATCAATCTCCAAGTTTCTTATTTTCTTCATTCCTTCCTGCGTTTTCCTATGTACTGATTCGAACCCGATCTGTAAGCCCAAGCATCCCGCTCGTTTTATTAAATGAAGTAGATCTATATTTTCAGCCAATGAAACTGTTCCCTGAGCCATCCAATGCTTGTGAAGGGATATCATTCCAGTAAAAAGCTCCTTTGCTATAGTCTGATTCAGTCCAATAGCATCATCTACAAAAACCAAGTAGGGGGAATCGATCGACTCTATCTCAGCGATAACCTCGGGCACCGGGCGGAGACGGTATTGATACCCTGAAACTTGGTGGATGGAACAGAATTCACAGTTATACGGACAACCTCGAGATGTCTGAACACCAAAGGGAATAGGGACATAACCTTTGTTTGAGGGGCGGGGGTAGAGATCCCATTGAGGTTTAGGCAAGCCCTTAAGGTTTACCATTTTATTGGCACAATATAAATTTTTCATCTTTCCGCAGGCAGCATCGGATACCACTTGAGGCCAAACCTCCTCTGCTTCTCCAACAACAACAGCATCCGCATGTTCTAAAGTTTCTTCAGGCAGGACAGTAGCATGGATTCCACCCATCACCACCTTCACACCTCGCTGGCGGTACATGTCAGCGATATAGTAGGCCCTTCGAGCGAGATCGGTCATGACAGTGATTCCCACCAGATCGAAATTTTCATCGATATCATCTGGAGCAAAGGCTTCATCCACAATCTTGACATGGTGGTAGGCAGGGGTAAGGGCCGCCAGCAGTGGCAAATTGACTCGCCTGAACTTGAAGGTTTCAGCGCTGGAAATGCTCGTTTCAGAATGTTCATGGGGTGCAATCAGCTTTATATTCATCTTCTTGCCTGCTTCTCCATTTTGATTCGCTAAACCACTATAGGGTGTAGGTCTCTATCTGCTTAGTCGATTTTACTTCAATAAGCTTCAGTTGGGCATCAAAGGAAGAAAAGGAAATCTCTGTCTTATCTCCTGTGAACATATGAGAAATCCAATCAGTCATAATAATCAGTTTTGTTTCTTTATGTTTTCCAGTGAAACAGATTTGGTCTATTGTGTGTCCCAACCTCTGCCTTCCCTCTTGAATGGGGGGTTCTGATGCTCCATAACTTTAGTGACGGAGCGTGCGGGAATGGATAAGTACGTGTATCCGATTTCTCACTCATCTTTTTGGCACTGCCCTGACAAAGCAGCCGAATTTCATCTGCTCCTCCAATCTGCAAGACCAAACCAATTGATCGTTCCAAACAGTAATATCTGGGCAACCATCGCACATGCTCAGCGATCCATTGCAAAGGATATCTGCAGGCTGGATGATGGTGACCGATTGAAGGTACAATCGTTTAAAAAGATTGATGGGATTTCTTCCAATAGAACGGAGATAGTTTCTCGCAATCCCTCGTATTCCTCTGTCAAGAGGGGCGAGAAGAAGCATGGCCTTTGCATGGCTCTGTACACTTGGTTTTGTGTAGGCTAAGTACTTGCCATTTCGAAGATGATTGGAAGTCTGGGCCAACTCCATGAATTTCGGTCCGACGTACCCGTAGATATTCTTCCTCGTTCCAATCCTTCCGGTTAATAGCCACTTAAAAGAATCTGGCTTTTCGGTGCCATTCAGGTAAGCACAGGGCTCAAAATCCGGATATTTGGTTCGGATCACTTCCACAATATCGTTTGAGAGAATATCCAGGCGTTGATCCTCTTCAGGAGTCGAATAGACAATGGGGCCCATATCTATCTTTTCAGCCCCTGCGTAATAATCGAAATGGGATTCTAAAACGGCGGCTCGAAAAGCGATAAAGGCGAGGACATGCACAGTATCGATATGGTTCTGTCCCCACTCCACAATATCGGGAACATATTGCAAGGTATCCCCATACACCGTGGAATTAAAAGCACAAGAGAGTCCTCCCACCTCGGCAAGCATCTCTGCGAAATGTAGGCGAAGTTTATTCAGTTCAATTTCATTTTTTCCCTTCCAGAAAGGACGGTGCTGTTTGCTATCCACATGGAATGTGAACCCAGCTGCCCCTGCCTTTTTTAACTCTAGCAATAATTCCTTATTTAGAGCCAAGCCGTTCGTGTTGATGATAGGTTTCAGGCCATCCCGAGCAATGAGGCGAACAATTTCAACAATATCAGGATGGACCAGCGGGTCTCCTCCGGCTAAAGAGATGCCATCGGTTTTTCGGAATTTCTTGAAGATCTCCAGATCGTGCTTGATCTCCTCGAGGGACTTGTGCCCTTTAGGATCATTCTCACGGTAGCAACCCTCACAATACATATTGCAGGCTTTGGTGACCTCGAGCCAGGAGATCGCATTGTCAGGTAAGTTCCAGGGAAGTCGATAATACTTGTTATGATCAAGAAAGAGCGTCACAAAACCCCCTCCCTTCGACTTTCTTTTTTTAACTCCCACCCATGAACCTTCTCTAAAATTACTTCAATTGTATAAAATAGTCAACGGAAATTAATTCTCTTGACGAGGCTGGGCTTCCTCGATGCGGTCCTCCTCTTCTTGAGATACCTAAGGAACAGCCAGCTTCCAACCAAAATTGCCAAAATGACCATTACAATTTGCTCTATGTTTGTTATGTCTCTTTTTAACGTTTGGATACTATTTCCACCCACATATCCTAATCCACCCCATAACGTGATGGTTAATAAAGCGGAGGTGGCATCGACAATTAGAAATTTTTTCCAGGGCATTCTCATCACGCCTGCCACAAGAAATATCTGTGCCCTCAGTCCCAATAAATGCCTACCGAAGAAGACGACCAGAGCGCCCCATTTCTTGAATTTTTTTTCAAGCTTGGCGAGTCTATTGGCCGTTAAAATCTTTTGAAATCTTTTATGCTCAACGAGCCTCCTGCCATACTTCTTCCCGGCCAAGTAAAGGAGAAAATCGGTCATTAAAAGCCCGAGATAAACGACTAAAAATGCCGGTAATGGTTTAATGACATGATGAGCGATTAGGAATCCGCTCAACAGAAGGATGCCGTCCTCGGGGAAGGGGAGACCGAGAGTCCCGAGGACTAGGAGGGTAAAAAGACCTAAGTATGGAAAATGGTGGATGAACGCAGTTGTTTCAAACATGGGACATAGTCATCTCGCGCTCTTTTTTCATTAAATCGGGTGGTCCCGCAAAGGGTTGAGGAATATCCAGTCCTCTGAGATAGCGTTTGCGGGTAGCTAAATTTGAACCCGCATAAACCAAACAACCGAATGGATTCCTCTTCCATGGACTCATGCCGAAAAATCTTTTTATAATCGAACCCAATGAATAAGTTTGCCGGTTCAGGCGAATGAAACCTTCGATGAGTGCTTCGGCGGTCATGCCTTTTGGTTGGAAGAGGAGAGTATCAGGAGGATACCCCTGGAGCCACCAATCAGGTACAAATAATCTACCTTCATCCAAAAGGCGTTTATATAACCGGGTTCCTGGAAAAGGAGCCAGAATCCTGAGCTCGATGCAATCCAGGCGGTTTTTGATTGAAAACTCAAGGGTCTGATCGAAGACATCCTTGTTTTCATGGTCAAAGCCAAAAATGAAGGCACCCAATATGGCAATTCCTTCGTCGTGGAATCGGCGTATCGCCTCAGAGAAATCGATCTTCAGGTTCCTTATCTTTTTCATTTCATTGTGTGCTTCCTTCTGAACCGATTCGAATCCAATCAAGAGCCCTACACACCCTGAACGCCTCATTAATTTCAGTAGTTCCAGATCCTCGGCCAACGAAACCGGTCCCTGACCAGCCCATTTCAGCCGGAAAGGTGTCATTTCCGCAAAAAGCCTTTTGGCTGTTGGCCGGTTAAGGGCAAGTGCATCATCCACAAAGAAGAGGTTTGGGGATTTGATGGATTCTATCTCCGCAATGACTTCTGAAACAGGACGGGCTCGGTATTGGCGACCCATCACAGAGCCGATTGAGCAAAATTCGCAATCGTACGGACATCCTCGAGCTGTCTCGATCCCAATGGCGATAGGGGTATAACCTCTGTGTATAGGATTGGGATAGAGATCTCGCCTCGGCATGGGCCTTCCACCAAGATTCGTGATCTTGTTTGAACAATATAGTTTTTGCATCTCTCCGGAAGTGGCATCAGATAAAAGTTTTGGCCAAGCCTCCTCTGCTTCGCCAATGACAACAGCATCAGCATGCTGTAGAGCTTCGCCTGGTAATACAGTGGGGTGAATTCCGCCCATCACCACTTTCACGCCGTGCTGACGATAGGTGTCGGCTATCTGATAAGCTCTCAATACAAGGTCAGTCATCACAGTGATACCGACGAGATCCACTTCTTCGTTCAAATCGTCAGGGGCAAAGGCTTCATCCACAATTTTCACCGAGTGCTCAGTGGGGGTAAGAGCAGCAAGAAGTGGCAGATTGACTTTCTGCACCTTGAAGGTTTGAGCACTGGAGATATTGTCCTCACTCTGTTCATGGGGTGCGATCAGTTTTATCTTCATAGCATCATCCTCCATTTTATAAGAAGAATTGTTCAATGTTTAAGAATTTAATGGGATTTTTTTCCAAATAGTTCTTCTACAATCTGCCTGGGAAGTTCCTTAAAGCAATTATCAATCTCCTCTCGGAGTAAATGTGCATCCGTATCGAGCCAGTCAGCCGAATTATGTTTCGAACTTTTATACTCAAACTCCCTTGAATAAATCTCTTTTCCATCCATTGTTCGAATCAGTCTGGTATGAACTTTCATAAAGAAAGCGATTAATGGATTTTTGCCTTTTCCTTCCTTAAATCCACCACCTTTTACATTTAGCTCCAAGACCGTATCTATTCCCCTTTCTTTGAGAAAACTGAAATTGTACGGAGTTGAAATAATAAAATC
>Ga0315277_10013221_pt1 | contig 10292 bp, 4 predicted proteins | sample YL17G05_15_MG_FD_203695 | JGI IMG/M metagenome (GOLD analysis project Ga0315277, IMG submission 203695) | Sediment microbial communities from Yellowstone Lake, YNP, Wyoming, USA - YL17G05_15 | ecosystem: Environmental > Aquatic > Freshwater > Lake > Sediment | place: USA: Wyoming | collected...
CGTCCCCGCTATCCGGTGGCGGCCCAGTCTCGGCAACTGGCCGGGGGACACAAGGGATTCGAAGAGGACAAGAGGGGAATCCATTCGATGGCCCAGAAGGGGATGGACCGGCTTTGTCGAAATGCCCTTTTGGCGGACGGGCCTTCCGGCTGACGCTGTGGAGGGCGCGGCGTCCAGCCAATACCTCTGGCGCTGCCAGGGGCGGGGAGGCAGGGGCGCGCGGCGGCTTGGGGCGGCGGGCGCTTCCTCGAGGATGACGTGGGCGTTGGTGCCGCCGAAGCCGAAGGAACTCACTCCCGCGCAGCGGGGAAAACCGCTCGTCTCCCAAGGCAGGTTCTGGGTGGGAATCGCCAGGCGGCTTCCTTCCAGGGAAATGTGGGGATTCAGGCGCGTGAAATGGAGGTTGCGAGGGATGTGGCGATGATGGAGACACAGAACCGCCTTGATCACACCGGCGATTCCCGCGGCGGCTTCCAGGTGGCCGATGTTGCTTTTCAGCGCTCCGAGGTAGCAGGGGAGGGATTTCTCAGCCGCCCGTCCCACCGCCGCGTTCAGCGCTTCCACCTCGATCGGGTCGCCCAGAATCGTCCCTGTGCCGTGCGTTTCCACAAACGTGACGCGGCTGGGATCGAGCCCGGCGTTGCGCAATGCCTGGCTCACGACCGCCTCCTGTGCCAGGCCGTTGGGCGCGGTGAGCCCGTTGCTCGCCCCGTCCTGGTTGACCGCCGACCCCCGGATAACCGCGAGGATCGGATCTCCCGCTCGGAGCGCGTCCGAAAGCCGCCGCAGCACGAGCACTCCGCAACCCTCGCCCCGGACAAAGCCATTGGCGCCGGCGTCAAAGACTTTGCAGCGTCCGTCCGGCGCAAGGAACTGCAGATGGGTATAGGAGACGCTGGTTTCCGGCGACAGAATGACGCTGACTCCGCCCGCGATGGCCGTCCCGCATTCCCCCAGTCGCAAACTCTCGCAAGCCAGGTGCAGCGCCACGAGGGACGAGGAGCAGGCCGTATCCACCGTCAAGCTCGGGCCGCGCAGATCGAGAAAATACGACAAACGGTTCGCGATGATGCTATGCGCCGTGCCGGTGGCGGTGTAAGCGTTCATGTCCTCGGCGCCGGCCAACTGCAGGAAGTAGTAGTCGGCGATCTGGCTCTGGGCACCCACAAAAACGCCTGTGGGGCTCCCCGCGAGCGCCTGGGGCGGCAGTCCGGCGTTCTCCAGGGCTTCCCAGGCGGTCTCGAGGAACAGCCGCTGCTGGGGATCCATCCGCGCGGCTTCCTTCGGCGAAATATGGAAGAAAGCGGCGTCGAATTCGTCCACGCCATCCACGAAACCTCCCCACCGCATCCCGAGTTCATTGGGCGCAGCGTGGTCGGGATCGCAGAAGGCATCGTTGTCCCAGCGATCGGGCGGGACCGGGGAGATGCAGTCCACCCCTTCGATCAGGTTCTCCCAAAACCGCTGCGGAGAGGATGCCCCGCCGGGGAAACGGCAGCCTATCCCCAAAACGGCGATAGCCTCGGGGGGCACAGGTTGTGCCCCGCCCGGCGCCCGGCCCAACCGCTTTGCGAGCAGGGCGCGTTTCTCCGGGCTCAGATCGGCGATGCGCTTTTCCAGGTCACCCATCGGATGTCTTGTTTTCCCCCGGCTCTTCGACTAGAAGCCGCCTCGCTTCCTCTTCGGACAGACTCTCCAACTCGTCCAGTAGTTTCATAAGGTCCGCATCATGTTCCTGGGTGGCCGAGGCTGGCTCTGTCCCGTATTGTCCCGTATCGGCCAAGGTTTCCGGCGAAGAGCTTAGTCTGCTCGCGAGATGGCCAACCAGATCGTTGATATTAGGATAGTTCCATGCCAGTGTAGCCGGAAGCGAGAGTCCGAGACTTGCCTGCAGACGGTTCCGGAATTCCAGCGCGGTCAAAGAGCCTAAACCAAGAGATTTGAATGCTTTAGACGGATCTATCCGGCTTTCCCTCAGCCCAAGTACTTGAGCCAGCTCGCTCCGGACCAGCGACTCGATCACGGCGTGGCGTTCGCGGTCCGTCGGCGCGGCCGCCATCCGGTGGAGAAAGGTCTCAGGCGGCGAGACGGCGGTTTTCCCTGCCGCATCCCCCCCGGCGCTCTCCCCGAACCAGAACCGCTCGCGTTGCCAGGGATAGGAGGGGAGGCTGACGCACCGTCCCCCCTGGTAGATCCCCTCCCAGCGGATCTGAAGGCCGGCAACGTAAAGAGAGCCAAGGGAAGAGAGCATCGTTTCGTGCTCCTCCCGGTCCCGGCGCAGGGAGGCCAGAAAGGGGGCTCCGGAACCTTCCGCGGCGGCGCACTGGGTAATCGGCACCGCCAGAACGGGATGGGGGCTCAGCTCCACAAAAGCCGCGGCGGGTCCCACCTCCGGGAACGCGCCGGCGGCAAGCCCGCGAATGGCTGGCGCGAACTGGACGCATTGACGCATGTTCCTGGGCCAATAGGCGGGACCGTAATCCCCGGCCCGGGCGAGTTGGCCGGTCAGTGTCGAGACGATGGGAACACGGGAGGCGGCGGGGGTCAATCCTTCGAGTGCTTGAGACAGTTCCTCGCACAAAGGCTCGACCTGCGGGCTGTGAAAGGCGTAGGAAACAGGCAGCATCCGGCAGAACACATCGGTACGCTCCAGTTGGGCGCATACCGCCTCCACCGCGTCCGTTTCGCCGGAGATGGTGACGGACGACGGGCTGTTGATGGCCGCCACGCCGAGCCGGCCCGCGTAGGGAGCGATCAGTGTTTCCGCTTCCTCTTGGGAGACGCCCAGGGCGGCCATGCGGCCCTTGCCGGTGATCCGCTGCATCAGGCGTCCGCGATGGAAAACGACCCGGACGGCCTGCTCGAGGGTGAGCGCTCCGGCCACGCACGCGGCGGCGATCTCCCCGAGGCTGTGCCCGGCCACCGCGGCCGGCTCGATGCCCCAGGAGCGCCAGAGCGCCGCGAGTCCCATCTGCAGGGCGAATAGCGCAGGCTGGGCGATCTCGGTTTGGTCGAGGCGCGAGTGGGCCTCGTCGCGCGCGAGCTCCTCGACCAGAGACCAATCCGCGAGCGGCTCCAGCAGCGCGGCGCATCGCTCGATTGTCTCGCGATAAACCGGCTCGCGTTCGAACAGGGAGCGTCCCATACCGAACCACTGGGGTCCCTGTCCGGAAAAGACGAAAACCACTTGAGGCTTGAGGCTTGAGGCTTGAGGCTGTGGGCTTTCTGTAAGGCGCTGGGCCAGTTCCTCGTGGGTCCGCCCGGTCACGGCAATCCGGAAAGGATAGTGGGTGCGGCGCGCGCCAGCCGTGAAACAAATATCGGAAAGAGAAGATTGTTCTCCCGCATCGCTTTTCAGAAAGGCCGCCCATCGTCCCGGCATATCCCTCAGAGCTTCGGGAGCGGCGGCCGAGAGCGGCAGCAGGAAGACACGATTGGCTTCAGCAGAGGCCCTTTGCCCGGCGGAAACGCCCGAACCCGGCGCGCTGCCCAAAACCAGGTGCGCGTTGGTACCGGTGAGTCCGAAGGAACTGACTCCCGCGAAGACCGGTTTCCCCTTTGCGGGCAATACAAACGGCTCCGTCAGGACTTTGATGCGCGCTCCGGGCCAGTTGACCCGCGGACTGGGCTCGTGGAAGTGCAGACTCGCAGGGATCGCGCGATGGTGGAGGCTCAGCGCCGTCTTGATCAGCCCCGCCACGCCCGCCGCGGCTTCCAGGTGGCCGATGTTTGTTTTCACCGAACCCGTGAGCAGCGGGCGGCTGGGCGAGCGCCGCTTCGAGAGCACGGCGGCCAGGGCCTGGATCTCAACGGGGTCGCCGGCGGGCGTGCCGGGGCCGTGTGCTTCGACGTATGCGACGCCGGCCGGTTTCACGCCCGCGTTTTCGTATGCGGCGACTAGCAGATCGGTCTGGCCCTCCAGGCTCGGCGCAAGGAAAAGCGCTTGGCCGCCGTCGTTGCGGACCGCGCCCCCGGCGATAACCGCGTAGATGCGGTCCCCGTCGGCCAGCGCGTCCGGCACGCGCTTGAGAACGACCACTCCGCAGCCTTCCCCCCGCGCGTAGCCGTTGGCAGCGGCATCCGCGAACTTGCACCGGCCGTCCGGCGAGAGCATCCCCGCTTCGGAGAAAGCGGCGGAGACAGTGGGACTCAGAACCAAGTTCACGCCCCCCGCCAGCGCGATATCGCACTCGCCGAGTCGCAGGCTCTGGCAGGCCAGGTGGACCGCAACCAGCGAAGACGACGAAGCGGTGTCCACCACGAGGGAGGGTCCGCGGAGGTTAAAGACGTAGGAAACGCGTCCGGCCGCGGCGAAACGGCCCCCGCCCGTAGTCATTTCGAGCGAAGGGCCGACGCGCGAGGCAGCCATGCGGTTCTCGTAGTCGCCCGTCCAGAGGCCGGTAAACACGCCGGTCCGGCTGCCGGAGATGCTTTCCCGCGTGAGCCCCGCGTCTTCCAGGGCCTCCCATGCCACTTCGAGAAGAAAACGGTGCTGGGGGTCCATGGAGGCCGCTTCGCGCGGGGAAATTCCGAAGAAAGCCGCGTCGAACAGGTCCACCCGTTCGAGAAACCCGCCCCTCGGGAGCGGAAGGGTTGACGCAGATGGCGAAGCAGTCAGACCAAGGCCCGCGGCGCGCGAAGGCGGGATCTCCCGTGTGGCGTCACAGCCTTCGATCAGCAGACGCCAGAACTCCGCCGGCCCATCCGCGCCGGGAAACCGGCAACCGATGCCGACCAGAGCGATAGAGCGATCGGGAGGAACGCCGTGCGCAGCGCCAGGTTCCGTGTGCTTGGTATCTGCTTGTGGCGTTTTCATTCCCTTGTTTCCGTTTTCTCCATGCGCGCCACGCACCCATCAGCAGGTTAATCGAATCCTTTGCGCTATGCAAGCATGAACCCTGCTGGATAGGATCGGCAGCATCAACAGGATTGTCTCAACAGCCGGAAAGGGGCAGCTGGTCACCGGGAAAAGCACGCTGAAGCGTGGACTCTGAATCCAAATCCGGTCAGACGCCGGGAACGATAGGGATCAGGCAGGGTGGGATTTCTTTCTGCAGGGCCAAGCGGCGGCGGTAGCGTAGGTGGCGCCACCTCGCCGCCGTCACGAAAGGACGCCACAGCGCGTGGGTGAGTCTCCAACGGATCAGCAGGGGCCATAGAAAATTGATCTTCTTATAAAGAAGCATCATCGCCAAGTACCCCGGCACCTCACCCCACCGGTAAGGTCTCCGCTGCCAGACGGAGTCCATCGAGAAAAGCCTTCGGTAACACCATGCATAGCCCTTTTCCAGTTCTTCCGGTGTCATGTGGCGGGGACGGAACACGCAGTGGGCCGTGTCGTACTTGTCCCAATCGCGGTGAAGAAGGCGGTCCTCCTTTTCCATTTGCCGAAACAGCGGGGTGCTCGGATAGGGGGTGAGAATGTGGAAGGTGGCGCAGGAGAGACGGTTCTGCTCGATCCACCCCACCGTCCGCTCGAACACATCGGGCCGGTCATGATCAAAGCCCAACACGAAACTGCCGTTCACCTGGATACCATTGCGGTGGAAGACTTCGACCCTGCGGGCGTATTCCTCCGGCAGCGGGGTCTTTTTCCCGGCATCTGTAAGATTCTCCGCCGTCAGCGATTCGAAACCGACGAAGACTCCCGTGCAACCGGCCAGCGCCATTTCCCGGACCAGATCAGGATCGTCTGTCACGTCAATCGTAACCGCCGCGCTCCAGATCTTCGCGGCCGGACGCAGCGCCCCGCACAGCGCCCGCAGGTAATCCTTGTCCGCGCCGAGGTTGTTGTCGGTGAAAACACCGTAGGGCTCTCCGGTCGAGAGAAACTCGCGAACCACCGAGTCCACACTTCTCACCTGGTAGGGCATCTTCAGTCCACGAGTGGAGAGATAGCAGAAGTCGCAGCGGTTGCGGCAGCCGCGCGTCGCGATCAAGCTTGCCACTGTCGCGAAGTCGCGTTTGGAGAGAAGCTCCCGGCGAACGGGTGGGCAGGCGTCATAAGGAGCGTCATAGCTGCCCGCGTAGCGCTTCCTGAGGCGGCCTGTTTCCGCGTCACGGAGTATCTCCGGCCACACCTGCGCCCCCTCTCCTATGGCTATGGCGTCCGCGTGTTCGGCCGCTTCCTCCGGGCAAGCCGTGACATGTGGCCCTCCGAGAACCACCTTGGCGCCCCGCTGGCGGTACCACTCGCTGAGTTCGTAGGCCCGCCGCGCGAACGTGAGGTGGACCGTGATGCCTACCACCGCTGGAACAGGCCGGCAAGGGGGAAGCCCCTGGAGCAGGTTCTCATCCCACAAGCGGACTTCCCAATCGGGAGGCGTCGCACCGGCCAGGGACGTTAAGGCCTGCGAAGATGTGAGGACGTGTTTTCCGAAGCTGCCATGCGGGTCCTTCGGATAGAATGGATTGACGAGGAGCGCATACTTGAGCCGAGGGGGGCCGGCCGGGACGGATTCGTCGAGCCTCGGAGCTTCGCGCATGGCGCGGGGTGAGCGGAGCATCGAGTGAGTGAAGACAGGTTTGTGGAACATGGTAGGGGTTTCCCTTCGATGGTCTTGAGACCCTGTGCGGTTGCGTTTGGGAGTAGATCTCCAATGACAAGTACTTTGCACTGCAAAGTTGATGGTTATAACCGGAGGCTGCAGGGGGCCACACCGAGCGCCTTTCTCCACTGCTCAGGCCGGCACCCAATCTTTCAGCAAGGGATCTTTGTTCAGAGTCGTTGCGTCCTTTGATCTATCACGGACAGCCGCCGCGTCCCGGATCACGTTCTCCAACTCCTCCAGATAGGCCAGGAAGCGTTCCGTTCCCTTGGGCGATAGGCGGCAAAGCGTCTGGGGCCGCCGCTCCCGGAAACCTTTCCACACCTCCACCAGGCCGGCCTTCTCCAGGATCCGCAGATGCCGGCTGAGGTTGCCATCAGTGAGCGCGCAGAGTTCCTTGAGATCGCCGAACAGCAACCCCTCCGGCCGCGCCGCAAGTGAAGTCAGAATGGCAAGCCTGGCCTTTTCGTGCAGGACACGGTCCAAGCCATCGTAGGCGTAACGCCCCGCCTCTCCCTCTCGGTCTTTACGTTTTCTCTCAGACATGGTTCTTGCGCTCCAGGTTCCAGTAGAGAATCAGTCCCGTCGCGATCTGCCCCGTCCCAAAAGTCAGTCCCATGGCCCAGGGATGCAGACTTGAACCACGGCCGGCCATCAGGAGCAGCGCGGCTCCCGCAAGCATGAAGCCGAGTGCAACTATCCCGATCATCCGCGGGAAATACGGCCGTGCGGAGAAAATTCCCAGGCCATAAACGACCGCCCAGATTCCAGGAAGAAAGCGGACCGCGCTCGGATCGGCCGCAACAAGGGCAATAGTGATGAAGGACCCTCCCACCACGCAGGGGAAAAACTGCATGGCAACCGTGCGAGTTCGCCGCCGCTCCGTGGAACTCTCCCGGATGGTGTAGTTGTAAAGGATTTCGGCGGTGGCGGTGAGCGCGCTCAGGACGGCCAGTGCGGACCAGTACCAGACGAAAGAAAGATCGGGTTTGCCTTCGATGAACAAGGGCTGAAGAGCCGCCCCCACGAACGCGAGAAGACCGGAGAGGAAAACGGGCAAGGCGCGATATCCGCGATAGACTTCGGTTTTGGCTAAATGCCGGTGGATCTCGGCTATATGATCAATGGCACGGTTGATGTCCATGGGCGCTGAGCACCCCTTTCTCCTCATTCCTGACCTTAGAATACCCCATTTACTTTACAATGTCAAGTTATTTCTCGTGCAGAAAATGCCGGCAGGGGTTCCGCGGAAAACAACCTTTCCCCCGGACTATGTTCTGGCGGAGGGGAGAAGGCTATGGTATGGTTGCGGGGTTTTCGACCGGGTTCGCCCGCGACGCCACTCTACCGGCGAACCCACCACTCTGAAGATAAGGAATTCGGTCTTATGCTCCACAGGTTATTCCCGGAATCCAATGCCAGGGCGCTCGGATACAGCGTCACGCGCCACGCGGGCTCGAGCCGGCTGCCCTTCGTGACGACCCGTTTCGTCCTCCTGGCGGCGCTGCTTTCGGCTCTGCTTTGCCAGGTTGCTCCGGCGCAGGACTACTCCGCCGGCATTCTCGATTCCGGGGAGGTCCTCAAAGCGGCCGCCGGGGTCACCGCGGAGAAGTATCCCAACGCCGATGACGTTCTGATTGCCGACCACATCATCCAGATCTACGAGAAAGACGGGACCGCCGTGTGCTGGGACGACACCTACAAAAAGGTCCTCACCGAAAAGGGCAAGCGCGAGTCCCAAAGCCTCCCCTTTCCCTACACGCTTCCATACGACACCACCGTCACCCTCACCCTTCTCCAGATCATCAAGCCCAACGGGGTCGTTGTCCCGATAGACGCGAAGAAAGAGGGCAAGACCATGGCGGACCCCTCCCAGATGGAGTCCAACATCTACGATCCGAACGACAGGATCCTGACGGTGAACGTCCCGGGACTCGAAAATGGCGACATCGTGCACTACGTAAGCCGCCAGCAGCTTGTCAAGCCTCGCGTACCCAACACCTGGAGCGACTACCAGGTCTTCGAGTACACGAGTCCCATCAAGCGCTACATCTATGAAGTGCGCGCGCCCAAGGACCTTCCCTTGCGCTCCATCGCGCTCAAGGCCGAAATCCCCGGGACGGTTACCCACACCAACACCGAGACTGCGGACCGCCGCATCTACCGGTGGGAGGTCCGGGATGTTCCGCGCATGTACGAGGAACCCGACATGCCGGAGATTTACACCGTGGTCCAGCGCTTGCTCGTGAGCACCACCCCCGACTGGAAGGAGATCTCGAAGTGGTATTGGAACTTGTCGGAACCCCACTTCAAAGAGACCCCGGAGATGCGGGCCAAGGTCGAGGCGCTCACCAAGGGACTGACCACCCGGGACGAGAAGATCCGGGCGATCTTCCGCTTCGTCTCGCAGGAAGTGCGCTACATGGGGATCACCATCGAGGCCGAAGCGCCCGGCTACGAGCCTCACGACGTGCGCAAGACTTTCGAGAACCGCCACGGCGTCTGCCGGGACAAGGCGGCGCTGCTCGTGGCGATGCTCAGGCTGGCCGGGATCAAGGCCTATCCGGTTCTTATCCACGTCGGACCGAAGATAGACGCCGAGGTGCCTAAGCCCTACTTCAACCACGCCATTTCCGCCGCGGAGAACGAAGACGGCGCCTACATATTGATGGATTCGACCGATGAGACCACCAAGGATATCTTCCCCGCATACTTGAGCAACAAGAGCTATCTGGTTGCCCGGCCCGAAGGGGAGACCCTGCGCACTTCCCCCATCATTCCCGCGGAGCAAAACATGCTGCGGGTGGACACATCGGGACGCCTGGACGCCGCCGGGAGCCTGAGCGGCGAAAGTACCCTGCGTTTCGACGGAATCAATGACAACGCTTACCGCGGTTACTTCTCCGGCATCAAGCCCGAGGAGCGCCGCAAGTACTTTGAGGGGGTTGTCAAGCGCTTCGCGGCGGGCGGCGTTCTCACACGGTTTGAACTCACCCCGGAAAACATGGAGGACACCTCCCAGCCCATGAGTGTCCGGATCGGGTTCGAGGCCAAGGACGTTCTGGTCGCGAACGGCGATACCGCGATGTTCCCGGTTCCCAACTTTGGCTCGCGGGTGGGAATGGTCAACACGGTGATCGGGAAGGCGGGTCTCGAGAAGCGCAAGTACACGCTTGAGACCGGCGCCGCCTGCGGTGTGGAAGAGACCCTGAGCCTCGAGGTGGACCCCGCGCTCGGGCGGGTTGCGGCCATGCCGGACTATCCTGTCCTGGACAGTGACACACTCTGCTGGAAGAAGGAATTGAACCTGGACAACGGAGTCCTGTCCGGCAAGGCTACGTTTACCTTGAAGTCGGTGGAATTCACGCCTGAGCAGTACCTCGAGTTGAAGAAGGCCCTCAAGGCGATCGAATATAACAACCAGAAGAAGCCCATTTTCGCGCGCCCCGCGCCCTCGGACCAGGCGGATAGCCGGATCCTCGAACAGGACGTGAACGTTCAGCTCAAAGACGCGCACAACTGGACCGAGACGGTGACGGTCCGGAAGGAAATCCTGACCTACAAGGGCAAGAAGGACAATGCGGAGATCAAGTTCGAGTTCAACCCCGCCTGGGAAGAGGTGAAGCTCGACCGGGCGACCGTCACCAACGGCGGCGACGTGAAAACCATCAGTGCCCAGGAGATCAACCTCATGGACGCGGAATGGACGGGCGCCGCGAAGCGCTATCCCGGCGCCAAGATTCT
>Ga0315277_10013222_pt1 | contig 10292 bp, 13 predicted proteins | sample YL17G05_15_MG_FD_203695 | JGI IMG/M metagenome (GOLD analysis project Ga0315277, IMG submission 203695) | Sediment microbial communities from Yellowstone Lake, YNP, Wyoming, USA - YL17G05_15 | ecosystem: Environmental > Aquatic > Freshwater > Lake > Sediment | place: USA: Wyoming | collected...
CGTAAAAGTTGTTGTCAGCAGGATTAAAGAAGAGTTTAATATTACTATTAGTGCGAGCACGCTGAATCTTTTAAAACGATCCACTGCCATAGTTGAGGAATTATGATGATTTGGGGCTGGCAATACTCGCCGTCAAAAATTCTTCATTAGGTGTTTGGCGACAGCTTGAGCACTAAAAATAAATCCCAAAAAATTCCCGGAAAAATCGAAAAAAATAGTTGACATTTATATACTTAATTTTCTACACTATTCTTAAGGAGATAATTAACAAATGGCTAAACGCAGAATATCCGCAAAGCACCGTCGTGCGTTGCTTAAGAACCTAAAGAAAGCACGCGCTGCACGTCGGCGTAAGGCTGGTCGCAAACTAACCCGCGCTGCAAAGCGTCGGTGCCCCAAAGTCCGGAAGTCACGTCGGCCCTCACTTCGCGCAGCACTGCTCTGCCTAGTGCGTCATGGTCGTGGACGTTACACCTCGGTTCACCGCAAGGCGCTTCGTCGTCTCCGTGCCAGCAAGGCCGGTCGTCGTATGCTCCGCAAACACAAACTCGGTCGCAAAGTAAAGGCTCGTCGTGGTCGCAAGGCTCGTCGTCGTGGTGCTCGTAAGACCCGCGCTCGCGCTCGTCGTACCCGCAAAGGCCGTTGGTCACGTAAGGCCAAGGCTCGCGTCCGTAAACTCTACCGCAAGCGTCGTTCGCTAGGTGTCCGTCGTGGCTCCATGAAGCGCCGTATGGGCAAGCGCACTCGCTCAACAATGGCAAAAGTCCGTCGTCTCTTGGCCAAGAAAGGCCGTAAGACTGCTAAGCAGAGGGCTAAACTAGCTCGTCTCCAGAAGTCACTCCGTAAGAGTGGTTTCGCGAAGCGTCCAGTGAAGGCGCGTCGTGGTCGTCGTTCCCGTCGGTAATATAGTGATGTTACTTTAGAAAAAATGAGCCCAGGAACCTCCTGGGCTCTTTTTTTCATGTACAGATGTTCTGTTTAATTTTCTTGTCATATTGAACAAAATATGGTTTAATAATGATAGCTTGAGTCTTGCCAAAGACTTCTAAAAACAAGCTAAAACAAACAGCTTTGCTGAAGAAAAATCGGAGAATCAAATGCCATTTGGACAAGAAGCCGGTGCGGGGTCTTTAGACCTTCAGACACTACAAGAAATTCTGCTTTCGATGCAGGAAGAGAATAAAAGACTTCGCAAGGATAACTTTAAACTTGCAGAGAAGATCAGAAAGATCGAATCAGGTAACTTCGATGAGTACTTCATTTACGCTACTCAACCGATTACGCTGGCTGCTGGCGGAACAGCAACTACCACCATTTCGGTTACGCGCGAAGCTGACTTCTATCTAACCAAAGTTGTGCGCGTGGCTACTGCGCCGTTCGCCTTTTTGGTGCGTGACTCTTCAAACGACCGTCAGTGGTCGAACATTGCAGTGCACTCCGATATCGGCGCTGGTACTGCACAGCTGCCTTTGATCTTACCTAAGCCGAGATATGTAGCTCGTGCATCTACCATAACAATAGAGCTAACTGATATCTCACTTGCCACTAATGAGATCCGGTTAGGTTTCATTGGTTATAAGGTATACCACATTGAGGATTTAAAGACAACCATGGGATAACCTAGGTATAAACAGTAACAACCAGGAACAACCTGAAACACGAAAAAAACAAAAATACCCGCAACATGTGCGGGTATTTTTTGTAAATGTTTAGAATCGCGAGTTACTCTTTATATTCCCACCAAAAGCCTTTATATGAAGTTTCCCGTCCCTCACAAACATTATAAATGGAGCTGTCTGATTTGAAACCATTGATAGTCACTGCCTCGCGAACCGACGAATACTCTCTTATTAAGTTTCCTTTTAAATCCAACTGAAGTATTGGCTGTCCCTCGATAGTTCCTGATATACTACTGCCATCATGGTATGGCTTGTAGGTAAGACCAAGTCGGATCTGCCTTACTGTATTCTTCGAAATATCTAGTTTTTGCCCCATCTCAATATCAAACTTTCCAGCATCTCCCTTTTTTGAAATTGATTTAGCCGCCTCCTCTCGAATAAAGGTAACTTGTTCCTTGGTTAAGTCTTTAGCTTCATCATTAGCGTTATCACTACGAGTGCCATCATGCAAGTGATCTGGGTTTAAATCATGTTTCTGACCAGGAGAACCATCAGGTAGGATATGCCGTGTTATTCTTATTTCTTCATATTTTTTCCCTAATTTGTTGGCAAGAATCAGTTTAGAAAAAGTTTTCAATTCTCCGTCTATCATAATTTTGGGGTAACCAGTGTTAGTTGATGAGCCCCTATAAAGCCACTCTCCTTTGGTTGATATTTCACATCTATTTTTAGCTATTTCTAACAACTTGTTGTAATCATAGGGATCTCTTAGATTGTGGTCCCCTACTTTTTTAGGGGTGTGTTTTTGTCGGCCCTCTTCTATTTTTTGATTATTATTGTCGCCTGATGTTCCTGTTTTAACATGATCCGGATTATAACATTTAGGGTAATTGCAAAGATGCATTACAACCTTTCCTCTTTCTATAGGGCCTTTATTTACAAGATAACTAACTTGATGCAGTAACATGATTTTCCCTTGATACCTAAAATTAGTTCTGCCATCCGCTCTTTCATAGCGATTTGTTGGTGTCCAGCAAGTGCAATTCTTATAGCACAGCGAACCAGGCGTATTATAGCTCGGACAGTCTACATTATTAGGTGTGATTATTTTGGTCGAACTAAGGTATTCTTTTACCTCATCTGGCGTTTGATTTTTCTCCCGAATCTTAGTTGGCATGCCACACGCGGCATGATATTGACGCAACCCTCCAAAAAGAAAACGTATTCGATCACAAGAAACATTACGACTATCCAAGTCTTTTTGTTTCTTGGGAGTAAAACTCCTTTCCAAAATCTATTAGCAAAGTTTTTTGTTGTTTGTTTGTTAATGAACGAAGCTCAGTTATATCCATAGAGGGAGCTTACGAGATATTTAAGCACAAACAAGAGCAGGACAAGTTTATCGAATTGAAGAAATACAACACAACTTAATAAGTATTACCAAACTGGAGGATCCGTCGAAGTAAAACTTTCAATAAGTGCTAAGGGTTAACACATAGGAGACTAGACCTAAACAAAACTTTCAGCGTTTCGATTTGTAAAGTTTCCTTAACATTTTTTGTGTCGGAACAACATACTTGCCACTCTCAGTGTTCATTATTACAATGCATGCATTTCCGTATGACCCTTGTTGATTCAGGATCGTGTCTAGTGCCTCCGGAAGTGTGTCTGTTTCAGCTATTTGAGTGTCTTTGCCGGCTTCTTGCGTTCTAATCGAGAATTTTTTCATAACAAAAAAATATCAGAATCTAAAATAGAAGCAAGCGCTAATCCCTGCAACCCCGACACCTAGCCACATGTCGTCGTTCGATAAAATCATCTAAAAAACAACATGGCCGCATTTCGCAAACACGCTCTCTGGCACTTCTTACTTTGCTCTCATAACATCGATTTGTAAATGCAGTCAAAAAAGGATCAGGAACTTCAGAAACAATGGTCTTTCCGAGTTCGATTGCTTCCAGACGACGACGTAATATAAACTCAGATATTAAATCAGACATTAAATACTCCCTATATCAAATAACCAAATAAATAAACATCTACAACCAATGCTGTGCCTGTATCAGCAGAGTCCACTCCAGCTAAGATTACATCACCAGCGGCAGGAACTACAGCCAGGCTGTTGGATGAAAATTTAAAACGAACCGTTGTAAGAGTAGCAGTAATTGTTTCTGGAAGAAAAATATCATCCTCCCCCGCAGCCACTCCGATACCCATAATGCCATCTCCAGCAGCGGCAGTCGCAGTTGTTGGTTTAACAATAGCATCTGTAACTATTACACTTCTTCCTGATGGCACTGTATAAAGACCAGTTGTACTCACTGATTTTAGATCAACAGTCGTAATTGAAAGCACAGAAGAAACTGGCAATCCTTGAATTGTGACAACACCAGTAGTTCCAGTTCCGGTAGCTGCCCCTGCATTTATATTAACTGATCCTCCATTTTGAGAGTTACCCAAGGAAGTAACACCATCGGACGCCGCAATGGAAACATTGGCTCCATTACCTTCCACCGAAGTCCCACCACTAAGTGTTAATAACCCCCCAGAGTTACCAGAAGGAGGGAATAATTGGGTAATCGAATTTCCAGTGTGCATGATAGATCCGGCAGTGGCAGTAAATGGCCCCATAAATCGTATACCATCTACATTCAAGCTAGTATAAGTGACTGTTTGTGGGCCAGCATCTGTATCAACTAAAATCACTTTCGAAGCTGGATCTGTACCATTTGGTGGAAAGCCGCTCGTGAACGGAAAGCCAGTGTAGATTTCTGCGGCTCCATTTAGGTCAACTCCTTCCGAGGAGGCTCCGACTTGTGTTGTTAAGCTCGGTGCGGCACGACCGCCGGAGATCGTAATGTTATGCGCGTGTCCATTGCTACCACTATCATTTACTCCGTGTGGTGGATTTTCAGTGCCTGGATTTATTACGTCGATGGCGACGTCGAAAGCTGCAGCTGTGGATCGTAGGAAAACTCCGCTCGCGGAAGCTGTCTCTACGTAGATTGCCACGTACCCAGCTCCAATGAGAGGATCTGGGATCGCAGTGAGAACAATCTTGTCACCTAAGGTTACTATTGTGAATGGGGTGGAGGCTGGAGATGGAAGCGTCTCTCCAATATCATCGCTGGTTTCTGATAATGTGTGATACGCATATTTAACTTCATAGGTGCCGGGAGTGAAGGTTCCTCCTCCAGCAGCAACAACGGTACCCGTTGGAGCGGAGACAGGATCCACCGCTTCAGCATTAAAATAACCTCCCGTACCTAAAATCGAATAGTTAGCAGAGGCCGTTCCACTAGTATCCAACGGAGTACGGACCCCGGCTCCAAACGTGACATCAGTGATTGGATTGGCGGAACGTCCAGCAGCGAACTGATTATTTCCGGAGGTGTAGCTCTGGTATCCCATGCAAATAGAGCTATATTGAGTGAAAGCCTGAAGTCCGATTGCCACCCCACCTCTTTGACCATCACCAAATACCCCCGAGGAAAAAGCTTGATCACCTATTGCAACGTTACCAGTACCGTAACCAGCAAAGGTGCCGTGACCAATAGCAATATTTCCTCCTTCCACAACTGAACCTGGACTAGTAGACGTGTCATCTCCAATTAAAATAGAACGTTGACTGCCACTAGTAGTAGCAAGACCGATAGAAATATTTTTTGTGTAATTAATTGGAGTAGTTTGGGTGCCAATAGCTATACCACCACCTATGGCAGTAAATGCAGATCCATTACCAACAACAATCGAATTGGCTGTTGCACCAGTGGGAATAGCAGTAGATTTTCCTACAGCTATGGCTCCTGCGACAGTACCGATTGTTGCATTAGCTCCAAAACGTTCACTATTAGTCCCAGAGCCCGGGCCAGTCAATACATTATTTACACCAGCTTGCTCTGTCTGCCCAGTAATAGAATCTACGCCAGTAGCTAAAACATTTCCCATGAAAAATATTATATCAAATATTGATGCAGCGATCAAAATCTATTTGATTAACTTATTCCTCTTTTTGATATACTACTATAGACGCCCATGGAAAAAGACTTTGTAGAACGTGAAGGTTTCGAAGGTTTCGGAGAACTCCCAGAAGACCTCCGCGGATCTAGCGCTATTTCTATGCCAGATGGTTCTTTTATTCCTGGCACAGAACTAGATTCTTATTCTACAAATGGAGGTGCCTACCGTCCTTTCATGGAACCGATTCCTGGGGCACTCACTAACCCAGTAAATTTCACAGCTGTTAATTACTTACCACGCTCTAATTATGAGTCTCCTCGGTCTCAAAGATTCTTTGCTTGGGGAACCGCATATCTACCTCCCGATAGTATTTATTACCCATTATTAGTTAACATCTCTACTCTTCCTCCCAACCCACCACAAAAATCTTCTGGTGGAGTCTTAAGAGTTCCTATTGGTTATGCTGCTGTAATCTCAGGTCTTAGACAATGGATTGGGGATGTCTCTGCATTTCAAAAAACAGATGGTACTCCTGATGATATCACCTGGAGAATTGAGGCCGGCTCTGCAGCACTCTTTGACTTTGGTAATATTCCTCTTATCATATCTTCGATGGATCTTGAGGCTAAGCTTTTCAGCATCGCAAGTGAAGATACAACAATTCAAGTCAGTGCAAAAAATACTTCGAGCGGGTTCTCTACCCAATACATTGCAGTGCAAACTGTATTAACTGGACATTGGTTCCCAATCGATGAGATAGACGACTTCTTCCGTAACAAGTAATGTAAGGACAAGCATGAGCACCAGTAAAACAAACCTAGGACAAGTCGATACACTACTACTAGCTAATTCAGCGACACCACTAGCTGGCGGAGCCTTATTTGAAGGGACAGTGGAGAACGTATCTGGCTATACGCATATATGCGGATTTGTGTTTTCAAACGTGGCTAGTGCTGTCAATGGTTTAATTATTGAACAAGGTTATCAGATAACTGACTTTTCAACTGGAGCGGCTTCCACCACATTTATTACTCGGTCAACTTATGGAATAAGTGCTGGAGATATCGATAATAATGCCTTTGCTGTGCAAATCGTAGCACCATTTGCTAAAATACTTTACATAAACGGAGCCGGAGCACAAGCATCATTTAGGTTGTTCTTCGGAGCAAGAATATTGAGAGGTCTCTAATGTTAAAAGGACTATTTACTTCCATCTTTGGTGCCACAGATCAAGGAATCTTTGATGCTCTGTATTCCGATTATGGAGCCTCTCCTCCCGTTAAAAGTACAGAAATTCGATTAGGAGATTACGGAGAAGACGCTGCTCCTTCCGAGAAAGATGATGAAGACGAAAAGCCAGCCGCCACTCCCAGCACTCCTACGGCTGCCAAACCGTCAGCCAAATCAGCCTCGGCCCCTCCGATGTCAGCGGCCCCTGCTCCCGGTCAAGCTAGCGGATTTTTCTCCCAGGACATAGCTGGTTTTCCACTTTGGTTGGTGGGAGTAGCTTTTCTAGGGTTCGCTTGGAGCTATCGACGTAAAAGAAAGAAACAATCTTCTCGTCGGAAGTAAATATTTGATACAATATATCTGAGGAACTATCACTATGATCATAAGAGATCATTTATCAGGAGACGTGCACGAAGATCTTGTTCAAATGGACAAGGAAAGTCGGGCCAAAAGAACCGAAGGAGCTAATCCCATTGAATTCATGCAGTGGGTTACCGAAACTCTTCGCCTAGATCGAGAGAAATACAAAGATTTAGCAGCAGAGCATCTAAACCTCACCAAAGCCGCTGATTCTGCTACTATTGGTCTTAAGCGTCTAGAATCTCTGGTTAAATATCTGAAAAGAGATGAATTAGAGCATTTGCAAAATATGCACAGAACATTTGTGCACAATAATCGTGGCATCGCGTATATATTGGATCGTTGCAAGAAAATTTTAGACGAGACAACAACTACATGGCAACTGGTAGGAGAAACACTTGTTCAACCTCTGGCTGACCGTCATAAAAAAATGGGGATGCAACAAGAAATTGGTCTAAGGTTAAGAGACATAGATGCTTATTACGATCGATGCGGAAAAGCTGTTGCAGCCGAGAATGAAAGAAATCGCCAACTCGCTGAAGCCATCCAAAGTCTTATGAATGAAGTCAGTATAAAACTACCTCCTTCCATTCAAAAACAAATTGGTATGGAAGATCAGGTTAGACAACTAGCATTGGACTATTCTATTTCCCTTCAAAAAGGTAAGGATATGATTAATCCGGCTAAAGCAACCGCAGTTGGTGCGGGAAAAATAAAGCAACTAGGAGAGCCTACACCAAACTCAGTTCCAACACCATCAACACCATCAACTCCATCAACTCCAGCCACCACACAAACCAAAATTTCGGTGTCTAAGACCGATTCCATGAACTATATCTATGGAGGTTTGGCAGTAGCTGCTGGTTTAATTTTAGGTTGTGTTGTATTCTCAAAATGAGCGAGTGGGACGAAGACATAAGTAATTACTGCAAATCTCGAAGTAGAGAACCTTCCAAAGTCGAGGGTATTTTAAGTCGGGAGGGTTGGGAATCTACTAAGTATAAAGCATCTATGAAAGATGCACTATTTGCTTGGTTAGATCAGTGGTATACACTTTCAATTAAAAATTTACCCACCCCTGCCACCTCTGGATCTTCTCTTAGGTGCAATCCTAGCGTCAGCTCGTTCGAAACTTATAAGCGAGTAACCAAACTTCCAGACGGACAGCAGGTTACTACTTCTATGTTGTCAAAGGGCAAATACTTAACTAAAAGCAATGTTTGGCAACAATATGCTAAAATAGATGGGTCTCAGGAAGATGCTGATATAACTCACATCCAATTTATTGAGGAGATTCTCTATGGTTAGAGCTAGAGCATATAAAGTAAAAGATTTTTCGGAAGTTTCTCCGAAGGTAACCGTAGAAAATATCGAAAATTCTTCTGCTCCATTTGATTTACGTATGTTGGGAGGAATAGTAGAGGACTTTAACAGTGTTAGAAGTGCTTTAATCGCCTTTCCCTTCAAAAGTGCGTTTTCTTTGGTAGGCTTAGCAGCTGTTTTGTACGTCGCTTTTAAAGTAGGTCAGAATTTTGGTATTATTCAAACGCGCTTCAAAGGGAAAGGAAAATAATGCCAAACCAAGAATCCATATTAACTTTTCAAAAAGGACTTCAAGTCCTAGCTTCTGCCGAGGATTATATTTCATTAAAGAATACAATAATCCATTTATTATCCGTAACAGAGTTGCAGGATGAAATTATTGCTAAAGATGCAATAGCTAATGTACTGCGAAAAAAACAAGCAGTCGATATCCAAAGGTTTAAGCATTATCCGAGAGAGCTTGAGGCTATCGACCAGAGATATAAAGATCTTGCAACTGTGTTGGAAAATACCGGAGCATGTTTGCCCGACAGTGAGATTAAAGCATTAGGAGGATCTGCTAATTCAGGAAGCATCGTTCGTAATAGTCCCTTAGACATAATTTCTAAATTGAGTAAAACCGCAATAGTAGATTTCTTTCTAAAGAATAAAGTATTTTCGGTGGGGTCTGCTGCAGCCTTAGCTGGCGGAAGCTACTTAGTGTATAAAAAGTTTTTCGATACTGGGCTTAAAATAGAAAACCCAGCCCCTCTGGATAAAGAATCTAACTTTGAAAAAACAATTAGATCTATTCAAAAATATCGTGCTTTTAGCCAATTAAGTAAGGATCCGGATTTTGATGGCAATTATTTGGAAGTGTTCCAAGGCAAAGCACCCAAAAAGAAGAAGCCCACCACCGCTAAAAAGAAATCTCCGGAAGACATTGGTACTCAGTGGGATAAAGAAGAACGCGGTTTGATGAATAGTATGGATATCAGCTTTAATGAAATTTCAGTAAGACCTCGTATGGAATTCCAAATGCCAGAACTTCCAGCCCCCAATAACATTAATCCTAATGAAATAATAGGAACCGCAGTGCCTATTGAAATTGAAGAGCCCATCTTCAAGAAGGAAAAACGCTCTAGACCTAAAAAAGATGAGAATCGCGAGGAAAAAACAAAAAAAGAGGCTCCTTCTCAGTCGATGGGACGTTTAGTTCCGATTGTAAAAAGAACAAAGAGAATTAAAAAAGTAGAAGCTTAGATGCAAGTTTTGTTATAATCTACAATATGGAAAGCTATCGCAATGCACTTTACAGATACTCGACAGGAGAAGGGTTCAGCGTCAATGTAGACGTCCCAGAAAACGCCTACGATGTAACCTCTTACCAGGGTAAACCATTACTAACAAGAATGAACATGAACCCAGAGCTGACGGTAGACGTACGTCGCGAGGCTGATCGCATCTCCATGCAGGTCGAAAACCTTCAGCAAATCATTAAAAATATCGGTTACGATGAAAAAGTTGGGAAAGATTTCAAAGATCTCAAGATTCAACTTGAGATTATGCAACACTTAGCAACTAACTACCCAATTCGTTATATCAAAAGTGGTGATCTACAAAAGTTGTACGAAATGTATGAAAAGAATAAGCCTGGAATCGATAAAATCATTGCTAAAGTAGTTGAGCAGAATAAAGATTCTACGGGTATTCATGCGTTTGTAGGAACAGCCTTTCGAGTCAGAAAAGGTTATCCATTGTATGACCAGTTTGGACGGAAGCTAACACTGCCCAAGGAAGAGCAGTTCTTGAAAGATAAAA
>Ga0315277_10013224_pt1 | contig 10291 bp, 10 predicted proteins | sample YL17G05_15_MG_FD_203695 | JGI IMG/M metagenome (GOLD analysis project Ga0315277, IMG submission 203695) | Sediment microbial communities from Yellowstone Lake, YNP, Wyoming, USA - YL17G05_15 | ecosystem: Environmental > Aquatic > Freshwater > Lake > Sediment | place: USA: Wyoming | collected...
TCCTCTTCATCGATTACCTCCTTTTGTATATATATATCTACAATAACAGAGGCAAAAATAAAAGTCAACCACCTAGACCCACTTTTATGTCGCAGGCCCTCGGCCCTGGAAAGGCTTTAAATTCAGCCGATTTTTGATATAATGAAAGATTACGGTTGAAGGCAAAAGGAAAAATCAAGATTGACCAGGAGTATTGCAAGTCCTGCGGGTTTTGCATTGAGCATTGCCCGAAGCAGATGATTGTCCTGGCCAAGATTTACAATCTGGCCGGTTATTATCCGGCGGAGGCGATCGGGGATGACTGCACGGGTTGCGGGATTTGCGGGCTGGTCTGTCCGGAGGCCTGCATAGAGGTTTACCTTGACCAGCCCTAAGAAGGACAAGGTTCTTTTGAGCGGGAACCATGCGGTGGCCGAGGCCGCGATCCGGGCCGGGTGCCGATTTTATTTCGGGTATCCGATCACTCCCCAGAACGAGATTGCGGAATATCTGAGCGAGCATCTGCCGGAGGCGGGCGGGGTTTTCATTCAGGCCGAGAGCGAGATTTCGTCCATCAATATGGTTCTGGGCGCGGCCGTGACCGGAGCGCGGGCGATGACCAGCTCCAGCGGTCCCGGGATCAGCCTGAAGCAGGAAGGGATCAGCTTTCTGGCGGGTCAGGAGCTTCCCGCGGTGATCGTGAATGTGATGCGCGGGGGTCCGGGATTGGGAAACATTGCCGGATGTCAGGGCGATTATTTTCAGGCGGTGCGCGGGGGCGGGCACGGCGATTACAAGACCATAGTCCTGGCGCCGGGCTCGGTCCAGGAACTGGTGGACCTGACAATGCTGGCGTTTGAGCTGGCGGATAAATACCGGAACCCGGTGATGATCCTGGCGGACGGCTTGATCGGCCAGATGCGGGAGCCGGTGATACTTCCGGAGCCGGTCCGGCATTTTCCGGACAAGGAATGGGCCTTGCGGGGAGCCAAAGGGAGGCCGAGCCGGTTCAGCCGGAGCTTGATTTTGAATGTTCGGCGGATGGAGGAGCACAATTGGAAGTTGCAGAGGAAATTCCGGGAGATGGATGCGAACGAAATCAGGTTTGAGAGGTATCTGCTGGATGACGCGAAGCTGGCGGTGATTGCGTTCGGGAGCGCGGCGCGGGTTGCCAAGGGGGCGATCAAGCGATTGCGCAAGGAAGGCTTGAAGGTCGGGCTGTTCCGGCCGATCACGGTCTGGCCGTTTCCGCACAAAAAAATCCGGGAGCTGGCGGGCGAGATCAATGAGTTCCTGGTTTATGAGCTGAATGCGGGGCAGATGCTGGAGGATGTGAAGCTGGCGCTGGCCGGGCAAGGGGAAATTTTCTTTTACGGCCGTCCGGGCGGGGTGATCCCGACGCCGATGGATGTTGCCAAGATTATCGGCAGTCGGTATTATCAGAGGATTAAGCGGAAGGCGAAATGAAGAAGATTTACGGCAGACCGAAATATCTGAAGGCGCGCAAGTTTCATTACTGTCCGGGCTGCGGTCATTCTCTGGTGCATAAGTTGTTGATGGAGTTGATGGACGAGCTGAATATCGCGGATCGGACCATCGGGGTGGCGCCGGCCGGATGCGCGGTTTTGGCGTATGATTATATGGACATAGATATTGTGGAGGCCGCGCACGGAAGAGGCCCGGCCGTGGCCACCGGGATCAAGCGGTCGGTTCCGGAGTTGGTGGTTTTCACTTATCAGGGGGACGGGGATCTGGCCGCGATCGGCACCGCGGAAAGCATTCATGCGGCGAGCCGGGGCGAGCAGATTATGACGATTTTCATCAACAACGGCATTTACGGGATGACCGGAGGACAGATGGCTCCGACCACCCTGGAGGGGATGAAAGCGACTACGGCGCCGAAAGGACGGGAGACGAGGCGCGATGGCCATCCGTTGGACTTGAGCTCGCTATTGGCGCAGATTCCCGGCGTGGTTTATGCGGAGCGGGTTTCGGTGAACAGCCCGAGAGGGATCCGGCAGACCAAGAAAGCGCTGGAGGCCGGGCTCCGGTGTCAACTGGACAACGAGCCGGGACTGGCGTTGATTGAAGTCCTGAGTATGTGCCCGATCAACTGGAAGCTGAGTCCGGTGGATTCCTGTAAGTGGATTGACGAGGTGATGAGCAAAAAATTCCCGATCAAGGTTCTGGCGGACCGGAGGATTAAGACGACCAGGAAGGCGGTTTCAGGAAGTGTTGATTAAATGCTTCTTCGCCGGGTTCGGAGGGCAGGGCGTGCTCTCCATGGGATACTTCCTGGCCTATGCCGCGATGAAGGAAGGCAAGGAAGTGACCTATCTTCCGGCTTACGGGGCCGAGGTTCGGGGAGGCACGGCGCATTGCACGGTCGGGATCTCGGATGAGGAGATCGCTTCTCCGGTGGCGAGCGAGCCGGAGTATGTGGTGGCAATGAATCAGCCTTCGGCCAAGAAATTCCAGAATTTCATCTCCTCGGGCGGGATGATGTTCATCAATTCCACCCTGGTTTCCGAGGCGCCGCAGCGGGGAGACATTGAGATTGTGGAGGTTCCGGCTTCGGGCATCGCCGAGGAGCTGAAAAATCTTCAGGCGTCTAACCTGGTGATGCTGGGCGCGTTCGTGAAGAAGACCGGGCTGGTGGGTTTGAAGAGCCTGGAACTGGCGGTGGAGGATGCGTTCAGCGCGAAGAAGAAATTGATTCCGGCGAATCTCGCCGCGGTCCGGAGCGGGTATGACTATCTGGATTGAGCCGACTTTGCCCCGCCCAGCGGGGCTGCGACGGCCGGAAAGGAGTGGGAGATGATTCTGAAGCAGATTTCGGTGGAATTGATTAATCAGCCGGGCGAGATGAGCAAGGTGAGCGACCTGCTGGGCGAGGAAGGGATTAATATCCGGGCGATCTGCGCATCGCCGGAGAAGGAGAAGAGCATCATCAGATTCGTGGTGGATAATCCGGATAAGACCCTGGACATTCTCAAGAGCCAGGGATATCAGCTGGCGGTGGAGCAGGTGATTGCGGTGGAGACGCCGGACCATCCGGGCGGACTGAACGCGTTGCTCAAGCCTTTGAAAGAGGCGAAGATCAATGTCAGCTATTTGTATCCTTGTATCGGCAGATTTCATGACAATGCGGTTTTGATTATCGGGGTGGATAAAGTTGAAGAAGCGATTGAGATTCTGCGCAAGAACTATATCAAGATTTTAGTCAAGGAGCTATATCAGGTGTGAAATGAAAAGACCGGCTGCTGTTTATTTGGTGATTTTCGTGATTTCCCTTCTGACGGTTTTCCTCTGGTCCCTGGTCATCTCCAGTGAACTGAGAATCTATTTAACGGATGATTTTCAAAGGCTGGCTCAAATCTATTTTGCCAACTTTTTTCTCAGGACGGTTCTGCGGATTTTTGCCCTGGTCTTGCCGGTTGACATTTTTGGTCTTTATCTGGGAAAGAGCTGGGCCAGGAAATTAACTTTTTTCCTGATGATGGCGGCGATTTTATTTCTGGGCAGGGATTTAATAAAGGTTTTCACCTTCACTTATCGCGCGCAGCTTTCCGGGTTTTTTCGGGATTTAGTTTTGGTCAAGCTGGCGGTATTTCTGGGCGCATGCGGGATGTTATATTTAATGCTCCGGCCCGAGGTGGGCAGATTTTTCGGAGCGTATCCTTCGGAAGCGCGTGAAGTCAGGAAGAGCTCTTCACCAGATTGAGCAGGCCGCCGGCCGATAAAATTTTCCGCTCCCGCTCGGTGAGTTTCAATTTGCCTTTCAAGGTTTTCCCGGTTCGGAGATTTTGCAGGCGCAAGTTTTCTGAAATGCTTAATTCCCGGGCCAGGTCGGGAAAAGCGATTTGATCTCCAGATTCCATTTGCGAGTATTGCTCCGGGCTGATCAGCGCCGGGATGATCCCGAAATTGATCAGGTTGGCCAGATGAATCCGGGCGAAACTGATGGCAAGAACCGCGCTGATTCCAAGATACCGGGGCGCGAGCGCGGCATGTTCCCGACTGCTTCCCTGCCCGTAATTCTCTCCGGCCAGGATCAAGCCACCAGCCTTTTCCTTTGCACGAGCCGCAAAGCCATCATCAATCCTGGAGAAAACAAACTCGCTGATCTTGGGAAGATTGGATCGGAGCGGAAGAATTTTGCTTCCGCCCGGAAGGATGTCATCAGTGCTCACATTGTTCCCGAGTTTGATCAGGACTGAGGCGTCAAGACGCTCCGGAAGCGGCTCAAATTTCGGAAGCGGGGCGATGTTGGGGCCTCTCCTTAATTCCACCTTTTCCCGCTTCCGGGCCGGAGTGATGATCAACGAATCATCAATCCGGATTTTTTTCGGCTCCAGGATTTTCGGGTATTTTCCCAGTTTGCGCGGGTCAATCAGTTTTCCGCTCAGCGCCGCGGCAACCGCAGTCTCGGGCGAGGCCAGAAAAATGCGGTCCTCCGCGGTTCCGCTCCGGCCCGGGAAATTTCGGTTGTAGGTGCGCACGGAGTTGATTCCGGTTGCAGGCGCAGAACCCATTCCAATGCAACCATCACAGCAAGGCTCATAAATTCTGGCGCCGGCCCGGATCAGATCCGCGAGTGCGCCTGAGTCCGCAAGCATTTTCAGGACCTGGCGCGAGCCGGGGTTAATAGAAAAACTGACCTGATCTGAAATCTTTCTTCCTTTCAAAATCGCCGCGGCAATGGCCAGGTCGCGATAACTGCTATTGGTGCAACTGCCGAGATTGACCTGCTCAACTTCAACCGCTCCTGCCTCTGGCACTGGCACTACTTTATCCGGGCTTCCGGGCAGAGCAACCATCGGCTCCAGCTTGGAAAGATCAATCTCAATCACCTGAGCGTATTCTGCGTTTTTCTTTGCGGAAAGCTCCTTAAAACTTTTGCCCCGAGCCTGCCGATTCAAAAATTCTCTGGTTCTTTTGTCTGAGGGAAAGATGGAACAGGTTGCACCTGTTTCCGTGCCCATATTGGCGATAGTGGCGCGCTCCGGGACCGATAAGGTCTCTACGCCTGGGCCGAAATATTCCAATACCTTTCCCACCCCGCCCTTGACCGTGAGTCTCCGGAGAATTTCCAGGATGACATCCTTGGCGCTGACCCAGGGAGACAAGTCTCCAATTATCTTGATCCCGATCACCCCCGGACAGCGCAAATAAAATGGGGACCCCGCCATTGCCGATGCCACATCCAATCCGCCCGCGCCGATCGCAAGCATTCCGGCTCCGCCCGCAGTCGGGGTATGACTGTCCGATCCGAGCAAAGTTTTTCCCGGCGCAGAGAATCTTTCCAGATGAACCTGATGACAGATGCCATTGCCCGGCCTGGAAAAATACATCCCGAATTTTCTCGCGCAACTCTCCAGAAACAAATGATCGTCCATATTCTCAAACCCGAGTTGAAGGGTATTATGGTCAACATAAATGACAGACGCGTCTGTCTTGACGCGGGGCGTGCCCATGGCCTCAAACTCCAAACAAGCCATCGTGCCCGTGGCGTCCTGAAGCAAGGTCTGGTCAATCCTGACCCCAATCTCCGCTCCCGGCTTCAATTCCCCCTCAACCAGATGCCTTTTCAAAATCTGCTCTGTAATCGTGCCTTTCAACTCTCTCTCCTTATTGTGCGAGGGACTTTAGTCCCGATACCAGTTTTTCCTTCTTCACCAGTTTCACCTGCTTAACCAATTTTACCAGTTCTGCGCCAGGATTCCACATTCCCCCCAAGATTTCAAATTCCCAAAACCGGTCTGAAGGGCCCGATACTCTGATCCCATAAACCGAGCGGGCAATGGCAAGCCGGGAATTGACTCTGGCAGGCAAAAGACAGAGAATCTGGATCAGCCGGCAGAGGCGCATGCTCCTTTGGATTGGGAGGGAAAAGGTTATGTGGATTATTTTTGGATGGGGGCGGCAAAGGGTCAAGAATTACGGGCCAACCATCAAGCGCCTGTGCAACAATTGTAAGAATGAGGATTTTTGGGTCCTCAAAAGCATTACCACCTGGTTCTCCCTGTTTTTCATCCCGGTGATCCCCTATTCCAAAGAGACCCGGCTGGTTTGTCCGGTCTGCAATCACGGATGGGAAATAGATAAACCCGAATTCAACCGGATGCTTTCTCTGGCCCGGCTCACCCAGTCTTTTTCCCAGCGCCGGATCACTGAAGCCCAATATCTTGAGAAATTGACCCTTCTTGATCCTGGTACCAAGCCCTCGCCTGCCAATCAGCCACAGATGAAAAACAGCGGCTTGAAAAAGCCAATCCCGGTTTCCGGGCCGGCAATATCTTTTTGCGGCAATTGCGGGAAGCAACTTGATCCTGACTCAAAATTTTGCAAATATTGCGGAAATAAAATCTAACTTCCACCGCAAAGACCGCAAAGAATTCTTGGGGGGCGGACACTCTTGTCCGCGAAATCAAATGCAAATCAATTTGAACCGCAAAGCGCAAAGGTCGCAAAGAATTCCTGGGGCGCAGGCTCTCCTGCCTGCGATATCTGTAATTTGTAATCTGTAATCCAACTCATCCACAGATTGACACAGATGAACACAGATAATTTTGGTCAAAAGCTGTCCGATTTCTAACCCGGAACCCGGAACCCGCAACCGCTCGGCTGAGCTCGCCGCAAGCCCGGAACTCGGAACGGCATTTGAACCGCAGAGGCGCTGAGGACGCAGAGAATTTTTATTCTTTTATAATTTACAATTTACCCTTTAAATCCGTGCTATAATCCTTTCCAGATAAATTTTGAGCAAAGCTGTATTTTTTAGTTGCAATTTCATTAGAGATCAAGTATGATGACCTGAAACAAAGCTCAGGAGATAGAGGATGAAAGGAACGATATTTTCAATGCTTTTGGGAACCGTTTGGCTGGCGGCATTCCTCACCGCCTGCGGACAAGATCAGGCTGAAACTCAAGCTTCCAATTACCAGGACCAATCACTTGCCATTGACCAAAGCTATGCCTCCTCCGGCGTGCAAACTTATCTAAATAAAAAGGGGCGTCCCGCAAATCCGACCAATTACACCACAGCGAAATTTAAATTTTCCTGCAATGTCGGCGGTTGTACATATCAATGCAAACTGGACCAGAAGCCCTGGAAAACCTGTGCCTCTCCTAAAATTTATAAAAAGCTGACTGAAGGTGCTCATACTTTCAAAGTCAGAGCCAGGGATCAAAATGGAAATTTAGACCGGAGCCCGGCTAGTTATAGCTGGACGATAGTTTTTTTGAAGCAGGTATCCGCCGGACTTTTTTACACCTGCGGCATCAGCACTGACGCCAGCCTATGGTGCTGGGGAGATAATACAGGAAAACTTGGCGATGGCACAAACATAGCAAGAAGCAGTCCGGTGCAGGTTCAACCCGGATCTAAATGGTTATCAATTTCAGCAGGATGGGAGCACACCTGTGGTGTGAAAACTGATGGCACGCTTTGGTGCTGGGGTGCAAATGGTTATGGCCAACTTGGCGATGGAACTACGGCGAGCAAGGAAGTGCCTAATAGAGTTGGAAAGAAAACAAATTGGAAAATGACTACTTCAGGAATGTATCACAGTTGTGCGGTCAAGACTGATGGAACCCTCTGGTGCTGGGGATGCAATTATTCCGGGCAACTAGGGTTGGGGTATTATCATAATTATCCGGAAAATAGTCCCGTCCAGGTCGGAAAAAACACAGATTGGATTTCGGTAACTGCAGGAAGTGCGCATACCTGCGGACTTAAGAAGAATGGCGCTCTTTGGTGCTGGGGAGCTAATAGTGCTGGTCAACTTGGCAATGGATCAACTAGTATTTCGCAAGAAGTGCCAATTCAAGTAGGATCCGATTTGGACTGGGTGAAAATCACTACAGGCTCAGGTCATACCTGCGCGATTAAATTGGATGGCTCGCTGTGGTGCTGGGGCGCGAATAATAATTCTCAACTGGGAGATGGTTCCACCCTGAATAAAAAGATCCCGACCCGGATCGGATTGGAGAGCAACTGGAATATGGTTTCCGCAGGAGAGCATCATACCTGCGGCATCAGAACCGATGGGACGCTCTGGTGCTGGGGAGATAATTGGCTGGGACAGCTCGGAGATGGAACTGTTACCGAGAGAAAGATTCCAACCCAGATCGGAGTTGAAACTGATTGGGCAAATCTTGATTCAGGCAATAATCATACCTGCGGAATCAAAAATAACGGTTCGTTCTGGTGCTGGGGATATAACGGCTCAGGAGAGCTCGGAGATGCAACTGGGGGCAATAGAAGTGAGCCTGTTCAGGCTGGAACCGATGCTGATTGGAAATCAATTGGCTTGGGTGTGCAACATAGTTGCGGAGTCAAAACCGGCGGAACCCTCTGGTGCTGGGGAGATAATCAGTTCGGACAGCTCGGGGAAGGAGACACCCTGGCCAAAAAGGCTCCGAATCAGGTCGGGGGTGATACGAATTGGCAAATGGTTGCCGGTAAATGGGCTCATTCTTGCGGGATTAGAAACAATGGAACTTTGTGGTGCTGGGGAAATAATTCCGATGGTCAACTTGGTGTTGGAAGCACGGTCAATTTCAAAACCCCGACTCAGGTTGGTGGGGGAACCAATTGGCTGTGCGTTAGTGGAGCCTGGTATCACAGTTGCGGGATCAAGGCGGATCATACTCTATGGTGCTGGGGAGATAATCGGTATGGCCAGCTAGGGATTGGAAATACCGCTGATAAAAAAACGCCGATCCAAGTTGGAGCAAATACCGACTGGAATTCAGTGGAAACCGGTGGATTGCATAGTTGCGGGATTCGGGCCGGGACTTTGTATTGCTGGGGATGGAATAGCGTGGGGCAGCTTGGAGATGGGACTACCATTGATCGCAAAGCCCCTGTTCAAATCGGCATTGATATTGATTGGCTGACGATAACTGTAGGAGGAGTAGGGTTCAGTTGCGGAATCAAGACTGATGGAACCCTTTACTGCTGGGGAATCAATGCTGAAGGTGAACTCGGGATTGGAACTGGTGATCTACTTAAAAAGACGCCGACGCAGGTGGGTTCAGCTACTGACTGGACTCAGCTTTCAGCGGGATATTCCCATGCTTGCGCCGCCAAATCTAATGGAACTATTTGGTGCTGGGGATGGAATGATTATGGCCAAGTAGGGGATGGGACCTTTCTTGAACGAAACAGCCCTGCTCAGGTTGGGACCGAAACGGACTGGATTTTGGTTATCGCCGGCGGATATCATAGTTGCGCCCTCAGGTCCAATGACACTTTATGGTGCTGGGGAGACAATTCTATTGGACAGCTAGGCACAGGAATGGCCTGGAAAGAAAATCCGGTGCAGGTATTAATTCCATAATGCCGACTTGACCATATTCAAAGGAGGAAAAAATAGGAATTCATTTTTCGATTGATTCAATGCTTCAAGAATCATTATTTGAGATGCTTTTAGTTGCTGATTATTGCGTTAATTACCGAAAAGATCCACATGTTTGGGGTAGCCCTGGTTGCTACGGTTATCCAGCTGCATTAATCCTAATTATCAATTGCTGATAGTATCGGCTCTTATGTAATAGGCGGTAAGGTAGAAAATCACTTCAACATTCTAAATGATAAAGAATATTATGATTTAGGATTAAAACAGGAATACATTAAAGTGATTTATGATAATTACAGGAATTTATTAAGCCATAATACAGTCCTAGCTTCTGAAAATTTTTTAGATATAGGTAACGAAAAGAGTTCTGTCTTCGAAATAAGAAATGGCTGCCCATATATCAATTTATTGCCATTTTTAAATAAGAGTAAGATTGTAGTGCCCCAATTTTTAAGCAAGGCCAAAAAGATTGTTAGAAATAGTAAACAGATGGAAAATATTCTCAAAAAATCATGAACAATTTATTAGGTTAGTACACTATGGACAGGCCATAAATTTCAAATTATGATTCTTTAGATATTGTTTTCATCTCCAAAAATACCGATTATACAGGCTTCTGGCTTGGAGGGCGACTTACCAACTCGCCCGTACATTGAATTCTTTGGGTGCTTTGCGGTGAGAACAATTTAAACACGACGGCACCACGGACACGACGGTAATAAATTTCGTTGTGGTCGTTGTGTCGTTGTGGTAAAAAATCCCCCTCTCCCTGACCCTCTCCCGCGGCGGGGAGAGGGAAGAAAAAAGAAATTGAATTCTCTGCGGACTCTGGTGCGCCAGGAAGTTTGGCTGATCTGATGATCTGAAAGGAGGTCATACTGGAATTGTTCGTTCGCCAGTTAGCAAGGCAGGCGGTTGGGGGAGTAATCCTTCCAGCCGAAGCCCTG
>Ga0315277_10013225_pt1 | contig 10291 bp, 15 predicted proteins | sample YL17G05_15_MG_FD_203695 | JGI IMG/M metagenome (GOLD analysis project Ga0315277, IMG submission 203695) | Sediment microbial communities from Yellowstone Lake, YNP, Wyoming, USA - YL17G05_15 | ecosystem: Environmental > Aquatic > Freshwater > Lake > Sediment | place: USA: Wyoming | collected...
TCATCCAACGGGCAATCACCCTGGGCCAACATGAAATCATCCTTCCAGAGGATTTGCCCCCCTCCATGCTCCAAAAAACAGACAAGAACGTGCTGGAGAAAGCGGTTCAAGAGAAATATACCATCGATCAATTGGAAAAAGAATATATCAGGAGGATTCTCGTTGAGGTTGGAGGGAATAAGTCCAAGGCGGCAGAGATTTTGGGACTTGATAGAAAAACACTTTATCGAAAACTCCAGGATGAATGATCCTTACTCAAAAATCCACTGACCCATTTCGCTACAGGGTGTGCCACTTTTCCCCATCATTCAAGATTTATAAATTTTCATAGAATTACAAAGTTTTGAAGACAAAAAGGAATTTATTTTTATGTCTTTGGTATCCTTTTTGCTTTTTATCTTTTGAGGATTTGTTGTAAAAATGATTCAAAGAACCGAAGGAGGCTTTGTCAGATCAATCTTCACCTCCTATGATCAGGATGGGATGTGAATTTGAGGGGAACCCTCCTTGCTCTGGTCAAAAGCCTCCTTCAGTTTTCCCAACCCTCCAAGGGTCCATCTCAACAAAGCTCACACCATTGCTACATACCTATAACATTTGGGAAAAGGATTGTTATATAAACCCTCCAGGCTGACCCATTTTGCCACAGAGTGTTTCATTTTTCCTCGTTTTTTGAACATCACAAATTTTTATAGGAGCCCAATTAATTGAAATATAAAAGAAATTTATTTTACTGCCGTTGGCATCCTTGTTGCTCTCCTTCATAAAAAGATAAGATCTGCGAAAAGCTGGCAAAAATGGGGAAGGGCGCAGGATCTAAAGGTCTGATATTTCTACTAACCACTAACTAAGAAAGGAGGACGCTTTATGCATTCCAAAAAGATCTTCACAGTTATAGCTTTATGCCTGGCCATTGGATTTTTGGGTTGTGCTAAGGAGCAGAAGGTGGAGGCTCCCAAACAGGAGCGAATCACAAAGAATCTGGTTCCCCCCAAGGCTGAGATTAAGGGCGAGAATTTTCTTGTGGAGCTTAGCGACCTTCAAGTCGTGATGGACGTGGACACAGCTTCTAAAGAGATCATCGAGACGCCGAGCCTCAAGGGTAACATTAAGATCACTAATAAATCGAAAGATAGCTTGGATATCCAGGCGCTTACCCTCGAATACTTAGATGAAGCTGGGAAGCCAATCCCTTTCCAATCTGGAGAGAAAATAGCGAAGGTTTCTTCGTTTTGGAGGGCTATTAAGCCTGAAGAAATTACCGAAGGGTCTTTATATAATGTCACAATCCCGAGGATGGCTGTCAAGGAAAAGGCCTTGGGAAAGATAGAAATCAGCCTGGTCTACGTCCCTTCTCCTCTTAAACGAGAGACTTTGACTTTGTCTGAAAAGGTTGAATAGTCCGTTAGTCTAATCCACGGGGTAAGCAGAGGGGCATTATTTCGATCACTATATAGGGGAATGGATAGCCATTGCCTCAAACTGTTGCCAATCTACCTTTGGTAAACGGGCGATTTTGGGTATTGGACATATTCTGTTTGTTGTAACGCATTAGGCCATGGGAGCACAGAGTAGCCGAACAAATCAGAAAGATTAAGTAATGATGGGTAATGATAAGAAACGAATATTGGTTGTTGAAGATGATGAAGAGATGAGATCTTTGCTCAAAGATTTCATTGAGGCGGAAGGGTTTGAGGCAGATTCTGTCAGTAATGGTGCTGAGGCCTTTCGAAAACTTGCCAAGGAATCTTTCGACCTGGTCATTACTGATGTTCGAATGCCTGGATTGACTGGATTGGAGATCCTTCCAGGAGTGAGGAAACTTCAACCCAAGGCATCCATCATCGTTATCACGGCTTTTGGAAGTGAGGAAGTATGTCGCAGGGCAATTGAGAGAGGAGCTACTGCCTATTTAGAAAAACCGATCCATTTCCATAAATTAAGAACATTGATTCATGAAATTGTTTCCTAAAAATAGTGGGAGGTAAGCAATGGTTGGAATCCTTATTATTTCTCATGGGAGGTTAGCGGAGGCATTAATTTCCTCGGTTGAATTTCTCGTCGGAAATTTCCAGAAAATAAAAGGAGTTTCCATCTGGCCGAAGGATAAGGAGAAGGAGGTTAAAGATAGGATCCAACAAAAAATGGCAGAGGTTGATGATGGAGATGGAGTTGTGATTTTAACGGACGTCTTGGGTGGGACACCGACAAATGTCAGCTTGTCTTTTTTGAAAGATGAGAAGGTTGAAGTTGTGACGGGAGTGAATATACCCATGTTGCTGACCCTTTCGAGTTATCGAAAAGGAAGATCGTTAAGAGAGATCGGTAAGTTAGTAAAAAAGTCAGGGCGCCGAGGCATCATCCTGGCAAAAGAGGTACTGGGATCAAGAAGAGGGAAGTGATGGATGAGGTGAAATGCCCAACTTCCGGGAAAATGATTATGAGCATCAAAGAGGTGGAGAGCCTTCTTCGTAAAACAACCAGTAAAGTTCTATTGAGCCATTGCTTATGCGGAGAGGCTTTTGAGATCCGATCTCTTAAAAGAAATGCCTTTGATGTTTCAACCTCATCTGGGAAAAGGTTAGAACAATTCATAGAAGAGGGGGAGGGACCACCATGAAAACGATCATCTACATCGATCATTCTGAAAGCTATCGATCTCTTCTTCAGGAAGAATTGTCAGAAGAGGGATACCAGGTGGTTACGGCAAACAATATTGAAGGGGCATTGTCAGAATTGAGAGGCGTCAATCCGGATCTTGTCATTTTGGAATTGAGGCAGAACAGATTAAGCGAGGAGATTTTTGAAAAATTAAAAAATAAATATCCGGGGGTCCTATGGATTGGATATTCCACTTACTTTCAATGTCCAGAGGAATTTAAAAAATGGGTCAATTTCTATTTACCGAAATCATCAAAAATAGAGGAAATTAAAACGTTAATAAAGAGTCTATAGCCCGTTGGATAAATGTGTTCGAGCAGAGGGGAGGTTATATCATATGAAAAAATGGAGATGGATTTTGATTCCATTAGTCATACTCGGGATAGTTGTCTTTGCACTCTCCATCTACTCCACATAAGACGATTTTTCAAAAAAGGGATAGTGATTTCTCAAGCTGAAATCGAAGAGCGAAGTAAAAAGTTTTTCTTTATTCTGTAGTAGTTTGAAAGAAGGAGAACGAAAATGAGGATGGACGAAATCAGATTGAGGGCGAAAGGTTTGGGAATCAAAACAAAGGCAATTAAAAAGGCTGATTTGATTCGGCAGATTCAAAAAGGAGAGGGTAATTTTGATTGCTTTGGTACTGCTAAAGATTATTGCGATCAGTGGAATTGTTGTTTTAGAGAAGATTGCTTGCCCTCAATAAAATCTGAAGAAAGGAGGTGATAACTAATGGAATGGATTACTTTCATCATCGCAGTCGTTGCTTTGGTCCTATCCATTTGGGCTTTAAAAAGAACCGGGGGATTGGTTGAGATGAAAACAAAAGTGGATGCTCTTTCCTCGCTTGGACTCACGGAGATGAAAAAGCAGGTGGACTCTCTCTCTTCTTTGAGTGAATCACTTCGGGAGAAGACAGCAGATATTCTGGATCGATTGGAAAAGAAGGTTAGGGGGGAAGAGAAATAGTTAAGAGAAGTCCCTTTAAGAAGGAGATCGACCTATGAGTGATTTCTTTCAACCTGGAGTGATTACCACACTCCATCGATTAAAAAAGGTGAATCTGGAACGGATGGAAGTGGAGTTGGAATTCTATTCAAGATACAATCCAATTGCATTGGTTCTTCCTTCCCTCTATTCTGAACTGAAGGAAAAGGCTCTTAAAAACATCATTTCAGAGATTAAAAGGGTTAAATATATCAACCAAGTCATCGTCACCCTGGGAAGGGCAGAACGACAAGAATTCGATCATGCCAGAGAGTTTTTTTCAGTTCTTCCTCAGGAGACGATTATCATCTGGAATGACGGAGAAAGGGTTCGATCCCTTTACGATATCCTAAACAAGAATGATATTTCCGCCGGTGAGGATGGAAAAGGGCGCTCCACCTGGATGGCTTTTGGTTATGTTTTAGCTAGTGAAAAGAGTGAAGTGATTGTGCTCCATGATTGTGATATCCTCAGTTACGACCGGGAATTTTTAGCCCGACTATGCTATCCTGTGGCCAATGCCAATCTGGGATATGAGTTTTGCAAGGGATATTATAGCCGGGTGACAAATAAGATGCACGGCAGGGTTACCCGCCTTTTTGTAACCCCTCTGATCCGATCCCTGGAGCGGCTTTTAGGATACCTTCCTTTTTTAGTCTATCTGGATAGTTTTCGATACCCATTGGCAGGAGAATTTTCGATGATTACGGACTTAGCGCGGATCAATCGGATCCCATGGGATTGGGGTTTGGAGGTGGGTGTTCTATCTGAGGTCTTTCGTAATTGCTCCTTAAGAAGGATCTGCCAGGCCGATTTGGCAGACAACTATGAACATAAACACCAGGAGCTTTCTCCAGATGATCCTAACAAAGGGCTTTTAAAAATGTCGACCGATATTGCGAAGAATCTATTTAGAAATCTGGCAAGTGAGGGAATCGATCTCTCGGAGAGCCTCTTGAAGACATTGAAAGCAACTTATTTGAGAACCGCTCAAGAGGCGATTACTAAATATCATGACGATGCAGCCGTTAACGGCCTCGACTTTGACCGTCATGAGGAAGGGGTTGCAGTCGATACCTTTACCAAAGGAATCGAATTGGCCAGCAAAGCCTTTGTGGAGGATCCTCTTAGCATTCCCCTCATTCCTAATTGGAGTCGGGTCACCTCTGCCATCCCTGACTTCTTAGAGAGACTTAAAAATGCGGTCGATGACGACAACACCTAAGCTTGTGATCTTTACAGATCTGGATGGAACCTTGCTCGATCGGAATACCTATTCTTTTGAATCGGCAGAACCTTCACTCGATCTGATCCGGCAGAAGGGTATCCCCCTTATTCTATCCAGCAGTAAGACCAGGGCTGAGATTGAACTTTATCGAAAAAAATTTGAGAACAACCATCCATTCATTTCAGAAAATGGAGGCGCCGTGTTTATCCCCAAGGATTACTTTTCTTTTCGATTCCCCTACGATAGAGAATCAGACTGGTATTTCGATTTAGAATTGGGCACCTTTTATCTCCAGATTATTGAGGTTTTAGAGTCCGTTAAAAAAGAGACTGGGATTCCGATCAGAGGATTCTCTGATCTTACTGTAAAAGAAGTTGCCTCCCTTTGTGGATTGAGTCTGAAGGAGGCTGAGTTCGCTAAAAAGAGAGAGTACGATGAGCCTTTTATCATCGAAGGTGGAGAGGAAGAAGTTGAAGTTGTGAAAACAAAAATTGAAGAAAAGGGAATGAATTATGTGTGGGGAGGAAAGTTTCATCATATCTTGGGTCACAATGATAAGGGAAAGGCCACTGAGATTCTGAAAGAACTCTACGAAAATCAATTTTTCTCCATCTCAACGGTGGGGATTGGAGATAGTCTGAATGACTTACCTATGTTATTAGCCGTGGATCATCCAATTTTTCTCAGAGAGAAAGAAGGTTCTCCACCGGAGATACCATTTAAAAATATGATATTTATCGAAGGGACTGGACCAAAAGCCTGGAACGAAGCAATTCTAAGGGTGGTTAAATGAAAAAAGTTTAGATTAGAAGGGTAGACCCATGCAGTTCTTTTACTGGTTGGATTTTTTAGTAGTCATTGGTATGGCTATTTTTGTGGTTCAAAATTCAACTGCGCCTACTGTAGTGATGAAGTTTCTCATATGGAGATTTGAAACTTCTCTGATCTACACCATCTTAGGATCGATTCTTTTAGGAATCCTCATCACCCTCCTCTTCTGGATTCCAAGAGCTATCCGAGCCTCATTTCGAAAGCAAAAGTTGCATAAGGAAATTGAGGATCTTGAGATCAAACATTATAGGGAAGGAAACAAAATAAAAGAACCATGAAAAAAGCGATCATCATTCCTATTTATCTCAGATTAAGTGAATCGAAGGAACTACCTTATTTAGAGGGATTGAGGTTAGCAAAGAGGGCAATCGAAAGCCTGAATATATTGGAAGATCAGGATTTTACCCTCATTCTTCCTGTTTGCTTTGACCAGACTGGAGGAGACGAAGAGGTCTCTTTCTCAGAGATGGATAGGCTTCTCAGAGAGGAATTAAAGAACCTTGGGTTGCAGAGAGCTTTGATCTTTTCTTCCCAACATCTGGAACAATTAAGAAGATATTTGGAAGAAAGAAATTTTAGAAATTTCTATTCCCTCATCGATCTGAAGGGGTTTTCAAAAATTCGTAACACGGGTCTTCTTCTCGCGCAGGCCCTTTCAATGGATGTGGCTATCTTCATCGATAACGACGAAGTCATAGAAGACCCGAGCTTTTTAATGGTTGCCTGTGAGTATTTGAACAGAAAATGGAAAGGAAAGGTGGTGTGTGGAAAGGGTGGGTTTTATGTCAATCCAGACGGGACGATCCTTCTTCCTTCCCAACATCTCTGGTGGAGATTTTTATGGAATAAAACGAAATGGATGAATCAAGTGTGGGAAAAGATCCTTTCTTCAAAAGACCGACTCGTTCCTTCGCCTATGCTTTTAGGTGGAAATCTTGTTCTCCATCGGTATCTTTTTCGTAGCATTCCCTTTGATCCTTATATTCCAAGAGGAGAGGATACTGATTATCTCATCAATGCCAGCCAACTGGGGTTCTGTCTCTTATTTGACAAGCAACTCCGAATTAAACACCTTCACCCTGAGAGGACGGGAGACTATTTTTATGAAGAACTAAAATGGGATGTTAAACGTTTCCTCTATGAACGAAAAAAAGTTAGGGGGAAATTGAATATTGATCTTAACCCCTATCCAGGACATTTTCTGAGATGGACCCTCTATCCAAAAACCATACTCACCTCTTTCTTTCTCGGTCTGGATTATTTGGGGAAAGGGGAATGGAAAAGAACGAAGGACTGTATTGTTAACATCGGTCTCATTCTTCAGGAGAGGGATGAAGGGTGGTTGAAATATTTAAAGTTTAGAGGAGATTGGGAGATGATGATGAAAGAGATCCGGACGCAAGGGATGAATGACATATTGAAGGGTTGCTGGGTTTAGATTTGAGAGTGGGATGGAGAAGCCATTTCAGATTCAATTGGGAGAGATTAAGGAGGCCGACATATTGGTTGGGATTCCAAGTTACAACAATGCCCGCACCATCGGTCATGTGGTACGAGCCGTGATGGCCGGTCTGGCCAAATATTTTCCAAAAGCCAAGGCAGTTTTATTCAATTCGGACGGAGGTTCAACAGATGGGACACTAGAGGAGGTAAAAAGAGTTCAGATTGAAGATTTTAAAACGATTCTTACCTCCCATCCGGTTCACCCGGTTCATAAGATCGTGACTCCATACCATGGGATTCCCGGGAAAGGGAGTGCTTTCCGCACTATTTTTGACGCCGCCAGAATCCTCAAAGCGAAAGCCTGTGCTGTGGTCGATTCGGATTTGAGGTCAATCACTCCAGAATGGATGGAACTTCTTCTCAGGCCCATTTATGAAGAGGGTTTCGATTATGTTGCCCCTCTTTATGCCCGGCATAAATTCGATGGGACCATCACTAACAGTATCGTCTATCCCCTGACACGGGCCCTTTACGGGAAAAGGGTTCGCCAACCAATTGGAGGTGATTTTGGCTTTTCTGAAAAGTTGGCGAGTTTCTATTTGACCAAAGATGTTTGGGAAACCGATGTAGCTCGGTTTGGGATCGATATTTGGATGACCACCCTCGCCATCGCCGAGGGCTATAAAGTATGCCAATCCTACCTGGGAGCTAAGATCCATGATGTCAAAGATCCTGGAAGCGATCTGGGGCCGATGTTTACTCAGGTCGTTTCTTCCGTCTACGGATTGATGGGGAATTATCAACATCTCTGGAAGGAGGTTAAAGAATCCCAACCTGTTTCTACTTTTGGATTTCATTATGAAGTGGGACTTGAGCCAATCTCAGTCAATGTTGAGCGGATGATTAGAAACTTCAAATTAGGAGTTAAAGATTTAATGGAGATCTGGAGAAAAGTATTGCCTCTTGAGACTGTCCTTTGGCTCGAATCCATTGGACAACTATCGGATGAAGGATTCTCTTTTCCCCAAGACTTGTGGGTTCGTATCATCTACGACTTTGCTGTTGCCTGTCACAAGGGATTGGTTCATCGTGAGCATTTATTGAAATCAATGATCCCTCTTTATCTGGGGAAAGTGGCGTCCTTTGTAAAGGAAAATCAGAAAAGCTCAGCCGAGGAGGTTGAGGCGAAGATTGAATCCCTTTGCCGGGTCTTTGAGGACATGAAACCTTATCTCGTTGAACGTTGGGCATCGGGCGCATAGGAGGTGAATGAAATGGGAGAGGTGTGGAGAGTTGCCATTTTAGATTCTCTCAATAAATTTTTGGGAAAAGTTATTACCTTTTTACCCAATCTATTGGCGATGGTCACCATTCTCATCATTGGGTTTCTCATTGCATGGGCAATAAAAATATTGCTTTTGCGTTTCTTAAAAGCAATTAAGTTTGATAGAGTGAGCGAAAGGTGGGGATTGACCCATATGCTATCCAAAGGAGGGGTGATCTATTCCCCTGCAAATCTATTAAGTAGGTTCTTCTATTGGGTCATTGTCCTCATTACTCTCATCTTAGGGATCAATGCGCTTGAAGTGGCAGCAACACAAAACTTCATTGCCCAATTCTTTAATTACCTTCCCAACCTCTTTGCAGCTATTATTATCTTGGTAATTGGATATTTGGTCGCTATATTTTTAGGCCAGGCCGCTTTGATTGCAGCCGTGAATGCCCAGATGGAATCAGCCAAACTCCTCAGCCGTTCTGTTCGATGGTTCATCATTATCCTCGCTTTAACCATGGCCCTCTATCAGTTAGGCATTGCAGAAACGGTGATTATCGCTGCTTTTTCCATTATTTTTGGAGGTATTGTCCTTGCCCTGGCCATTGCCTTTGGATGGGGGGGGAGAGATTTGGCTAAGGACTTCCTTGAAAGGCTTTACAGAAAAAAAGGGAAAGGAGATGAGGACCAGGACCATATTTCTCACATCTAAAAATGAAGGACTGGGTATGTCGTAGGGGCTGGAAAGGAGTGAATAGGATGGAGAAGAAGAAAGAGAGTAAGAAAGAGTCACCACTTCCAATGTTGGTCCTGCTGATAACCATTGCAATAGGAGCGATTGTACTGGTGAGATTCATACTTTTTTCAGAATAAAGAAAGTTGGAAAAGAAAAATGTTCAAGAACTATCTTATTACGGCAGTCCTTTATATCCTTTGTTGGTTCACTGTAATCATCCATTGGATAATCAAACTACTATGCAAGAAGTGAAATGATTCCAAGGGCAAAGATACTCATTGTGGAAGACGATGCAAGCCAGAGATTCCTTTATTCTGAAGAATTGAAAGAGGAGGGTTACGACCCAATCGTATCAAAGAATGGAAAAGAGGCCATGCAATTTTTAAGAACCTTAAAACCTGACGTCATCGTGCTTGACATTCTCATGCCAGTCATGAAGAGCATGGAAACTCTTGGCCGAATCATTGGTCAGCATAAAGATGTCCATCTCATCCTCTATTCATCCTACCCACATTATAGAAAAGATTTCATGAGTTGGGCTGCAGATGCCTATCTCACAAAATTTTCTGACTTAACAGATTTGAAAAAAACGATAAAAAATCTCTTAGGGAGATAGAGGTAAAAAATTGGGGGATCATGGAAGGGATTCATATGCGGCTGTCATATTCTCTGGTGTCTTTATTAATTCCATTATTGGCTTTGTGCAGGAACATAAAGCAGAACGAGCTATGGAGGCCCTGAAATCAAAGGGCTATATCGTTGCCATGACCGGGGACGGAGTGAATGACGCTATACTGAGTTTTAGCTCTGGTTGTAGCACGGCAAAAATATCTGGAGGCCTATGAAAGGCTGGTAGGGAGATCTTTGTAAAAAAATAGAACAAGGATGTCGCAGGGATTTACAGAGATCGTATTAAATCATGAAAAGACCGGACTGGCCAGTTCAAGTCGTAATGAGGTATGCTCTGTTTCAAATTCCCGGCCTTGTTCTATTGATATTGATTCTGATACTGGTTCGGCGGTGGGTAGATTTTCCACCGTGGTTCTTCTGGGGCTCTGTTTTCATCTGGATAGTCAAAGATGCGTTTTTGTTTCCTTTTGTCTGGCGGGCATACGACTGGAGTCGTTCAAAA
>Ga0315277_10013227_pt1 | contig 10289 bp, 6 predicted proteins | sample YL17G05_15_MG_FD_203695 | JGI IMG/M metagenome (GOLD analysis project Ga0315277, IMG submission 203695) | Sediment microbial communities from Yellowstone Lake, YNP, Wyoming, USA - YL17G05_15 | ecosystem: Environmental > Aquatic > Freshwater > Lake > Sediment | place: USA: Wyoming | collected...
TGATTCTCATCCCGTAGAACGATCGGTACACGAAGTACATCGACACTGCGAGGAATAAGACAAATAGAGAGAGCGTCGCAGGGTTCGCCGCGTTGCCTTTTCCGAACTGATTCGACAGTGAGACTGAGAGTTCAACGGCAAGCAACCCGAACAGGGTCGTGAACTTGATGATGGGGTTCATCGCGACCGATGACGTATCTTTGAACGGGTCACCAACCGTGTCACCAATGACGGTTGCCGCATGCAGCTCTGTTCCTTTTTCTTTGAGGTCGACCTCGACGACCTTCTTTGCGTTATCCCAGGCGCCCCCGGCGTTTGCCATGAAGATTGCTTGGAATAACCCGAAGATCGCTATCGCGATGAGATACCCGACGAAGAAATAGGGCTCCAGGAACGCAAAGGCAAGGGTCGCGCAAAAGACTGCGATGAAGATGTTAAACATGCCTTTCTGTGCGTACTGCGTGCAGATTTCTACGACTTTCTTACTGTCAGCGACAGATGCTTTTTCGACTCCTTCGAGTTTGATGTTTCGTTTAATGAACTCGACAGCGCGGTACGCCCCAGTGGAGACTGCTTGGGTTGATGCACCGGTGAACCAGTAGATCATCGCGCCTCCAGCGATGAGGCCAAGGAAGAACGGCGGATGCAGTAGCGACAGGTTCCCGATGAGTGCTGGATCTAGTTTATTGGTCAGAAGGATGATGATAGAGAAAATCATCGTGGTCGCCCCTGCCACTGCGGTGCCGATGAGCACGGGTTTTGCGGAGGCCTTAAAGGTGTTCCCTGCACCGTCGCCTTCTTCGAGGAGTTCTTTCGCATGCGTGAAATCAGGGTCGAACCCGAACTCATTATGAATCTCCTCTTTCACGTTCGGCACCTGCTCGATCAAGGAGAGCTCGTACACGGACTGTGCGTTATCCGCGACTGGTCCATAGGAGTCAACCGCGATCGTCACAGGTCCCATCCCGAGGAACCCGAAGGCGACCAGTCCAAACGCAAACACCGCTGGTCCAAGGATGACCGCTGGTGCGATCATTAACACTCCTAACCCCATGGTGCTGACCACGTACGCGGTTCCCATGAGAGAGAGAATGGCAAACCCGAGCCAGTAGGCACTGAAATTCCCTGCCACGAACCCAGACAGGATATTTAGGGATGCTCCTCCTTCGCGGGAGGCGGTCACGACTTCTTTGACATGACCGGATTTTGTTGAGGTGAACACTTTGACGAACTCAGGGATTACCGCGCCAGCTAGTGTCCCACAAGTGATGATGATGGAAAGCTTCCACCATAGCGTATTATTTCCACCTAGATTAGGGATAAGGAAGTAGGATGCAATAAAGGTCATAATGATTGAGATAAACGAGGTGATCCAGACCAGGGAAGTAAGGGGAGCTTCGAAGTTCATCTTCGTCGCTTTTGCATAGCGTACCCGCGTAATCGCATCATTAATCAAATAGGAAAGGCTACTGGCAACAATCATTAAAATACGCATGATGAAAATCCAGACAAGGAGGATGATTTGTATTAAAGGATCGTTGATGGCAAGGACGATAAAGGAGATGAGCGCAACCCCGGTGACACCGTAGGTTTCGAATCCATCTGCCGTGGGTCCCACCGAGTCACCGGCGTTATCCCCCGTGCAGTCTGCGATGACCCCTGGGTTTCTGGCGTCATCTTCTTTGATTTTAAACACGATTTTCATGAGATCGGAGCCGATATCCGCGATTTTTGTGAAGATACCACCGGCAATCCGTAACGCTGCTGCCCCGAGGGATTCTCCGATTGCAAACCCAATGAAACACGGACCTGCGTAGGAACCTGGAATGAACAGCAGGATCGCTAGCATCATGAAGAGTTCCACGCTGATGAGGAACATCCCTACGCTGATGCCTGCTTTGAGTGGGATTTGGTTCACAGGCAAGGGTTTCCCGCGCAGGCTTGCAAACGCGGACCGCGAGTTCGCAAGGGTGTTAATGCGGATACCGAACCACGCAACCCCGTAGCTGCCTGCGATACCGATTAAACTGAACATGAGGATAACGAAGACGCGGAAGACCTCAAAATGGAGGAGAAACCCAAAGTAGATGATGATGACAGCACCGATGAACGCCCACAGGATCAGGAGGAACTTCCCTTGGGTGACTAGGTAGGTCTTACAGGTTTCATAGATCAAGTCAGAGATATCCTTCATGGATTTGTGCACAGGGAGGTTTTTTACCCGTAGGTAATTAAATAATCCGAAGAGAAGCCCAAGGAGACACACGATGAGGCCTATCCCAAGGAGTAACCGAGCATTGATACCAAAAAACTGAACCGTGCTTAAATCAGGGACGACCAAGTTTGCCTCCCCACCTGCTTCCGCAGCCATGGTTGAGGGGAGACCTACAACAAAAAAACCGGCGATGATCATCAAAAGAGCGAGGAACCGATGAATTTGTTGTCGTGGTTGATGTACATGCTTCTCTTTATATTGTTCTGTGTTTGATTGGGTTTCCATAGGAAAACACACTCCTCCAGTAAATGCTATACCCGGAAACCAGAACACTCTATTTTAACATGTCGCTTCTTCTCGCTCTTCTCGGGAAAAAGGTGGTGGTTACATCCCCCAGAATTTATTCGTCTTTCGTTTAATATCAAGAATCTTATTCAGCACGTCCTTTTCGTCTTCGTTGAGGACCTCTAAAAGCCTGAGTTTCTTCGCATCACTCTCCGGGATATCCGTGAAAAAGATGTCCCCGCCCTTAATCTGACGGCCGACCGTGACGCCCTCGATGGAGATCGCGACCTCCTGTCCCTGGATCGCCTCAGCAATTGCTTTATTCTCAGACTGCATGCCTTTGATGCTGCCGATCAGCTTGCCGTCCTGGTCCATGAGCCGCATATCCACCTTGATTCTGCCACCAAGAACGCGTATCCCGATGACAGCCGGGTGGCTCACTCGGAACACATACTCAGGCAGGAACTTGATCATCCCAGGATGAATGTAATCCTCCCTGCGTTTCTTCTCAAGCTCCTCTTTTTTCTTCGCAAGCCATTCGTCATAATTCTCGATGATCGTATAGATAACGTCCTCGTTAAATACTGTGACATCGGTACTAGCTGCCTCCTCCTTTGCCTCAGGGAGCATCTTGACGTTGAACGCGAAAACCACGCGCTCAAACGGGTTGTTGACCGCTGCCGTGTCGGTGATGTCGCGTTTTGAGATGTTCCCGATGTCCACCTTCCTGATATGGATCCCCTTCTCCCGTGATTCTTTCACGAGCGCCTCGAGAGACCCGATGGTATCTGCTTTGATGTACAGGCCGTCTTTATCGAGGTCGATCTTCACCTGGGACTGCTGCTGTATCTCCTGGATGAGTTCAGCTTCGTTTCCGTGAGCCGTCCGAAGGGGTGCACCAGGGACGACCCGATTGAGGTCCGGTGCTGATATCTTGATACCGCAGGCAGCATGAACCTCCTTGACGCTGTCAAATCGCTCCCGAGGGTCACGGATCTCATCCATGGGTTTTGGTTTGAGCAGCGCCTTTATCTTGGTGACCAGCGGCTCGTCGTGTGTTCCAAGGATGATTGTGTCCTCTTTTTTGAGCATGCCACTGTAGATAATCGCATCAACCGTGGTTCCTAACCCTACGTCTTCTTTCACCTCAAGGACTGTTCCTTTCGCTGGGCCGCTTTCACTCTTCAGCTGCTCCTCGAGGAATCGCTGGGCAAGCCCAACGAGGATCATGAGAAGCTCGGGAACGCCCTCCCCGGTTTTTGCGCTGACGGGAATAATTGGTATGGTTTTCGTAAAATCCTTGACGTTGAAGTATAGATCAGATTCGAACCCTTTATCATAGATCACGCCGATGAGATCATAGAGTTTCTCCTCGAAGAGGCGTTTGGTCATCGGACGTTGATTTTGGATGCGCTGGGCAGCGACATCAGTGTTATACTGCCAGCCGTTGATCGCATCAATTTTGTTTGCCGCGATCACAAACGGGGTTTTGTACTGCCGCAGGATGCTGATCGATTCATGGGTCTGTGGTCGGAACCCTTCGTTGATATCGACCACGAGGATCGCGATGTCTGCAAGCGACCCGCCCCGCGCCCGTAGCGTGGTGAACGCATGATGTCCAGGCGTATCAATGAAGAGAAGACCAGGAACTGAGAATTTCTTCCCGCCGAGAAGATCCCCGCACATTGTATAGATCGCATCGATGGATACCTCTGTTGCGCCGATATGCTGGGTGATCGCACCCGCCTCTCGCGCAGCAACGGTCGAGCCTCTGATGTAATCAAGTAAAGAAGTTTTCCCGTGATCGACATGACCCAGGACGCTGACGATTGGCTGACGGGTGTATTTCGTGGGTTTCGCCATGGTCGCTCACCTGCTTTTTAGGAGCGTAGATAAAACAAGCTTTAAAAACATATGGGTCAAGGTGTTGTTTTTTCTCTAAAGACGGTTGGGCAATATCCATAAATTATGGGGGTAGTTCAAGGGTCGCATGACGCGACCGCATGGTCTCCTCGGTTTCCCCTTTTTTTTTCATAAGCTCGGCGATGATGCTGTCAAGGAAGATCCATGCGCTTGCCTCAAACAGCGTGCCGAGCGGTGCGAACTGTTTTCGTTCTTTTTCAGTACATTCTGAGGAGAGAACGACTGCGACATCCGCATGCCTCGTTAACCGCGAATCCTTCCGTCCCGTGATCACCAGGAGTCGTGCTCCGATATCATGGGTGATATCCGCGGTCATGACCGCGGGGATGGTTTCCCCTGACCCGGAGACGATGCAGACAAGGTCGTTTTTTTTCACGGGTGCGCCGATGGTTTCTCCAATCACAAACGTCTGGAACCCAAGGTGAACCAGCCGTATGGCAAACGCCTTGGCGACAAGTCCGGACCGTCCAGCACCGTAGACGAAAATACGTCGTGCCTTAAAAAACGCGGTGATGATCTTCTCGACATCTTTTTTTGAGACATCCAGTAAAATACCCTGTGTCTTTCGTTGAATATATTCGATGGAATCCTGATACGCCTCCTGGTTGCTCATGAAACCTCTGAGAGATCCTTGTAGTAGGCGACTTCTTTGCCTGTCCGCTTCATGATCGCTTTTTCAACCTGGAGCCGGACGTACACGGCATCATGCTCTAACAAAGGTGATTCGGAGATGAGGGTGACGTTGAGCTTGCGGTCAAGGATGATGTCGATGAGGGGTGCCAGTGGCATATCCCCTTTTTTTATGGGGAGGTGATACAGTTCATTGCCGTTTTCATACAGAACCCCTGTGATATGGATGATGTACTGGCGAAGGCGCAGTGGTTTTAATTGATCAAAGATCGCTTCAAAGTCTTCTTTTTCTTTGAGACAGCCGTTCCCACGGGCATGGATATGACCAAGGTCTATGACTGGTATCAGGTCTTTGACACTCTTGCAGACTTCGATGATCTCTTCGAGGCTGCCGAAGACTTTTTGTTTCCCCATGGTTTCCATAGCAAGCTTTGTTTTGAGTTTTTCTTTTTTCAGCATGCTGATGATTCTTTTTGAATTTTTGATGATGAGTTTCATGGTTTTTTTCTGGCTGTTGTCCCCGTAGAACCCTGGGTGGATGATGACGGTCTTTGAGCCGATGCTATCCGCCATCTGCGCTGATTTAAGGATTTTTTCAAAACTCATCGCGGTTTCTTCCTTGTCACCAGCAAGGTTGAGGTAATACGGGGCATGGACATGGATTTCGATGTCGTTTTTCTGCGCGTAGTCCTTGATGAACTGTGCTTCCTCGTCGGAGAGGATGTACAGTCCGCGAACGAATTGAATCTCAATGGCGTTTAAATCGAGGTTTTTATGCGTGTAGACGATCCCGTCCTTATTGGTTCGTCCTTTGCAAGATAATGGAATTCCTGCTTGTCCGATTCGTATCATTCTCTTCCCTCCACTTCGTTGTTGGAAACGAAAGGTTCTCTTATGACCAGGTGAAAATAGGTTATGCTAACTCCTCAAGGCGACTCATGATGTTCCAGATAAGGGTCCGCCCATGCAAGGGAATATTTGGGTCATTTGCGAGTTCATCAAGTTTATCTTTAGCAAAAGCGACGCGTAAATCAAAGGGATCGTCAAGTTTTAACAGGGTTTGTTTTATTTCCTCAGCACCTCTTCTAATATTTCTAGGAATAGAATTATCCTCGCTAATCATATTTAAACCGTCACAAATCTGATTCAATTTTTTTGTATCAGCGGGCATATCGATCACCCCTAAACCTGAGGGTAATCACAAGGTCGGATAAAAATATTTGGGCCTAGCAGTTCATTGTTGATACTCTGCATTGAACACCCTTAGTATCTCTTTGGCGATCGTTTCCCCGATGCCATGAACTTCGCAGAGGTCTTCCTCTGTCGCGTTCGCGATCGCGCGGATACTGCCAAAGTGCTGGAGGAGCCTTTTTGCGAGCACCACAGAGATGTTCGGGAGCCCTTCGATGATGAATTGCTGCTGCTCCTCTAGCGAGGTCGCCCATTTTTCTCCACGGATGGCGACTGCCTTGTTCCCAGCTTTTTGTTCCCGTTGCGCCATCACATACAGGAAGTCAGCGGTTTCCTGGGGGGAGTGTGTCGTAATAAGGGGGATGCCGAAGTCCACGATGATGGAGACGAAGCTACCGAAAATCGCGTTATGGGTGATGTTTCTTTTTGTCAGGAGTCCTTCTCCTTCGACGATAAGGATAGGTCGCGAGTACGCGCTGCGCAGGTTTCTTATTTGCATGAAGAGTTTCCCGTCAATGAGAGAGTTAAGGAAATCATCGACGGTTTTGCGTTCAACGCCGATGCGGGTGGAAAGGACGTAGTCGCCAACATCGAGCTGCTGGGCGCTCACCTCCGCTTCCTTTAACGACAGATAGCGGATCACCGGTGATCGTGACTCGCGATGGTCAACGATGATTTTCACCCCTTCCTTCTTTGGGAATTCCTCGAGTTTCCGCTGGTTTTCCTCATGCACCGCTGTCCGGTAGAGTTCCGCAGGGTCCTTTATTTTGTCTTTCAGAGCACTTCTCAGTACTTCAAGTTCACTATGCATTTTACGTTCTTTTTGCCGAGAGGACCAGTAGTATGCCTCATCCGGGGTGCCCTTCGCGATGAGGATGATGACTTTTCCTGGCATTTTTCGCGCGGTCCGCCCCCTCCTCTGGATGGTTCGTATCTCTGATGGAACTGGTTCGTAAAAGACGACAAGGTCCGTGGAGGGGATGTCAAGTCCTTCCTCTGCGACAGAGGTCGCAATCAGGACGTTATATTCTCCTTCTTTGAATCGTCGGATAATGTCGATTTGTTCCTTCTGGGTGAGTCCTTTGTCGTTTTCTCTCGCCGCCTGCCCGATGAAGCGTACCGGCCGGGCAACAGGTACTCCCTCGAGTTGTTTCAGTACATACTTGGAGGTGTCTCGGTAATGGGTAAAGATAATGATTTTCGATTGTTGATTGGTGGTGAGTTGGTCGTGTACGATAGCAACGATTTCTGGTATTTTCGGGTGTTCAATATTCAGCGATTTGATATGGGCGACAGCTTCGAGGACATTCGGGTCCTTTAGGATGTCGCGGGATGCCTTGCTTCCTCCTTTTGAGCTTGCCTCGTTTACCATCCGTGAAAAATAAGTACTCAGGGCGTTGACCCCTTGTGTTTGAAGAAGCTCGATCGCATGGGCAAGCTTAATTGCCGCGTTTTGCACCGAGGCTGCTTGAAACAAGGTTTGTGACGGATGAGGCTCCGACCGCAGCTCTTGCTGGATTCGTTGCTGAACCTCCAACAGTTTTTTCCTGTTAATGAGCGCGACGGAGGCGGTGTCAAGCACCCCTATTTTTTTGAGGATGTCGAGGCGTTCCGCGAGCGCTTTTCTGAGGAGCTGGAGCGTGTAGGTGAACTCTAGGGGGAGCGTGATCTCTTTCCATCTCATGTCGAGGTCATGGACGTACGGGCGCACGTCCGGGTCTGTTTTTGTCCGGATCTCGATGTTGGTGATTTCAAGGTTTTTGCAGACTTCGAGGATCCCGGGGAGGTCGTACCCTGGTGATGCGGTCATCCCGAGGCTTCGTCGTTCTTCTCGTTGTTTCTTGTACATCTCCGCGATGAACACGTAGGAATAATTCCCGGCGGCCCGGTGTACTTCATCAAAGATGATCAAGGATGTTTTTGAAAGATCATAGCGCTGGGAGATGAGATCGTTTTCGATGACCTGCGGTGTTGAGACGATGATGCGTTTGTTTTTCCAGAGTTCTATCCGTTTCTCCGGGACTATTTCTCCAGTGAATACCGCGACTGCGTCCTCCAAGGTGAGGATGCTTGTCAGAAACTGGGCATGTTGGTTCACTAATGGTTTCGTCGGCGAAAGGAACAGAATGTTGTTGTCTTTTTTTGCAAGTTCCTTTGCGATGACCAGAAGCGCGACGATGGTCTTTCCCATCCCCGTAGGGAGGACGACAAGGGTATTTGATTGCGCCGCAGCTTGGGCGATATTGTATTGATAGTCTCGTCGTTCTATTGAATCTGGTTTGATAAAATCCTGGTGGATGTACACGAATGTGACAACCTGTGAAGGTTTTTGTATGTTTGGGAATGGTTCAGAGATGACCACTCAGCTCGCCCATTTTTCAGCATAATGCAGCACTTAGTGTGAGATAGTTTGTCATCATTGTGGTCTGGTGTTCTCATGAGGTAGGAATTTTTAAGAGTTTCTACGGAACGAGGGCGTGGTAATTCCAAATATTTATATGAGTTGAGATGATTAATCCTTGGTGGTGTGGATAGAGTTCTTTTCAGTCTCTGTTCCGTTATGGTCCGTCTTGTTATGCGTGTTGATTGTCTGTGTGTTCGTCTGGTTTTTCCTTCGTTTTACTTTGAAACTTCTGCTGTTTTTCATCGTGTTTTTTATGCTGTTAATGATCCTTGATGGGCTTGGTGTGTTTACCTGGATTAATCAAAATATTTTATCCAATTTTTTATAAGTGTCGAAGGGTGATGAAAAAAAGTTGATAGGTTTTACTTGGGGGTATCGCTGTTGATTAACGCCAGTGCATCGTTAACGTCACGGACGAGGATTTCGAGATCGAAGGGCTTTTGGATGTAGCTGTATATGAACGGTTCTAGTTCCTTCATTTTTTCTGAGTCTGCGCGTCCGCTGGCGGTAATAATGGATAACGCGATGTTTTTCTCAAACCCCTGTTTGATGATTTCTTGGATGGTGGTCCAACCGTCCATGAAAGGCATCATGAGGTCCATGAGAATGACCCCTTTGAAACCTCGTTTCAGTTCGTCAAGGCAGTCCATGCCGCTATCGACCGCGAGGACCTCGAAGTGATGCTGCTCAAAGAGCGTCCTGAGAAACACTAGGAGGTCAGGATCGTCATCGACAATCATGATTTTCTTATTCCTTTTTCTCTCGGTAGTTATCATTCTCTCGTATGCTATACTTTAATAATAATATTATTTATAAGTATGCTTGGAGAATTACAGAATGAAAAAATATCATGGTCGCCACCAGGAGAAGTATCACATGACGAGACCAGCTTTTTCATCGAACAGCCCATAATAAGTTGCTTAACTCTCCGAGTTGCTCAGGAGTAAGCATCTCAACCCGCTGATCCAAATAGGGAAGCTCCTCATGGTCGCCAAACAAGGAGGTGATGGTGTACCTGATTTTTTTACGTCGATGGTTGAACAGCTGTTTGATCAGCTCAAAGAAGAACCTCTCATTAGCCACATCAAATGGTGGCTTTTCCCGTGGGATCAACTCGACGATGCTTGAGTCAACCTGTGGCGGCGGGGAAAAACAAGTCCTCGACACATGCTCGAGGATCCTACAATACGCCTTATAATATACCCCGATGGTAAGACGAGAATACTCTTTCGTTCCTGGTACTGCTACAAGGCGTTCAGCGAAATCCTTCTGATAGATGAGGATCGCCTTCGAAAACGGATACTCAAGCAACTTGAAGGTGATCGGTGAGGAAATCTGAAAGGGTAGATTCGAGACGATTTTCGTGAAGCGGGGAAGCGCTGATAAATCAACCTCGACAGCGTCCCCATGGATCAACATCACATTCTCAGGGAGCCCGATCTTCAATTGCTGCATGAGTCGAGCATCCAGCTCTATCGCAACCACCTGTTTTGCTTGCTGTGCGAGCAGGCGGGTGATGATTCCTTTCCCTGGACCAATCTCAAGGACCACATCCTGTGATGTCAGCCCCGCATACTCAACCTCCCGTTGAGCAACAGCAACATCAATCAAAAAATGCTGACCGAGCCTTTGGCCGACCAT
>Ga0315277_10013228_pt1 | contig 10288 bp, 12 predicted proteins | sample YL17G05_15_MG_FD_203695 | JGI IMG/M metagenome (GOLD analysis project Ga0315277, IMG submission 203695) | Sediment microbial communities from Yellowstone Lake, YNP, Wyoming, USA - YL17G05_15 | ecosystem: Environmental > Aquatic > Freshwater > Lake > Sediment | place: USA: Wyoming | collected...
TGGACGGCGACGTTGTTCGTGGTGTCGCCGTTGACCGAAAGGAAGACATAGTCGGTTACGGCCTGGGCGGGCGTCGTCGCCAGCATGACCAGTGCCAGAAGGGCGCCGAACCAAATCCATTTGCAGTTTTTCATAGTTGCTCCTATCGGCAATGTGAAAGTTGAATAACTGTCCGTCAACGGGGATGCCCCCTGCCCCTTCCTTGTCGCATACCGCGTTGATATTCCCATCGCATTCATCCCTGATTCCTCAAGGACGTGATTAATTTATCGGTTCTGCAAGGATAAATATTACGTCCCAGCGTATAAAATGCCGATAAAACAAAAACGCTGACGGGATTTCGAATCGGGGAGACCCATCGCCGGCGCTTCATAATCCGCATTTAGAGCCCTTGCCAAACCAAGAATGATGTCTTACATTTGGGCCCACAGCGCCGGAGCGGCGCCGCCGACGGCGCCCACACAATTATGGAGGAATTATGAGGATAGTCGCGCTTATAGTCGCCACGGGGCTTCTTTTCGGCCTTATCGCCTGCAACTCAGGGTCCAAAACCGGGGTGAGCGAGCCGGATTTCCGGTCGTTTCTGAAGGATTATGAGGCGAAAGTGGTCCCGCTGAGCAAGGAGAGCGCCCTGTCCTCCTTCAATGCGTCCGTTTCCGGCAATGATGCCGACTACGAAAAATCGGCTCAGGCGCAGGTCGCGCTGGAGAAAATCTATTCCGACACGGCGGCCTTTGCACAAGTGAAGGCTTTTCGGGAATCGGGAAAGATCACCGATCCCTTGCTTAAGCGCCAGTTGGATATCCTCTACCTTTCTTATCTGGGCAACCAGGTTGATCCGAAAACGCTTGAGGAACTGGTTCGACGCCAGACCGCGGTCGAGCAGAAGTTCAACGTCTACCGTGCACAGGTTGGTGAGCGTATCTTAAGCGACAACCAGGTCGACTCCATCCTGCGATATTCCGCCAATTCGGCGGAGCTCGAGGCGACGTGGAAGGCGAGCAAGCAGATCGGCCGCGAAGTGGCGGCGCAGGTCATCGAATTGACGAAACTGCGCAACCAGGTGGCCAAATCACTGGGATTTGCGAACTACTATGAGATGCAACTGCAACTCGGCGAGCAGGATCCGTCCGAACTGGCGGCCCTGTTCGATGAACTGGACAGTCTGACCCGCGGGGCGTGCGCCCTGCTCAAAAATCAGATCGATTCGGCGCTGGCCATCCGGTTCCAGATTTCCAAGGACCAACTGCTTCCGTGGCACTACCAGAACCGTTTTTTCCAGGAAGCCCCGACGATTTATGACGTGAACTTCGACGCCTTCTATCGGGATAAAGACCCCGTGGCGATCTCGCGCGCGTATTTCGCCGGCATCGGCATCCCGGTGGACAGCGTTCTGGCCCGCAGTGACCTTTACGAGCGGCCGGGAAAGTACCAGCACGCCTACTGTACGGACATCGACCAATCCGGCGACGTGCGCGTTGTCTGCAATGTACGGCCCGACTACTACTGGACGAACACCATGCTTCATGAGCTGGGGCATGGGGTGTACGATTTTTATAACGACCGCCAGGCGCCGTGGCTTTTGCGCGGCGCGGCCAGCGGTTTTGCGACCGAAGCGATAGCCAATTTCTTCGCTCGCTTAGCTTCCAATCCACAATGGCTGACGCAGGTTGCGGGCGCGCCGAAGGCGGATATCGACCGCGTGGCCGGCGATTGTTCGCGGATGCTGCGGCTGGAACAACTGGTCTTCAGCCGATGGTCGCAAGTGATGGTGCGTTTCGAACGCGCCCTTTACGAAAACCCCGATCAAAATCTCAATCAACTCTGGTGGGACCTGATCGAAAAATACCAGGGCCTGACCCGTCCTGAAGGGCGCGACGAACCCGACTGGGCCGCCAAGATTCACATCGCCACCTCGGCGGGCAGCTATCACGAGTACTTAATGGGTGAGTTGCTGGCTTCCCAGCTGACCGAGACTATCGGCCGTAAAGTCCTGAATGCATCTGACCCGTTTGGCCTGGACTTTGCCGGTGATCCGAGGATCGGGAAATTTCTCGTCGACAACGTGTTTCATCTGGGCAGCCGCTATCCCTGGAATGAAATGATCCAGCGAGCCACCGGAGAGAAACTTACTTCGCTCTATTATGCCAGGCAGTTTATCGAAGCGAGATAGACCGTTCGGCTTTCAGTACCGTTTGATCGATTCCGTTTGGAGGCATAAGAGCGGCCGTTCGATTATCGGCATAATCGATGAGTAAGCCGGTTGGCAGCAGGTCATTGACTGCCGACGCCGCCGATTCGCCGCGAGGTGTCACCAGAATTTCTATGCCGATCCGCACAAGCCCTTCCGACAATAGCTTGGCGATGCTTGCCTATCGGAACACCTCCCGTCTCCAACCTAATTCCACCTAATCAAACTGCCCACCGAATGGGGGGAAGACCAGAGCCGGTAGCGGGCTTTTGACGTTTATCTTGAAGGAGAAAAAAAGGCCACGCAGGGTCGCATCCGGTTTAGTCATCACTCAGTGTCTCGTGATCGATTTTGAATGCGGCCGTTGCCTCAGCGCACAATCGATTTCTGACGGTTATCCGGCACGATGCCCACACGATTGGATGCTTCATCCTGCGTAGAACCGCCTCGGCGGCGATTTCGTCTCCAACATGAACGGGCGCCCTGTACCGCATCTCGAGACTACAGGTGAGCGGTCGACCGCCAAATTCCTGATGAACGAAATTAACCATGGTGGCATCAGCGATTGAGGCAAGAATGCCTCCATGGACGATACCAACATAACTCTGAAATCTCGAATCGAGATTGGTTCGGCACACGATCTTACCGTCGGCCTTTTCGAAGATTAGCCCAAGGCCATCGGTATTAAGGCCGCCGCAGACAAAGCACCTGTCATGTGCTGAGAATTTTGAGATCTGAGTCATCGCTTTACACCGTATTGCAAGAAAATTCCTCTTGACATATTATGAGCATATGCTCATAATATGTCAGGAGACAAAGAATGGCAAGACCAAAATGCGCCCGTTGCGTACGAAATATGCCGAATACGACGTTTTTCAAACCTCGGGGAATCCCGCTTGTGGAATTGGAGGAAGTGACTCTGGCTTTTGACGAATATGAGGCATTGCGGCTTGCCGATCTTGATGGCCTATATCAGGAAGAAGCGGCAGTACAGATGAACATCTCGCGTGCGACATTTGGCCGCATTGTTGAGTCCGCCCACAGAAAGGTCGCGGATGCCCTGATAAACGGCAAGGCGATTAAAATTGAAGGAGGTGTCGTTAAAATGACACAAAAGAGGATGTTTCAGTGCTCCGATTGTGAGTATCCCTGGGAAGTACCGTTCGGTACCGGAAGACCAGCAGCTTGTCCGAAGTGCGGAAGCAACAACCTGCATCGCTCCGAAAGCGAGCGGGGTCTTGGCAGAGGCGGCAGGGGTATGGGTTGCCGCAGACGCCGTGGAAGTATGGCAAATTCAGGAGAGGAGACAACATGAGAATAGCAGTAGCGTCGGATGATGGGATCTCTATTGCGGGGCATTTTGGCAGGTGTGCCGGCTTTGTGATTTTTGATGTCATCGATCAGAAGGCGACAAGAATCGAGCTTCGGCAGAACTCCGGTGGTCATCATCACAGCCAGGGCGACTGCACCCATCATGACCACGAAAGCCACAATCATAGCCATGAGTCATTTCTAATCGCGTTACAAGATTGCCAGGCGGTTATCTGCCGTGGAATGGGCCGAAGAGCCATCGCCGACCTGACAGCCAAGGGGATCAGTCCCGCCATAATCAGTGAGGATATCTCCGCGCATGAAGCGGCGGATTTGTATGCCTGCGGCCGCCTGAATGCATCAAATGATTCAACATGCTGTTCACATTAAGTATGCTGAGACAGGCAGACATGAGATCTAACAAGCGAAAGGAGAACGAACATGGAAACAAGCAGTCAGGCACAGACTAGTCCGATGCCCCGTATCGGGGATAAGGCTCCGGCGTTCAAAGCGGTCACGACACAGGGAGAAATCAACTTCCCGGAGCAGTATTCGGGCAGTTGGGTCATTCTGTTCAGTCATCCTGCGGATTTCACTCCGGTTTGCACCTCGGAATTCATGACATTTGCCTCAATGGAGGACCAGTTCGCCAGGGCGAACTGCAAGCTCGTGGGGCTCTCCGTAGATGGTCTGTATAGCCACATCGCTTGGCTACGCACGATCAAGGACAAGATCGAATACAGAGGGATGAAGAACGTCGAAGTCAAATTCCCCCTGATTGAAGACATCACGATGGAAGTGGCCAAGAAGTACGGGATGATCCAACCGGGTGAGAGTTCTACCAAGGCTGTTCGGGCGGTATTCGTGATCGATCCGAAAGGGATTATCCGGGCGATCATTTATTACCCGTTAAGCCTGGGGCGGAATTTTGACGAACTCCATCGTGTGATCATGGCCCTGCAGACGGCAGACGCCTTTTCCGTGGCAACCCCGGCTGATTGGCGACCCGGTGATGACGTCATTGTCCCACCGGCAGGTTCTTGCGGCGTGGCCAAGGAGCGAATGGAAAGCAAGCAGGAAATGACTTGCTATGATTGGTTTTTCTGCACCAAGAAGCTCGATAAGGAGAAAGTGCTGAGCACAATCTTGAAGAAATAGAAATAAACACACTCACCACCTAAGGGTTCCGGACAGGCTGTCGGGCATGACAGGGCGGCATGGTTTATCGCGGCATAATAGGCTGTGGTTATGAAATCATGGCGGCCCCGACCTCACTCTCCCCAAACTCTGGTGACCTTCCAGTTCCCGGTGCGGTCACACTATGCCAATGTGAACGGGTTTAGTTTGAGGACGGCTGGGTTTGATATATGACTTGCCGGTGTACCTTCCTTCCGGCCTATTCGCATTGACTCTGTTCGATTGACCGAACCTTCGCGACCAGTTCAGCAAACCTCGGTTCCGGCCGGACGCGGTCCATAGACGGCGCGGTTATAACCGGGGGCATCCGGTCAGTTGAAGGTCATGAGCCGGCAGCGGGCTTTTGACATTTATCTTGGCGGTGAAGAGGGATCGTGCCCTCGACTCGCGATATGGCACAGGAATTTACGTCACACTGCGACCAGGGGGATACTAATAACTGGACAGCAGGTGTCTTTGACGCTATGATATGTCACGATGACGCCGTTTTTCGGCAGGCTCAGGAGGAACGAGTAGTTGCGAGTGGCAGTTATCGGCGGCGGTGCGGCCGGAATTTTCGGGGCCATCTCTGCCGCCACCCATCATCCGGGGGCGGAGATCGTGGTCTTCGATGCGACCCGCCAGCCGCTCGACAAAGTCCGCATCTCCGGAGGCGGGCGGTGTAACGTAACGCATCACTGCTTCGATCCGGCCGAATTGGTGAAAAATTACCCGCGCGGCTCTAAAGAGCTCCGGGGGGTATTCAGCCGCTTTCAGCCCAAAGATACGATCGCCTGGTTCGAACAACATGGCGTCCGATTGAAAGTCGAAGAGGACGGCCGGATGTTCCCGGTTACCGATAGCTCCTCGACGATCATTGATTGCCTGCTGACAACCGCCGTCAGTTCGGGTGTGCAGATAAGGCTCGGCGCCAGGGTCAAGAGTATCGCGGCCATCGATCAAGGCGGAGGCTCGCTTCAGTACGAAATCGAACTTGATGATGGACCGGCGGGGTGGTATGACCGCGTGCTTCTGGCCACCGGCAGCGGGTCGCACGGGTATCGTCTTGCCCAACGGCTGGGACACGACATCGTGCCGTGCGTGCCGTCTCTGTTCACGTTCAAGATGACCGATCGGCGCCTTGACGGGCTGGCCGGCATCAGTTTCGAGAAAGCAAGACTAACCCTGACCGACAGGACCCACAGGAAGCTTGAGCAAACCGGGCCGCTCCTCGTCACGCACTGGGGGCTAAGCGGGCCGGCGGTGCTCAAACTGTCGGCGTGGGGCGCACGAAGTCTCCATCGGGACAAGTACCAGGCGGAGCTGACGGTCAATTTCGCGCCCGACCACCATCCCGACCAATTGCGTCAACTGCTGTTGGCATTCAAGAAGCAGCACGGAAGGAAGCGGGTTGTGACGGCGCCGGTTTTTCCCATCCCGCGCCGATACTGGAGTCGTATCGCACGACTCAGCGGCGTTACCGATGAGATGACCTGGACGAACCTGACCCGGACCGCCATGAATTCGATCATATCCGAACTTGCCGGCGGTCGCTTTGCCGTCATCGGCAAGGGGATGTTCAAGGAGGAGTTTGTCACCTGCGGCGGAGTGAATCTCAAGGAGGTGGATTTCAAGACGATGCAGAGCCGGCTCCGTCCCGGTTTGTACTTTGCGGGTGAAATACTGGATATCGACGGTATTACCGGCGGGTTCAATTTCCAGAGCGCGTGGAGCACCGGCTGGATCGCCGGGATTGGGGACCGTACAAGCGCCGACCCCCCAATAAATTGGGGGAGACCGCAATGAACGTCCGGCGCGAAGATGATCCGCCCCCATCGGCATCGGCGGCGAAAAAGAGGGGTCGAATTTTGACCTTACCGGTCAATTGCGACCCCAACCGCGCACTCGGCGCACTTATTTGGAATTCGGGCTTTCGGCCGGGCCGTCTTCTGCCTCTCCGAGCATGAGCCGACTTGGCTTAATCCGATAGGGATAGCTCTTTTCGCAAGTACGAGACCACCGTCTGGTCCGGTCTAAGCTCCGGATTCCCGAAGACGCGATAATGGTTCCGTTGCCAGAAGCGAAGGGCGGCTGGGTTGTTCAGCTGCACCGCCGTGCGGATTTCGCTGACCCCGCCGGTCATCCTGATTTTGCTTTCCACAAGTTTCAGGATTCTCGTCCCGATCCCTTGCCTGCGCCAAGGGGCGATGATCATCAGGAGGGAAATGAACGCCACGTGAGTCGTTCCTTCGAAATCACCGGGAACAAAATCAACCACACCGATCAGACTCCCGTCCGAGGCGCAAACGCCGCAGAAAACACCTTTCTCATGCCGGGATGTTTCGATATCCCGAAGAACCATCGCCATGGATGCCTTCGGCTCCGGTCCCAGCGCCAAGAAATCCTCATTCTGCCGGTAGACCTCGAGGACTTCCTCCAGGTCATGCTCAGTGATCGGCCTTATCTCAAGTGAATTTTCACACATGCCGCGGTATGCCGTTAAACAATTGGGATATTGAATCGATGCAGGTTCTGATACTTTAGAACCGCAACGATAGACAACTCAGCCCACCATCAAGCTTGCGGAATTCCGACGTGTCCAGCACGATCGTTCGATAGCCTGCCGCAATGATGGCGCTTTCCGCCTTTGGATATCCCGCCGGGACCAGGACGGTGCCGTTTATCCACAAGCAGTTGGCCCCATACTGTTCGGCCGAATCAATCTGTATCATGCGATAAACGCCGAATTCCGGTCTTGTCGACAATTCGCGGCTCGCAACTACGGTTTGGTTCTCGACATACGCGATCGCGGACTTTAAGTGCAGGATATTCCCAAGCGGAACCAGTGATCCGGTCATGCCGCGGTCGGTCAGGATGGCGAGTATCTGCTCGGCTCCCTCCCGGTTGGTGCGCTGGGACAAACCGATGAAGAAGTGATTACCTGCCATCATAACGTCGCCGCCGTCGACCGTGCCGGGCGCATGAATGTGCTCAATATCGGTGTAGAACGTTTTGACCACCGGCTCAATCGACTCGGTTTCGCCTCGACGTGAGGGCGCGCCCGGACGCAGAATGATGGCGCATGCGGGGGTCAGAAGAGCAGTGTCTTCGACGAAAGTGGAGTCCGGATAATCATCATCGGGCGGCAGGACGGTCACAAGCAAGCCGCAGGTCTTTAGCGCCTGCACGTAGGCGGCATGCTGCCGAAGCGCCGATTCCCAATCGGGCGCGCCCAGATTGGCCGTGGAAAGCCCGTTAACAAACGAGCGGCCCGGCGGGCGCACGATGGCATGCGTAAATTTCATGCGGTTCGCCTAGGAGCAATGCGACATGGGTCGCCGAGAAAACCCACGCGAGACGATCACCCGGCTATTTCCCGCCGAATTGAATGCCGGCAAGCACGCGGATGTCGGGGATGTCACCGATCCCGAAGCGCACTTCAAGCGTATAGAGATTGCCTGTTCCCATCGGGAAGGCTATACCGCCGGACAGGGTCAGACCGATCTCGGTGTCGCCGTCGCCATATTTAGGATCAATGAACGCAATGGTCGGGCCGATCTGGCCATAGAACAAAGCGTCTGATTTGGGCGGCGAAAAAGCAAGGCGAAGGTCGGGGTTTAGGGTCAGGACGGTGACGTCATCACCGGCGCCGATGTCGGCGCTGGGGGCGAAGCGGGCGACACTCGCGAATTTCCCAAGGACCGCCTGAGCGCCGGCGACAAACTGGTCGGGTTGAAGCCCAAATCCGGCCCTGACGCCGATGCCCACGCCGTGCGAATTTTGACCCGCGAATGCGAATGCCGGTCCCATGCCGACCACAAGCCCCACCGCCACGACTACGATCCATCGTAATCTCATCTCATCCTCCACTATCCAAACTGCCTTTGTCCGGGCGCGACGGAACGACGACGCGCGAGACGTCTTATTGATTGGTCAAGGTAATGTGTTCAAGTATTTCTCGTCAAATCTTTTTGGAGACGCGCCAACGCAGGGTATGATGCCCGCCATCGTGAAATCCGGGAATAACCACACGACGGCAAAGAACAAGCGAGTCGTCTCAACGCCCGAATGAAGGGGGCCGATTAATCAGGATTTACTGAATATGCTCTTGAATATCTCCGTGTCTTGGCGGCTGAAGATGACGAAGTGAACCTCCTTGACCGATTGAGCCTCGACCGCGAAGTCATCGAGGGCGCGGCACATCACCCGCGCGCAGTCGGTAATATCTACCCCGCCGACCCCGGCGCCGATGGCCGGAAAGGCGATCGACTCCAGCCCAAGTTCCTCGGCCAGCCGCAAACTGCTGAGGGCGCTGGCATAGACCAGCTCCTCCGACGACCTCAAATCCTGGCCCATGCCGGCGGCGTGAATGACGTAGGTGTGAGGAAGCTCGCCGGCCGTTGTCGCCACCGCCTCGCCCGGCTCGATCGGACCCAGGGCGACGGCTTCATCCTCGATGACCTGCCCGCCTTTGCGTTTGATGGCCCCGGCCACCCCCGATCCCATCCAAAGGTGGTTGTTGGCGGCATTGACGATGGCGTCGGTTTCGGCCTCCGTGATATCACCGGTGTAAATCTTTACCTTCATGGTTCTCCCGATATCTCTATGTATGATTGTGCCCTTTAATAATCTTGTACGCAGCTGTGCCGGAATGAGACGTCACGATTTCATAGTGTCGTCTCTAATTCGAAACACCGGCCGCATGGCTGGTTTCGGCTTCAATTTCATGCGTCGGTCAAGATTCCAGAGCGCCCATGCCGCCAGGGCGCCTTCCGCGCCGCCCAGGATCATGCCGCCGACCACGTCCAGCGGATAATGGACTCCGACGAATACCCGCGATAGACCGACAAGAAATGCAAAGAGTATAAAATAGGGCACATATTTCTTGTAAAGCAGCCCGAAGAACAGGGCCTGACCGAACAGATTAGTTGCGTGCGACGATGGAAACGAATATCCCGCGCCACAGTTGACCAACAAGTGCGCCTCCATCACCTTGCACGGTCGCAGCCGCGCCAGCCATGGCTTAAGCCAGGCGCTGGAACTCTGATCGGTGAGCGCCACGACGACAAGCGAGAACACCGCCACCCAGACAAACCGTCTGCGGCCGAAAATAAGAAGGCCCGCCAGAATCGCAGCGTAGAGCACGCGCAGGACGTTGTCATTGGTGATAATCGGCATGATGCTATCGGTTACCGGGTTGGCCAGCGTCTGGTTGACAAACGTAAACACTGCCCGATCAATGCCACTCAGCCACTCAATCATGAAAATCCCCGTGCGTGTTCATGAAAGCCACGGTTTGCCGAAGAGTCGGGATACCGGCCCGCGCTCCCGGCCGGCGGCATTTCAATGCGGCCGCGGCGGACGCGAACTTCATCTTGCGGGCCAGGTTCCACCCCCGATGGATGCCGAACAGATAGGCGCCGTGATAGACGTCGCCGGCGCCGGTGACGTCGACCGCCCTGACCCGGAACGCCTTCTGCCGGACCGTCTCGCCATCGGCATCGATACCGAATGACCCGCCGATACCGGACGTGACCACAACCTCGGGGATACTCAGGCGTCGAAATCCACGCGCCGCTTTTTCAATCGATCGGGTCTTGATGCGATGGC
>Ga0315277_10013229_pt1 | contig 10287 bp, 7 predicted proteins | sample YL17G05_15_MG_FD_203695 | JGI IMG/M metagenome (GOLD analysis project Ga0315277, IMG submission 203695) | Sediment microbial communities from Yellowstone Lake, YNP, Wyoming, USA - YL17G05_15 | ecosystem: Environmental > Aquatic > Freshwater > Lake > Sediment | place: USA: Wyoming | collected...
CGCGCCTCGTCGCACTGCACCCACAGGAGGCCGAGGCCAGGAAGAGGGGCGCGCGGGATCTGGGCCCGGGGGCGGCCGCCGGAGGCGCGGCGGGGCGACGCGGCGGCGGCCCACGCGCGGCGCGCCGCGCTGCCGCCGCGCGACCGCCCGCCCCCAACACTCCCGCCGTCGTCGTCCGAGTCCCCGCCGCCGCCATCGTCCGAGTCGCGCGCAGACGCGGCGCGCGGGCGGGCGCGCGAGGCGGAGCGGGGGGGGGACCCGGGGCCGCCGGGGCCGCCGTTGCCGAGGCCCGACGCGATGAGGTCCTCCAACTGGGGCCGGTGCAGGGAGAGGAGCTGGCCCCGGTACTTGCACGAGGTCCAGCCGTCGTCGGCTTTGCGCGCAGGGTTCTGGGGGGGGGGGGCGGGGCGGGGTGGGCGAGCGCGCGGCGCGCGGCGGGGTGGGCGAGCGCGCGGCGCGGCGGGGTGGGCGAGCGCGCGGCGCGCGGCGGCGCGCGCGCTCCCCGCCACCCCTCCCTCCCTCCCCCCCACCCCCTTGCCTGCTTGCGCTTGATGAACACGGAAAAGGCGGACGGCGATTTGAAGACGTAGCCTTCAAAGAGGATGGCGCCGTCGGTGGCGAGTTCTGGGGGAGGGGGAGAGGGGGGTGGGTGGTCGGCGCGGCCCGGCGGCGGCGGCGCAGCCATCGCCGCCCGGGCCCGACCAGCCGCGCGCAGCCCGCTCGCCCCGACGCGCGAGCCCGCGCGCGCCCGCGCGTGCCGGAAGGAAGCGTGGCGGGCGTGGGCGGCAATTGGGGGGCGAGGCGCGAGGGGATTGGCGACCCGCGGCGGCTGTGCCCGCCCGCCGCACCGGGGCCGCCCCGGCGCCGGCCGCCGCCCCGGGAGGCACAAGCGGACGTGTGCGACGACATCGCGTGTGCCGGGCCGGGCCAGCGGCGCGCAAAACGCCGGGCGGCCGGGGCTAGCCCATGCCCTCCCTCCTCGGCCCCGCCCGCCGCGGCCCCCGCGCCCTCAGCCCTCCCCTCACCCGCATAGTAGTCGCGCCCGGCGACCGAGCAGGAGAGTACGTTGGGGCCGGGCGTGAGCGCGCCGGCCGCCACGAGGGGGGCCAGGGTGCGAGACCGCCCGGACGACGCGCGGCCGGACATGGCGGCGTGCCAGGACGGTGGCCGGCCGATTGGCGGGTGGCGGAGAGGGGCGGCCGCGGCGGAGCGGCCGCAATGGGATGGGAGTGGAGAGGGGTCGGTGCGCGGCCGAGACGACTCCGCGCCACTCTGGGCCGACGTGCGCCCGCGATGGGGCTCCGCGCGGGCGCCGCAAGGCCCACGGTCGCAGCACGGCCCCACCCGGACGCTTGGGGCCGCCGACAAGCGCTCGAGGCGGTGCCTCGGCGCGCGCCGCGGCCGCCGCGGCCGCCGCGCGCGGCGTCCGGCCCGCAGCCCGACCTGTGGGCCGACCTGCCCGTCGCCGTCGCACTTCCTGATGTGCTGGACGCGCTCGCGACCTCGGCCGCGCGGGCGGCCGTCCTGGAAGCCCCCCCCGGCTCCGGCAAAACGACGGGCTTCCCCCTCGCCCTCCTCGCCGCGTCCCCCCCCTGGCTCGCCACCAAGACCATCCTCGTCGTCGAGCCGCGCCGGCTGGCCGCCCGCGCGGCCGCCGGCCGCATGGCAGCGTTGCTGGGGGAGCGCGTCGGCGGCGTGGTCGGCTTCCGCGTGCGCAACAAGGCCGCCGTGTCAAGCCGCACCAGGATCCTAGTCGTCACGCCTGGCATCGCGCTGCGCATGGTGGCGGATGCGCGGGGGCTTGCGGGTGTGGGGTGCGTCCTGCTCGACGAGGCGCACGAGAGGGGGGTCGAGTCCGACCTCATTTTTGCCCTGCTCGCAGGGCCGGCAGGCAAAGCCGCTCCAGAGTTACGGGTCGTCGTCGCGTCCGCCACGCTCGGCGGCGGCCTTGCCGAGCGCGCGGCGGCCCTCCTGGGCAACGCCCCTGTCGTGCGCGCGCCGGCCGCGCGCATGTTCCCCGTCGCCGTCCGCTACGCGGGCGAGCCCCCTCCCGGCACCCGCGCGCTGGCCGACGCCGTGGTGGCCGCGGTCAAGGCCGCGCTCGCGGCCTCGCCTGGCGACGCCCTCGTTTTCCTTCCGGGCATCGCCGACGTGCGGTCGGTCGCGGCCCGGCTCGCCGGCTGCGGCTGCGACGTGATGCCGCTGCACGGCGGCCTGTCACCCGCCGCCCAAGACGCAGTGCTCGCGCCGCGGGCGCCGGGGGCGAGCCGGAGGGTCGTCCTGTCGACGCCCGTCGCCGAGAGTTCTGTCACCGTGCCCGGCGTTCGCGTCGTCGTCGACTGCGGTATGTCGCGTGTACCCGAGATCGACGCTGCGACAGGCCTGGGACGCCTGGCGACCCGCCCCATCTCCGCAGCGTCCGCCGACCAGCGCGCGGGCCGCGCGGGCCGCCTCGCGCCCGGCGTCTGCGTCCGCCTCTGGTCGGAAGCGTCGCACGTGAGGCGACCCGCAGCGCCGCAGGCAGCGCTCGTGGGGGCGGACGCGGCGCCGATGGCTCTTACGCTGGCTGCTGCCGGCTTGGGCAGCGGCGGCTGGCGCGAGCTGCCCTGGCTCGACGCTCCTGCCGAAGCCTCGATGGATGCCGCGTTTGAGCTTTTGCAGGGTCTGGGCCTGGTCGACGGCGCCCGCGCGGCGACTCGCGAAGGCGCCGCCGCGGCCGCGCTCGGCGCCCACCCGCGCCTCGCCGCCATGCTCCTTGCGGCGGCGGAGATCAAGGCCGAAGGCTCCCTTAATCTCGCCGCCGTCCTCGCTTCGCTCGCGTCTGCGCGGGACGTGTGCCGCGGGCGCACGGCGACTGCGTGCGCCGCCGCGCGCGTCGCCGCGCTCGCGCGGGAAGGGGCGCTCGCCGCGTCCGTCGACCGGCGGGCGGCAGAAGATGTGCTTGACTCGGCGTTGCTGCTAGCACGGCAGGCCACGGCCGGTAGCGGGAGCGAGAGCGACGACGGCGAGAGCGACGACGACGGCCCCCCCTCGCGCGAACGGCGCCACCGCGCGCGGGCCGCCCTCGCGGGCGCCGCCCACGCTGCCGCGTCCGCGACGCCCGCCCTGGCCGGCGCGCTGCTGGCGATGGCCTACCCGGACCGGGTGGCGGCGCGGCGGGAAAGGGGCAACCGCGGCCGCACGGCGTCGTTCGCGCTGCCGCCCGCCACGTCGGCTGCGTTGCGCCTTCCGTCCGGGGAGGATCATCTAAACGATGTCTCCTTCATCGTGGCCGCCACAGTCGGCTCTTCCGCCGCCGCCGACCGCGCGCCGCTCGCTTTCCTGGCCGCCGCCGTCGACCCCGCGCGCGCCGCGCTCCTCGCGCCCGCCCTCGCATCCACTGCCACCGTCGTCGAGTGGGTACCGGCCTCCAAGCGCGTGGTGGCCCGGCGGCGCACGCTGTTCGGGGCGGCGGTCGTGGCGGACGAGGCCGACGCGAGCCCGGCGCCCTCGGCCGTCGAGGCCGCGCTCGAGGCCGCCATGGCCCGCGGCGGCGGTCCTTCCGCCCTGGGGGAGCCGGCCGCCGCCGCCGCATGGCGCGCGCGCGTCGTGGCGGCGGCGGCGGCGCCCGGCGCGGCCGCGCACGCGCCGTGGCCCGCCGCGGCCGCCCCGCGCTGGCTCGCGGCCGCGCTCGCGCCAGCGGCCGTCACCGGGTTGGCGGGCGTCGACTGGGTACCACTGCTGGTGGAGAAGGCCAATCTGACGCCGGGCGCGGCGTCTTTCGTCGACGCGGCCGCGCCCGCGGCGTGGGCGCCCGGCGCGCCCGGCGTCGCCTTCCCGATCGACCACGCCTCGGCCCCGCCCGCGGCCGTGATTCCGGTTGGGGACGCGATCAGGCTGAAGCTGACGGGCGGGCCTGCGGAGGGGGTCGGGGTGCGGCTGGTGCTCGGTTCGGCGGCCGCCAGCGCCGCCACCCTCGACGCGCTGTGGGCCGCCTGGCCGGCCACGCGCGAAACCCTGGCCAAGGGCAAACCCGCTAAGAAACTGCCCCCGGGGCCGCGCCCGTGGTGATGTAGGAGGGAGTGAGAGAGGCAGCATCGACCCGGTTTCCTCTTTCACGCAGTTCTCCCTTCCACCCCTCCCCTCCCCGCTACCGCTTGAGCAGCAGCATCAATAGAAACAGGAGCCCCGCCGCGCCCGCCGCGGCGGTGGCGCGGGACCGGCCGCGCGGGGTGTCAAACACGCGGCGAAAGCGCAGGGCGGCCGCGGCGAGGCCCGCGCGCGCGGTCGCCATGCCGTCGGACATGCCGTCGAGGAGGGCGTGCTGGGACTCGACCTCGGAGTGGATGCCGATGGTCATCTTCAAGGAAGGGGGCGAGGGAAGGGGAGGAACGGAGGGGGTTGGTTTTCGCGCGCGCCGAAACGGTGCGCGCACCTTGTCGCCTCCCTCTCCCCCACCTTCCCTCCCCCACCTGGCGCAGCGCCCCCACGCGCTCGCCCAGGGCGTCCATGGCGCGGTCGTTGTCGCGCTCCAGGCACTCGGGGTCGACCTGAGAGGGGAGAAGGGGGAGTGGGACCCGGGAGCGCGCGCGGGAGCACGCTGGCGGGCGTCCTGCGACCGCGCGGCGCGTCGGCGGGGCCGCGGCGCGCCGCCTGGCTCCGGCGTGTGGCGCGCGATGCGGCGCGTCCGCGCCCCCCTCCTCACCTGGGCCCCGCTGCCAAACGGGGGCGGTCGCCGGGAGCTTGGCGGGAACATGCGGGTCGTGGGCGGCGCGGGACACGGCGGCGGGCGCCGCAGTGGCGCGACCGCGGGCGCGGGCCGCCCGTCTCCCTCCCGCAGACCGGTCGCCCGCCGGGGCGCCAGGCCGGAACGGGGCCGTGTGAAGCGCCCCGGCCCATGGACGACCACGCACTGGCGGCATCGCCCGAGCGGCCGCCGCCAGCGAACCAGCCGGCCGCGACGCCCGCCCCGTCCGCCTGCTGGGCCGACACCGTGCTCGCCCTGGCCGCGCCCCTGCCCGGCGACAGTTCCACGTCGACGACGGCGAGCTTGGCGAGCAGGGTGCCCTGCTCACCGGCGGTGGCGCCGCCGTGGCCGCCGCGGCCGCCGCGCGCGGTGTCGCCGCCGCGCCGCGCCAAGGCGGCGACCGACGTAACGTTGACCGACATGCTGTGCGTCATGCTGTCCGTCAAGGTAGGGGGTATGGGGGAGGGAAGAAGGGGCGTGGGTGGGAAGGGGCGACCGGTCAAGGCTGCGCGCGCCGACCGCCCTCCCTTCCTGCAGCCCCCTCCGCCCATGCCGCCGACCCCCACGTGCGCCTGCTGCGGCCGCCACAAGCGGCCGCAGCAGAGCGAGGGCGCGGGCCAAGCCCTTTCACAGCTGCCCGCCGACCCGCCCGTCGACCGCCTGCCGCCGTCCGCGCGGCCGCCGCCGCCGCCCAGGGCGCCCCTCAAAGCGGTCGACCGCGTCAACCGGTATCAGTGAGTGAGGGAGGGGAAGGGAGGGGAGGGGAGGGGAGGGGGGAGGTGCGAGAGGTCGGTCGCTATGCCCTTAGATACACCCAAACAATCGCCTCATATATTTCGTTGCCTCTTTTTCTTTCAGCGAGACTGCCGCCTGCTGGGCGGCCGACCCCTTCCTCGCCCACGGCGGCCACACGCGGGCCCCGAACCGGCCGCGCGGCGCGCTGGCGGCCGCGTTCCGGGAGGAGCACGCCGCGGCGCTCGGGGGGCCGCTGTGAAAGGGTGCGGCGGGGCGTTCAAGCGCCGCCGCGGGGCTGGCGCCACCTCAATGTCACAGAGAGTGTCCCGCGCTGGCCGGGAAGCAGCCCCGCCGGCGCCTCGCCGCCGCCTCCTCCCACGTCAGAGAGTCCCAAACGCGCGGTCGCCAGCGTCGCCCAGCCCCGGCACGATGAACCCCCGTTCATCCAGCTCCGCGTCGATCATTCCCGCAAACACTTTGACGCGCGGGAAGCGCTCGCCGAGCAGTTTCAGGGCGGGCGGCGCGACGACCGCGGACACGATGCGGATGTTGGCGTCCGAGGCGCCCCGGCTCACGATGTCCTCGATCACTTGGGCCATGGTGCCCCCGGTGGCGAGCATGGTGTCGGCGACCAAGATCAGGTCGTCGGGGGCGAGCGAGGGAGGGAGTTTGTTCAAATAAGGGGTTGCCACGAGCGTCGCCTCGTCCCTCGCGTAGCCCACGTGATAAGTTTCCGCGGCGGGGAGCACGGTGAAGGCCTGGACGGAGGGAGGTGGTGGCGTGCGGGCGTGGGGGCGAGGGCCGCGCGCGCGCGCGTCCCCGCCCTCCCTCTCCCCTCCCCCCCCACCTGCTCCAGTAGCACCAGCCCCGCCCGCAGAATCGGCACCACCTTGACCGGCTGCCCCGGGTCGACAAAGGTGCAGTCGGCGACGCCGCACGGGGTGTCGACCTCGCCGGAGACCGTCGGCAGCCACCCGTCGACCGCCTCGTACACCAGGATGCGCCCCAACTCCGCGATCGCCGACCGGAAGACGGGCGAGGGGGACGCCTTGTTGCGCGCGACGGCGAGCCAGTGCGCGGCGAGGGGGTGGGACGGGACGTAGACCTGGTGGAGGGGGCGCGGGGGTGAGGGTCGGGGGCGCCGCCGCGTCGGCATCCGGCCCCTCTCTCTCTCGCGGCCGCGCCGTGAGCACCGCCGCAACCGCCTCCCTCCCACCAGGAGCTGGCCGCCGGGCGGGCCGCCCGCGGCGGCGCGCGCGCGGCGCGCGGGGGGCGCCGCGGACCGCCGCGGCGCGGCCGGCGCGGCGAGGGGTGCGGGGTGCGCCGCGCGGCGCGGAGTGGGGGCACGCATTGCGGGGCGGGCGGTGCGTTGTGTCGATTTGTTTTCGCGACCGCCGGCGCCGTGCTCGCTACAGCACGTCCCCCACCCCGCCCCCCACCACCGCCCCTTTCTCCCCGCACCAGCCCAACCACGCGCCCCACACAGGACTGTTTAAGAGCGTGCGGGCGTCGCCGACGACAACCAGGCCGGCGCGGGCGCGGGTGAGTGCGACGTTGAGCCGCCGCGCGTCGGCCAGGAAACCGACGCCCCCCCTCCCGTTGCTCCGCACGGTCGACATGACGATGACCTCCTTCTCCCGGCCCTGGAACCCGTCCACGGTGCGCACCTCGACGTCGGCCGACGCGGGCGCCGCGTCGAGCGCGCGGCGCAGCGCGCGCGCTTGGCCGGCGTAGGGCGTCACGACGCCCACCGCGTCCTGGGAGGCGCCAGCGCGCAGCAACGCGGTCACGATGGCGGCCACGGCGGCGGCTTCGGCGGGGTTCGCGTAGGTGGTGGTGGTGGCGGTGGTGGAGTCGCCGCTCCCCCCACCCCCTCCCACCTCGGGCCCGTCGCACTGCACAAACGCGACCGGCACCCGGGACGGCCAGGCCAGGCCCGGTGGGCGCGGGCGGGCGGACGCGGGGATGCCGTCGCGGAGGCGGCCGCCGTAAAAGCGGTCGGCCGGAAATTCAGAGATCCCCGGGTGCATGCGGTACTGCGTGTCCAGTGTGAGAGGCTCCAAACCGGCAGCCTCCAGCCGCTCAAACAGCGACACGCCCAGGCCGGCGGCCACGCCGCCGGGGGAAACGACGGTGGGCGGGAGTTGCCGGGGGTCGCCGACGAGCAAGGCCGCGGTCGCGGCCCTCAACAGCGGGATCAGGGCCGCGGGCTCGGTCGCCTGCGTCGCTTCGTCGATGGCGACTAGGGAGAAAGTGCGGCCGTCGAGGGTGGGGTCGCCCGCGCCGACGCACGTCGCGGCGACGACGGCCGCCGAGTCGAGCACCGCCGCCGCCGCCGCCGCCTCGAGCTGGGCCGCCCGCTCCCGGTCGGCACGCCCGGCGGCGCCTTTTGGGGCGGCGGCAGCCGACGCGCGCAACGCGGCCGCCGCTTTTCCGGCGGGCGACGCGGCAGTCCGCGCGGCGAGCGTTTGCGGCCGCACGGCCGCCGCCACCTTGGCGGGCTGCCCCACGCGCACCACATTGACGCCCAGAGCAATGAGCGCGGCCGCGATGTTGTCGGTGGCCACGTTGGACGCGGCGGAGACGAGGACGGGGGCAGGGAGCGCAGGGAGGGCAGAGGCGATCAGACCGGCGAGCGCGCGAGTCTTCCCGGTCCCTGGCGGCCCGCGCCACAGCGTCAGCGTGCGGGTCAGGGCCGCGTGGCCGGCCGCCACTTGGGACGGGTTGAGGCCGGCGGCAGCGAGGGCCGCGCGCGCGGCGCGCAGCGGCGGGCCGCCCCCTTTGGTCGCCCAGGGAGGGCGTTCTTCGGCCGCGGACGTGACGGCAGAGGGCGGACCTGATCCGACCAATGCCCTTCTAAGTTGCGCACAGCGTGCGTTCTCCCCGGTGGCCGCCGGCGGTGCGGCAAAGTCGGCGAGCGCGGCCGCCGCGCGGTCGGCCGCGGTCGAGTCGGACCGCGCGTCGAGGCGCCACCCGGCGCCGGTGATGAGGCGGGCAGATTGGGGGGGGAGGGCGACGCGCAGCCAGCGGGTCGAATAGTCCATGAGCACGCCGTCGAGGCCGCTCGACGGGGCTGCACGAACGCGGGGGCCGGGTGTCGACGGCAGCCACGACCGCGGCCGCCACGCCCGCCGCCACCACACCACGCACCTGCATCATCGCCTTGGGTCAGCATCACGTTGTCGCCGGGGGAAAAGGCGTGGAAGGGGAGTTTGCCATCGCGTGGCGCGGCCAGTTTGATCAGCGCGTCGCCAAACAGGGCGCCAGCGGGCGACGCGTCCAGCCCAAACAGGGTCACACCCTCGTCCCTTAACCTCGCATGGCTCCACTCGGTCATCCGCGCGTCCGCCGCGGCCGCCTCGGCCACCGCCTCGGCCGCGACGCCGGCCGCGAGGGCGGCACGGTGGGCGGCGAGGAGGGTGCGTTCCACGTCTTTGCGGGCGCCACGGGCTCGCGTGGTGCGGGGAGAGGGGGGTGGAGGTGGTGGGAGAGGCGGGGCCTGGAGCGGGGGTCGAGCGTCGGCGCGCGTAAGGCTTCCTCGACCCTCCTCCAACCCCTTCCCCCGATGCACCTTTGCGTTCTGCAGCCGCCCCACCAGCAGCGGGCTCGGCGGCGGCGCCTCCCTCGGCGCGGCGAGCGCGGCGAGCGCCGCGACGTCCCGCGCCACCGCCTTGTCCCGCGCCCTCGTGGCCGCCGCCGCCGCCCGCGCGTCGGCGGCGTCCAGGACGTCGGCCAGGGGGCCGTGGTATTTGGAAGGGGGAGAGGGGGAGGGGCGGGGCGCGCGGCGCCCGCCAGCGGGGCGACCGCCGCGGCCACCGCCGCGGCCGCCGCTGCGGGAGGACAACTGTGTGAATGGTGAGTGAATGTGGAGAGGGCGAGAGGGGGGCGCAGCGCCCCAACACCCGCCCTTTGCGCACCTGCCCGCGCCCTGCCGCGCCCAGACGGGTCCGCGGACGCCCGTCGCCCCGGAAATGCACTGAGGCGATCATGGCGGTCGCCGCAGTCTCTCAGGATGGGGAAACCATGGCGCCGGGCGAGAGTGGCGCCCCGCCGCCGCGCATGCGGCACCCCCACTCCCGCGGCGACGAGCCCCAGCATGGCGCCCGGCCGCCCATGAGGTATGGAGTAGAGACGAGGTCATGTCGTGACGTTGGCGGGGCGAGCGACGCGCGCCCCACCCTAATCCGCCCGCCCGCCGACGCCGCCCCTCCTCTCCTTCCCAGCTGGTGCCGAGCCGCGTCCACCGTCACCCTCCAGCTGATGCGTGGGCACCTTTCGCGAGCGACGCACGCCCTGGCATCGCCGCCGCTCCGGTCTGCAGTCCGTGCGCCGCGCCCGCGCCTGCCCATGGGTTCCTCTAAGCGCGCCGCGTCCGGCGAGCCGGCCGGTGACGTCGCGAGAGCGACGCCTGGACGGTCGAGCCCGACAGACGAGGCCTCACGCCTGCTGGAAGGCATCACCCCGCTCCCGCTCCCCCCTCTGCTCGCCGCGTGGGTCGACGCCCTGCCCGGCGACGTCCGCCACGTGCTGGACACGATTGAAAAGGCTGGTGGGTGCGCGTGGCCGGTCGGCGGGTGCGTGCGGGACGTGCTGGCGGGCAGGGCGCCGCGCGAGGTCGACGTGTGCACGTCCCTGGCCCCCGAAGCCGTCCTCGCCGCCTTTCCCGACGCCGTGCCCCACCGGGGGACGGGCGGGACGTACGGCACGCTGTCCGTGCGCCGCGGCAGCGCGCTGCTGGAGGTGGGAGGGGGAGGGGGGTGGGTGGGTGGCGGCGCGCGCGCCGCGAGCCAGGCCCCGACCCCCACCCCCGCATTCTCAGGTCAAGA
>Ga0315277_10013231_pt1 | contig 10287 bp, 7 predicted proteins | sample YL17G05_15_MG_FD_203695 | JGI IMG/M metagenome (GOLD analysis project Ga0315277, IMG submission 203695) | Sediment microbial communities from Yellowstone Lake, YNP, Wyoming, USA - YL17G05_15 | ecosystem: Environmental > Aquatic > Freshwater > Lake > Sediment | place: USA: Wyoming | collected...
GTCTCGCGGTCGGGCTCGACCAGCGCTGTCGCCTTCACCGGCTCGGCAGGTTGACGGCCGGGCGGCGGCTCCTCGTCGGGATTCGTCGCGTTGCCGGGGGCTTTGGGGGTTGGCTTCGGCTGAATAGCCTCGGGCCCATCGCTCTCAGGTGTCTCGGTTGGCTCCGGGCTTGGCGATGGCGACGCGACAGGACTGCTATCGTTGCCCGGGTCTTGGGGGCTTGGCTCCGGTTCGGCAGGTGTGGAATTCCCATCGTGAGGTGATTCAAGGGGTTGCGGGGTGGGCAACAGCTCCTTCTCGCCGGCGCTGGCATTGCCTGTCTCACCCGGACCGGATTGGGCCGCGGCAACCGCCGGCGCACCACCCTGCGCCAGCGGGCCTGGCCCGATGCTAGGCAAGGAACCGAGCGTCAGCGACACGCAGACCAGGATAGCGACCAGCACGTACAGCCACGGGGTCCGACGGAAACGGAATAGCTTCTCCACAGCACTCTCCTCCCTCCGAGCGCCAGCCCTTGGGGGAGCTGGCCTCGGTCTCATTGTTCTGCTGCCCGGCACCCAAACGCTGGACGGGTTGACTTCCGATGGCCTCGCAGACTGTCCCCGTCAGGGACGGTTATGGTAGATAGTTTGGCCATTATGGAGATGCGCGGACGGTTTGTCAAGCCCCCTTTTGGGGGCGGGGTTCCGCCCCGACGGCTTGAGGACGTGCTTTAGGCTGTGAGGGTGGATCGCAACGTCGTGGCTTACGACTGTGGGATGGCTCACGCGATGCGTGCCGGACGCAGTGGGGAATCAGGACGGCGGCACATAGAGGACGAGCATAGGGCGGGTGCTCTGCCACCCGCCAGGGCTGGCAGGGGGCGGAGCCCCTGCCCTATCGAGGGTGAACGCGTGTCCCGCTTGCAGGGGCGACCCACGGGGTCGCCTGAGATCCGACGAAGGGGTTCGAACGAGGGCGAACACTTCGGTTCGCCCCTACGATTGGAACGCCGGGTGGGTCGGGGCATCCGCTCCGACCCAGCTTGGAGCAGATGCTCCAAGCTACCCTGAATCCCGAGTTCTGGGACAGGCTCCGATGGGTCGCCCAGCGCCGGACGGAACCGTTGCGTGCGCTAGGGCGGGTCCTGGGCGAGGAGACCTCGCCCCTACGCAAGAGAAGGCGGCAGACACACTCGTAGGGGCGACCCATCGGGTCGCCCCAGACGCCCCGGGTGATTTGCCGCCCCTACATACGCTCGGGCGCGTTCATGCCCATGAGGCGCAGGGACCGGGAGAGAACGATCTGGGCGGCTTCAACCAGTTTCAGCCGGGCATGGGTCAGCGGCACCTCATCAGTAACGACCCGGCACTGCTTATAGAAGCTGTGGAAAGCCGTCGCCACTTCCTGGGCGAAGTAGGGCAGGTGGTGTGGCTCCAGGTTGGCGGCAGCCAGCTCCACGAGCTCGGGCAGCAGCACCATCTTGCGGATCAGGTTCAGCTCTGCATCCGAGGTCAACAGTCCGACATCGCCGTCGCTGTAGTCAATGCCCCTCTCCCCGGCGAGCCGCTTGATGCTGGCGATGCGAGCGTGGGCATACTGGACATAGTACACGGGGTTGTCCGCCGATTCGCGCTTCGCCAGTTCGAGGTCGAAGTCCATCTGACTGTCCGCAGAACGAGAGAGAAAGAAGAAACGGCAGGCGTCCGGGCCCACCTCTTCGACCAGCTCTCGCAGCGTGATGAGTTCGCCAGTGCGCTTCGACACTCTGATGAGGGTCTGCCCGCGGCGCAGGGTGACCATCTGGGAAATGATTATCTGCAGCCTTTCCGGGTCGATGCCAAGCGCGCCGACCACGGCCTTCATGCGTGACACGTGCCCCTGGTGGTCGGCTCCCCAGATGTTGACGACCCGGTCGAAGCGGCGCTCCAGCAACTTGTTGTAGTGGTAGGCCACGTCGGAGGCGAAGTAGGTGGGAGCGCCATTGCTGCGCACCAGGACGTTGTCCTTGTCCTCGCCCAGCGCGGTGGAGACAAACCATTGGGCCCCTTCTCGTTCCTCGACGTGCCCCCCACCTTTGAGCAGCGACATCGCCCTCTGGTACTGGCTGTTCTCGAAGAGGGTGCGTTCGGAGAACCACACGTCGAAGGTAACGCCCAGGAGTTCGAGGTCGCCTTTGATGGCGGCTAGCACCCTGGGCAGCGCCGTCTTGCCGATCTCCCGGACTGCATCCTCGGCCGGCAGCCTGAGGAAGGCATCGCCCTTCTCGGCCGCTATCTCGCGGGCAAGCTCAACCGGGTGGGAGCCCTGGTACCCGTCGGCGGGCATCTCGCTCTCCTTGCCCAGGGCTTGAAGGTAGCGGCAATAGAGGGAGCGGTGGAAGGCCTCCATCTGATTGCCGGCGTCGTTGACATAGTATTCTCTTTCCACCGCGTAACCGGCGGCGCTGAGAACGCTGGCCAGGGCGCTGCCCAGCACTGCGCCCCGCCCGTGGCCCACGTGGATCGGTCCAGTGGGGTTGACGCTTACGAATTCGATCTGCACTCGGGCTCCCTTGCCCAAATCGACGTCGCCGTAACGCTCTCCGTCACGCAGAATCTCCTCCACCTGGCTGGCGAGCCATTTGTTGGTCAGCGAGAAGTTGATGAAGCCCGGCGGCGCCACCGATGTCCTCTCTACCTCCTCGATCCTGGGCAGGCGGTCCGCAAGTGTGCGGGCAATGACCATGGGGTTCGTCCTGCCGGCTCTCGCGATCTTCAGCGGGAGGCTCGAGGCGTAGTCGCCATGCTCGGGGTTCTGTGGATGCTCCAGTGTGACCTCCGGCAGGGCGATGGGCGGCAGCAACCCCTGGGCCTGTGCTTGCCGGGCTGCTTGCTCCAGAAGTGCGGCTAGCTTGTGTTTAAGCATGTCTAGTTCAACTCCGCCTCGCTTTCCCAGAATCTGCTGACTTCTCTGGCCAGTGCGGCATGCTCCGGCTGCTTCAGATAAGGATCCGCGTCGAAAAGGCGAGTGGCCTCGCTCCGGGCGAGGTCAAGCAGCTCCATGTCCGTGAGTCTGGCCATTTTCAGGTCGGGGAGCCCGCTCTGCCGGGTGCCGAAGAACTCGCCGGGCCCCCGGAGCCTCAGGTCTTCCTCGGCCAGGACGAAGCCGTCGCGAATGCGCTGCAATACGCTGAGGCGTTCTTTCGCTTCGGCGGACGGAGTGTCGGCCACGAGGAGACAGTAGCTCTGGTGATGTCCCCTGCCGACGCGGCCCCGGAACTGGTGCAACTGCGCCAGTCCGAAGCGGTCGGCGCCCTCGATCAGCATCACCGTGGCATTGGGGATGTCGACTCCGACTTCCACGACCGGCGTCGAGACCAGAATGTCAAGGTCTCCGCTGCGAAAGCGCTGCATCACCTCTTCCTTGTCCGAGCTCGGCATGCGGCCGTGGAGCAGGCCCAGCCGCAATTCGGGGAAGACGTTCAGAGAAAGGCGCTCGTACTCGGTGGTCGCGGCTCTCGCGTCGATGGCCTCCGATTCTTCAATCAAGGGGCAAATGATAAATGCCTGGCGTCCGGCAGCGACCTCCCTGCGGACGAAATCATAGGCGGCCTGCCGCTGCGCCGGGCTGATCCACCTGGTCTTGATCTCGACCCGTCCCGGCGGGAGCTCGTTGATGATCGAAAGGTCGAGGTCGCCGTAAAGCGTGAGCGCCAGGGTGCGGGGTATCGGGGTGGCGCTCATCACCAGCACGTGCGGACTGCCGCCCTTGGAGCGCAGCTCCAGGCGCTGCATCACACCGAAGCGATGCTGCTCGTCAACAACGCACAGCCCAAGCTGCGCGAAATCAACACCTTTCTGGATAAGGGCGTGGGTGCCGATGACAACGTTGATCTCTCCCGAGGCGATGCGCGCCTGCATCTCCTGTTTGAAGGTCTCCTTGAGGCCGCCGGTGAGCAGGCCCACGGCTACGGGTCGGGGGAGCAGGGAGTCATAGTTGGTGACGCTTTCGCGGTCGCTGCACTGCCCTGTGGCTTTGTCCAGCATGCCGCGTATGGTCTTGTAGTGCTGTTCGGCCAGTATCTCGGTGGGCGCCATGAGCGCGGCCTGATAGCCGTTTGCGGCCGCAAGCAGCATCGCGGCAGTCGCGACAACCGTCTTCCCGCTGCCTACGTCTCCCTGAAGCAGCCGGTGCATCGGTTTCTGCTTCTTGAGGTCGCGCTGGATCTCGGCCAGGGCGCGCTTCTGGGCTCCGGTGAGAGAGTAGGGAAGTGACTTGAGGAAAGGCTCCAGGCAGCGCGCATCGGCGTCGAACGCAAAGCTCGTTCTTTCCTCCTGCCAGGCCCTCTTTCGTGCCAGCACGCCGAGCTGGATCACAAGAAGCTCGTCGAAGGCGAGACGGCGCCTCGCCTGACTTTTGCCGAGCTCGCTGTCCGGATAGTGAGCCTGCCTGATTGCGTCGGGAAGCGATAACAGCCTGGCCCTCTTTCTGACCGCCTCCGGCAGGAAATCGGGCAGCTCGGGCAGACAGCGATCGAGCGTCGCCTTGACAATGCGTCGCACCGTCCTCGGCGAAAGGCCGGCCGTCAGCGGATAGACAGGCACGAGCCTGCCGGTGTGAGTCAGGTCGCCGGACTCAACCGGCTCCCACTCGGGGGACAGGAATACCTTTCTCCCGTGGAACTCGCTCACTCTGCCGCTGATCACCACACGGCTGTTCGGGGTGAGCTTCTTGGCCAGATATGGCTGATTGAACCACACGACTCTCACGTTGCCCGATTCGTCACCGACGATAGCCTCCGTTGAGCGCCTGCGGTTCCGGTTGGTCTTCTCGGCGGCCTCCCAGACTGTGGCCGCAATCGTCTGCTCCGCGTCTATCGCCAGCTCTGAGATCAGCCTGGTCTGGCTGTAGTCGACATGGCGATGCGGGAAGAAGTAGAGGAGATGACGCACCGTCTTGACTCCGAGCTTGTCGAACCGGTAGGCCAGGTTCGACCCCACGCCCCTGAGGGAGGCGACTGAGCTATCCAGACGCCGGTCGACAACGGCTCTATCCCCGGCGCCGGGGGCCGGGGGTCGCGGTTTCCCGTCTCCCCTCTCGAGTTGCCCCAGAACGTGCCTGGCCCACTGCTCGCGTCCCTTTCTGTCCAGGGCCGAGTAACTCGCAGAGCGCAGCTCGACTAGTCTCGGGTCTGCCAGGGTCAGGTTCCGCAGGAACTTGTCAACGCCGCCTAGCACAGCCCGGTCAGGGAAACCCCTGGCCTGCTCGAGCTCCAGGATTTTGCGCAGACTGTCAACCGTCACGCTCAAGTTTCTTCACCGACCGCTTGCGTCTGAAACGCTATACGCGGAGAGACTCCTGATGCCTTGGGGGTCCGGGCTCTGAATCCGGCAAGGGTTCTGAAATCGGTCTTCGGGACTCCGTGAGTGGGGACACAGGCCGTGTGGCGGGTTGCCATCCTGGTTGCGGTGGTGCTCGACTACTCTACCGAGATGATGTAGTGGTAGTGTGGCTGCCCCCCGGCAACGACTTCCACTTCCTGCGCGGCGTACTTCTGTCGGAGCGAATTCGCTATTTGCTGCGCCTCGCCGCTGTCCGTGTCGGCCCCGTAGTAGATGGTAACCAGTCCGCCCTGCTCGACACCCATCTTGTCCACCAGGTTGATGACGGCTCGCGGCACGCTGCGGGCTGACACCACGAGCCTGCCGTCAAGGAAAGCGATGGCCTGTCCCTTCTTGATCGACAGGCCGTCGAGGTCCATGGATCTGACGGCTCTGGTGACTTCTCCGCTGCGTACCGTCGACAGCGCTTTGTCCATGGCGGCAGCGTTTTCCTCGAGACTGACTTCCTGGCTGAAGGCGAGAAGCGCCGCTATGCCGTGGGGTATGCTCTCCGAGCGGACGATCTCAACCCGCTTCTTGGTGAGCGCCGGGACCTGGCCCGCGGCCATGAGGATATTGGGGTGATTGGGCAGGATGATGACTTCTTCCGACGGCGCCGAGTCCACAGCCTTCAGCAGGTCGCTGACGCTGGGGTTCATAGTCTTGCCGCCAGGCACAATGATGGTCGCTCCGATGCTGTAGAAGGCGTCAGTGAGCCCCTCGCCAGAGACTACTGCCACGGTCGATATGCTGGCCGGCTGTGGTCGAGCCAGGATGAAGTCCCGGTGCTGGTCGTCCATATTGTCCACTTTGACGTGTCTCAGGACGCCGAGCGAAGTGGCATAGGTCAGCGCAGCTCCCGGGTCGAACGTGTGCACGTGGACCTTGACTGTGCCTTCGTCACCGACCACGAGCAAAGAGTCGCCTACGGCGGACAACTTCTCCCGAATGGCATCCAGGTCAAGTCCTCTGCCGGAAAGCAGGAACTCGGTGCAGTAGCCGTAGCGTCCGTCCTGCGTGAAACCCAGTGAGGCCGTTGGCGCTGCCTCTGCCAGCCCGCCGGCCGTGTCGTCCCTATCGCCCCGGAGGTAACGAAAGATGCCCTCGAAGACTACGTACAGGCCCTGGCCGCCGGCATCCACCACTCCAGCCTGGCGCAGCACGGGCAACAGCATCGGCGTTCTCGCCACCGAGGCCTTGGCCTCATCCACAACGGCTTCCATGACGGTGACCACGCTGCCGTTGGGGGAGGCGCTTTTCACCCGGGCGGCTTCAGCGGCCTCGCGCATGACGGTGAGAATCGTCCCCTCGACCGGCTTGCTCATTCCCTTGTAAGCGAAGGTGGTGGACTCGATCAGGGCGGCAGCGAGGTCTTTGCCGCTGAACGATTTCTTGCCGTCGAGACCCTTGGCCAATCCGCGAAAGATCTGGGAAAGAATCACGCCGCTGTTGCCTCTGGCCCCCATGAGGGAACCCCGTGCCATGGCCTGTGCCACGGCACAAACGCCTTCATCGGGGCAGCGAGTGGCCTCTTCCACCGCAGCCCGCATGGTCAGGAGCATGTTGGTTCCCGTGTCGCCATCAGGTACGGGGAAGACGTTCAGGGTGTTTATGGACTGGGCGCTTCGTTCAAGCCAGCTTGTGGCTGCGGCGAACATCCCTCTCAGATCTCGCCCATCGCAGGAGGTCATCTCGCCCAAATCACTCCCTCCTGTTTCGCAGGACTCTTCATATCCGAGACCGGTGTCACCCCAGGCAGGTAAGCGGTTCTGTGTTGCAGAGCTTCCCTGTTTGTGCTATTCTTTAGGTCGCATTCTACAAGAAAAGCCTGCTTTAGTCAAAGGAGAAGGCATTGAGATGTGAGTTGTGTGGGAAGGGACCGGGGTTCGGACACAGCGTGTCCCACTCGAAGCGTCACACCAAGCGGCGCTGGCTCCCCAACCTCAGGACGACCACCCTTGTCAGGAACGGCAGCAGGAAGCGGGTAACTATCTGCACAAGGTGTCTGCGTACTCAACATAAGGTTACCGGCTGACATGCCTTCTCATTACGCGCCACCCCCGCGGAGGCTTTCCCTGAGCTTGTTCATCGCCTGAGAGACACTCTCCTTCGCGTTGAACACGGCCGCGCCTGCTACCAGCACCCTTGCCCCCGCTTGAGCTACTCGGGGCGCTATCTTCGCGTTGATCCCCCCGTCCACTTCGAGCTCTGCCGCCAGCTTTAGATCGTCGAGCCTCTGTCTGAGCCTGGCGATCTTGTCCACTGTGCTCTCGATGAACTGCTGCCCGCCGAATCCAGGGTTGACCGACATCAGGAGCACCAGGTCGACGATGGGCAGGACTTCGTCCGCCGCGCTCAGAGAGGTGCCCGGGTTGACCGCGACCCCTGCCTTGCGCCCCGTCTCCCTTATGGACTCAACTACCCGGTGGAGGTGAGGGCATGCCTCGACGTGCACAGTGATGATGTCTGCGCCGGCCTGTGCGAACTGGTGGATGTACTTCTCCGGCGACTGGATCATGAGGTGCACGTCGAGAGGAAGGTCGGTATGGGGACGTATGGCGGCCACGACCAGCGGGCCTATGGTGATGTTGGGGACGAAGTGGCCGTCCATGACGTCAACATGGATGTAGTTGGCACCCGCTTTGGTCGCCTCGGTGACCTGTTCGGCCAGGCGGCCGAAATCGGCGGAGAGGATAGACGGGGCCAGCTTGATCTCACTTGCCATCGAGGCTTTTTCTCGCGGTGGCCAAAGCCTTCTCGACCTGCTCGGGGGCGGTGCCGCCATACGCGTCGCGTGCCGCCATGGCTGACTGGACAGTAATGCACTTCACGTCGTTGTCAAACTCCCGGCAGAACTTCCTGTATTCGCCGAGCTCTACGTCGCTGAGCGTTTTGCCCTTCTGGACGGCGAAGCGCACCAGCTTGGCAACGATGGCGTGGGCCTGCCGAAAAGGTATGCCCTTCTTGACCAGGTAGTCGGCCACGTCGGTGGCCAGGGTGAAATCTCCCACCGCGGCCTGGCGGGTGCGGTCTCCCCGCACTCGCAGGCTGGCCACCATCGCGGCAATGACCTCAAGCGTGGAGAGCACGGTATCCACGCAGTCGAAGAGGCCCTCTTTGTCCTCCTGCAAATCGCGGTTGTAAGAGAGGGGTAGTCCCTTCATCGTGGTGAGCATTGCCATCAGATGGCCGAATACCCTGCCCGCCTTGCCGCGCGCCAGCTCAGCCACATCGGGGTTCTTCTTCTGCGGCATGATGCTGGAGCCGGTTGAGAAGGCATCATCGAGTTCAACGAAGCCGAACTCCGCAGTTGCCCAGAGCACTATCTCCTCGGCGAGGCGCGAGATGTGCATAATCGCGGCGCTTGCAGCCGCTTCGTAGTCAATGACGAAGTCCCGGTCTGAGACCGCGTCGATGCTGTTGGCGCTTACCCTGGAGAAGCCCAGTTCCTTTGCCACGAAGGCGCGGTCGATGGGATAAGGCACCCCCGCCACGGCCCCGCTGCCCAGCGGCAGGACGTCGGCCCGCTCCCGGCACTGCCGGAAGCGTTCGATGTCGCGCTGAAACATCTCGAAATAGGCGAGCAGGTGGTGGGCAAGGAGCACTGGCTGCGCCCTCTGGAGATGGGTATACCCAGGCATCACGACGCTCTTGTTGGCTTCGGCGAGGTCGAGGAGAGCTCTCTGGAGCCCCATGAGGCCCTGGATTGTCTGCCCGACGGCCTCTTTGACGTACAGCCGCATGTCCAGGGCTACCTGGTCGTTCCTGGAGCGGGCGGTGTGGAGCCTGGCGCCAACGTCGCCTATCTTCTCGATAAGGCGGGCCTCGATATTCATATGGACGTCTTCAAGCTCGTCCTTGAACTGGAATTCGCCCTTCTCGATCTCCTCCCCAATGGCGATGAGGGCCATGACGATAAGCTCGCCGTCCTTGTCGGAGATGATGCCCTGCTTCGCCAGCATCCGGGCGTGGGCTATCGAGCCGGCGATGTCGTGCCTGTACAGCCGCCGGTCGAAGGCGATGGAGGAGGTATATCTGGCTACCGACTCGTTAACCTCCTTGTTGAAGCGCCCCCGCAAGGGGCTCATTTCTCTCCTGTCGCCCATGCTACTCCTGCAACAGCCTGATGAATTCACCAACCGACAGATCGGCCTGGCGGATAATGGCCCGTAGCGTTCCCCGCTGCCACCTCGAGCTTCTCTTCTGGGACCGGCAGGTTGTCCTCTTGAAGAGCGTGAACGTAGCAGTCGATGGCCTCCCTGATGTTCCTGAGAGCCTGGTCTTTCGTCTTGCCCTGGCTCACGCAGCCCGGCAAGCTGGGGCATTCGGCTACCCAGTAGCCGTCCTCACCGGGATACAGGACAACCGCCCTCATTTGCCTCCCTTGCATGGCCCTTCCTCGCTCTGTGCCATGCGCGACAATGCCCTTTCGGCCTCCGCCACGAACCTGCGGCCATTGCGTATCTGCTCTCTGGCGTCCTCCCCGCTGATCTCGACGAAGTCCCTGTAGTCGGCCTCTTCTCTCAAGTCCTTTGCCTTGGCCAGCAGCTTGGCAATCTCAGCAGGAAACTCGCTGGTCTTCACCAGATTCCGGTTGAAGAGTGAGATCACGCCCGAATGCTTGCTGCTGTCGAGATCTCTCATTGCCAGGAGCGCCCTTGCAGAGGTGAACATAGCATAGTAGCTTCTATTGACCGCCAGCGCAAAGTGCTTCTGCTTGAGAGCGTCTTGGGCCTCCTTCAGGATATCCTTGGCCCTCGCCATCCTGTACCCGGCAAGGTCGGGGCGGCTCACAGGGGTATGCCCTCCCGCTCGATGCTTTCCGGGAACAACGAGCCCAGCGATCTGCCCTTCTCCGCCTCGAGGAGGTCGCAAAGGCTGACTGATATGGGCGTGTCCCGGTCGATCACATAGTCAGCAGCCAGGTCCCTTACCCTTCCCTTAA
>Ga0315277_10013232_pt1 | contig 10286 bp, 13 predicted proteins | sample YL17G05_15_MG_FD_203695 | JGI IMG/M metagenome (GOLD analysis project Ga0315277, IMG submission 203695) | Sediment microbial communities from Yellowstone Lake, YNP, Wyoming, USA - YL17G05_15 | ecosystem: Environmental > Aquatic > Freshwater > Lake > Sediment | place: USA: Wyoming | collected...
GCGTGAACGCCAGCGTCTCTGCCTCTGGAAGGGGCCCATAGCTCCCCGCTACCTGTCCTGAAGCATTGGGAATAAAGGGATCTCGCTCTTCACAGGGGCCGGGCTCTCCGCAGGTCCCGGCTGCCCAGCCACAGGAGCCCATAGACGGGCGGAACCAGCAGTGCGTTGACAATGGCCGCCGGGACGACGACTCGTGAGAGAATGCCCCACCACTGCACCGTCTCACCGGTCACCCGCAAGATTATCAGAATGATGACCTCGTATGCTAGCGTGGAGAGTAGGATGAGAAGGATAGCGAGGAGGAAATCGCCCTCGATGATCCGCGCCTCCCGGATCTCGGTCAAGAGCACCAGGGGGATGAGGGCGAGCATGGCCGCTCCCAGTAGCTGGCTATCCATGAGCCCCAGGACCAGGCCGCCCATGGGTACCACCACCATGGCTTCCTCCAGGCCGCGCACCATGGCCCACGACAGCAGCAGCACGAGCATCAGGTTGGCGTGCACCCCCAGCACCCGAAAGGATGTCAGGGCGCTGGTCTGGGCAACCGCGACCAGCAGCACGACGACAGCAGCGACGACGTATCTCATGGGCTCTGTAGCTGCAAGGGTATGAAGCTGGTGAGGACCAGCACGGTCTCCAGCCTCGAGAGGCTGGCCAGCGGCTCAACCGTCACATCCTTGAAGATCTCCTGCTGGCTGCTCTTGACGGCGCTCACCCGGCCGATGACGAGGCCGGGCGGGAAGCTGCCCCCAATGCCCGAGGTAAGGACCATGTCGCCCTCGTTGACGACGGCGGCCTGACGCAGAAACTCCATGGTCAGGCGCCGGCTGTAGCTGCCGGAGACGACGCCCTGGGCGCGCGACTCCTGGATCATGGCGCTGACGGCGCTGTCGGGGTCGGTGATGAGGGTGACCCAGGCGTAGTCGTCGAAGACCTGGGTGATGCTCCCTACCAGGCTACCCCCCTCGGTGACCGCCACCATCCCTTCCCGGACTCCGTCTCGCTTGCCCCGGTCGATTGCCACCATCTCCTTGACGTTGCTCGGCTCGCGGGCGAAGACGTTGGCGGCCAGGAACTGCTCATCCGGGTGGGCCTCCTTGACTTGAAGGAGTTGGGACAGTTGCTGGAGGCGGGTCTCATTCTCGCGGAGGCGGGCAACCTCGGCGTTGAGGCGCTCGTTCTCGGCCCGCAGGGCCTGGTTCTCGTCCGAGAGCTCGCCGGTGCGGCGGATGTCGGAGACGAAGTCGGCAGCGGGCTCGCTGACGCGGGTAAGGGCGTTCTGGAGGGGTGAGAATACGGTGAGGACGATGTTCTCCAGGGGGCCCAGGACGCCGGCCCGGGAGAGGGCGAGGAGGAAGACGGCCAGGGCCATCACCGCTAGGGTCCAGACGCCGGTGCGAGAACTCAAGGTTGCGACCTCCTGTGGCCGAGGGGAGTCCTGGCTCCAGGCATACTCGACGTGGACAGACAGATCTTAGCGTGGGGGCTTGCGGGCCGCCAAACTGGACTGGACCTTGGCCAGAAGCGCCGTCTCTTCCAGCACCTCGCCGGTGCCGCGGACGACGCAGCTCAGGGGGTCCTCGGCCACGAGGACGGGGAACCTGGTCTCCTGGGCCAGGCGGCGGTCCAGGCCCCTCAGGAGGGCTCCTCCTCCCGCCAGGGCGATGCCCCGGTTCATGAGATCAGCCACCAGCTCGGGCGGCGTCACCTCGATGGTGGAGCGGACAGCCTCCACGATGGCGTTGATGGAGCCTGAAAGGGCGTCCCGGATCTCGACGGTGCTCACCTCCACCGACTTGGGAAGCCCCGTGGCCAGGTCGCGGCCCCGGATCACGACCGTGTGCTCCTCGTCCAGGGGGTAGGCGGAGCCCGCCTCGATCTTGATCTCCTCGGCGGTACGCTCGCCGATGAGCATGTTGTGAACCTGCCGCGCGTAGGCCATGATCTCCTGGTCCATCTCGTCACCGGCCACGCGGATGGAGGTGCTGACGACGATGCCGCCCAGGGCGATGACGGCCACTTCGGTGGTGCCGCCGCCGATGTCGATGATGAGGCAGCCGGCGGGCTCCATGATGGAGAGGCCGGCGCCGATGGCCGCTGCCATGGGCTCCTCCACCAGGTAGGCGGCACGGGCGCCGGCGTTGAGGGCGGCGTCGTGGACGGCCCTTTTCTCTACCTCCGTCACCCCGCTGGGGATGCCGATGACCACCCGCGGGCGGGGAATGCCGAAGCCGAAGCGGTCGTGGACGGCGCGGATGAAGTACTGGAGCATGCGCTCCGTCACGTCGAAATCGGAGATGACGCCGTCCTTGAGGGGGCGCACGGCGACGATATTGGACGGCGTGCGTCCCACCATGCGCTTGGCCTCGGCGCCGATGGCCAGGATCTTCTTGGTATTGCGGTCCACGGCCACCACGGAGGGCTCGTCGATGACGATGCCCCGTCCCTTGACCATGACCAGGGTGTTGGCCGTGCCCAGGTCAATGCCGATGTCGTGGGAGAAGAGGCCGAGGAAGGCGGAGAAGGGATTGAATGCCAAGGCGGCCTCCTGGGCTCGGTCAGCCTGGGTGCTGGATATCGTCGACAGGGTGCGTTGGGCATTATAGCTCAGCGATGGTTATGTGAAAAGGGGGATGTTCAAGCGGCTTCGAAAAGGTATGCGAGGCAAATCAAAACGACAAACCCTATCGGCCCCGAAACCGCGGCTCCCGCTTCTCGAGAAACCCCAGGACTCCTTCCCGGGCGTCCTCGCTGGCCTGGCACAGCCGCGACCAGTATTCCTCCAGCCGCATGTGGTCTTCCAGCTCCTCGAGCAGGCCTCGGTAGGCCAGGCGCTTGGTCGCCTCGATGGCCAGCGAGGGCCCCGTGGCTATCCGCCGGGCAAGCTCCGTGGCCACGGGCAGGAGCTGGTCGGGCGGTGTCAGGCGGCTGACCAGCCCCAGCCGCAGCGCCTCCTGCGCGTCGAACATGTCGCCGGTGTACATGAGCTCCAGGGCGCGGGACAGGCCGACGATGCGGGGCAGGAAGAAGGTGCAGCCGAAGTCGGGGCTGAGGCCGCGGCGGGCAAAGATGGTGCCCAGGCGGGCCGTCTCCGAGGCGATGCGGATGTCGCAGGCCAGGGCGATAGAGAGGCCGGCCCCCGCCGTGGTGCCGTTGATGGCGGCGATGGCGGGTTTCTGGCAGGCCACCACCTCGCGGGTGGCCAGGTAGCCGCTGCGGAACCAGCGAGTTCTGGTCACTTCCTTCGGGGGCGCCTCTGCCTCGCTGGTGGAGGCCACCAGGTCGCTGCCGGCGCAGAAGCCGCGGCCGGCGCCCGTTATGATGACGGCCTTGGCGTCGTCGTCATCGCTGGCCTGTCGCATGGCGCCCATCAGCTCCTCCCAGGAGTCCCACGTCATGGCGTTGAGCCTGTCGGGCCGGTTGAGGGTGATGGTGACGACGCCATCCTGCTGCTCGACGAGCATGTTGCGGTATTCCATGGTGGTGCTTCTCCCTTCGTGGTGCTCAGCGCCCGCCGACCCGGGTTGCCACAGATTCACACAGACAGAACACAGATTAGCAGACCGCTAGAACCTGTGGGGAGCAAATCTGAGATTGCCACAGATTCACACAGACCGAACACAGATTACTAGACCACCGGGACGTGTTGGGAGCAAATCTGAGTCAATCTGTGTCCATCTGTGGCCGGCGTCACACCTCCGGTGGTGCCACCGGCCGTCGCATGATCGGCGCCAGGTCTGCCGCGTGCTCCAGGTCGTGCTCGTGCAAGTGCTGGAGCGCTTCGAGGAAAGAGTCGTACTGCGGCGCCTGACCCCGCCTGTGCACGGCCGTCCTCGCCTCCAGGTGCTCGCGCCGGAGGAGGCCCATGAGCCGCCGCACCTCCGACCGCTGGCGGACCATCTCCTCGACGATCGCTTCCGGCGACGACTTGCGGTGCCGGGCGATGTTCTCGGCATTGGCAGCGTCGGCGTCGGGCTCCGGGCCGAGCTGGCCCTTTTCGAGAAGGCGGCGTAGCTGGGCGAGACGGACGGTGTAGCCCGTCGCCAGGTGGGCCAGCAGGTCCTTGTACGTCCAGCCCGGGTAGGGGCTGGGCTCACCCCATTTGTCGGGGTGGACGCCGCGGGTCACGTCCACCAGGTAGCCGGTCACGCGCTGCCAGCGCTCGACGATCGGTGCCAGGCGAGGATCTCGGTAGACCACGAGGCGTTCGCTCACGGCCCCACCCCGTGCTCCTTCAGCAGCTCGGCGAACTCCTCTTCGCTGAGGAGCTTCGTGCCGTACTCCTGGGCCTTCTGGAGCTTGGAGCCGGGGCCTTCGCCCATCACCAGGTAGTCGGTCTTCTTCGTCACGCTGGAGCCGGCGGCGCCGCCCAGGCTCTTGATGAGGCCCTCGGCCTCGTTGCGAGACCAGCGGCTCAAGGTGCCGGTGACGATAAACGACAGGCCGGAGAGCGGCCCTTTCCGGGCCGCCGCCTCCGCCCCGACGGGCGGCCGTCCGGCCGCCTCCAGGCGCACGCCGGCCCGCCGCAGCTTCTCGACCAGCCGGCGGTTGGAATCGTCCTGGAACCAGGCGTGCACGCTCTCGGCGATCTTGGGCCCCACGGTGGGGATGGCGCTCAGCTCCTCGACGCTCGCCTGGGCCAGCGCGTCCAGGCTGCCGAAGTGGCCGGCCAGTATCTCCGCCATCTCGCTGCCCACGTGGCGGATGCCCAGGGCGAAGACCAGCCGCGCCAGGGGCCGCTCCTTGCTGCCCGCGATGGCGTCGAGGACGTTCTGGGCGCTCTTGTCGGCCATGCGCTCCAGCTTCAGGAGCTGGTCTTTGGTCAGGAAATAGAGGTCGGCGGGGTCCTCCACCAGCCCTGCCTTCAGGAGGGCCATACAGAGGGCCTCCCCGACGCCGTCGATATCCATGGCGCCCCGCGATACGAAGTGGGTCAGAAAGCGGAAGGCCTGGGCCGGGCAGGCGCGGTTCGGGCAGTAGCTCATGGCCTCGCCCTCGGGCCGCACCACCGGCGTCCCGCAGACGGGGCACCTCGTCGGGGTGCTGTACGCCCGCTCCTGGCCCGTGCGCCGGCTGACGACGGGTCCCACCACCTGGGGGATCACCTCTCCCGCCCGCTGCACGATGACGGTGTCGCCGATGCGGATGTCCTTGCGCCGGATGTCGTCCTCGTTGTGGAGGGTGGCGAGCTTGACGGTGGCGCCGCCCACGCGCACGGGCTCCAGGACGGCGTAGGGGTTCAGGCTGCCGGTGCGCCCTACGTTGACGCCGATGTCTAGGAGGCGGGTGGTGGTCTGGGTGGGCGGGAACTTGTAGGCGACGGCCCAGCGGGGCTCGCGGCCCACGAAGCCCAGCGCCCGCTGCAACCCGAGGTCGTCTATCTTGACCACGACGCCGTCGATGTCGTAGTCCAGGCTCTCGCGTCTCTCCACCCACTCCCGGCAGTGGCGGGCCACCTCGTCGAGGGAGTGAAAGCGCACCATGTTGGGGTTGATCTTGAAGCCCAGGGAGCCCAGCCACTGCATGGCCTCCCAGTGGCTCTCGGGCGTGGGGCCGTCGGCCCAGCCGAGCTGGTAGACGAAGATGTCCAGCGGCCGCCGGGCGGTGATGCGGGAGTCGCGCTGGCGCACAGAGCCGGCGGCGGCGTTGCGCGGGTTGGCGAAGAGGGGCTGGCCTTCCTCGGCCCGCTCCTCATTGAGCTGCTCGAAGCCGCGACGGGTCATGTAGGCCTCGCCCCGCACCTCGAAGCGGGGCGGCAGGCCGTCGCCGCGCACCGTGAGGGGCAAGCTGCGGATGGTGCGCAGGTTCTGGGTGATGTTCTCGCCGCGGAGGCCATCGCCCCGGGTGGCGCCCTGGACGAAGCTGCCGTTCTCGTAGACGAGCGCTACGGCCAGGCCGTCGATCTTGGGCTCACAGACCATGTCGAAGCGCTCGTTCTCCACCAGGTTGGCGGCGCGACGGTGCCAGGCCCGCAGCTCCTCCTCGTTGAAGGCGTTGGCCAGGCTGAGGAGGGGCACCCGGTGCTCGACGATGCCGAAGGCCTCTACCGGCTGCCCCGAGACCCGCTGCGTGGGCGAATCGGGGGTGATGAGCTCCGGGTGCTGCTCCTCCAGGCGGCGCAGCTCCCGCATCAGCTCGTCGTACTCGGCGTCGCTGATCTCGGGGCTGTCGAGCACGTAGTAGCGGTAGTCGTGGTAGCCGATCTGGGAGCGCAGCTCCTCGACGCGGAGCTTGGCCTCCTGGAGCTGGCGGTCAGTGGTCATGGCGCCCATAGTATAGCGAAACGCCCCGCGCGAAACATGCAGAAGCTGGTACAATAGCCACGTGCGCGGTTGACAGCGGCATGCGTGTTCAATTCTACGTTGACCCTCAGACGGGATTGCCGCACATCCACAGGCACTCTGTCAGTGAGGAAGAAGTGGAGGATGTGCTGTCCGGGCCCGGTGAGGATCGTATCGGGCGCGAGGGCTCCTGAGTTGCGCTGGGCCAAACGCGGGCAGGACGCTATCTGAGGGTTATCTACGTTCCTGAAACCGAAGGCGCGTATGTTATCACCGCCTACGAACTCACGGGGAAGGCGCTGACGGCCTATCGACGTCGCAGGAGGAGGGCCGGACAACCATGAGGAACAGGTTCCCGCCGGGCTGGAGCGCGGAGCGGGTTCGGCGCGTGCTGGAACACTACGAGCGTCAGACCGAGGAGGAGGCCGTGGCCGAGGACGAAGCGGCCTTCGAAGAGGGGAGCGAGACTGTCTTTGAAGTGCCAACGGATCTCGTCCCCGCCGTCCGAGAGCTGATCGCTCGTCACCGCACGCGCATGGCCACGCGCTGAGTGGAGCCTTCTGTGGCGGTTCGGCTAGCTTGCCCGACGGCTAGATCGGCGCTCCCTCCAGCCGCAGCAGCTTCTCCTTGACATCGAGGCCGCCGCCGTAGCCGTGGAGCCCGCCATCGCTGCCGATGATGCGGTGGCAGGGCACGATGATGGGCACCGGGTTCTGGCCCAGGGCCGCACCAACGGCCCGCGTGGCCGTGGGCCTGCCAATAGCCCGCGCGATGTCGCCGTAGCTGGCCACGCTCCCTGCCGGGACCCTGGCCGCCGCCTCCAGCACCTGGCGCTGGAAAGGCGTCTGGCCCGCCAGGTCCACCGTCGTGTCGAAGCGGCGACGCCGGCCGGCGAAGTACTCCCGCAACTGCTGCACCGTCTCTCGGATTCGCTTCGGACTGGGCGCCGGCCGAAAGCCGCGCCGCTCTAGGCGTCGCAGGAAATCGTCCAGCGAACTGCGGAACGAGACGGCGCACAGCCCGCGGTCCGACACAGCGAGGAAAAGGGGCCCCACGGGCGTGTTGGGCCAGGCGTCGTAGTAGGCGGTGGGCTTCGAGCCCAGCCGCAGCGCTTCCTCCAGGTGGGCGCGCGCCGTCTTCACCAGCGAATCGATGGGATGGCGTGCCGGCTCCTCCAGGGCGCGCCGCAGCGGCTCCTGCGCTGAGAACAAGCGACGGCAGTCGAGGCACCCGCGCATGTGCTCACGCCAGACCTCGGGCGACTCGTCACCGGCCAGGAGAGCCAGCAGGTCTTCTTCTTCGAAACAGCGGTCCTTACGCATGATCCACCTCGGCGAAGTGGGCTCTCACCTTGCGCAGCCCCTGGTACACGTTCGCCCGGGCCGTCTCCGTCGAGCAGCCCAGGACGGCGGCGATCTCGTCGTAGTTCATGTCCTGGAACTTACGCAGGACCAGGGCCTGCCGCTGTCGCGCCGGCAGTGAGCGCACGAACGCCGCCACCGCCCCGGCCAGGGCGCGAGCGGTGCCGTCGGAGCCCTCAGGCGCCGCCACGGAGTCGTAGAGGGGCAGCGGCGAGCGGGCACGCTGGCGTCGGGCGTCGTGGCAGGCGTTGGAGGCGATCCTGTAGAGCCAGGCGCGGTAGTTGGCTTCTGGGGGCAGCCTCTTGTGGGCCCGGAAGGCGCGGAGGAAGGTCTCCTGGAAGACATCCTCGGCCAGGTCGCGGTCGCCCAAAGAACGCAGGATGTAGATCATGATCTCTCTCTGATGCCGGTCCAGCAGGGTCTCGAAGAAGGTGGGGGCTGTCACACCATCTCCTGTTGGGCTACGATTTGCCGACCAGCGCCGGAGCCGCCTCGCCACTCCATTCTAGCAGGCGTCGTCTCTCCACGACGGGGGTGCGGCCCGTCGAGTGGCGTCTCGGCGGCCAAGAAGGGTCGGCGCCGGCCGCTGCCTCTGGCTCAGTGGCGGCGATCAGCCGGTCCAGCCATTCGCTGCTGGCGAGCCAGCCACGCATGTAGCGGAAGTCCTCCTCCTTGCCGGCCTCGATCCTGACCGCTGGCCCGTCGCGTTCCGGCGAGCGGCCACTCAAGGGAGGTGCCTCGGCCGGCCTGCGCCTTCGGTCCATCAGTCTCGCGCATCCCTCCACGTTGATCACAGCCGGCTCCTCTCTGTGTTGAAGTGGCTCGTCCATGTAATAAGACTGCCGCGGACGCCGTTTCGTGAAATCGAAGGAACGGGGATGTTAGAATGACGCCGTGAGAGTCGTGATCGTCGATTACGGCGCGGGGAACCTGCGGAGCGTGGAGCGGGCCGTGGCCCGCGCCGGCTTCGAGCCGCTCGTCAGCGGCCGGCCGGAGGACGCGGCCGCCGCCGGCGTCCTCATCGTGCCGGGCGTGGGCGCCGCCGCCGACACCATGCGCAACCTGCGCGAGCGTGGCCTGGTCGAGCCCATTCGCCAGTACATCGCCGCCGGGCGCCCCTTCCTGGGCGTCTGCATGGGCCTCCAGGCGCTCCTCACCGTCAGTGAGGAGGGCGGCGAGCACGAGTGCCTGGGCGTCATCCCCGGCCGGGTGCGCCGCCTGCCCCGGGGCCTGAAGGTGCCACACATGGGCTGGAACCGCGTCCGCCAGCGCCGGCCTCACCCCGTCTTCGACGGCATCCCGGACGGGGCTTACTTCTACTTCGTCCACAGCTACTACCCGGACCCCGAGGACGGCTCCGTCGTGGTCGGCGAGACGGACTACGGCGTCACCTTCGCCTCCGTGGTCGCCGCCGACAGCCTGGTGGCCACGCAGTTCCACCCGGAGAAGAGCGGCGAGGCGGGCCTGCGCTTCTACGAGAACTTCCTGACCCGCTTCCGCTCCTAGCAGGGGGCGCGGAGTTTAGGAGCCGCTCACCCTGAGCTTGTCGAAGGGCGGGCGGCGTGGTTCGACCCTTCGGCTGTGCTCAGGGCAGGCAGGCTCACCACGAGCGGAATCTAGGGTGAGGGGAGGACGAGAGAGGTCCATGGAGGTCATCCCCGCCGTCGATATCCGGGGCGGGCGCTGCGTCCGCCTCTACCAGGGCGACTACGACCGGGAGACGGTGTTCTCCGAGGACCCGGCGGGTATGGCGCGCCACTGGGAGCGGCTCGGCGCTTCCCGCCTGCACGTGGTGGACCTGGACGGGGCGCGGGCCGGCTGGCCTGTGAACGACCGCGTCATCGAGGAGCTGCTCTCCGCTATCGAGGTACCGGTGCAGGTGGCCGGCGGCATCCGCCAGTTGGACGTCATCGGCCGCTACCTGGAGATGGGCGCTGACCGTGTGGTCCTGGGGACGGCCGCCGTCCACGACCAGCCGCTGGTCAGCAGGGCCTGCGCCATGTTCGGAGAAGCGGTCGTGGTGGCGGTGGACGCCCGTCGAGGTCGGGTGGCGACGGCCGGCTGGCGGGAGGCGAGCGGCGAGACGCCCGAGGGGCTCATGCGCCACCTGGCGGAGCTGGGCGTGCCCCGCTTCATCTTCACCGACATCAGCCGCGACGGCACCCTGCGCGGGCCCAACTTCGCGGCCATCGGGCGGCTGGTGCGGGCCTTCCGGACGCCGGTTATCGCCTCCGGTGGTGTGACCACCGTCGAGCACCTGCGGCGTCTGGCGAAGCTGGGCGTGGAGGGCGCCATCGTCGGCCGCGCCCTGTACGACGGGGGCCTAGAGCTCGGCGAGGCGCTGGCGGCGGTGCAGGGGGCGGGAAGATAGGCTAGAATCTGGGCGAAGGGGGTGGTTCTGTGAGGCGAAGACGGAGCTTGCTGTACGACGTGGTGCTCGAACCCTCGGAGGACGGCGGCTACACGGTCTATGTCCCCAGCCTCAAGGGCTGCGTCTCTGAAGGAGAGACCGAGGAAGAGGCGCTGGAGAACATCAAAGACGCCATTCTTCTCTGGCACCAGACGTGGGAGGATATTGCCGCTGAGCGGGGCAACCTGCTGCGACAGGTGAAGGTAAGCCTGTGAGCAAGGTCCCGGAGCTCTC
>Ga0315277_10013236_pt1 | contig 10285 bp, 14 predicted proteins | sample YL17G05_15_MG_FD_203695 | JGI IMG/M metagenome (GOLD analysis project Ga0315277, IMG submission 203695) | Sediment microbial communities from Yellowstone Lake, YNP, Wyoming, USA - YL17G05_15 | ecosystem: Environmental > Aquatic > Freshwater > Lake > Sediment | place: USA: Wyoming | collected...
CAGGAGCTTCAAAGCTTGGCAATGTCCGCTCTGCGAAAGAAAAAGGCAGGGGGTATGCCGACGGTTGCCGAAGCGCGCGCCTTGAAGCGGCTCGAAGCGGAGCGGGAAGAGAAGCTGAGGTGGAAGCACTACGAAAGCATCCCGATCAGGCATTGGCGGATCATGTCGGGGCGTCAGCACAAGGTATTGCAGGAGCAGGCGGCGCGATACGGGATACCGTTCGGGGAGCGGGTGATCTCGTTGCCGCGCGTGGCGAAGGGGCTCCACGACTTCTTCGGAAAGCACGGTCGGGTGCTGAGTTGGTTGTTGGACGGGAAAGACCCGTTGTCGACGAGTGCGGCGAAATCGCCGGCGCTCGAGCGGTACCGCAGCATCAAGGGGAACATCGCGGAGCTCGAGTGGGGGCAGATGAAAAAGAACCTCGTGCTGGTTGCCGAGGTGCACGAGATGATGGGCAAGCTGGCGCGGCGGCTGCGCCAGATCGGGGAAGGTCTGCAACGGAAGTTTGGGAAAAAGGGGGCGGAGTACTGGGGACAGATCGTTGACGAGTTGGAACGGGATTTCGTGAATCCCGACACTACGAAGGAGTAGAATCACCTAGAATTTCGCCGCGACGGCGGCGGAAATGGCGCGGTCTGGGCGGGCGGTCTTTGCAGTCCCCGCCCGGCCCGGGCCGCAGAAAGGACTGCACATGCCAAGTAAGCGACATTCCAAAGGCCCACGGGGCGCCAAGGCGAAACCAGGCGGGGACGCGGATGCGCTCACGCTTGACAACGGGGGCCAATCCTGGAAACGGGATCGAATAAGCGGGGAATTGAGTTGCGTCCGCTATCGGTTACTCAGCGTTCTGCGGTTGTTGCTTCGAAAAAAGATGAATACTGAGGGGTGGCAGAAGTCTTTCGAGGAACACTATCGACGGGTCGACGTGAAAACGCGCAAGACCGAACAGCTCGAATATTTTTGTACGCCGTGGTTCCCGGTGGAATATTCGTTGGGACTTGCGACGATGTCCGCCGCATGGGATAGGCGGATTGCGGTGCTTGCGCACCGCCCGGCCTGGTACATAAAGGACATCGTGAGCGTGATCGTGGCAGGGCCGGACGTCGTTACACGCCTGCAACGGCTCCACTTTGATGCACCCGGGCCGCCTTTCGTTTCCGGCGAAGACGGCCGCCTGGACTTCACCTATCAATTTCGCACGGCCGCGGAAGCATTCTTGAACGAGGAGGTGCAGGCCGCCGTTGACGCGGGGGACTTGAGAATCCCATCGAGGCCGGCTGATGCCGCAATGTGGGTGCAGGACCGTGGGTTCATTTTGCCAAAGAGGATACTTGATCTGTTCGTCGGGAAAAGGCGTATAGGCACAAAGAAATCCGAAGAGGCGGGAGAGGCCGGGGCCACGGATGCGAAAGAGATTATTCTCACCGAGTCGGCACCTGGAACGAAGGCGCCGGGCAAGCCCACAAGGAAATCTAAACCGTCAACTGCGGGCAAGGATAAGAAGCGGCGAGGGCGTCCGGAGAAAAGCAGCAACCGCAACAAGAAGGCTTGGAAAGCATGGCTCGCAAACAAGGGGTCGTATCGGAGCAAACGCGAGTTCTATGTCAAGCCGCCAGGGGATTACGACAAGCTCGTTGGGTCGTTTGAGAGCGAGAAGAAGTTCTTGAACGCCTTAGAGGCCGGCCGTAAGCAAGTAGATCGCGGCGGAACGTGATTTTTGTCCGACCCCTGTCAAGCCCCTCTGATTTTTTTCCGTCCGACCTTGGCAACTCAAAGATAGCCCCGTCTTGCCGATGCGCTTCGCCAGCTCGGACAAGTTCCAATGTCCGAGGTGAAGCTTGTCCGTCCGAGATTCTCTCATACTGAAGCCATGCGCCGGCGACCGGCGTTTGGCGCGGTTTGTTGGCGGTATCGGGATATTGAGTCGTGGATTGAGGCCGGCTGTCCGGCGGAGCGGGCGGCGCGCCCGGGCGGCGTGGTTAGCGGACTGACGTAAACTGACGGCGGAGGTGGGAGCATGGCGACGATCAATGTAGAGATGAGTGGGGACGAGGCGAAGCTGTTCAAGGCGTTCCAGAAGATCATCGAGCAGCAGATGAAGTTTCAGGGGGCCACGAAGGATACGAATGCGGCGCTGAAGAAGACGGAGCAGGCGCACGAGAACCTCGGGAAGAAGAGCGAGGAGAGTTTCGGGAGCAAGGCGGTGGCGGGGTTGGCAGCCTATGCAGCGGGTGCGGTGACCATTGGCGGGGCGATCGGCAAGATTACGGAGGCGTGGAACAATGCCGACCGGGCGCGAGAGCAAGCCGGGGGGAAACTGCGGGAAAGTGAGAAGGGATACTGGTCGTTGACTCAGTTGTCCGGCGGGAATAAGACGGAATTGGCCCGGATGATGGCCGAGGCGAAGAAAACGTTTACGGAGACGCAAGGGGGACCGAGGACGCTGGATGAAGCCCAACGGTTGCAAGTACAGCTTGAACATTTGGGGATCGCGGAATACCGAGCATATTTCAGCAAGCTCTTCGGGACAGTTGAAAACCCGGCGGAGATGGCGGAGAACGCGAACATTCTTCGGACGGCCATGGGTGAAAGGGAGACGGGGACGTTACCGCAGATCGTGTCGAAGGCGTTGGCAGTAAGCCCGGGAGAAGCGCAGGCTACGCTGAAAGCGGCCTCGGAGATCGGGTTTCAGGCGAAATCCATCGGATTGAGTGACGAACAGTTGCTGGCGGGATTGGACGTAATGCGGCAAAGTATGGGTGAGGCGGGCGCGCCGGCGATGAAGGGCTTGTTACAGGGGCTGCAGAAGAAGCCCGGATTCGAGGGGGTTGGATTGCAGGGGGCCTTGGCGCGTCTGGCGGACATTGAACGGGCGGGAATTCCGCTCACGCCGGAGAAGACGTTGGAGGAGTTTCCGAAGGCTCTCGAAGGGCAGGAACGGATCAATGCGAGGGCGTACATTAAAGGGTTAACGGCGGAGGAGCTGACACCCGAGGAGATTGTCGGCAAGTTGCAGGCGCAACGTGAATTTGGGTCGCAGTTGGCGGCGTTTCAAGCGATGCCGCGACCGACGACCCAGGACGAAATGCGAGCGTTCTTGGGCAAGCCAGGGGCGTTCAGCGCATATCTGGCCTTGAAGATGCCAGAGGTGCAAGCGGAGATGGACCGGCTGATCAAGAAACAGATCGAGGCGCAGAAAACTGATGTGGCGGCGCAAATGCGGGCCGCGGCACAGGCGATGCCGGAGATCGTGGCGGCACAAGCGGTGCGGGTTCAAGAGGCCGGGAAGGAATTGGTGAGTGAACGGATGGGGGTAGCGCGTGATTTGAGTGAGGCGACGATTACGCGGCGTGAAAAAGAGGGACTGCTCAGGGGGGAGAGCCTATTACAAACGCAATTTGCGGCGATAAAAGCAAAAACCACGAGATGGCTTCTCGGTAGCAAAGGCGCCGAATGGGTATTGCAAGCACGCGGGACACCAGAGGAACAGCGAAGGTTTGAGCAGGCTGTTCCAGGGTCAGAGTTGGGAAAGAGATATTTTCCACCGCCTGGTGCACCGATGCGGGCAATGACTCTGGAAGAGGTGGAACTTGCCGGGTCGCCGCGAACGGCGTCGGCATTAGCGGCGATGGGGGCCTTTGAACCGGGGCGGGGCGGGGATACACGGATACTGAATCTGTTGGGCGAGATCCGAGACGCCGTGAAGGAAACGACAGAGGCGACGAAGCGATCGTCGGAACGAATCGTACAAATACCGGGCGGCATGGGAGAATTTCCCGGGCGTGGGGCGGTTGGTCGTCGTCGCAACGCGGGGATACCACACGTCGCGTTGAGTGAGTAGCGGGCGGGGGTCGGGGGCCAGGGGCCGGGGGACCGCGGAGGAAGATTGACGTCGACCCCGAGACTGTAGGGGAGAGTTGGTGAACATGTTATCGCTTATCGAAGTCAAGTGCCCGCACTGCGGAGCTCGAGGCCAGTTGACGCTTCCTCTAATCGGCGCGATTATCATCGGTTTGTGCCCGGAATGTTACGAACTGGTCGCGCTATGCTGGGGACGGGTCTTGCCTCTGGACAACGAGATCATGCGGAACGGGTCGTTTAGTGAGACACGAGAACATGTTGCGAACGTCCTTGTGGCCCATGTATTGAAAGAAGCCTTTTCGGCAGATGAGGATGAAGGATGCGTTGCCGAAGAGGAAATCGGCGGACAGTCCCAGTCGCCACGCGCAGGGAAGTCGAATGAGATTTCCGAGAGAGAGGTGGTCGATTTCGCGCGCTCAGACCTCGACCTTATCGACAACAAGGATTACTTCAAGGCCATCTTCGGCTAACCGTCCATTCTCCGAGTCACTACATCTACGGCTGACCCCGAACGAGATGTTCGGGGTTCGCCATTTCTGGTGGCTATGCGGTACCGGGAGCGCACGCGCCCAGGGTCGGGCCGAGGACGGTAGGGCAGCCGGCGGTGTCGATGTGGGGGGATCCGAAGACTCAACAGACGGCTACCACCATGCCGCGGTAGGCGACGGGGGCGGGCGTTGCCCGGGCCCGGAGGGCGGTATCGGGATCCGGGCGCCGCGTGAAGCATCGTTAGAGGCTGATTCGAGGGACCGGGCGAGCAAGTTTCTAACCCACCTTGCCCCAGGGGGCGCCAGCGCATCGCGCACAGGCGCGTGGCCGGGGAAGGGGGTCGACCGGCTGGCTTGACCTGGTGGAATCCAAGGAGCGGAAGGCACGGCGTATCATAGCGCGACGTTGGGCGAAGGCGCCGGGGTGACGGACGTCTGGTTTTGGCCTGGCGCGGACAAGACGGGCGACCATGTGGTTCGTGCTGGAAGCGGTCCCCAGGGGGATGGGAACACCACGGAGAAATGGGTGGCCGGGGAAGACGGTCCGCCGGCGGGATCGACGCGGGCCTGGCGTTGGATTGCAGATTGAGAATACGGTTTGCGTCGGGATGAGCGCGGCGGCCGGGGGGCACGGGGTCACTCACGTTCGCGGCCGAGCCATGCCCAATTGTGGGAGCTCCGGAGCACGGCGCCGTTGAGGTCCCGGGGGCATCATGGAGAAGTGCATGGGCAGGGAAGGGGGTCGACCTGGTGGAACCCAAGGACCAAAGAGACGATGGTCAAGTCGTTGCTAGAACCTGATTCTTGTCCGACCCCTGTCAAGCCCCTCTGATTTTTTTCCGTCCGACCCCGGCAACTCAAAGATAGCCCCGTCTTGCCGATACGCTTCGCCATCTCGGACAAGTTCCAATGTCCGAGGTGAAGCTTGTCCGTCCGAGATTCTCTCATACTGAAGCCATGCGCTGGCGATTGGCGTTGGCGCGAAGGAAAAAGGACGGACGGAACAATGGAACTCTTGAACGTTCGACAGATAGCGGGCCTGCTCAAGGTTTCGGCGCGGCAGGTCCATCGAATGAGGGACATGGGTACGATGCCGCAACCGGTAAAACTTGGCCGGCTGATTCGTTGGCGTCATGGAGACATAGAACAGTGGATCGCTGAGGGTTGTCCGCCAGTGCGGGCGGCGGGGAAGGCGGCGGCGGGAGCGCGGGGATGATCGCGGCAGTTGCCGAAATCTTTCAGGCGCGGCTTGAAACACTTCGGGGCCTGGTTCGGGGTGACCTGCTCGAGTGTCTGACGGGATTGTCGCCATGTGTTCTCGGCATCGACGCGGACTCGCAGGGAGTTTCGTGGTGCTTGTTGGACGGCGACACCCTGAAGGTAGAGAGCCTCACGCGAACGAATCGGGCGGGCGAGATCGACGCGGAGTACGATGCTCGGCTGGCTTCGCTCTTGAAAGAGGCCCGCGCGCGCAATGCGGGCGTGGTTCTCGAAGGCATTTGGTTGGCGTCTGAAACGAGCACAGCGATCCGGAACGTGCAGGTGTTCCGCGTGCTGGCCGAAATACAAGGCGAGATCAAGGCGGCGGCACGGGCGAATGGCGTACCTGTTGTTGTGGTACAGCCGACGACGTGGCACGCGGCGGTTTTGGGCTTCGTGCGCGGGCGCGCGGAGCTAAAGGGGGCGTCGATGGAAGTTGGACGGATGTTCGCTGGCGAGGATCTTGACGAGCACCAATCCGACGCGCTTGCGCTTGCCTTGTACGGCATCGCGCGGGCATTTTGGCGGGAGGGGGCCGACCGTGAAGCTGGCTGACATTCTGAATAAGAGCGGGGTGAAGGTTCCGTTCACGCAAGTGCCCACGGAGCTAATTCAAGGCTGGCCGGGATTGAGCTCGGGAGCCAAGTGGCTTTGGAGTTATTTACTGTCCCGTCCGGAAGGTTGGCATCCGCACGTCGAAGAGATCGTGCAGCACGTCACTGACGGAAGACATCGCGTGCTTCGGGCGATTCGTGAGTTAGAAGAAAGTGGCTGGTTGCAACGGACTCAAGGGCATGGGGACGGGGGCAAGATGTTAGCTGTTGAATGGCGCCTGAAAATCCCGTCACCGGTTGTTGAAAATCAGCACGCGGCTGAGACCCGCATGGATAAAGGGGATTTCGGGTGTGACCATCAAAAGACCCAACAAAATCAGGTATCCCAGCCGCGTGTTGAAAAACCGGTGACCGGAAAACCGGTGACCGGTTTTCCGCCTTCTTATAAAGAGAAGAAATACAAAGAAAGATCTAAAACGCGCGCGCGCGAGCTCTTGCAGCATGTTCGTTGCTTTCTGCGGGGAGTTCCACATGCTGATTTCGTCACCTCTTGCATTCAAGCGGCCGACCGTCTTGATTGCTCAGACGAGGTCTTGCGAGCGGTCCTGCAGCAACGCAGCGGGCTTTCTCCCGCGCAGATCGAGGAGGCAATCACCGACGCTGCGGATTGCCGCGCCGGGGCTCGGACAGCGGAGGGCGCTGGAGGATCGAACAATGGCATATGGTGATGGCGACGAGTTTCTCTACGGCGAGTCTACGCCGGGAGCAAACGAAAGGATCAGGAGATGAGTGAGACCACGGATGTTCAAGAGATCGAACAGGCGAGCACCGCTTTGATAGTTAAGGCGGATAGCTACCAGATAACCACAAATGAGATCTACATCGCGGCGATGGAATTCGCCAAGGCGATCAAGGCCATGCTGCGACAGGTCGATGGTGCATTTGACCCGGTCATCAAAGGCAATCACGCGGCATGGAAGGCCGCCCTCGGCCAAAAAGCCAAGTATGCCGAACCGTTGGAAAGCGCGCTGAAGTCGTTGGACAACAAGGGCCGGGCATTCCGTGCCGAACAGGAAAGGCTCAGGCGCGAAGAAGAAGAAAAGGCGCGGGCGCTTGCACAAAAAGAGGCTGACCGATTGGCCCGATTGGCAGAGCGGGCGGCCGAACAAGGGCGCGTTGAAAAGGCGGAAGAGTATCAGGCGAAGGCAGCCGCGGCGGCACTTATTCAGCCGGTGATTGCACGCGAAGTCCCGAAGATCGCGGGCATCAAGACGCGGACGGTGTGGAAGTACCGGATCGTGGACGCCGCGCAGATTCCCCGTGAGTACATGATCCCCAACGAAGTCATGCTGGGGAATGTGGCGCGCAGCACAAAAGGCGCGGTGAAGGTGGCGGGCGTAGAGTTCTACTCAGAAGACAGTTCGATATAGCAGGGAGCGAGACGTAAATGGCATACGGCGATGTGGGCGGAACAAATCCGACGCTGGTTGTGACGTGCAAGGCGCGGAGCGAGATCGCGAAGGACGACACGCTCAGGCTTGCCGGGAACTATGCGGTGACGAATCTCTTGTTTGACGGGAACGAGGTGTTCGGTGTGGCGCTGGACGGCGCAAGGAACGGGTCGGCGGTTCCTGTGTGTCTGCGCGGGGTTGTCCAGGTTGGCTATACAGGCGCGAGGCCCGTGGTGGGCGATTTTGCGGTGTGTTCATCGGTTCGCGGGCGAGTGCGCGCCGGTCGTTGGGGTAAAACCGGTGCCTTGGTGTTGAAAGCGAACACGGAACGGCAGACGGTTGACGTGCTACTGTAACAGGAGGATAGAGGTATGGCAGAGCGAAAGAAAGAGACGGAGACAGGCGGGGCGATTGCGGGCCTGGAGAAAATCACAGTGGAGGCGGTCGTGCACGGCGCACTTATGCGGATGGACTTTGCGGGGGTTGAACCGTTGGAGGCCCTGGAGGCAATCCGCGCGCATGATCCGAACGCGAAGTTCCGCGAGGATTTCCCGCGTGGCGGGCGGGGTTCGGAGCGCCAAACGAAATCCGCGACGGCGTTGTGCATCAATGGCCGGCGGACGGACGGCGGCACCTTCATCGAGCTCGGGTCCCGGGGCGACGGCGACGACTTTACCATAGCCGTGTCCCGGAAAGGCGTGGATACGTTTTTGGAGGACGTCCGGCGCCTCGGCAAGCTGACGCCCGAACACTTGGCAAAGCTGGACGCCTTGGGCGAGAAACCTGGGAGCGCGTTCATTCCCCTTGGCGAGGGCGAGCAATTCGCGGTCCACTACTGGGTGAGCGATGACGGCCGGCGGTACCTGGACCACATCGGGGGGGAGGCTGCGTCATGAGCGCGCGGGTCGTCACGCTGGACTGCGAGACCATACCCTGCCAACTCGAGGAGGTCCGCGAACAACTACGACGAGAAACTGACGCGGCGCGGCCTGCGCAGAATCGCGCGAAGGCGGACAAAGAGGTCTGGGATACGCCCGAAGGATGCGAAGCGCGCTTTCAGACTGCGCTTGCCAAGACGGCGGTCGACCCGCTCTTCTGCGGCGTCCTGTGTGTATCGTGGGCTGTGGATGATGAACGCCCGCAGACCATCAAGGCGATGCCCTGGTCAAAGCGCCGGGAAGCGCGGATGGCAAAGGGGTTGGCGCAAACATGGGCCGAAGCGGCGGACGTTTCGACGGTATGGTGTGGGCACAATCTCTGCGGGTTTGACTTGCGCGTGTTGCTGGCCTTGTTTCGCCGGACCGGGGTGCGGCCGCCGGAGCATTTCCCGCGCTGGTACGCCGGCCGCTGGCATGGGCGGACGCATGACTCGATGCTGGAAGCCGCTTGCGGGCATCCGTTGAACTTCATCTCGCTGGAAAGCGCGTGCCGGGCTGTCGGCGTGTCCGGCGCGAAGACGATTGTTTGGAACGGCGAAGCGGTTTCGGGCGAGCGGGTCCAGGAAATGTACGAGGGCAAGGCGTATCGGGAGATCGTGAAGTACTGCGAGCAGGACGTGCGTGTTACGCGGGCACTGTATCAGGCGCAAACGTTCCGCGGGACGTACCCGGGCGGGCGCCTGGACGGAGTGGTCGCGCAGCTCGAGGAAATCGACGGAAGCAACCTGAGCGACGCACAAATGGCCTTGGCGAAATTGAGAATCTTGGAAAGCAGCGGAGTTGTTCCGCGAACGTGAATGGAGGCGGTGATGGTGAAGGAACGGAAACGATCGAGATTGGAAGTGGTGCAAGAGCAACTGGAGGTCCTTCAGGCCGAGGCGTCGGAAGTGGAATTGACGCTGAAGGCGCTTGAGGAGAAACGCAAGGCGGCGGCGCTTCAGGGAGAGACTCTTCCCGATGACAAGAAACCGCGGGAGCGACTCGTAGAGATCGAGCGGTCCTTGCGGGAGCTGCGCGAAGCGGAAAGCGTACTGGTTCAGGACATGAACCTGGCCGTGATCAAGCGTTCAGAGGACCGACTGAAAGAACTTGCGGCGCAGATTGTGTCGGCATACGGGGTGTTGGGTGATGCCATTCAAGGCCTTTGTCAGCAACACACCGGCATTAGGCGGGACCTTTCGACTTTTCGCCAAGAACGCGACCGTTTGACCGCAATGTATCAGGCACTTGGCGCGCAAGCCGGAGATTTTCCTGTGCCGCAGCCGCCCGAGTCGCGGCAGATCAGGCGGGTCCTGGCGGTGCTGCATCTGTCGGACTAACCGATCTGACACCTCCTGTGCGCCTCATTATGGCGCACTTCGAGCCGGGGGGGTGGAGGACCTCCATCCTTCGCCCCCCGTTCCAAACGAGGGACGGGGTCTTTTCCCCTCTATTTCGCCCCGTCCCTCAAAAAGTTTCAGAAAAAAGGATGCGAAGGGAGGTGAGGTGGATGAAGGTGGATCCAACACTTGCGGAAGTTGCTTCCGCCCACGAGGAAGTGCGATGTATAGGAATTCGGCAAGCTGGGGGCGAACTTTTCGCAGACTTGGCCGAGGAGCTAATTCGCGAGGGCGTCGACCTTGAGACGGCCCGGAAGCGGTTGCTTGAGGCGCACCAGAAAGGCGGCCTGGCCGCGATATCCGACGCGGACCTCGCAGCTGCATTCCAATGCCGTTGACAGGCGGCGACGGGGC
>Ga0315277_10013237_pt1 | contig 10284 bp, 9 predicted proteins | sample YL17G05_15_MG_FD_203695 | JGI IMG/M metagenome (GOLD analysis project Ga0315277, IMG submission 203695) | Sediment microbial communities from Yellowstone Lake, YNP, Wyoming, USA - YL17G05_15 | ecosystem: Environmental > Aquatic > Freshwater > Lake > Sediment | place: USA: Wyoming | collected...
ATGCCGACCCAGATGCACGTAAAAGACTGAACAAAGCTATCGTCGAATCCTGGAGAAGACAATTCGCGATTAAAGGAGTCACTCCGCTCGAGTTTATATGCAGTAAAGGACTCCATAGGAAAGAGCACATCCTCTATCCGGTCCCAAAGGGACTATCAGAAGAGGACCTCGGGCATTTCGAAGAACTAATAGAAACTCTCTTCGGAGGTGAAGACACATGGTAAAATATCTCTCAAAAGAATGGGCTGAACAAGCCAAGAAAAAAGTCTTAGAAGACCTTGACAGGACAAAAGATCTGAAAAATATGAACGCGTCTTTGTTAAATGTCGTTCAAAATGTTCCACCGGATAATAAAACAGTGTATTTCTACATCAAATTTACCGATGGGAAATTAGAAGAGCTGTTGACAGGCTCAGACGAATCCATAAAAGAGAAAAACGCTGAGTTCACCATCACCGGGGATTACACCACGTTCGTTCAGATTAGTAGCGGACAAATGAGTTCAGCCATGGCGTTACTGAAGAACCGGGTGAAGATGACCGGGAATAAAATTAAGGCTTTTACCATCACAAAACCAATTGATACTTTTAATATGTGTATAAAAAAGATTGAAACTGAATATTAGGAACTAAAATTGTGAGAAAATGACTCCGACACTCGGAAACCGTGATTACACGCAAAGATTAGAAAAATTTATACCACCAAAGGCGGAGTGGACGCCTGTCGATACAGCGTTGCATGCCCCGAAAACTTTTTTTATTGATTACAAAAAGGCGCACGAGTTAGTGTTTCCTGCTATCCAACATACCTTCAAACACCACTATGAAAACAACTTCCTGTATCATCGAGTCTGCGAGGTAAACGGGGTAACCCCCGATGCAGTTAAATCAGAAAAAGATTTGAAGAAAATACCATTGCTTCCTGATGCTTTTTTCAAGGATTACCCGGAAGGAAAAGGTTTTTTAAACTGGTTAAAAACAATTTTCACGGGTTCACTCCCCAAACCGGTGTTTAAAACCGATAATCCTTCACACGATGAGGTTATCGAGGAGTTCAACAAAAAAGGCACCAGTATTATGTTTACCAGCGGTACCAGCGGTCGTTTCAGTTTCATTCCTCGCGATACCCGCTCGTGGAATCGTGTGAAATATAGTGCAATGAAATCGGTTACTGAGTTAATGGATTATGACCCAGATGATACAGTTATTTTATTGATCCCTGACCCTCGACAAACAAACCTGACGATCGCAAGTCTTTTCGGTATTGCCTATGATTTGTACAACCCAGCGAATATCCATGTTGCACTGGACCTCAAGATCACCACACAGTTTCTCCGCATGCAACGCGATGAAACCATTGGTATTAAAGAAAAAATAAAGGCCAAAGCATTATCTACGATTAGTCCTCTGATGCAGCGGACATCTGACTTACGGATCATTCATTTGTTAGAGCAGATCGAGAGAGAAGGTAAGCGAGTGAATATTGCTGGCCCTCCGTTTTGGCTTGATCGCATTATGGAACGAATGAAAAAAGAAGGGAAATCAGTGCACTTACCGGAAAGCCAGATACTCACCGGTGGCGGGTGGAAAGCAGAGGAGAATAAACGCACCCCGGAGGAAACATTCAGGAAGAAAGTAGAGGAGGTCCTCGGCATTCCTGAACAGCGCTATCATGATGTATATGCGATGTCTGAGTGCAGTTCAGTGTTTCTCAGCTGCGAAGGCCATTACAAGCATATTCCCCCTGTGATCGTCCCTCTTGTTCTTGATGAGGATCTGAACCAACTTGGGTATGACCAGCTCGGGCGTTTTGCATTTATTGATCCCCTACCGGAAAGCTACCCCGGTTTTATCATCACCGGCGATCGGGTGAAAATATTAGAGCACTGCCCGGTTTGTAATCGAGAAGGACCAGTGCTTGATATTGAGGTAACCCGTCTTCCTGGTGTTGAAGGAAGAGGATGCGCAGCGGTGATGGCTGAACTTATGCATCAGGATGGTGAAGAACATGGTGCATTTCCCGTCGGATGAATGGATAAAAATCTTCAGAGAAGAACTCAATAACAATAAAGCCTATGAAGAAGCTGCAAAAGACTGGGAAGGGGATTTCCTTTTTGTGATTACCCCGGATGAGAATTTGAAAAAAGAAACCGTGTTTTACATCGATCTTTGGCATGGGAAATGCAGAGATGCTTATCTTGTGAAAGGTGAAAAAAATGCGATGTTTGTTTTCAAAGGGCCGTATTCTAACTGGAAGAAAGTCATCAGAAAAGAACTTGATCCCATACGAGGGTTAATCAGAGGATTGTTCACCGTAGAAGGTGATTCTCGGGTCATCCTTGACCAGGCCAAAGCAGCCCAAGAACTGGTGAACACCGCAAGTAAGATCCCGGTTGTCTTTTGAAGGTTAGATACATGGGAAGAACCATTGATTGTTTTTTCTGGACTCCAAACCTTGGTGTTGAAGATGGTTTAGATTTTACCTATGAAGAGGTCGGCAATGACATTACACTTAAAAAACCGATTTTCACTATTGGCGTTCTTGAGAAAATTATTGAAGGGATAAAAAAAGCGCGACAAGACTACCTTCTCAACCACGACATCCCTGCAGTTCTTGATGCAATCGACAAGGTAAATGCTCTCTGGATTGACCCAGGATACGAGGGAAGAAAAATAGCACGAGAGGTCCTGCCAACAGTGACCGGTTTTTCAGTAGAAATGATTGAATCCTGGGGTTTTGATTATTTTTTCGACATCCTTAAAAAAGAAAACCTCCCTTTATTAGGGAAACTCCAACCAAATAATTTCAGGGAGTTTTCAAAGCTCGGCGATGGCCTGGTGAAGGCCTACGGCAAATCATACATTCATCATTCCAATTACCAGCCGGAAGTCATCGGTCATATCTGTGCAGGGAACATCCTTGGCCTTGCAGCCTTTGAAATGGTGATGGATAAACTTGTTGATGCGGCAACCTGGGTGAAAGTCGCCTCGGAAGAGCCTGTGTTTGGTGCGCTGTATGCAAAATCTATTGAGGAAGTTGATCCCCCTCTTGCGCATACGATAGCGGTCCTCCCATTCGGAAGTGACAATAAAATGGTGCAGGAGTTTCTTTTCTCAAAATCAGATATCGTGCGAGCTACCGGGGGAGAAAACGCGCGGAAGAGTCTTTCTGAGTTGGCAGAGAAATACAAGGTTCCTCTCGCTGGCCACTGGCATAAGTTTAGTTTTATTACTATCGCACGAGAGTACCTCGATACACAAGCTCGTGAGATCGCGGAGTTAGCCTCACTTGATGTATGTGCATGGGACCAACAAGGGTGTTTCTCTCCGCAGGAAATATTTGCTGAGACAGGGGGAAGTGTTTCACCAAAAGAATTTGCCAAGCTGCTTGCTGAGGAAATGGAGACGACATCTTGTGCCCTTCCCAAGGGTACAAATTCAGGGAAGATACAGGTGTTAGACGGCTATTACCAGTATTTTACAAAGGAGATGATGGGCGAACCAGTGAAAATCTTTCCGTCACCGACCCATCAATGGCTTGTGATCTATGACGAGAGCACCATGAATTTTGAGCCCTCTCCCTTATTTAGAGTTATTCGGGTAAAACCAATTTCAGATATTATGGAAATCCCAAAGCGGGTCAAACCAATTGGCACTTTTTTACAGACCGTTGGCGTTGCTATCTCCCATGATCGTTTGATTCCTTTTGCGGATGCTATGGGTGAAGCAGGAGCCACCAACATTCGGACGATTAGTGGCATGACTCTGCAGAAAGCCTGGGAGCCATGGGATGGAAGATTCCCTTTAAATGAACTTTTTGAACATGATGCTGTCCACTGGGTGAGCATTGACACAAGAGATATTGCAACAGAGATAAAAACTGCTCTTCAACGGAAACGATCAATTGTTAATCAGCCTCTTTCGCGTAAGACGGTCCTGAAAAAATAACACTCGCCCTTACTTCTTTTTTAAAAAAGAAAAATAGGCTTTTCTCTATAAAATTTTTAAAGTCAGGGGTCTAGTTTTTTCAAGTCTGGGAGGTAAGAAAAGAAATAAAAACTTTTCTCACAAAAAACACTAGACCCCTGAAGAGGTATTAAATACAAATTGAAAAACCTTCGCAACAAAAAAAATGATCGTCCTATTTCTCTAATGAATGAAAGTTGTAATATAATGTACACCAAAATTCTCTTATAGTTCATACATATTCCTGGCTCACCTGTCATATAGAAACATTTAAATTATAGTAATATAACAATATAATGTAACAATATATATATCGAGATGGGAAGCAGCCTTGTGATAAGCTTCCAAAAAAAAACACCAAGGAGATGAAAACTATGCCATATACATTTACCTTTGATTTATCAAAACTCTCTCAAGCTATATTCAAAGATATCGCAAAGATATCTGAAAAAGATAAACTTAATGAGAAACTCGCGAACATGGCACGAAACCTTGTCGACAAATTTAACGTCGACAAACATACGGGACTACCCATCAGCGATTCTATCACCGTTATCGAAGATCTTATCCACATCAACTTGAAAAACAGTCTTCAAAAAGAACAATTTCTTCAAACACAAAAAAGAGCACTGTTTCTCCCGCACTGTTGCAGAAAATACATGGACTCACGCTGTCATGCCACCTTTGATACCATCACCGCCTCATATACCTGCAATCATTGTTCCACCGATTGTCTCGTTCATCAAGCGACTGTTCTATCAGTGCAGCGGAATTATGATATCTATGTGCTCCCGGGTGCATCTTGTGTCAGAAAAATATTCCAGAAAAAACACTATGAAGGCGTCGTCGGGGTCGCCTGCACCGATGAATTAAAACTGGCATCCACCATCCTTGAACAACATAACATCCATGCACAAGCAATCCCTCTGATAAAAAACGGCTGCTCAGAAACACGATTCGACTTTGAGACCTTAGAACAAATACTTACCTATAATGGAAAAAACTCCCCGGGGCGGCAAGATCCAACCAAAGCACCATCCAACGCACCACTGCCACAGAACGTACCTATGTAATGTGCAGATACTGTTCAGGGTTTGCCTCAAACGCTTTTTTACATCCAGGTGCGCAGAAGTAATACGTCTTTCCTTTATAGACACTGGTGAATTTCGCTGTTTTCTCATCAACCGTCATCTTACAGATAGGATCAATCGCCATTTATCTTCACCTCCTTTGCCGGCGGTTTATATCGTTTCAATAACAACGAAAGGGTAACGACCGTCACCGAGCTTAATGCCATGGCAAGCCCAGCAAACTCTGGTCGAAACGTTACACCAAAAAAGGGATAGAGCACCCCTGCAGCAACCGGGATCAATGCGGTATTATACGCAAACGCCCAGAACAAATTCTGTTTAATACGAACCATCACTTTCTTGCTTAATTGCACTGCGGCAACGGAATCCAGCAGATCACTTTTCACAAGCACAACCTCGCCACTCTCAATTGCCACATCTGTACCACTGCCAATAGCAATACCGACATCAGCCTGAGCAAGTGCAGGAGCATCATTAATCCCATCACCGACAAACGCGACAACCTCCCCTGCTGCCTGAAGCTTCTTTACTTCACTTGCTTTTTCCTGCGGGAGGACCTCCGCACGTACCACATCGATGCCGATTTGCCGCGCAATCGCTTGTGCGGTCCGCACATTATCACCAGTAATCATCACAACTTTCAAACCCATCGCTTTGAATTTTTGAATCGCAGACTTTGTCGTCTCCTTCAATGTATCTGCTATACCGATGAGACCAGCGAGTTTCTGATCAAACCCAATGAACATGACCGTCTTCCCTTCCGTTTCCAAACGAACTAGCATCACCTCAACGTCCTTAGACCATGAAACATCTCTTTCTTTGAAGAGCATCCGATTTCCAATCAGCACTTCAGTTCTCTTCACGGTCGCCTGCACTCCTTTGCCGGCAAAGGTATCAAAACCTATGCTTTCATCCAATGAAAGATGGCGCTCTTGTGCTTTTTTAACTACTGCCTTTGCTAAAGGATGCAATGAATTTGTTTCAACACTTGCTGCCATCTGCAATACCATGGTATCCTTCACCCCGAAACCAAGAATGTCTGTTACCTCCGGTTTTCCCTTCGTCAGAGTCCCGGTTTTATCAAACACAATTGTGGTGACTTTCTCAGACACCTCCAGAGCCTCACCGTTCTTTATGAGAATCCCAAGTTCAGCGCCACGACCAATACCAACCGTGACCGCGGTAGGCGTCGCAAGACCCAATGCACAGGGACACGCAATCACCAGCACAGAAATCAAAGCAGTAAGACTAAATAGCAAAGTACTCCCAAGGAGAACGTACCAGACAAGAAAAGAAACAACAGCAATAGTCAACACGACTGGGATGAAATAACTCACGGCAGTGTCAGCAATGCGTTGGACTGGAGGTTTCGAACCCTGTGCTTCTTCAACAAGTTTGATGATTTGTGCAAGCATTGTATTTTTACCAATCTTTGTTGCTTTTACCATTAGGACGCTATTCGTATTGATCGTCCCACCAATGACCGTGCTACCGTCTTTCTTCACCACGGGGATAGGTTCCCCGGTCACCATGGATTCATCAACGTAACTTTCTCCTTCAACGACTACTCCATCAATAGGAATCTTTGCCCCAGGTTTTACTACTACGACATCGTTTATCTGAACATCCTCTATCGATACCTCGATTTCCTTGTTCTCCCGACATACGATCGCGGTTTTTGGTTGAAGGCCCATCAGCTTCTTTATCGCATCCGATGTCTTTCCCTTCGCTTGTGCTTCAAGATACCTCCCCAGCATCAGAAACGTCGCCAGTAACACCGCTGTTTCATAAAACATAAACTCCCTGGTGAGAACAAATTGAAATGTACCCATCACACTTGAGAAAAACGCAACACCAATCCCCATGGAATACATCACATCCATCGTCAGATTCTTATTACGAAGAGCACGATACCCAGCAGAAAAAATCGGATAACTAATATAGAGAAAAACAGGTGTTGAAATAACCAGCGACAGATACGACAACAGTTCCATCGAAATCCCTGCATGAACATACATCAGAATCATCAAGGGAACACCGACGAAAAACCCAATAATAATCCTTCGACGTTTTTCCTGTAAGTTTTTTTGACGAACCTGCTCTTCACTCGTTCCTTTTTCATCACCTTCGGTACCAAGGTATTGATACCCAGCATCCTCGATAGCTTTTTTCATAGCAGAAATCGAAGTCATTCTTGGGTTAAACGCCACAACTGCTTTTTCTGTCGAAAGATTCACCACAACAGAAAGAACGCCCTCAAGCTGAGTCAATGCACCGGTTACTGTTTTTTCACAGGTGACACAGGTCATCCCACCGATTTTCACTAATACTATTTCATTGACAACCTGATAACCAGCCTGGCTTACCGCTGTATCCATATCACGAAGAGCAACCTTGGAGGGATTATATTCCACGGTAGCAAATTCATTGGCTAGGTTTACCTCAGCCTTGGTTACACCAGGTAGACTAGCAAGGGATTTTTCGATGGTTGACGCACACATCGCACACGTCATCCCTGAAATTTTCAACTCTGCTTTTTTTTGGTTTTTATTCATGAACCAAGCTCCCCTACATCTGTTTTAGAACACATTAATCTATATATAAATTATCTATACGTCGAGAAAAAAGAAAACATAAAATTATTTCAACTGATTCTCTTACTCCATCATCCTATGCAACCATCAGTTAGCATTAGAAAAGCATCTCTTGATGATTTCGAAAGAATCATTGAGCTTGAGAACACCTGCTTCACACCAGAGCTAGCCTATACACGACGACAACTCCGCTATCTTCTTACAAAAGCCAACAGTACCGCACTTGTCGAAACGACCAATACAATAGTTCGAGGATTTATCATCATCTTATATAGGAAAGGAACCAGGGTTGCAAGTATCGAAACCATCAACGTTGACCCAGCGTTCCGCAAACAAGGAGTCGGCTTGCGGTTACTCTATGCTGCTGAAGAAGACATACGAAAAAAAGGTATGCACAAAATCAGACTGGAGGTTTCAACAACCAACCATGCGGCGATCATGTTATACGAAAATGGGGGATTCAAAAAAATCGCTTTTTTAAAAAATTACTACCTCTACGATCATGATGACTCTCGCGATGCAATTAGGATGATTAAGGAACTATGGTAGCTGTTTTTTCCTGCTATTTTTCAGTTGGTACCCATTCTCCGTTTTTTAGCCAACAGTACCCGGTCGTATACTCCCCAAGGATCTTCAGTAATCCATTCCGGAATTGTTTGGGATACAAACGTGGATCACAGGTCGCCTTGTGTATATGGATTTTTTCAACATGATCAACATAGCTGACTTCAGGGATAGATCCGTTTCCTTTCAGTAAGAAGAACGATTGATCCTTCTCATCTTTATCAAGTTTCAGAGAGGAAGCTCCAACGTTTTTATAGAAATATTCAATGTCTTTTTTCCGATAATTCATAATAGTCGGATCGGTCTTATTCGCCAAAAGATACAATAGAATTCCTAAGCATTTTGAGCAGATTCCGCAAGGATAAATCTCACCGTTTTTCATATGACAGGAGTGACAGGATCGTTGCTGCTTTGCAAGATCCGGGTACCGCTGAACTAGGATTTTCTGGTCAATAAGACCTGAGATGTTTCGCAACGCAGACCATTGATACAAACCAGGAACACGTCTCTCGTACCATTCATTCATTCGTACATCGTAATCCTGGTGTTGGTCGTATACTCCGAAGTAATGCTGGATTCCTTTGTATTGTATCTCATACCGTAGATCATCAAATTCACTACCTAAAAGCAAATTTCCAATTTTTTCCTCAACAAAAATGGGGAGTAAGCTGAACACATAGAACGGGAAGATGCACAACCGTATTGGATAGGTATCATGCCTAATCTTCCGATGATCAGGCCGTATGAGTCGCAGATGATCAAGCATGAAACTGTAGAATCGGTCAACGTTCGTCCATATCCGCTGCGTATTCGGTTCTGTTTTTTGATGATATTTATATGCAGTCAGCGCGGTCTTCCAATGGCCACCACTCTCATTCACATACAAAGGATAGACGTTTGCGCCAAGCTCTTTGAGTAACCCGTAGGTGAGCAGGCTGTCTTTTCCTCCGCTTGAAAGAACCCCGGATTTCATTGGATCCATCGCGTCACCAATCATCGTATCCGGAAGTATTAAAATAGGTGTAATCACTGCTTTTGGATCGCCATCGTTTGGTTTTATCTGTTCTTCGTTAGGAAAAAACTCAGGGAGAATATATGGATTGTTTCCATGCGCTATTTTGTTAATGAAGATATCACGACTAAATATCATGTTGAGGTCGTTGAGTAAAGAAAGGTCAGCCTTGCTTACCGGAAAGTTCAACTGGATTTTTTCTGAAAAAAGACCGTAGTTGAGCAACGGTATACTGAATGCGAGTCGGAGAAAGGGGAGATGATTTTCCGAAAGCTGCTGTTCATATTTGTTCATGAGTTCGAAACGACTGTCTTTTCCATCGAACCCATTCAGTAGCACTTCTGCACGGATTGTGCCCTTTTCAATTGTTGGGTCAGAAAGTGAAATCGATGAAAGACACAGAAGGTTACTTTTTGTGATCACACATCGCCTCCATGGCATCGACGAGTTCACGAACACTTTCAGTGAGTGGATCTGTAACAGGGACGTTGAACATTTTCTGATAAGTATTCTTTGCTGTGTTGATATCTGACTTGGTCATATGTTCATGGTTTATGCCGACTCCGACGAGTTTTTTTTCAGTGAGTAACTCAGCGATTTTCACCACTCGTTTGGGGTCTGGCATAAGATACCCTGGGAAACCATCGAGGTGCGGTCTTTTTGGTGCGTCAACTAAGATGAATCCATGTATTTGACCTGCAGCTAAAATTTCAAAACCACCTGGGAAGAACGGATGCACCAGGCTTCCTTGTCCTTCGATGATCATGAACTCGGGTTGGAGATCTTTCCACGAGTCTATGATTGCCCCTTCGATTCCCCCGGAAACGAAATCATTTATCATCGCATCTAAGACCACGCCGTGTGGCCAACCCTGGAGCCAGCCGGTTTGACCTGTGAAAATCATATCAGCGGTTCGCCCTCGTTTCCTTAATTCTTCAACCAGTAAGACCGCCATTGTTCGTTTTCCAATAGCTGAGTCGGTGCCGATGAGTGCGATACGGGTAGATGGTACCTTTGTAATCCCACCGGTGTAGAATCGTTTATAATCACGGAATATT
>Ga0315277_10013239_pt1 | contig 10284 bp, 6 predicted proteins | sample YL17G05_15_MG_FD_203695 | JGI IMG/M metagenome (GOLD analysis project Ga0315277, IMG submission 203695) | Sediment microbial communities from Yellowstone Lake, YNP, Wyoming, USA - YL17G05_15 | ecosystem: Environmental > Aquatic > Freshwater > Lake > Sediment | place: USA: Wyoming | collected...
ACCTCTTATAAGTTATGCTTTTTTCGTTTGGTCGGTGGAAAAATTGTGGTAGGTGAGCCTATGCCAGTAAGGATGATGGCAAAGATTCCTGACGTGAAGTTGCCTTGCGGTCGGGTGGACAGTTACAGCAGCGATTTGGGGTGGATTTACTGATGCAATACTTCGACCTCTCGACCTTGATTGTCCTCCTGTGTTACCTGGCGCACAATTAACTTTGGTGCTGTTTGCTGGAGAAGTTTTGAGCAGTGACGGGAAGATTTCCGTGCCTATGATCCGATTTATAATTGAAACCATCCACAGTACTAAATAGTGGGCATCTTTGCGGCTAAGTCTGGTTCAGGCATGGGATTAGCTCACACTTGTTTCAAGATGGATCCTGCGCCCTTCTTGTCGAAATGATGAGGAAGAGGTCACAATGCAATCTAGATTGAGGGCCCTGTTTGACGCACTGATGCCGGTTATTGCCACGCTGGCAGCACTTGCTGTGGGGGCTGTGATGCTCTTGTTCCTTAAAGTAAATCCGATTGAGGCTTACAACTCCCTATGGAATGGAGCCTTTGGCAGCACCAACGCGTTGGCAGAGACACTGGTTAAGGCTACACCGTTACTTTTGGTAGCACTCGGAATTTGCATCTCCTTCCGCGCTGACGTGATCAACATCGGCGGAGATGGGCAAATGATCATCGGTGCGATCCTTGGGACGTGGATCGGGTTGGTGTTCGTTGATATGCCTGGTTGGGTGGTCATTACGCTTGCTCTTCTTGGAGGCTTTCTGGGTGGTGCGATATGGGGTGGCATTGCCGGCCTGCTCAAAGCCTATTTCAAAGTTAATGAAATCCTCAGCACAGTGATGATGAATGCCATCGCGGTGCAATTGATGAACTTCCTCCTGCGCGGTCCGATGATCGATCCATCGCAGGCGCAAAAGGCCTCAAAAATCCCGCAAACAGCGCGCCTGCTGGATGCCTTTCACTTGCCTCGCCTGGTTCCCACCCGACTGCATCTCGGGGTGTTGATTGCCGTCGTGCTCGCGGTTCTCGTTTATATTTTGCTATGGCGCACAACGCTTGGTTATCGTATACGCGCGGTGGGACAGAACCCACACGCCTCGCGTTATGCCGGCATCAAAGTGCAACGCTATGTTGTGCTGGCATTATTCCTCAGCGGTGCATTCTCGGGGCTGGCGGGTGTGGTCCAGGTTTATGGAGTCAACTATCGCATGATTACGGATGGCTCTGCTTCGGGATTTACAGGCGCGGCGGGTTTCAATGGCATTGTCGCGGCGCTCTTTGGGCAATTGCATCCGATCCTGTCCATCCCCGCCTCGATTCTGTTTGGTGCACTTCTGGTTGGTGCGAATAGCATGCAGAGAGTAGTGCAAGTCCCCTCAGCGCTGATCACCGCATTGAATGGACTTGTGGTAGTCTTTGTCGTCAGTAGCGAGGTTTGGCGTCGTCGCAGACAACGACGTAAGCTAGCCGTCGTCAAGGACGAATCCGCCTCAAAGCCGGAACAGGCAAAAGTCCCGATAGAGGAGGCCGAGCGATGATCTCCGACCTTTTCTCTGCCACCGTTTTGATTGGCATTCTCACCTCCGGTATCCGTCTGGCCACTCCCTACCTGTATGCCGCCATCGGTGAGACTTTCAGCCAGCGTAGTGGTGTGCTCAACCTTGGTGTTGAAGGTCAGATGTTGCTGGGCGCTTTTTCCGGATTTTACATTACACTCACGACCGGGAATTTGTGGCTTGGTGTACTGGTCGCCATGCTTGTCGGTGCGCTGATGGGTCTAGCCATGGCCTTTGTGACCGTCAACCTGCACGCCCAACAGGGAATCAGTGGTATCGGCTTTTACCTTTTTGGACTGGGCATGAGTGATCTACTCTTCCAAAAATTAATGGGAACGGTGGAGACGGTACAAGGTTTCCCGAAAATTTACATCCCTGGCTTGAGTGACATCCCCATTATTGGTGAGATCTTCTTCAGCCAGAATATTCTTGTTTATGGGGCGTATCTACTTGTGCCTCTTGCCTGGTTTGTTTTGAATAAGACCACGTTTGGGTTGAAGATCCGCTCAGTAGGCGAGAATCCAGAGGCTGCGGATTCGCTCGGCGTGAGTGTGGTGCGTGTTCGCTACTTTACCATCATCTTGGGTGGAACCCTTTCCGGGTTAGCGGGCGCGTCGCTGTCCATCGCGTTGTTGAACGTTTTCCAACAGAACATGACCAGCGGGATGGGATTCATCGCTGTGGCGTTGGTTTACTTTGGCGCTTGGAGCCCCGTCGGTGTTTTGGGCGGAGCGTTGTTGTTCAGTATGGTTAATTCTCTACAATTGTGGATCCAGGTATTGGGTATTCCTGTTCCATCGGATATCGCGATTATGATGCCTTATGTGCTCACAATCTTGGTTTTGGTTGTGACTGTTTCAAAGGTTCGCGCTCCGTCTGCTTTGACTAAGCCTTTTGAACGGGAAGATTGATGCCAGAAAGGAGATGTGCATATAGAGAAATGTCAAAGGTCCACCATCAATCATAATTGACTATCCAATCATATTCAATGAGGAGAAGAAAATGAAGAAATTTACATGGATATTGACACTCGTTTTAGCCCTCTCGCTTGTGCTGAGCGCATGTGGTGCCGCGGCCACCAGCGCTCCTGCGGCAAAGATCCGCGTTGCTGTTGTCATGCCCAGCGCCATCAATGATTTGGCCTTCAGCCAAAGCATGTATGATGCACTCGGCCGCATTCAGACAGAGCTGGGCGGTCCCGATAAGTTTGAGTTTGTTTATTCCGAGAACATGTTTGTGGTGGATGATGCTGCTGCGGCCATCCGTGACTATGCTACCAAGGGATATGATTTGGTCATTGCCCACGGCTCCCAATATGGATCATCCCTGCAGGAAATAGCCCCGGACTTCCCCAAAACCAGCTTCGCCTGGGGCACTACGGTGGATACCTTCGGTCAACCGAACATCTTCGCTTATGAAGCTGCATCCCAGGAAGGTGGCTATGTCAACGGTGTATTGGCCGCCACCCTCTCTACTAGCAAAGTAATCGGCGTGGTTGGACCAATCGAGACCGGCGACGCGAAATTGTACGTTGATGGTTTTAAAGTCGGAGTCCTTGCGATCAACCCGAATGCAACAGTGAATGTCAACTACATCGGTTCGTTCTCGGATGTAGCACTGGCGTCAGAAGCTGCGACGACACACATTGCTGCTGGCGCGGATGTACTGACCGGTAGCGCTCAGATGGTTGTGGGTGCAATCGGCAAAGCCAAAGAGAACAATGTGCTTTGGTTCGGAACACAGTCTAACCAGACTTCCTTGGCTCCTACCATCGTGGTTGCCAGCCAGGTTTATCACTGGGAAGTGGTTCTTCGCGAGATAATCACCCTGATCCAGGGTGGCACATTGGGTGGAAAGTCCTTCGTAGCTAATCTTGCAAATGGCGGCGAAGTCATCGAGTACAACCCCGGTTATGCCCTTCCAGCCGATGCCAAGACGCTTGCAGAAACCACAATTCAAGGGATCATTAAAGGCACTACCACAATCACCTTGCCGTAAACCGGATTTCTTAATTTGAAGGAGATTTTGGGAGTCTCCGCAAGGAGACTCCCAAAGGTCTAGATGACGTGATGACTAATTCAACCGACTTCCCCTCAGGCAAGCCCACCATAGATTACCTAGAGATGCGCGGCATCACCAAACGCTTCACAGGTGTACTCGCTAACGATAAGGTCGACTTCGATGTCAGGTCCGGCGAAGTCCATGCCCTGCTGGGCGAAAATGGGGCAGGTAAGAGTACCTTGATGAAAATCCTGTATGGCTTGTATCATCCGGATGAAGGTGAAATTCTTTTAAACGGGAAACAAGTCAGCATTACATCACCCAATGATTCCATCAGCCTTGGTATTGGTATGATCCACCAGCATTTCATGCTTGTGTCGTCGTTGACAGTTGCCGAAAACGTTGCGCTCGGATTGTCATCCTCGCGTGGGCTGCTCACCGATCTCGACCGCGTCTCCAAACGGATATTGGAATTAGCCGATATCTACAGTCTGAAGATAGACCCCTCTGCCTACATCTGGCAACTTTCGGTTGGACAGCAACAACGCGTTGAAATTATCAAAGCCCTTTATCGGGGCGCAGCCCTGCTCATTCTCGACGAACCGACCGCGGTCCTTACCCCACAGGAAGTGGATGAGTTATTTGTCATTATGAATCAGATGGTAAAAGACGGCCACGGCCTGATTTTTATCTCGCATAAACTTCACGAAGTGGTTAAGATTAGCAATCGTGTGACCGTCCTGCGCGATGGCCACAAGATCGGTACACGCCCTACATCAGAAGTCACAAAACAAGCCCTTGCCAATTGGATGGTCGGGCGTGAAATAAGCTTCGCTCCAGATCGGGGCCATACGGAAATCGGTGAAATCCGCCTTCAACTCAATCACGTTTCTTGCGGCAGCGACCGTGGCACACCGGGACTGCGTGACATCAGTCTTGAAATCCACTCAGGTGAAATACTCGGGATTGCAGGTGTCTCCGGCAACGGTCAAGGCGAATTGGCTGAAACCATTACGGGGTTGAGAAAAATAACAGACGGAAAGATCTATTTGGAAGGGAACGATGTCACCAGCCTCGCTCCTGCTGAACTTACCGATCGAATGCTATCATATATTCCCGAAGAGCGCCTGCGCGACGGTATGATCAATGAATTCACCGTCGCTGAAAACATGATCCTGCGTGAACATCATAAAATGCCTTATTCGCGCTATGGCTTTCTTCACCTGCGCGAAATCTCCCATCGCACGGATGAGTTGATTACAAAATTTAATGTTAAGACCCCTTCGCGGGATACCCTTGCCAAGAATCTATCAGGTGGAAACATCCAGAAGGTTGTGCTCGCGCGTGAACTCTCACGCAACCCACGCACCATCGTTGCTGCACAACCCACACGTGGGCTAGATATCGGGGCGACTGAATATGTCCGTGAACAATTGTTAGTTGAACGCAGCAAAGGGGCCGCAATCCTGCTTATTTCGGAAGATCTTGATGAAATCCTTGCTCTTTCGGATCGCATTGCGGTCATCTATGAAGGCCAGATCATGGACATCGTCTCCCGTGAAGCCACCACCCCTCAAAAACTGGGCTTATTGATGGCAGGGGTTTGTTCCGAAGACGGGACGTCGGTTGCGACTGTATAGATTGAGAAAAACGAATTACGGTTCAATCCCATCGGTTCGGCGGTCACTGCCGGGCAAAACCCACCAGTGGCGTTGGGAGTCCCTCCCATCGAAAAGTACCACCGTCTAAGCAAGAAAGAGGACACTACCAATGAACCTATGGCAGGAATACAAACGGCCAACCTCCATCGCAGAGGCCATTCACGAGCTCATATCTGCGTCCGGTTCCGTCATACCGATTGCGGGCGGAACGGATCTGTTACTCGATTTGAAACAAGGACGCCAGACCCCCGTCCGCACATTAATTGATTTGACTTTCATCCCGGAGTTGAATGCGCTCGAACTGAGAGGGGACGAACTTTATGTGGGTGCGGCGGTCACAGTAAATCACATGGCTCTAAACCCTTTGGTTGGCACGCATGCCCAAGCATTAGCTGAAGCCTGTAGCCTGATCGCTGGACCGCAAGTCCGCAACATGGCCACCTTGGGGGGTAATGTAGCCCATGCCTTGCCTGCCGCAGACGGTACGATTGCCTTGACTGCCCTCGACGCCCAAGCTGAAGTCGCGGGTGTTGCAGGGATGCGTCGCATGCCGTTTACTTCACTCTTCATTGGCCCTGGTAAATCCGCAATCAATAAAAGTGCAGAAATCATCGTCGGTTTTTATATTCCAGCTCACAAGACCCAAAAGGCATTTTCGAAGCGTACCCGAAATGAAACATTAGAAGCAGAGATCTTTAGAGTCTCATCGTGTTTCAAACGCATTATGCGTCCACAAGGCGTGGCGCTTCCCATCTTGAACTGTGCTGTCTGGCTTAAACGCGAAAAAGATATCATAAAGGATATTCGCATCGCCGTTGGCCCCGGTGGCCCGACACCTTTTCGCGCCTCGGAAGCAGAAAATGTAATGCGAGGTCAACCCCTCAATGAAGAAGTTATAAACTACGCGATCGAACTCTTGCTTGCCCAGGTTCAATTCCGGACCAGTGCTCGGCGCGCTAGCGTTGACTACCGAAAGCAGATCGTCGGTGGATTATTCACGGATGTATTGAATTCCGCATGGCAAAGAGCAAAATAATATTTGCGAAATATCCATTGGTTGAGTTACATTAGACATTCTTTGTATACGGTATATTGAAATTACTGTGTAACAAGCAAATTTGAAAAATAATTATGATTGATTATGGTGGTCTCCATACCAGCACTAAACAAACGTCGTACCGTACATGTGTATACTTTTCATTCTTACTGTCGCTACTAGGCTTTCGAGGACCTTAGGGAATAAACCATGAATAAACAAATTTCTCTTACAGTTAATGGACTAACCTATGTCCTCCCCACCAACCCAGGTGAATTCCTTTCTACCCTCCTTCGCCAAAGACTTCATCTCACAGGCACCAAAATCGGATGTGAAGAGGGCGAGTGTGGGGCGTGTACCGTACTTGTGGATGGTGAACCGATCATGTCGTGCATCTATCCCGCCGAGCGCGCGGATGGCAAGACTATTGTCACAATCGAGGGACTTGCTCAGCGCGTTCACGAAGAAATGAAACTGCACCCATTGCAGGAAGCTTTCATCGAATATGGCGCGGTGCAATGTGGATTCTGCATACCAGGTCAAATCATGACAGCGTATTCGTTGCTCAAGCGCAACCCGAATCCAGACAGCGCGGAGATTCGTTTCGCACTCAAAGATACGCTTTGCCGTTGTGCCGGCTATCCCTCTATCGAGAACGCCATCATTGCCGCAGCTCAAGCTTTACGGACAGGTAAACCCATCCAGAAGCCGAACATCCCCGACTCAATTCATCATCACAAATCAGTCGGTCGTACCCATCTACGTCCCGACGCGGTCGAAAAGGTCACAGGCAAAACCATCTTTACGGATGACCTTGTATTCGATGGCATGTTGTATGCCAAAGCACGCCGCGCGATGATTCCGCATGGCTTTTTGAAGAAGCTGGATATCTCCAAAGCAAAAGCACTGCCTGGGGTGGATGCAGTATTAACTGCCGAAGACATCCCTGGTGAACACAATCATGGGCTGGTCATTTACGACTGGCCTGTGTTGGTCGGCATAGGGGAACGTGTCCGTTACGTGGGGGACGCGATCGCGATTGTGGCAGCTGAAACTCAAGATATCGCCGAGCAGGCATCAGAATTAATTGAGGCGGATTTCGACCTCCAACCTGTCATCACGAATCCCGTGCAGGCGCGTCAGGATGGAATGCCACAAATCCACGAAAAAGGAAATCTACTTCAGCATATCAAAGTCCGCAAAGGTGATATAGATGCGGGTTTTGCTGAAGCAGATGTAATTCTCGAACACACCTTCCACACTCCAACCACCGAACACGCCTTCATCGAACCAGAATGTAGTATTGGTGTGCCTCTGCCCGATGGTCGTATGGAAATTTATGTCGGCTCGCAAATTCCTTATCAGGATAGAATGCAAGTCGCGCGCGCAATGGGCTGGCCAGAGAAGAGCGTGCGCATTGTCGGCCAGTCAATGGGGGGTGGCTTCGGTGGTAAAGAAGATGTGATGGGACAAATCCACGTCGCAATGCTGGCAAATGTGACTCAGCGTCCCGTGAAGTTGCTCTTTGATCGTCACGAAAGTTTGCTCGTGCATCCCAAGCGACACGCAACGCAAATTCGCGTCAAGATTGGCGCTAAGAAAGATGGCCGTCTCGTCGCGGTGGACACCGAACTCTACGGTGACACGGGTGCGTATGCCTCACTTGGAGAACACGTGATGACACGCGCCACCACGCACTCGGCTGGTCCGTATGACATCCCACACGTGCGCGCCGATTGCTACGCCATGTACACCAACAATCCACCTGCAGGTGCGTTCCGCGGTTTTGGCGTCACACAATCTGCGTTTGCGGTTGAGTCCATGATGGACATGCTTGCTGAAAAATTGAGCATCGAAGCGGTTGACCTTCGCCGCATGAATGTATTCCACGTGGGAAGTATCACTAACACAGGACAGGAAATCCGTGAGTCGGTCGGCTTGATGGAGTGTATTGACAAAGTGGACGCGGAAATGCGGAAGCAGAACCCTCTTCCCTTTGCTCCGAGACTTGATTCTGCTAACCCGAATCTGGTGCGCGCTTGGGGCTTTGCCGTGGCGTACAAGAACACAGGCCTCGGCGGCGGCGCGTCCGATAAATCAGGCGCAGAATTGGAACTCTATGACGATGGAAAATTCGAAGTGAGAAGTTCTTCCGCTGAAATGGGGCAGGGACTTGTATCTGTCATGCGTATGATTGTTGCCGAAGAAATGTCTGTCGTACCAGAACAAGTCCGCGTTCTTGTCATGGATACCGACTTAACTCCAAATGGCGGGCCAACAACCGCCTCTCGTCAAACATTTGTCACGGGCAACGCTTCTCGTTACGCTGCAATAACATTGAGGAACGCCATCACTGCCACGCTCGCTGAAAAATTCGATATAAACCCCGACCAGATTCGCTTTGAAAATGGCAGCGTTTATGCTAACGGACATTTAATGACATTTGCTGAAGTTGCCAAAGAAATGAATGCAAATGGCCACCAACCGTGCGTCCGGTACATATACGAAGCACCCAAGACCCAACCCCTTGGCACAGGTGGCGACATGCATTTCGCCTTCTCCTATGGCGTACAAGCCGCCGAAGTAGAAGTCAACAAGCTGACGGGCGAAGTGCGCGTCCTGCGTGTCATCTCTGCCAACGACGTGGGTATGGCCGTCAATCCGCTTGGCTTGCAGGGACAAATCGAAGGCGGCGTGATGATGGGCCTCGGAATCTGCCTCACCGAAGAATTCATCATGGATAATGGCAACGTGGTCACTGACCATCTCGCACGCTACCGTATCCCTGGCATCATGCTCACCCCAGAGATTACCTCTATCGTTGTCGAACATCCCACCGCCGAAGGTCCGTACGGCGCAAAAGGTGTCGGCGAGATCGTAAGTATTCCAACCGCCCCTGCCATCACTAATGGGATATACAACGCGGTTGGCGTACGTGTTGATAGCCTGCCGGTCGACCAGGAAAAAATCCTCTGGGCGCTCAGGAATACTCCGCCGATTCATTAGCAAATTGAGACTTCAGGCACTGGAAATATGAACAATAGCTAGCATTTCATCAGAGGATGGCATCTGCTTTATTAGGAGAGGTAAGGTGCTTGGGGATCTATTCGGTATTTAGATTATTGAAGAACTTGAGCGCTACCAGCAATATATATATGATGTTATTGTAAATAACATTATTCGGGACAAATGTCCCTCCTACGATGGGACATCTGCCTATCGCCTCTAACCCCATAATCGTATATGATTACCATACCCTGAGCAACGAAAAACGGTCTCTATCGTGCTCGGGCATCATGCTCATGGTTTGTAAGGCGTAATCAAACGCTACTCACACGTTGGCCGGGATACTCCTGCTGGAGAATTGTACCAGCCATTTTTTTTACTAATCATCAATGGAGGTCGCCAGGATCAACGATGTTGTTCTCGAAGGGATTATCGTCAGAACCTGGAAGTATGCCAATAAACTACTCTTTCGCTGAGGCTAGATCGATAATCGGGATTTTCTCCAATTGGCCAGGAGGATGCCCAATAACCACGGCAGCCTCCTGGCTAACCAGGAAAGCCATTTTTTACAATAATTAATTTATGGACCGCGTTCTTTCAGAAACCTAAGCAAAAATTTGGTCTGAAAGGTATGCTGGCTCTCCAATTGCAAATAAGATCCTCACAGCCTCCAATTATCCGCCGGGCTGGCTTTGTGGTGCGCCTGGGCAACATTAACTCGGCTCATTCTTGGCTTTGCTGCTGGATGATTAACTCGAACGCCAATGCTAAAAGCGCATGGCAAAACTGTTGTTTAAATCACGTTGTGAACCACGGAATAACCTGGCTTATTTTTATTTCTCCGCCCAGCCTGGCATTAACCGTTCCTTGATCACGGTTCTGGCTACCTGTGCCTCTGTCTCCCGGCATGAGAGTATCCAATTGTGCGGTCCAACTGGTGTGGGAAAAAGCCACTTGGCGAATGATCTGGCTATTGAAGCCATCAAACGCAGCCTGTGGGTGATTGGCTACTA
>Ga0315277_10013240_pt1 | contig 10283 bp, 14 predicted proteins | sample YL17G05_15_MG_FD_203695 | JGI IMG/M metagenome (GOLD analysis project Ga0315277, IMG submission 203695) | Sediment microbial communities from Yellowstone Lake, YNP, Wyoming, USA - YL17G05_15 | ecosystem: Environmental > Aquatic > Freshwater > Lake > Sediment | place: USA: Wyoming | collected...
AGCTGGCGACACGATCAATGTCAGGCGTCCAGACCGCACGTGGCTGAGGATCAGGTGAACCGCGTCCGTTTCCAGGCGAATCCGCAACTGGGCCTGATCGTCAAAGGGACGCGACAGGGCGCACACATCCATGTAAATTTGCACTGCCGACATTAGGGCCTCTGCTTATTCGAGTCGACGCGTATTATACCCGACATGCAAGTGGCGCGCTATCTGCTATCTGTCCGCTTCCACCAGCAGCGGCTCGACCGACACCTTGCCCGTCAGCAAGTCTTGCATCAGACCGGTTTTGAGCGCAGCGGATGGGCAGCGGATAAACGCAATAGTGCAAAAGTAACCCTGTCTGAACGTGCCTCCAAACGTGTTTTGAGCTTGCCATGGGGCGACTTTTGCATCATTGCGGATAAACGGATAGCGGCGCGCAACCATCCGTTTATCCGCTCGTATCCGTTGCATCCAACAGCGGCTCGACCGAGACCTTGCCCGTCAGCAAGTCTTGCATCAAGCCGGTTTTGAGCCTGTGGAGTGTGCGCAGGTCTCTCTCATTGTTGGCTAATAGAGCCGCCATGCTTTGCAGCAGTACCATTATGCCTTCACGCTCTGCTGACTGTCAATTTTCGGCCATATGACGCCACCGATTTTCGCCTCATAGGGAGCCATTTGGGATCGGTGGGCGGGTCGTTTTCTCGGTTGTTCAGGTGCAAATCTGGGTGCCCTTACGGGCCGGATCTGGGTGGCTGTTTTTCCGCTGGCACAACCACGCAAAATGGCGTTTCAGTCCGTGTGGCGGGGCGCGAGAATCTCTCATGTTTTTCTCCTACAGAGCCTTGCCCGGCATCGTCAGCAGTTGCCGCGAACGGGCGCGGAAACTGTCACCGGTGATCGTGAGGGCGTGTGCGTTGTGGAAGAGTCGGTCCAGACCCGCCGAGGCCAGCAGCGGATCGCTGTTTTCGTCAATGAAGCCTGCGTGCCAGCGAGCGCGCGGGTGGACAAAAAAGGTCGCACCGTAGGGCGTTTTCTCTTCGAGGAGTTGGTTGACCTTCTTCTCAGACAAATGCCGATAGACCTTGCGCAGCTCGGCGCGTTTCTCGTCAAAGACATCCGACGTGCGCTTGAGAAAGAGCAGGCCAAAGATGAACTCTTTGTATTCCGAGGCGTCCATCTTGCCGCGCAGAATGTCTGCGGCTTTCATGAGGAAGCCTTCAAGTTGGGAGAGGGTGATTTTGTTGCGGGTCATGGTGAGTCAATTCTACAGACAAGGTGGGTAAAGGTCAAACGTCGGCGGCGTCAAGGGACGGTCGGGCCTGGGGCGACGGCCATCACGAAATCGCGGTCGGCATAATCTTCAGTCCAGCGTTTCGTCGCGCGTTCAATCGCGTTCTGGATTTGGCCGCGGAGCTTGGCGTCGGAACGCATTCCGGCAACGCGGTCGGCCAGTTCCTTTTTGCCCAGGTCTTGTACTTGCTTGGTAAGCAAGTCCACTACGCCGTTGCGAACCGAGTCAACCAAGCTGGATTGGGCGACAGTTTTCACTGCCCTTTGGGCGAGTACAATTCCAGAGGTTGTGAGCGGGTCAGGTAAAGGCATGGGGCCTCCATCCGTGCGAGAGACGTGTCGAGGAATAGTGTACGCGGAATGAAGGCAAAGTCAAGCGAAATGTGGCACGTGAACCATGAGTGCTACGGTGAGGCGTTCGCCTGAAAGAGTCCTCACGGCGACTGCAGCGGCCTGCCCGTGAGGACTGGTGTGGGCGGTAGAGGGCTCGAACCTCCGACCTCACGGATGTCAATCAAGAGATCCTAAATGCCCACCGCCCTTGGCTTTTCTATGCGCCTCAATCACTGCGCGGGCTTCTTCAAAGGTCAAGGGGTTGCCTTCCAGACGATTGGTGTGGTAAACGGCCTGCGTTGTGAGTTCGTCCCACAGTTGGGCCTCACGCTCCAGAGGTAGCGTGCGAGTACGCAGCGTCTCACGGGTCTCCTGAATCCGCTTGAGAGAAGCAACCAGAGCAGGGGTGCGAGTATATTTGATCGCCAACTGGCGAACCTTCACCGGACGCGGACGTCCACGTGACTCGGCCTCCAGCGACACCACCAGGTCTCGCACGGCGCTACGTGTGGTCAGCCAAGTTCCCTTGCTTTTGCGGGCAGTCAGTCGCCCTTTCTGTGCATAACGCATCAGGTTGGCACGATCCAGTGGGTGTCCTAGTCGCTTGGCAAGCTCAATGGCTTCGCCAATAGTCACAACCTCAGTTAGCATTTGATCGGTCAACATCAAAACTCCTCCCAGGTAACGCTACTAACAATATACACGAATTGTTGTAAAATGTCAACGTAGCATAACTCGACACCTTACCTGTCTGAAAACGTAAAGGTCATCATGCTTCTCGATGCAAGGGGTCCCAACTGTCATCACTCGATAGAGTGATCTCACCGGATCACGCATGCCATTTGCGCACCTTGGCAGATGCGGGATGACGGGGAATGAGAGTAACACGCACATCTGCATCCAGAGCGTCGGCCACGCGCTTCAATGTCCGCAGGCTCGCCGTCTTACCTTCCAGGCGAGCAATGACAGGCTGTTCCATTCCCGCGCGTTTAGTGAGTTGTCGCTGTGACAAACCACGCTTGATGCGGAGGTCAATCAGTTGTCGAATCAAAGTATATTCCTCCTCCAGCGCCTCGTACTCAGCTCGCACCTTGGGATTCTCCAAGTGCTTTTCCAACGATTTTCGCCATGGCACGCTAGGACGCCAAGTTAGCTCAGTCACTTTTCGATTGCTCATACGCTGGTTCCTTCCAATTGGCCGGCCAGTCGTCGAGTTGTCTTCATCTTGTGGATCAATATCTTGCCACTCTTTTGGCAAAGATGTGCCACAAGGGTAACATGAACGGAATCGTCGGCGTTGCTGAACTACGGCGCAAGTTCGGATATAAACCGGGCCAAGGCAGCCCGGAACTTGGGACCGCCCATACGAGTGATAGCTGTTCCTTCTGCGATCCGATTCACATATTGCCAGCGGTCTTGATCCGTCCGCACGTCCACAGGCGGAATCGCCCTGAGGAGATTGTAGGCGAAAGGCCGATGTACCGTATTGAGGGCCTCAAACAAGCCGGTTCGATAGACGAAACGATCCCATTCTACTCGTAATCTCTTTTCGTCCTCGCGTTGCTCCACAAAGTCAGGATCCAGGATAATTGAGCCATCCGGTTGAAGCCTGATAACCAGTTCTACCTCGTGCAGGTAATTACCGAACTTGATACTATCGCCGTTTTTCTCTGCGTAGAATGAGTCAAACTTTGCCAGACTGCTCATATTTCCTCACCTCGAAAACTGATCTGGACAGTTAGGCAAGAATAGATCAACCATTACGGCTTTCTCACTGCCAATGCACGCGCACGATGAGTCAATAGCTCGTTGCGTTCCGCCGTGATAATCTGCATGGGTGTTTGACCGTTTCGCTGTGGCTCAACCTGCCAGCCTCGCAGCACCATCAGTGTCTTGATCAACGCATCCCCCTCACCGACAAATTCTCGCTTGGCAAAATTACGCTCGACTTGAGTGAGGAACTCTTCGGCGAGCTTGGCCTCCTGCGGACCGCCCCCAACCATCACCTGAGCCGGCGTCAATCCAGCGAAAAAGGGATGCGGCGTATCATTCCACTGCTGCTCCAGCTCTGACAACGCTGCTCGCTTGGTGCTGTCGTCGGCAAAGGTTTTGGCTTTCCATTCCGCCAGCAGCTTGTTCCATACCTCGTCCTGCTTTTCGTCCCACGGCGGCGTGAACAGATTGAGAATGCCGCCCGACCGGCGATAGGCTTCCACATAGCGTCCCGGCGGCCACGGCAGCAACAGTCGTTGAAATTCTCGCCTCACGCGAGGCGGAACAATCGGCGGCAAGTCGGCCAGTGCCAGTCTGATATCTCCCGTTGACCAGGCAATCTCGGCCATGCTTGGTTTGCCCTTGTTGCCTCGCTGATTTACAGCAAATTCGAATTCCATCAAGGGAGAACGTTCCGCCGACGCTCGTGTAGGGTACGAACGCGTCCTTACCTCGACTCTGGGTTGATCGTTTACCACGGTACCCACCTCAGCTTGCCTCTGAACGCGCGCAGTGCCTCTTTAGCTTGAGGATAGTCAGGCTTGCGTCTCAACGCCGTTTCTACATCGGCAATGGCGGCCTGCCTGTCGCCTCCCAGCGCAAAGCGCACCAGACCTCGGTTGTAAAAGATGCGCGAACCTAACTCTACGTCATCGTCGGCGACCCGGGCCGCAGCCTGGTCGAATTGATCCAACGCACCAGGGAAATCGCCCAGGAGATAACTCATGAAACCCAACTCATAGTGCGGCTTGGCAAAGAATGGCAACTCGGCGGCCGCGTTCAAGTACATTTGCCGCGCTCGCCAGAAATCGCCGCTGGTGCGCATGATATATCCTGCTACCCACAGCTCGACCAGAGCGCAACGAGAGTAGACGCGGAAAGCGCGGTCATAGTGCTCGACGATTCGGTCATAGTCTTGTGCCTCAAAGAATACCTGCAAGCGCAATATTTCCCGTGCCCAGGCCACACCGAGCCGGTCTTGATGTGTCGCAATGTAACGGGCTAACTCGCTCCGGTCGGGCTCGTGCGGAGAAAACCAATCGAGTGCAAGTTGTTGCCAGTTGTCAGGCCGAATCTCCACATCATTCTTGGCAATGACCTCATCGGCCTGACGAATCCCTTGCCGATATCCTGCGGGCGTTGACTGCTCATGGGTCTTGCGTTTGAACTTCATCGCATTTTCCTCTAGAGACGCCGTAGCTGAGCCTGCAAGGCAGGCCGCCGCTTATATTGCTCTTTGACCTTTTGCAGGTACACCTGCCACTGTTGGGCCTGCCCCATCTGTGCGTATGCTTTCTTGGCTTTCTTGAGCCAGTTGGCCGCGATAGGATAGCGGTCACTTTTGGCTTCCACCATCAGCCGCTCGGCCTGCTTGATGCTCATGCGCACCACCCACTCAGGCCGATGTGGGATAACGGCATCGGCGACTGTCTCGATGACTGTGTACCAGACATCACGCCGCTCTGCTACCTTGACCGCTTCGTCCCACTCTTGCTCAGAGAGCAACACCTGGGCCAGCGTCATGGCATCGTGCGACTTGCGCAGCATCTCCATGACCTGGGACTGCAAATCGCGCCACGTCTTGCCAGCCAGCCGCTTCAGTGTCTCATACGCCGCCAGTGTCGGATGTTCTGGGAAAGCAGCCAACCCCGCTTGCACAGCTTGCTTTGTTCTGCCTTGCGCTTCTTCGATGGGGCCAAGCCACTCGCCCACGTGCGCTTTGGAACCTGCCAGCTTCAAGCCGCGCTCGCCCATCGAGATAGCCTCGGCGACGTCTCCTAACTCGCGCAAACGTTCAGCCATCTGGTGTGCATCGCTTGCAGAAGCCAAATGCTTTTCCGCATAGGTGATGGCTTCCGGCACACGCTTGAGGTCGCACAACACGAGTGCGTAGCGCAAGTGCCGGCCGGTCTTTTTGCACAGCGTAAGGTACTCGTCGGTGCGGCCTTGTCGTTTGAGGACGTTGAGCTTGGCTTCAGTCAGATCGCCAGACGCATCTTCTTTGCCTGAACCTGATGTGGCCGCCTGGATGGCCAGGTCGAGACCGCCTTCCATGCCATAGTCGGCCAGATATTTGGATTGCCTCTCCAACTTCTGGATGAGCTTTTCGCGCTCCACGGCGCTCATGTCCAAACTGAGAATGGCTTCCGCCAGAGGTTGGCCCAGGCTGTTCATATAGTCGCCGAAAAAGCCATCCGAATCGTCAATGTATTCGATGCCGCGTCCACCTTCCTCGACAATCGCCATGAGGACTGCCAGTGCAGTCTCCGGATCGCCCGCATCAAGGAATTTGGTTGCAGTCTCTTGCACCGCACGCAGTTGATGGGTCAAACCTTCGACATGCCAATAGGCTTCAGAGGCGCGCATTCCATCCAGGCTGTGCAAGATGCCGATCACCTGGCGACGATAGATTTCGGCGTCTATCTTTTTGCGTCGTGTCTTCTTACTCTTGCCCGACTTGGCTGGAGCCGCAATCGCCGCCTCGACCCAATCGTACAGCTCGGGCCGCTCTCGCAACAGTCGAGTCATCAACGCCATCATGTCATCACGGTCTAGGTCAGCCAGCAGGTCGGCGGGATCTTGGCGCACAGCAAACTGCTTGGGGTGATGCACGTAGGTCAGCAGCAGAGCGACCGTATGTTTGCACAGCCCACCGTACTCGTAGGGGCAGGTGCAGTTTGCGGAGCGGATGCCGGCCTCGTTCAGTTCGACTTGCACACGGTAATACGGTGCCTGTGTGCCTTCGCAGTCACCGATCAACAAGTTATCTTGAATCGAGGTATTTGAGACTGCTCCGCTTTGGTAATAGTCTTGCCCGCGCTCAAAGCTTTGAGGAGTTGACGCGGCGCGAATGATGGACTCGGTGAGTTTTGGCAAGTTCATCTCCACACTCCAGGTTGTTTCTGTTGTATGGTCAATCCATTGCGCCAGATTGACCAGTCTTGTCAATCCACACGGTTTTGATCGTTCCGCCTGGCGCCTGGGGTGGCGGGCCGGCCAGGTGGCGATACTCGCCGTACTCGGCAACCGGCATCCAATTCGGAGACGCAAGATTAACCGCCATGATATTTGCCACTCCCGTCGCAGCAATGTCCGGCAAGCCCGACACCGCAACATAGACGCCAAAATCGCGCGCCACTTGCTCGTCGCTGTGGAGCAGAGCAGTCACGGTCACCGGCACGAGCTTACCTGTAGTGGAGTGTGCGGTCAGCGCGCGAAATGGAAATTGTAGACGGTCAGCCAACCAGGTGTTCCAGTCACGCTGACGCCACTCGCGCATATATCGGCGCCGCACGTGTGGTGTCGTTTTCCACGGCAATGGTTCGACGACCAACTCGGGCATACGCAAGTTCAAAATGAGCTCGAACGCTTCTACATCCTTGATTTTGGGCATGATGCTATAGCCCATCGAGCAATACAGGTTCTCGGCCGGCTTCCATGGAGAGATATACCCGAGGAGCAGATCACCGCGCGCATCGCGAAATGGTTGGACGCCTCCAATGCCGAGCGAAATCGCGCGAAAAGGTTCGCCAATAGCTACCCGTCGCTCGATATCCCATTCTTCAAGCTGCATAATGCCGCCCTGCACCGGGCCAACACGAAAAGCGCCGAGTCGTGCCTGCTTCCACTGGCGCAGTTGCATCTTGCCCGCTTCCGACAGGCGATCACCGACAAAGTCAAGATAGGCTTCCATTGGATTCCATGCGTCGCCAGGAACACCATGCCAAAAGTATTCTTCGAGCGCCCAGTGGTCAATTTCCGGCACCACGTAAAGTGGCCCGCGTTTGGCGTCGCGTTCCATACGGTCAGCTTTGCTTTTGCCCGGCTCAAAATCGGTGACGTAGGTGCCATACTGAAATTTGATCTGATCGGGCCGGCCAAGGTCGGCGTCAGTGCATTTGAGGCGATTGATGTCGCCGTCGAAATACGCGCTGGCAAGTGTATTCCAGCGCGGCAAGGGTCGTGGATGTTTGTGTTTGGTCATAAGCTCACGTGCGTTTCTGTTTTGGTTTTCCGAGTCTCAGTCGGAAGGCCGACTCGCCAAAGCTGTCATATTCCTCGACCGTGATGTTATACTGCCTTCCGAAAAATGTCCAGTTCATCACTCCACGAGACTTGCGTGCGAGCTTGGCCTGGTCAACGATCAACCCTATGATTCCGCTTGCCAGCACACGGTCGTCAATTACATCGCCGATGGCTGTGCTCCCAAACACGTACATTACCTCAAGCCCCTCGGCCACATATTCCAATTCGATGGAATCCGCTCCAGCGCTTACCGCCTCTTCGAGCATCTGCTGTAGCTTTTGAAGGGCCTTTTCTTTATTGTCATCGTCAGTGTGCATTGAAAATGCCTCCTGCTCGGATACCATCACTTGGGCGACCCCTGTTGAGCCTGCGCCCGATCAATCGTCTCTTCTATTTATCTCACATCCTTGTCGTGTTCAACGGTAGCTCCCAACGGAAAGCCATGCTTTTCCAAAATGCGTATGATCTTATCGCGGCTCTCACGTGTTATTGAGTTTTCAAAAAATAATGTCGCACTGCGCAGTGCGAAAACGAGTTCAAAATTGGGGCCATGATCTTCGTTTGGGCCACTTTCGGCTTGGCTTGCCAAATCCAAGTTATTGCCGCCGGATTTGGCAAGCCGGCGAGAGCGGAGGCCGAAACGAAGACCAGCGCCCAATCTCGCTTTGCGCAAGCGAGCCATCAGTGTGGGGCGGGTCTTGTACGCCGCGCACGACTTACCATGGCGTTGTCGAAAGTCAGTCTCTTGCCCCCGAAATGTAGTTGACGTTGCGGACAACGTCGCCAGCCGGGCGGCAAGGATTTGGATAAAGATTGAACGGGTCATCTCACGCACCACGCTCCGCCGTTATTCCGCCGATAAACCGCCGATATTTGGCCGATAAGCGATAGCGGCGTGACTTGCGGGCCGGGTCGGACACTTGCAACCAGCCATCAGCCAGCCACGTGGCTATCAGGTCACGCACCGTGCGCGGCGCAAGCCCAAGCGCGCGGGCGATTTCGGCATTGGTCACCGTCTCTTGTCGGATGAACAGTCCCAACACCAATCGCGCGCGGCGATCCAATCGGCGCAACTCGGGCGGCTCGGATGCAGCAGGCTGTTCAGCTTGAGCGCGCACCTCGTCGGCCACACGGTGAAAGACAGCCGCCATGCTCTGGATGAAATACGCCAGCCAACCAGTCAGGTCAGCCTCGGCGCGGCCCTCGTAATAGTTGTGGTGCGGGTGCGTCTGCAACGCAGCGTAATAGGCCGACAGGTCTTGCACGTATTCCTCTTCCAGGCTGTAAAAGCGGCCCAGGTCGTAGCCGTGCCGGTACAAGATCAACATCGCCAACGCGCGAGCCGTGCGACCATTGCCATCGTAGAACGGATGGATGGTCACGAACTGGTAATGCGCCAGTCCTGCGATGACCGGTGCAGGCAACTCGTCGCGCTCGGCTTGCGCGATCCAGTCCACCAGGTCCCGCATCAGGCCGGGCACATCGGCGGCTTCGGGCGGCATATAAATGATCTGGCCGGATACGGCATCGCGAATGACGTTTTGACCGTCGCGGTACGGTGTGGGTCGAGCGCGCGGACTGGTAAAGATGATGGCATGCAGCCGACGGATCAAGTCCTCGGTGATCAGCGTTTGCTGCTCGGCCCATTCTTCCACACGTTGAAGCGCGCGGTAATAGTTTTGCACCTCGCGCACGTCGCGCTCGCGTCCGGGAAAGCGTCGCCCTTCCATCACGACGTGCTCGGCCTCGGCCAACGTCAGCCGATTGCCCTCGATGCGAGTGGAATAGTGCGTCGAGCGGACGCGCGCCTGCTGGCGTAGCCGTTCCACGACTTGGGGCGGTAACACGGTCAAGCGCACCGCTTGACGCGCCGATTCGATTTCCATCAGGCCCCGCACAATATCGGGTGTGAATGTGTAGTGCAAGTTCATCGGGTCACTCCTGACCTAACCCCCTGGCCCCCTTCCTTCGCAGGGAAGGGGAAAACTCTCCTCTCCCTGTGGGAGAGGGGCCAGCGCACAAGCGGAGGTCACAATCTCGCCTCATGCAAGCGAGCCTTCAATGCGGAGCGCGTCCTGTACCGCTCGCGCAATTCGTTCAGGCGCGTTTCAAAATCGGTCTCTTGGCCTTTGAGCGCAGCCGCCTGTTTGAGCTTGGCCAAGAGCGCGGCGGCTTGCTGGTACGCGCTCGAGTTCGACTTGCGGATCAATTCTTCCACAGCTTGCCATGTTTGCTTTTGATGTTGGAACAGCGTCTCCAGTTCCGCGATGTGTTTGGCCTCTGCTTCTTCCGTTCGCCGCTTTTCTTCCGCCTTCCGTTCCTGGTCGGCGGCTCTCAAGAGTTGCATGGCCTTGCGCCGAGGCGCAGATTCGGTTCGAGGGGCTTGACCGAGGAACTCGCGCAGTCGCACTCTGATCTCCATGTCGAGGTGCAGCTCGCCCTGCACCAGCCGCAACAGGTAAACATTACATTCCTCGCGTGAGAGTTGGGCAATCGCTTGACGCAGCGCTTGGGCATCGTCCGGAGAGGTTGCTAATTTGTCACTGGCCTGCGCCGCGACCTTGAGCAAGTGATCGTCAATTTCCAAGAAACGCGCCCAATCGCGCAAGGCAGGAGAGAGTGTGCGCAATCCAGGCGGAACGGGCGGTTCTTCTTCA